>WNGQ01015251.1_pt1 | contig 11023 bp, 12 predicted proteins | sample 5407661 | NCBI WGS metagenome assembly WNGQ01 (sample SAMN13153382, study PRJNA577476) | soil metagenome | isolation source: 60 cm soil or saprolite under Garry oak tree replicate 2 | place: USA:California | collected 2016-06-15
CCGCCGGTGCCGCCCGTGCCCTGCCCGCCGGTGCCGCCCGTGCCCTGCCCGCCGGTGCCGCCCGTGCCCGGCTGCCCGCCGGTGCCGCCCGTGCCCTGGCCGCCGGTCGTGCCCTGCCCGCCGGCGCCGCCCGTGCCCGGCTGCTCACCGCCGGCGCCCGGGCCGGCGCCCGGGCCGCCGCTGCCGCCCGGCCGGCGCTCGCCGCTGCTGCCCGTGCCGGAGGCGCGGCCGTCGCCGCCGCCCGCGCCGCGCTCACCGCCGGCGGCTGGGGCCTGGCCGCTGCCGCCGCTGCCACCGGCCTTCCCGTCGAGGCCGGCGTCGACGCTCCCGTTCGCGATGCCGGTCGCGGCACCGCCGCCGCCCCCGGAGTCGCGGGAGGCGGTTGGCTGGCCGGTCCGATCGAACACGATCAGGCCATCACCGTTCCAGAGCACGACCGCCGCCAGGGCGACGGTCGACAGGAGACAGACCACGAGCAGACGTCTCGATCGGATCCGTATACGCATTGCCGCCAAGTGTCCAGGGCCGGCCCCTGCGTTCGCCATGGGATTACTGGCCCAGGCCGAGCCAGGACCGATGACCCAGGCGGGCGCGCCGCCGGCCTGCCGGCGGCCCGGCGCCGCTCCCGTGGACCGCCCAGGGGCCCGATCATTGGGCGGTGAGCACCGCTCTCTCGTGCGCGTTCGACCGGCCGCTGCGCCGGGCCGTGGCCGCCCTCTGGGCCGCCGGCTCCGCCATCTGCGCCGTCACCGCCGTGGTGGCCCTCGTCCGGATCGGCGGCCCGCCGGCCCTGGCGCTCGCGCTGCCGGCCGTCGGGCTGTGCGCCCTGGCCGCCGGCACCAGCCGGGGCGCGCGGTGGGCGCTCGCCGTCAGCTTCGTGCTGCTCGGCCTGCAGCTGGTCGGCGCAGCCGGCTCGGCCTGGGAGCTGGGCCACGTCCAGGCCGATGACAAGTCCGACTGGCTGCGCGCGCTGGGCGTCGACCCGACGCTGGGCGTGGCGCTCGACCTCGCCTACTCGACCGTGGCCTCCGCCGTGTTCGCCTGGGCGGCCGTCCGCCTGCTGACCCGGGGCCGGCAGCCCCGGAGCGGGTAGCGGCGGTGGCCCCGGCGGTGCTGCTCGACCTGTACGACACGCTGGCCTGGATCGACTGGCCGACCGCGGGGGCCCGCCGCGCGCAGCTGGCCGAGAGAGCGGGGGTGGACCCCGCCTGCCTGGCGGAGCGACGGCGGCGATGGGACCAGGCGCGCAGCCAGGGCCGGCTGGGCCCGCCCACCGAGGAGCTGCGCCGGCTCCTGGCCGGCTGCGGGCGGGACGCCGGCGACGAGCTCCTGGCCGAGCTGGTGGAGCTCGACGCCGACATCTGGCGACACTGCCTCCGTCTCTACGACGACGTGCTGCCCACCCTCGACGAGCTGCGCGGCCGGGGCTGCCGCCTGGGCCTCGTCAGCAACTGCAGCTGGCCGACCCGGCCGGCGATCGAGCACGCCGGGCTGACCGGGCGCATGGACACCGTCGTGCTGTCGTGCGAGGTCGGCATGACGAAGCCGGACCCGGCCCTGCTGCGCCTGGCGCTGGAGCGGCTGGGCGCCGAGGCGGCCGGGGCCGTCTTCGTGGACGACACCGGCCTCTACCTGGACGCCGGTCGGGAGCTGGGCCTGCGTACCGTCCAGATCCACCGGAGCGGCGCCGCGCGGGCGGACCACCACGAGGCGATCGCGGACCTGCGGGAGCTGGCGTCGCTGCTGGCCGGCTGACCCCACCTGACCGGCGCGACCGGATCGACCTACTGCGGGTTGACCGTCAGCGTGCCCGTGCGGTAGTCGAGCGTGAAGCTGCCGATCGCGTCCCAGACGTCCGAGCCGAGCAGGCCCTGCAGGCCACCGCCCCGCCGGCCCGTCGGCAGGTCCGCGGACATGATGACGGTGGGCGGCAGCTTGATGCTCCCCGTCTTCCAGCTGCTGGCCCGCACGGGCTGCGCCCGCTCGACGCCGCCCACGCCCTGGATCGGCTCGGGCGATCCGGCCCTGGGCAGCCCGAGCTGCGTCGCTATCGACGAGGCGACGAGCGACTTGGAGGCGCCCGTGTCGAGCACGAAGTCGTACGGTCCGTGCCTGTCGATGGTGACGGGCAGCAGGACGGTGGTGGCGCCGCCCGAGCCGTGCAGGATCCGGACGTGCTCCGACACGCCGCGCTGGTTGCTGACGCCCGGGACCAGGCCGCAGGCCGCCACCAGGACGACGGCCAGCAGCCCGCTGGCGGCGGTCAGACGGTGCCTCGGCCTGGGCACGGTCTCAGTGTACGGCGGCCCGGGCCGCTCTCAGACGCGCTGCCGGCGCGCCCGCCAGAGGCTCAGGCTGAGCGCTGCCACGACCACGAGGGGCAGCAGCCACCACGCGTCGAGGCCGAGGCGGTGCAGGACCAGGACGGCGAGCAGGCCAGCGCAGATGCTGGCTGCGATGGTCCAGTCGTCGCCGACGATGAACCGGTACCAGAATCGCCCGAAGCCGACGACCCAGCTCAGCATCAGCGCGCCACCGGGCCCAGCACGGACGCCAGTCGCTCGTGGCGCAGAGCCGCGATGGCCGCCGCGGCCACCAGCGCGTACAGGGCCAGCAGGTAGAGGATCGCCCCGTCGCCGCCGGGCCAGTCAACGCCCAGCCCCTCGACCGCCCAGAAGGTGCCGAAGGTGGTCAGCAGCAGGCCGACCACCAGCTGCAGGGCGCTGCGCGGGATGCGCCGCAGCGCGGGCTGGATGCCGAAGCCCAGCGCCCCGACGACCACCACGGCGCCGAGGCCCGCCAGCGCCGCCGCGCCCAGCTGGTTGGACGTGCCGCCGAACGTGACGACGATGAACGCGACCTCCAGGCCCTCCAGCAGGACGCCCTTGAACGAGAGCGCGAAGCCCGTCCAGTCGAACTCGCCGGGGGGCACCTCGTCGTCCGTGGGCGACGCTTCCTCCTTCATGCGGAAGCCCTGGAGCCCGTAGGCGGCCACACGGCGGATGCCCTTGCGCAGCCAGTTGAGCCCGAAGACCAGCAGCAGCGCGCCCACGATCAGGCGGAGCAGCTCGATGGGTATCCGGGTCAGCGCCAGGCCGAACACCACGACCACCACGGCCAGCACGAGGCCGCCGGCGGCCGCGCCGAGCAGCGAGGCCCGCCAGCCGCGGGTGGCGCCCACGCCGGCCACGATGGCGACCATCTCGATCGCCTCGACCGCCGACGCCAGGAAGGTGGTGACGGCGACCGCGACCGCTGTGCTCATGTGTCCTCGAGCCTGACCGACCTCACGTCCTGCTCGCGGCCCGCCGGGCCGCCGACCTCCTCGAGGTGCTCGTGCAGCTGGCGGACTGCCATCGCGCCCTCGCCCACGGCCGAGGCCACCCGCCTGGTCGAACCGCTCCGGACGTCGCCGGCCGCGAACACGCCGGGCCGGCCGGTCTCCAGCGAGAAGGGCTGCCGGCGGCCGTTCGGGCTGGCGTGGAGGGCGGCGCCGCGCTCGATGAGCATGGAGCGGCGCGCGAGGTAGGCCCGCAGGACCAGGTCACCGAGCGCGGAGTCCTGCCCGACCAGCTCGCGCAGCCGGTCGACCGGGACGGCCAGCACCTCGCCCTCCTCGCGTACCACCCCGGTGAGGAACGCGGGGCCGCCCGTGAGCAGGTCGAGCTCGCCCAGGAAGCGCCCCTGGCCGTGGACGTGGAGCACGCGCTCCTCGGGGCCGCCGTGGTCCTCGACCGCGGCGACCTTGCCGGCCAGGAGGACGAAGAACTCGCAGCCGCGGTCGCCCTCGCGGCAGAGCACCTGGCCCGGCTGGGTGGGCCGGCGCTCGCCGTGCGCGGCGAGAGCGTCGACGTGCCGGCGGCTCAGCCGTGGGAACGCCCCGTGGACGTCGGGCGTCTCGATGAGCGGCGCCACCCGCGTCATGCAACGTCACATTACGTGGACAGGGGTCGCGGCGGGTGTCGGGGTCGGACCGGCGTACCGGCCCCGTCAGGCCGGGCGCACCTCCACGCTGACCTCCATCTGGCCCCTGGCGGCGCCCACGTAGACGCCCCTGGTCGGCGCGGCGTCGCGGTAGTCGCGGCCGACCGCGACGCGGACGTGGCGCTCGCCCGTCCGGACCGGGTGGGTGGCATCGTAGCCCTGCCAGCCCCTGCCCGGCACCCAGGCCTCGGCCCAGGCGTGCGACGCGCCCACCAGCGGCTCGCCGGACCCCGAGTACACGTACCCGCTGACGTAGCGAGCCGGGACGCGCCAGGTCCGCGCGGCCGCGATCAGCAGGTGCGCGAAGTCCTGGCAGACCCCGCTGCGCTGCCGCAGCACGTCGTCGATGGAGGTGGAGACCGTGGTGCTGTCCGGCAGGTAGCGCACGTGCCGGCCGATCCCCAGCGTCAGCTCCTCCAGCGCGCGCTCCACCGATTCGGCCGAACCCGGGTCGGGCGCCTGGAGCCGGCCGGCCAGGCGGCGCAGCGCAGGCACGTCCACGATCGGCGGCCGGAAGTACAGGAAGTCCTCCGGGGTCTCGTCCGCGCCCGGGGGGGCGCGGCCGGCGCCGGTCTCCACCCGCAGGTGGCTGGCGATGTCCACCAGCTCGTGCGAGGGCACGTGGTTGAAGACGTCGACCGCGTTGCCGAACGCGTCCACGTACGAGCGCACCGGCGACTCCGGCAGCAGCGCCAGCTCGAACGACAGCAGCCGCTGACCGGCCGAGTCGAACGGCCGCAGCCGCAGCTCCATCTGCGTCTCCGTGATGGGGCTGGAGTACGTGTACCGCGTGAGGTGGCGGATGTCGAGCCGCATCAGCGCCGCTGCTGCTGCTGCTGGGGCAGGGCCGAGAGCGCGTCACCCGGCATCTGGCTCGCGTGCCGGCTGGGCAGGAAGTAGTCGGTGCGCAGGGCCTCCTCGACCGCCGTGGTCAACCAGGCCAGCTCGGCCCCGACCGCGGCGGGCGCGACGGTGACCGACCTGGGGTCCAGCCGGTCGAGGACGCCGGCCAGCTCCGTCAGGACCTCCTGCGCCGTGGCCCGCCGGACGCCGCCGTCGATGCGCCGGACGGCGGCCAGCGCCTGGTCGACGCAGAAGGCGGCCGAGCGCGGGCAGACCCGGTCGCGGAGCAGGAAGCCGATCACCCCGTGCGGGGCCACCGGGCCCACGAAGCGCAGGCGGTAGGCCTCGAACGAGCTGCAGCAGCGCAGCGCCGCCGCCCACTCGATGGTGTCATCGCTCACGCCCTCCAGATCCCCCGCCTTCCGGGTCACGAGCCGCGTCGTCGCGCCGCCCCGCTCGACGAACTTGCCCAGCCGGATGAAGTCCCGCGCCTCGTCGTGCGCCATCGTCTCGTCGACCAGCCCGCTGACGAGCTGGACGCTGAGCTCGGCGTCGCGCAGGTAGCCGTGCAGCCCGTCGTCCGAGCTGCCGTGGTACAGGCGCCAGTGGAGGGTGTTGACCTGCTCGAAGACGTCGGTGGACAGGCTGGGCCGCACGGACAGGGCGGCGGTCCGGGCCTCCGCCACCGCCCGCCGCAGTGAGGGCCCGGTCGAGCCGGTGACCACCAGCAGGATCGCCTCCCGCCGGCTGACGTGCCCGGGCGCGGCCCAGCCGGCCAGGTCCAGCAGGCGCGGCCAGAAGCCGTCGTCCCGGGAGCTGACGCCCTCCAGGGCCAGCTCGGCGTGCACCCGCAGCACCCGCGCCAGGTGCTCGATCCGCTCCAGGCGGCCGCCCAGCACGTACAGCGAGACCGCGACGCGGCTAAGCATGGTTCCCGTCGGCGGCCAGGACCCACGTGTCGCGGCTGCCGCCGCCCTGGGAGCTGTTCACGACCAGCGAGCCCTGCCGCAGCGCCACGCGGGTGAGCGCTCCCGGCGTCACCGTGATCTCGCTGCCGCACAGCACGAACGGCCGCAGGTCCTGGTGGCGCGCGGCCAGGCCGCGCCCCACCAGGGTCGGCTGCACCGAGAGGTCCAGGACGGGCTGGGCGATGTAGCCGCGCGGGCGCGCCAGGACCCGGGCCCGCATCCGCTCGCGCTCCCGGCGCGTCGAGGCGGGCCCGATCAGCATGCCGCGACCGCCGGAGCCGGCGACGGACTTCACGACCAGCTCCTCCAGGTTGTCGACCACGTAGCGGCGGTGGTCCTCGCGCACGCAGAGATACGTCTCCACGGTGGGCAGGACCGGGTCCTCCCCCAGGTAGTACCTGATGATGTCGGGCACCAGCGCGTAGACCGCCTTGTCGTCCGCGACCCCGTTGCCGAGCCCGTTGGCCAGCGTCACGTTGCCGGCCCGGTAGGCGTTGACCAGGCCGGGGATCCCGACCAGGCTGTCCTGGCGGCCGATCAGCGGGTCGATGAACTCGTCGTCGACGCGGCGATAGATGACGTGCACCGGGCGCAGGCCGCCCGTCGTCCGCATGAAGACGCAGCCCTGGTCCACCAGCAGGTCGGAGCCCTCCACGAGCTCGACGCCCATCTGCTTGGCCAGGAAGAGGTGCTCGTAGTACGCCGAGTTGTAGATGCCGGGAGTCAGCAGCACGATGGTCGGCTCGTCGACGCCGGGCGGCGCCAGCCAGCGGAGGTTCTCCAGCAGGTGGTCGCCGTAGTCGTCGACCGGTCGCACGTCGTAGCCCTCGAACAGCTCCGGGAACACGCGCTTCAGCACCCTCCGGTTGGCCAGGACGTAGGAGACGCCGGACGGCGTGCGCAGGTTGTCCTCCAGGACGTGGAAGCGGCCGTCCCGGTCCCGGACCAGGTCGATGCCGGCGATCTGGCAGTAGAGGCCGTGCGGCACCGGCAGCCCGACCAGCTCCCGGAGGAAGCCGGGGGAGGAGAGCACGACCTCGGCCGGCACCGCCCCCTGGCGCAGGATGCGCCTGGGGCCGTAGACGTCGGCCAGGAACAGGTTCAGGGCGTGGACGCGCTGCTGGAGGCCCCGCTCCAGGCGCGCCCACGTCCCGGCGTCGGCGATGCGTGGGACGAGGTCGGACGGAAAGATCTTCTCGAGGCCCCGGTCGTCCTCGTAGACGACGAAGGTGATGCCGTGGTCGCGGAACCGGACGTGGGAGCCCCGGGCCGGCGAACATCTCGTCATAGGAGGCACCGAGCTCGTACCTGGCGGTGAGTTCCTCGGCAGGCAAGGCTGGTTCGAGTGTAGACGGGGCCCGCGAAACCCGTATTCGTGTGACCACCATGAAGGAATGCACGATCGCTCGTGACTCCCGAACGAAGGAGTACCTGGCGGCGCGTCCTATGGTCAGATGGGACGAATGGGAGCAGGACGTGCTGGATCGGAGCGACCGAATGACCGCCTACACCTCCGGGTCGGCTGCCAGTTCTCGTACGAGAACGCGGCGCCGACACCGGCCGTCATCCAGGTGGCGCCCCGGCGGGGCGAGGCGAGCGAGATGCTGACCGAGCGGTGGGAGATCACGCCGGAGGCGTCGCTGGAGCCGTTCACGGACCTCTACGGCAACCAGTGCCGGCGGGCCACCCTGTGCGCGGGACCCGTCCGGCTGCGCTACGACGCGCTGGTGGCGGTTCCCGCCGCCAGGGACGACGCCGGCCTCGACGCGCCCCAGCATCCGGTCGAGGAGCTGCCGCCGGAGCAGCTGCACTTCCTCCTGCCCAGCCGCTACTGCCTGTCCGACGAGCTGATGAGCACCGCCTGGGAGCTCTTCGGGACCACGGCGCCGGGCTGGTCCCGTGCCCAGGCCATCAGCGACTGGGTCCATTCCAACCTCGCCTTCGAGTACGGCTCCAGCGACCAGCTGACCACGGCCCGGCACGCCTTCGAGCGGCGGCGCGGCGTCTGTCGCGACTTCGCCCACCTGTTCGTCGCGTTCTGCCGGGCGATGAACCTCCCGGCCCGCTACGTGTTCGGCTACCTGCCGGACATCCAGGTCGAGCCACCCGACGAGCCGATGGACTTCTGCGCCTGGGCCGAGGTCTACCTGGGCGACCGGTGGTGGACCTTCGACCCCCGCAACAACGAGCGGCGCGTCGGCCGCGTCGTGATCGGGCGTGGCCGGGACGCGCTGGACGTCGCGATGGTGACGACCTGGGGAGCGGCGGAGCTGCGCGAGCTCGTCGTCTGGGCGGAGGAGGCGGCGCCGTGACGGACTGGGAGGATCCGTCCAGCCCGGTGGCGGCCGAGTGGGAGCGCGTCGTGCGCGGCTCCTACCTCGTCAGGCAGCGCTTCCGCTACGACTACCCGGCGTCGGTCCGCGACCTGCGGCACCGCCTGGTCATCCTGCCGCCCGAGCGCTTCGGCGACCAGCGGCGCGTGCTCCACGACGTGCGGGTGTCCGAGCCGGCCGAGATGCGCGTGTTCGAGGACCGCTTCGGCAACACGGTCCTCGAGTTCCGGGCGGCGCGCGTCGCCGCGGCCATCGAGTTCGAGGCCCGCATCGCCGTCGAGCGCCACGCCTCCGGCCAGCCGCGCCCGGTGCAGCCGGCGTGGCTGGAGGACCCGGCGCTGCTCCGGCCCACGCGCCTGACCAGGCCGACCCGGCGGCTGGCCGGGGTCGCGCGGCAGCTCGCCGCCGGCGGGGCCACCGGCCTGGACCTGGCCTCGGCCGTCAACGGGTGGGTGCACGGCGCGCTCGTCTACCGGGGCGGCACGGACGTGACCACGACGGCCGCCCAGGCGCTGGCCCGCGGCGGCGGCGTGTGCCAGGACTACGCGCACGTGATGGTGGCGCTCTGCCGGACGCTCGGCCTGCGCGCCCTCTACGTGTCGGGCCACCTCATGGGCGAGGGTGGGACGCACGCCTGGGTGGAGGTGGTGCTGCCGCACGGCGCGGGCGCGGCCGCCTGGGCCTTCGACCCGACGCTGGGCACCCGCTGCGACATGCGCCACCTGACGGTGGCCGTCGGCCGCGACTACCGCGACGTGGCGCCGACCTCGGGCGTCTACTCGGGCCCACCCGGCGGCCGCCTGACGGCCCGCAAGCGGGTGGACGTGACGTCGCTGGAGCTGGCGGCCTGAGCGCGGTGCGGCGCTTCTGACGGGCACCGGCGCGCGCGCCGGAGCCGAAGTGCGGCCGACTCAGGCGCAGCCCCTGGTCGGCGCGGCGGCCACCGAGAACTTCGCGTCGCCCCACGCGGCCGTCGCCTCCGGCGGCACCACGTTGCCCGCCACGTGCACCTCGATGCGGACGGTCTGTCCCTCCGGCACCTCGCACGTGACGGCGACGGCCGGCTGCGTCGCCGCGATCGTCTGGTCGAACGCCGGCAGGTTGGAGCCCGGCAGGTACACCGCGAAGCGCATGGTGGCGCTCACCGCCTTGAGCGTCAGCGACATGCTGTGGTAGCGGGAGGGGACGACGAAGTTGTCGCTGGCCTGCCCGCCAGCCGGGCCGAGCGGATAGGCGAGCCCGTGCGACAGCTGGTAGCCGGGCCCGCTGATCGCGCCGGTCTTGGCCTGGCGGTTGCTCGTCAGGTCCGCCAGGTACTGGTCGGGCAGCCCGCCCTCGGTCGAGCCGGTGGCGGCGCCCGGCGAGCCCGACGCGGACGGGCCGGGGCTGCTCGACGGACTCACCGTGGGAGCGGCGGACGGCGTCGCGGTGATCGCGGGCGAGGTCAGGTGGGCGCTCCCACGCCCGTCCGCCGGTTCGGCGCCGGCCGCGGTGGGCGGCTGCGGCAGGGCGAGGAACGTGGGCGCCAGGAGGAGGAACACGCCGCAGCCGAGCGCGATGAGCGGCACCAGCACGGGCGGCCGAGCCGACCCGTGGCGCCGCTGTCGCCGCACGGTGGCCACCCACGTCGCGACCGCGCCGATCGCGATGCCGAGCAGCAGGCCACCTGTGACGAGGCGGGCGACCGGGAGCAGCAGCGTGACGGCGGCCAGCACGATGGCGCCGAGCCCGGCGACGCCGCCGAGAATCGTGAAAGGGCCCTCTCGCGATGGGCTCCTGCCCTCGCCCGCATCCATGATGACCGCGATGGTGACACACGGGAACGGGACCTACGCCGGGACATTGCGGCAATCGGCACGGCGTTCTCTGCGAGGCGAGAGCCGAACGCCCCTGGGCTGGCCCGGGCCGTCACCACGGGCCCCCGGGAACGGGCGCGGTCAGGCAGCGGGCAGGGCGACGGAGACCCTCACCGGGCCGGCCGGCGCTGATCGGGGTCGCACCGGCCGCGGCCGCTCTGCGCCAGGTGGGCCATCGCGAAGCTCTCGCTGCCGCGGCTGGCCGCCGACGCCGCCGCCGACAGCTCCAGGCAGAGGCTGGCCGCGGCCACGACCTGGGCCAGGCGATAGGCGCTGCCCGGCCCGGTGCAGCGCAGCAGGGACAGGAACGCGCTGGCGTGCGGGAGCCCGGTGCCGCCGCCGACGGTGCCGACCTCCAGGCCCGCGAAGCGCACGGCCAGGTGGACGCCGCCGGGCACCGGCTCCAGCACGTCGTGCGCCATGCTGCTCGTCCCCACCATCCCCAGGTCCTGGCCGGTCGCGGCGAAGATGGCGGCCACCGCCGAGGCCGGCGTGAACGCGACCGACTGCATGGCGCTGGCGTGGCTGCCGTGCAGGCCCAGGTGCTCCAGGGCCACCAGGTCCCGGCCGGTGGTCCGCAGCACCCGGCGCAGCGTCCGCTCCGGGACCGTCACCTCGGCCACGACGGTCTTGCCGTGGCCCCCCGCGACGAAGTACTGGGCGCTGGGCTTCTTGTCGCCGCCCATGTTGGCCTCCAGCAGGACCCTGACCGGCTCGATGCCGGTCTCCGCGGCGAACCGGGGGGCCACGAACGCCTGGTTGAGCGCGTAGGAGTTGCGGGTGATCAGGTTCGGGCCGCAGGCGTCGCCGGTCGTGAAGCGGTACAGGACGTGGCAGGTGGCGCCGAGCACGTGCGTGTCCACCTCCCACAGCCGCGCGTGGCGGCTGAGGAGCGGCACCCCGCCGGCCCGCTCGGCGTGGAGCGGGTTGCGGGGGTCCCGGAGCCACTCGCGCATGGCCCCGGCCCGGGCGGCCACCCAGCGGGCGAACGCCACCGCCTCCCCGGTGGTCCGGAGCTGGTAGCAGGAGTCGCGTGTCA
>WNGQ01008576.1_pt1 | contig 11022 bp, 11 predicted proteins | sample 5407661 | NCBI WGS metagenome assembly WNGQ01 (sample SAMN13153382, study PRJNA577476) | soil metagenome | isolation source: 60 cm soil or saprolite under Garry oak tree replicate 2 | place: USA:California | collected 2016-06-15
CTAAGGTTGATGGCTCCGCACACAAGGCAACCCGCTCCGCCAAGCTCGTGATGCAACTCAGTTTTTGCTCGTGGAAAGCGTTTATGTCTGATGACAACGCTTCTAGCACGCCCATAATGGCTGAGCCGTGCTTTATCGGTGCCACCAAAACTGATTTGACACCGAGCTGCTGGCCTGCCAATCGATCTACTCGGGAATCATCATCCGTATTGTTGCAGACTTGAACCTCGCGCGTTGCGAGACACGCGCCAGTCAAGCCGACCCTGGGTAGCACAGCGTGCCGCTGGGCGGGGCACTCTGACCGCGCGACGCTTGGCACTCGAAGCAATTCCCGACATCAAGCGCGATCGCAGCTCCGCTTATTTTCGGCATGCGGATGATTTCCAATAAGAAACAGTCGAGAGCGCTGCCTGGGTCAGGCATTCTCCTGCTCTTGTGTCGCTCCAATGACGGGAACGCCTCGGATGGTCTAGACCCGTCGCCCGAAAATATCGCGCGCAAACCTATCTGCTCCGCATCGTTGCACTCACCGGCGCCACGCAAATGGGTAACGGTTATGACATAAATGTCGGCACAACTAGATTCCATGTGCGCGATAGATATGTTGGGCGGCTGCGAGACGTGAACAATCCCAAAGGCGCGTACGAGGAAACGTGCTTTTATTCCGCGGACAAAAGCATGCCGAAAGCCGAGCAAATTGCTACCGCGCTGCTGCAACTCAAGAACAATCCAGCGTTGTTTGACAGGTGGGCCGCTCAGAGCGGGGCGTTTAAGGCCGACGGACAGGCCTTCAGCCCCGCGCAGTAATCGACTTGCGATGAGAATGCAAACCAAATGTACGCCCGCCCAGCGCGCCGCAGAGTACCTGAAGCGCGTCGCTGCACTGACTGGAGCCGAGCAAGTTCGTGGTGATAGTTACTGCCTCGCAGCCGGGCGCAGGAACTTCCTAGTGGACTATAAATTCGTACGTGTTATCTCACACCACGGCAAATCGACGTGCTTTTCTATTGCGACGGACCCGGACATGCCGAGCGCGGAAGTGATTGCGTCTGCACCCAGCTGCGATACAGCGATTGGATCCGGTTCATCGTGCGAGTGACATCTTTGCTGACCGTGAGATAACTGCGCCCCAGTTCTTTCAACGTGCGGATTCCGTGTTCTCCGTGATAGACCGCCTTGAGCTGGTTGGTGCGTAATAGCTCCGCCAGCTTGCGCGCGTCGATGCGGTCGCTCTTGTTGCCCTCTTTCAACAGAGCCGCTTTTCGCGGATCGCAGACTACCAGCCGGCTGACATGGGGTTTCAGGAGATCGTGTAACCAGGCAGCCGAGGTTCCCTCCTCGAAGGTCAGGGACAGAGTTCCATGCAATCCTTGGATGAAGTCCACTATCGTGGACGCCTTGGTTTCCAGCAGGCATTCCATGATCAGCTTGCCACCAGCATCCATTACGGCAACCGAAATGGTGGCCTGATGTACGTCCATGCCGATATACTTTTCCAGTGGGCGCCTTTTTATATTGCGTGCTATGGCGATTTCACAGCAGTTACTGCCCTCATATTCCACGCAAAGCTGCTAACCTCTTTCGCAGGAAGAACCTAACATGTCTTCGGCAGCAGAACTTTTGTTTCAGCGCCTATTGAAGAATCTCCGGCCTCTGATGGCAGCCAGCGGTTTTCGACGGAGGAGCCAAAACCTCATTTGCGAAACGCCAGAGTGCTGGGGCGTCATTAACGTTCAGAAGAGCCGATACTCGCCAGTTGACGAGAAATCATTCACCATAAATCTCGCGATAGCATCGAAACGCATTCTCGAATATGAAGGCAAGTCCACCAGTGCTCCTCCACCCTCCTACGCGTGCCATTGGGCAGAGATTCGGATAGGCTCGCTCATGCCCGACCTCAAAGATAAATGGTGGAACCTTTCGGACGAAGCTTCATATACCTCCGTAGAAGGCGAAGTAAGAAAAGCTCTTTCCGACTTGGCGATTCCGCTTATAGAGCCGCATTTGACGGAGCAGGGATTGCTCGAACTCTGGGCAAGCAAGACGCCCGGTTCGTTCGAATATCCAACACTGAAGTGCAAGTCCATTCTGCTGGCTCTGCAACACAGATTCGAGGAATTGCCTGAGATTTTCCAGCGCATTCGTGAAATTTGTGGTGGCACCTTGGCCGAACCGGGAGCCGAAGAACACATTGCGAAACTCAAGAAGCACTTCTTGTTACCTGAGTGAGAATCGCGCAAGCACTCGTGCGACCTCACAGACGGCTGGTCACATATCAGTTGACGAAACCAGGCGTTTGCGCTCAGAACCCTCAGTGAGATCGCGGTAGGGACAACCATTGCTGGTTGCCCACCGGGTGGCCGAGGGCGGTTGCCCGCGCCCCCGGCTCCCACAGAACGTAGCGTGCAGATTTCCCGCTTGGAGTTCATCCAGCATCTTTTTGCGTAGTTGGGTCACGGGCACCTCCTTTTTCCGTGACCTAACTTATCTCAATCCTCCACAACATACGGGCCCCGTACACGCGCTAGCGTCCGTCGCGCCAGCGACTACGTTGTGTGCTGGGCATGCTCAGTAACTTGGAGGTGAAAGTCCTCTGGCCGACCTGATGGAGGTAAAGGCCTAGTGATGATGCAAGGGCTACTGCCGCGAGGCGGGGTCTGAAGGAAGCATTAAACAAACGTGCGAGTCGATGGACAAAAATCGAATAGAAGGCGCCCGTACCGGACGAGAGGGCAACGTACCTCGAAGTCCATAATCCATCAAGGTGCGAAGCGTAGATTCGGCGATTGTGCACGGAAAGTGACTGAGCTTACCCCAGGAGATCTGCTCCGTGTCGCTTCGGCGACTGAGGCGGCTGAGAGGCAGTCTGACCGCGGAGCAGAAGTCAGCATAGGGCATAGTAGATCATGCCGTCGGCAAGGCTAATGAGGCACTCCGAAAACCGAAAGGTGGAGAAACAGATAGGCCGAGTCGGGAACGGGGATCGAAGGCCCGAACGAGAAGGAGTGGCGAGTAGGCCATGGGTCTCAGAGACGACAAGCAGCAGAATCTCCAGTTGGAACTGGACTTCTCTTCTGCGCTGACGGGTGCAGCCCGAGGTGTCGCAGGAGAAGAGACTGAATCGTCTACGGCGACGAGTGGATCCGAAAGCCCAGCTAGAACCAATCGGTTGATGGAGGAAGTATGTGAACGAGAGAACCTGAAGGAAGCACTGCGACAGGTGAAGGGTAATAAAGGTAGCGCGGGAGTGGATGGGATCACCGTGAACCAACTCACCCGCTATCTGAAACAGCACTGGCCAGTGATCCGGGAACAACTGCTGAGTGGAACCTACGAACCGAAGCCGGTGAGGAGGGTGGAAATCCCCAAACCGGACGGCGGGGTGCGAAAGCTTGGCATCCCGACGGTGGCTTCATAATGCACCTGCTCCAATCCCCTTCAGGATACCGAGGAAATCCGGCTTGAGTTGTGCACCCACTCACGCAATTTTTGTTCCTCTGCGACATCGAGTGTAATCCAATACGGCATTGTCTTATTGACTCGACGTGCCCTGACTAGCCCGTGTTCGATCCAGTAGTAAACCACGCCGGGGCTTATTCCAAACCGTTGGGCTAGTTGTTGGACGGTCAACTCCTCCGGCTTCTTGAGTTTCGCCGGCGGGATCTGATAGCGCCAACGGATCCACTGGACAATCTTCGTGGTATACGGCATACCTTTGGCGCTGCTGTGACCTTCTCGATTGAGCTGATCAGCGATCTGCACATCGAGCAAGGCTTGGGCCAGTTCGCGGACTCGCTCCACCACCGCGATAGGGTAGCGCAGCCGGTCGGCGATGTTCAGCGGAAGCTGTACGGAGCGGTTGGTACAGGCTCCGCCTTGCCAGCGGATGTGAACTATGAGCTGCTTAGGTTCGGCTGCTAGCTTCTCCACCGTGATGTCTTTGATCAGCAGCCGCAACATCCGCTTTCGATCCTTAGCCTGGGTGGTGGGAGCACGCCATAGACGGGGCAAGTCTCGGGCGAGAGCCAGCACCTTCTCCTTCTGCTCGGCAGTGGCCACGCGAGCTTCTTGCAGCTGAAACTCCCCAGCTTGCTTCTTGAGATCTTGCAACTGAACCAGGGCATCGTTCCAGCGACGTTCCAGTGTGCTGGCCACGAGGCGATTCGAAGGATCGACTTCGTGATACCTCCGCTCGGCAAGTGCGGCTTCGTACTCGGCACGTTCCAGTCGCATCTGCCATTGGCGCATGATCGCCTGATCTCGCGTCTCCAGCTCTTGCAATGCTGCTAGTGCCAGCTCCAGTTCCGCGGGCTGCAATGCGTTTAAGACTTCCTCGGCAATAACGGAGTCCAGTACATCACAACGGAAGCTCAGACAGTCCTTGGTGGCGAGCCCTTCGCGATGCAACCAATTGCACAGATACATGGGATAAATGCCACCGTTGCCCGTATACCGAACGGTTATAGCCCGGCCACAGTGACCGCATAGCAACAGCCCTTGCAGTAAAGCCAAGCCTTCGCGCGTCGGGCCGCTCAACCCCGTCTCCTCGCCATGGGTGCAATTTTTCTGCAAACGTTCTAGATTTTGCCAGAACTCTTCCGCCCGAATATAACCTTCGTGGTGCTCCGGCAAACGAACCTTCCAGTCAGGCATAGCCACCGCCTGCATCCGTTTCCGAACTTCGCCCTGGGCGCTGATCTGCACGCGATACTGGTAACGGCCGAAAACATACATCCCCCCATAGGAGGGGTTCTTGAGGATCCCCAACACACGGCTGTGAGTAAGCCGACCCCATATCAACTGGCCAGCCCAGGCTCCTCCATAGGCCCGCTTCGGAAATCGTAAGCCGCGTTCGGCGAAGCGTTGCACTACCGCAAAGGCGCTGCCGGTTTCGCGAAATAGGCGAAACACGAAGGCCACCGCACCCCGCACTTCTTCATCGGGATCCAGAATGATGCGGCCTTGCTCGTCGTAGCAAAACCCAACCGGCAGAGGAAAGCGCAACTCTCCCTTCTTGGCTTTGTTGAGCTTACCGCCCTGGAGGCGCGTGCGCAAAAAATGCAGCTCGGCCTGGGCCATGGTCCCCTTCAACCCCAACAAAAGTCCGTCGTTGAAATCGGCCGGATCGTAGCAGCCATCCTCGTCGATCACCAGAGTTTGGGTGAGGGCGCACAACTCCAGCAGTCGATGCCAGTCCAAGTCCGAGCGAGAAAGTCGGGAGGCTTCCAAGGCAAGCACGGCGCCCACTTGTCTCATCGAGACATCGGCCACCAACGTCTTGAAGTCCTCCCGTCCCGTCGTCTGCGTTCCGGACTTGCCGAGGTCCCGATCGAGGGTGCGGATCGAATCTGGGCTCCAGCCCAGTTCCTGTGCCTTCTCGCGCAATGCATACTGGCGTTCCGTGCTCTCCTGATGATGGAGCACTTGGCCGGGCGTCGACTGGCGCAGGTAAACATAGGCGGATCGGCTGCGGTGATGGTCGGCGATCTTCGGGTTCATGGACAGCCTCCGCGGTGGCTTCTCCACTGGGTTCGCCGTCGAGCCATGCGGAGAGCATATTGGCCAGGAGCAGGCCCCCTTGTTTGGGATCGAAGAAAGCGGAGCGCGAGGCGGGAGTATGGCTCATGGGAATGGCTCAGAGCGCCTCGCGGCGGCATAGTAGTTCGCGATTGATGGCGCAGACCTCGTCCAAGATCTCGCGTAGACGATGGTAGTTGACAAGATATTCGGTGGTCTGGCGGTGATAGTTCTGGGGGATGTAATCCATTTGCGGTCGCCGACCATACTGGCTGACCGAGAGGTAGTACTTGGGGCCATGACCGGGACCGCGGGCGCACTTGCATCCCGGCTTGCCGCAAGGTTTGTAGCGCTCGATGAGCGAACCCCGCAAGAGACGATCGAGGGGCGGCAGGTGGCGCAATAGCTGTCGGCGGCGTCGACGCAACGCGACAGAAGTCTGTTTGCGCAGTTGGGAGCGCATGAATGTCAGACCACGTATGTAACTGGTCTGCTTGTAGCCTAGATCGATGCATCTGTCAATCTCCTTTGGGTAACTCTCTTGATGACGGGGAGCTGAGTTGCTCCAGCAAGTTCACTAAATCCAGAAGCAGATCCACATCCCACCGCCTCGGTGGCAAGCCGAGCGCGGAATAAGGATCAGGATCGGCCCAATCGGTCCACTCGCGTGCGACACTGAAGGAGCCGTGCTCTAATCCACGCAGAATCAGAGTGTCGATGCCGGCTACGCGCCGTGTCTTAAGTACTGGAAAGCTTTGCCCTCGGAGTGGGTGAAAAGGATGCCGGATCTCGGCCCAGCCCAAAGGCTCACTGTGTTCGTGTGCAGTTCGCGTTGACCGTCCCAACGATGCGGGATCGAGCCATGCAAGCCTTGTATCTGCTGGCGCTCGACCCGGTCGCGGAGACGACTGCGGATCAGAACTCCTACGGCTTCCGGCAGGGGAGACGTTGTGCAGATGCGATTGAACAGTGCTTCACAGCGCTCTGTCACAAAAATCCTAGCTGGGTGCTCGAAGGCGACATCAAAGGCTGCTTCGACAACATTAGTCATCAGTGGCTGCTCGACAATGTTCCCCTGAACAAAGCGATCCTCCACAAGTGGCTAAAGTCGGGCTACCTAGAAAAACAAGTATTCTACGATACGATCTCTGGCACACCGCAGGGCGGAATCATATCGCCTGCGCTGTCAAACATTACGCTCGACGGCCTCGAACGCCGGCTCCGGGAAGTTTTCCCGGTACGCGGAAAAGGCTCCGAGCGTGGTCGAGCAGCGCAAGTACATTTGATCCGCTATGCGGACGACTTCATCATCACCGGACACTCCGAGGAGTTGCTGAGAATGACGGTCAAGCCGCTGGTCGAATCCTTCTTGGCTGAACGTGGTTTGGTCCTTTCTTCGGAAAAGACCTTGATCACGCATATAGAAAAAGGTTTCGACTTCCTTGGGCAGAACATTCGGCGCTATCCGCATGGCAAGCTGTTTATCAAGCCTGCTCGGAAGAGTGTTGTGTCTGTTCTCGCCAAAGTGAAGCAGATCGTCCGAGAGTACTTGGGTAGCACCGCTCATCTTCTTATCAACCGACTAAATACGATTGTAAGGGGATGGGCCAACTACCACCGCCATGTCGTCTCCAAGCGCGTTTTCGCACGACTCGATGCTGCGATATTCAGGATGCTCTGGGGCTGGGCGCATGCCCGTCACCCCCGAAAAGGAGCAGGCTGGATCAAGCGGAAATACTTCGACCGTGTGAAAATACGCGATTGGTGGTTCTTCGGTGACACTGTGGACGCGCGGGGCTCGCCTCTTCGTGTTCGCTTGTTTCATGCGGCTTCTGTGCGAATCGTAAGGCATGTGAAGGTTCGGTCCGGCCTGAATCCTTACGACCCGAGTTGGACTCCGTATCTGTCCAGACGCTACGCCGTCGCTCCGCATCGTGCGCGTTCATGATCTGAGCGTTCCCGGAAGCTTGAGCCGTGTGAGTTGGAAACTCTCACGCACGGTTCTTAGAGGGGGGACCAACAGCAACGTTGGTCCCCTACTCGGCGTGCGACATGAAGTTGCATGTGTGATTGTCCGGCGAGCACCACCCGACCGGACCTGCCATCCCATTGGCAGTACCCTACGAGGTATGGCGTTTCGGAAACGAATCGTCTAGAAGCCCTCGGACCATGGCCTTCTTGAACGAACCAGAACGTCGGGAGTTCGAATCTCTCAGGGCGCACCATTCGGTCTTTGTGCTACCTTTGGACTCGCGGCCCCGTAGCTCAACTGGATAGAGCATCAGACTTCGGATCTGAGGGTTGGGGGTTCGACTCCCTCCGGGGTCGCCAGCGCAATCTGGACTTCTCTTTTGTGACCAGCGCGCTTTTTCTCCCCCGCGGTCTTCGCTTTTCGTTCTCGATCCACTCCCAATCAATACCCCACCTTTGTGCCATTCACTCGGCACTCGTCAGCTATAGCCAGACGAGCTGAGAGCAACTTAAATCATTCGCGTGTCTCAGTTTTTGACAATGAACGCTCTTGCGAAAGGCCTTCACCAAAAAGTGTGCAGTGCTTTTCGTAGCGATAGAGGGGATGAAAATACCGACGTAAGTGCTTCATTTTCAGCGGAATCTATAGTTACCTACTTTGGTAACCAATATGCCGAGACGATGTCCTATTCTGCAGATTGTGAATTGTTGGGGATCGGTATACGCAGAGGCCACTGAAGGTCCCCACACTTTGACGGTGAAGTATCCCCACAGTTTTTTCAAACGTACGGAGGAGCGTTTATGAGACGAGTAGTTTTGTTGGGGTTGTTTGCGCTGGCGCTGCCCACGGTAGCCCTGGCCAACAGCATTACGGATTTTGCGGGGTTTGGAAATACGCCCGGCACTGTCTCGTTCAGCGGTACTGTGGCTGCCAGTAGCAGCTTTACTCTAACTTTAGGAACGCTATCAATCAATGGTGGCGCTTTCTCCAGCGGGGCGGTCAGGATCGCGCCCACGCTGGGAACCTCGTGTGGTGTCGGCTGCTTCAACATCACCGGCGGCTCGGTCAAGGTCTGGAACGGCAGCAGCGTGAGTCTGTTCGCGGGCACCTTCACCAGCGGCATCGTAACGGTGAGCGGAAGCATCGTGAACATCTCAGGCTTTCTGTCGAATGGATCGACTGTTGCCACCTACATTAACCTAGGCCGAACTGGTATTTTGGCCAGCAGCGACACGATTGTGACGCCGGAGCCTAGCACTCTCGGATTGCTTGGTACGGGACTCGTCGGACTTGCCGGCATTGTTCGCCGCAAGCTGCGGGCATAACCACTAACCTTTAACCGACAAAAGCACTTGCCTCGGACCCCCGCGAAAAGCGGGGCTTCTTGCGTTTCAGTGACATTTGAGGCGTGGCTCCTACTGGACGGGCGTGGACGCCCGCCGCTACACAATCGGTTCCTTTGTTACGCCCGTAACACCCTATTCGCATTACTCGTTGACCCCTGCTCTGCTTCCTTCTTAAATCGTTGCAGGGGGTTGCAATGAAGGACATCCACGAGGTTCTGCGGCGGAAGCAAGCGAAGTACGCGCAACTGGGCAAGCAGATTGAGATGCTGCAACAGGCTGCGGAAAAACTGCGCGAAGTCGCACCGCTGCTTGCCGAGAATGATGATGACGACAGCACCATTCTGATTGATGCGGATGAAGCGACCCCGGCAGTTAAAGCTGCGGCCGCTCCAAGCTCCACCCAGCCTGCTCCGGTTAAGCCGGTTATTCGCGGAATTGCTCCACGCTGGCCGTAATTAGTCTGAGTTTTCCTGCTTCAGCAGAGTTCCAAGCGCATCCATGCTGTGGTCATCTAGGCTGCGGTTTCCATTGATTCAGAAATGCCAGGAGGTCTTCCGGGCCCATCGCGCGGGTGCGCTCGAATTCGCCATTCTTCTGGCTGTACACCAGCTTGCCATTGGGATCGATCACCGCAATTCCGGGAATGCCCCGGCTCATCGGCACTTGATATTCATTCATCAGGTCCTGGTTCTTATCACCCTGGCCGACATCGACGTGAACGACTTCGAAATTTGAGTTGAGCACGGGGGCGATATCCAGACGATGAAAGGCTTTGTCCAGCACATGGCAGTCGTAACACCAGTCCGCGCCGAAGACAACCAGTACGCGTTTGTGTTTTGCCGCAGCACGGGTCAGAGCTTCGCGAATTTCGTGGTGGGCATCGGTGCCTGTGGGATACAACTTCGCGTCTAGTGAAACCGGCTGCTCCAGGCGGCGTGCGTCGGTGCGTTCAGCGGCTATAAGTTTCCAGCTTGTTCCCTGCTGTTGCCAGAGCTGGCCTTCTAAAACGTACACGGTACGTCCTGGAGGAACAGGCGTGATGGCGGCCTCGAAGTTGATCTGACGGACTCCAGGTTGAGGGGAATCAGATTGGGAGACTTTCAAATCGATACGCTTGGCTTTCAGTTCAGTCCAGAAGGCCACGTCGGTATCCGAAGAAATTTCTGCTTTGCCTTTTGTCACGACACTGATGCGGGCCGGTGGCGAGCTGCTGTAAAGCGCTCCTAACGACGAGCGGTCGCCTCGAATTATCGCCGATTTCCACTGCTCTAACGGCGCAAAGCTCGCAGATGTTTGCGCGAAACTAGCCGCTGAAAAAACAATTAGGGCAACAGGAGAGAAAATTCGCAAGCGCATCGCCTCCTAGTATAAAGAAGCATCTCTGAAGCGTGGTGTCGCTATATGCGAAGATGCTTTCCTGTATTCTCGTTTCACCCTTATGACCGCTGAGCGAGGTTCGCGGATTTTCCGAGCCACACCTGGATTAATTATCGCTGCATTGGCGCTTTGTCTTGTACTGCCCTTCCTTCGCTTGGGCATTCCGTCCGGCCATGACTTCGAGTTCCACATGAACTCGTGGATTGAAGTTGTTGATCAGTGGAAGCAAGGCGTGTTCTATCCGCACTGGGCGGCGATGGCGCACTACGGATACGGAGAGGCGCGGTTCATCTTTTATCCGCCGTTTTCGTGGACGCTGGGCGCTGCGCTTGGCGCTGTGCTTCCCTGGAAAATAGTTCCCGCCGTGTACTTTTGGATCGTGCTCACACTCTGCGGATGCTCAATGTTTTTGCTTGCGCGACGATGGCTGCCACGCGGGGACGCGATCTTTGCGGCGGCGTTGTACGCGGCGAATCCGTATCACCTGGTGATTGTGTATTGGCGAAGCGCAATGGCGGAGCTGATGGCTGCGGCCTATCTCCCGTTGCTGCTGTTGTGGATCTTGCGCTCCGACGAGGACGGCCCGCGAATCGTGGTCCCGCTGAGTTTGCTGATGGCGGCGGGCTGGCTGACGAATGTTCCCGGCGCGGTGATGATGAATTATTCGCTGGCTTTATTGATCTTGTGCTGCGCTATCGCCCAACGTTCATTTGCGGTTGTTGCCTATGGAGCGCTGGCGGCGAGTCTGGGCGCGGGCCTGGCAGGGTTTTATCTTGCGGTGGTGGTCCACGAGCGCTGCTGGGTGCACAT
>WNGQ01006822.1_pt1 | contig 11020 bp, 9 predicted proteins | sample 5407661 | NCBI WGS metagenome assembly WNGQ01 (sample SAMN13153382, study PRJNA577476) | soil metagenome | isolation source: 60 cm soil or saprolite under Garry oak tree replicate 2 | place: USA:California | collected 2016-06-15
CAGTGGATTTACGAGAAGACTTACTGTCAGCGGGGTGACGTCGAAAACCGGATCAAAGAATTGCACGACGGCATGCAGATCGGCCGGACCAGTTGCTCGAACTTTTTGGCGAACACGTTCCGGGTGCTGCTGACCGCGGCGGCGTATGTGCTGATGCAGGAGATGCGACTGCACTTGTCCTCGACCCGCCACGCCCGCGCGCAAGTCTCGACCTTGCGCGAGCATTTTCTAAAACTCGGGGCTCAAGTCATCGTCACGGTGCGTCGCATCGTGCTGCACTTGCCTCAAGCGTTTCCCTACCGCGATAGCTTCCATCGTCTCGCCCTGAGCTTGGGCGCGCAAACCGGCTGAGTTCTCCCGCCGAGCTGATCAGGAAATTTTACTCGTCGCGCCTCTACTCAAGGTGTCTCTTTTCGCGTCAAAAGCAGACTGCGAACCTCGTTAACAGCCCTAGAATCAGTCTTTCCGTTCAACCAAATTCTCCTCTCGTCACGCATCCTTTCGCAGTGACAAAAAAATCGCCCCGAGGACAGCTTTCAGTGGAGTCGAGGTGTGGCGCGGAGGTGTAGGCAAAGCCTATCTGTTAGCCGACCCTTTCGTAACGTCGGTGCCTCACTAGCCGTGCCATGCTTCCGTTTCCACACCCCGCTCATCGAACCGGACGGGCGCGATTTACGCATCCGGCTCTCGGAGAAAGTCTCACGGTGTCGCCCATGGAAAGCTGGCGGTCCTGGAAGTAAGTCGGACCAGTCCAAACTCACCGTACAGGGATTCGTCAGAATACCGCTTCGTTCCGGACCCCTGCCGCTTGTGTTTGGCACACAGCCACTGTCGCAGCCTCTTGCAGGCATGTCGTGCGACAGCCCGGTAGGCTTTGCTGACTGGTCCAAGGCAGAAGTAGTTGGCCCATCCAAGCATCATGCGGTTGAGCTTCGCTACCACCTGCTCATGGTCCAACAGAGTGCGATTCTGTCCGGTCATGTCACTAATCTCCGCGCAGATGCGCTGAACGCGCTTCTTTGCCGGAACCGTGCCGATGTAGGCGCGGCCCGTCTGCGGCGAATAGCACCGACCGAACGTGTAACCCAGAAAGTCGAACCTTTCTTCCGGCAGTCGACTGACCCGCGTCTTCGTTTCGTTCACGGTCAACTTCAGCTTCGACATCATGTCCCGCATCGTGGCCAATGCCTCTTCGGCTCGCCCTCGACAGCAGATCACGAAATCATCGGCGTAGTTGACGATGTGTGCTTCGAGACGCTTCTCATGCCCAAGTTTCTTCCATCCGAGCACGAACCGACGCATGTACAAGTTGCTTAGCAGAGGGCTGATCGGAGCTCCTTGCGGAGTCCCCTTTCCTTTATCCCGATTACCCGTACTTCGATGCTTGTTCCCGCGCTCGTCGGTCTCTTCGACTGGAGCTTCGAGCCACATCTTGATCAGATGGAGCATCGCTCCGTCGACGATCCTTCGGGCGACCGACTTGAGAAGGTCGGAATGTGGAATCGAGTCGAAGTAGCCGGATAAGTCGGCATCGACAATTTGTTCATGGCCGGTGTTGAGCAGCTTGTGGACTTGCCTCACGGCATCCAATGCGCTGCGGTCTGGCCGATAGGCATATTGCTCCGGCTGCAGATCGGCCTCGAAGATGGGCTCGAGAACCAACACAGCAGCCGTCTGTGCCACTCGATCGGAGATCGCGGGCACCCCTAACGGCCTTTGCTTCCCGTCTGGCTTGGGTATATACACCCGCCGTACGGGCTGCGGTTGATAGGTTCTACTTTTCAGCGCTTGCGTCAGTTCGTCGAGCCATCGCTTCAACCCATACTCCTCGATGTGTTCGAACGTCTGGCCGTCTACTCCTGCTGCTCCACCGTTTGCCTTGCAGCATTCATAGGCGAACGCCAGCACATCCGTCCGATACACTTTGTCGTACAGGGCGTAAAAGCGAAAACTCGGCGATTCCTTCGCTTTCTCGTGCAACGCCGTCTGCAGCTTCTGAATACTTAGTGGAGTTGTTAGGCTCATCGCCAATCCCTCGATCCTTCGCTGCTTCTTGCGTTTCCTTTCAACTGAGGCCCCTTCCCTCTACCGGCATTACCCGGCTTCGTCGGTACTACGAGCCTCTCCGTCACCCCATACGGCCCGGCCTGTCTCTCGCGAGTTGCCAGTTGAATCGATCACCGCTGGGGCTTCCCGTGTTGCGTCTGATCCCCTTGTGCATGCATGCCGTCGCCATTACCCCGGCAGGACCGATGGAAACCGTTCGCTCGTACTGTCCCATCAGCTTCAGCCTTCCCCGAAATTCAGGCGGGTCGGCTCCTGCATCACCCTTTTCGAGGCCTGCTCAGCGTTCACTCACGTTACGGCCTGCACGCTCGCCGAGTCGCCATAGCGACCCTCTACACCGGAGGCTCCGGCGGCTTTGTTACCTCCACCGCCGCTCCGATTGCTACCGGGTGGAGCGAACAGTTCCCGGGCGAGACTTTCACTCGCTGTGGACCAACGCCTTTTCACGGCGCACCGAATAATGTGGGTTAGGATTTAGACCAAGAGCCACCATCTCTGCGCACTTTAGTTCAAACCTGTTTGCCACAATTGGCTTCTGACGCTAACCTCTTGCCATGTTTGTAGGCCACGCCGTTCTGTACCGCGAACTTATTTGGTTTGTCATAGCCGGTCCGCTTTTTGGCCTCGCTTGTGCGCTGTTGGCCAAAGAGTGGGGGAGGCGGCAATGGGTGTGGTTTCTACTTGGATTCTTCTTCACATTCATTGCGGTCTTGGCCCTAGTCTTTCTCAAAACATGGGACACTAAAGCACGCGAATGAAGCCGATTTTCACTTGTCCGGTTTGCGCGTTTATCGCCCGCTTGCCCGGCGCCACTATTGACGCAGTCGCGTTCTTGAGGCATCCTCCAACTCGTTCTGCAACTACGACTCCATTCTTCCTGACGATGAAATATCAAATCAGATGATTACTCGCCGTACCATGTCGCGCACGTTGGTCACGCTAGGTTGCATTGTGCTGCTTGTGGCTGCCGCCATGCATTGCCTCGCGTATCAAAAGATCTCCGCCCCGGCCGTGCATGCATCGAATCTGCCGATTGCTCTGCAATTTGTTTTCGAGGTTGCCTTTCTCTCGATGGCGTGGAGTTGGATCGTCCTGGCACTCATTGTGCTGGTCGCCACGTGCGGGGAAGCACGTCTGGGCAAGCCTATCGCCCTGATCTGTGGCTTCGCTGTGTTGATTCAGGCTGTATTCACTGTTGCAAAGGTGGGGTTCTTCATCGGAAACGAAATGATCGGTGCCGCATCCTTACTAATCATTATCGGCGGCTTTTCGATCCAGGGTTCGCGGGTTCAGACCTTATAGCCGGGAGTTGCCTCCCTCTCGTCAACTCCCGGTAAGCCAAACCGGACAAGTGCCGTTTCGGCTTTCGCGCAGAATTTCACTTGTACGATTTCGACGTTTACCAGGAACTAAATGGCCTTAATGACTTAACCACCAGCATGACACGGTTTGGCTTACAAGAGTCGCTTCGTTGACTTGCCTCACATCGCAACCTAAGATGAACCCACTATGGCGGTACCCGACGCGCTCATCGGACGGACCGTCTCGCACTACCGCATTCTCCAGAGACTCGGCGGGGGCGGCATGGGTGTCGTCTACAAAGCGGAAGACACCCGGCTGCACCGCAACGTGGCGCTGAAGTTCCTCCCAGACAATGTAGCGAAAGACCCGCAGGCGTTGGCGCGCTTTCAGAGAGAGGCGCGTGCCGCATCGGCGCTCAACCATCCAAATATCTGCACGATTTACGATATCGGCGAGGAGGGGGAAAGGGCATTCATCGCTATGGAATTCCTGGATGGCGCTACGCTAAAGCACAGGATCATCATGGGCCGACCGATGGAGCTGGAGGAGCTGCTGGAGATTGGCATTGAAGTGGCCGACGCACTGGACGCCGCCCATGCCGAGGGGATAGTCCATCGCGACATCAAGCCGGCGAATATTTTTGTGACCAAGCGCGGGCACGCCAAGATTCTGGATTTTGGACTGGCTAAGGTAATGACGCAGAAGGCTTCTCTTCAGACGATTGACGGTGCGCTGACGTTAGAAGTGGGCGAGGAACATCTAACAAGTCCGGGGACTGCGGTGGGGACGATTGCCTACATGTCGCCGGAGCAGGTGTTGGGGCGGGAACTGGACGCGCGAAGCGACGTGTTTTCGTTTGGGATCGTGCTGTATGAGATGGCGGCGGGAGTCCTGCCGTTCCGCGGGGAAACGACGGGCGCGATATTCGATTCGGTGCTGCACAAGGAGCCACCGGCTTTGGCACGTATCAATATGGAAGTCCCCGTGGAGTTGGAACGCATCATTGGGAAGATGCTGGAGAAAGACGCACAGCTAAGATACCAACACGCCGTGGAAATTCGCGCGGATTTGCAGAGATTGAGGCGAGACACATCGTCGGGAAAGACGATTCCGGCGCTGAGCGGGCACGAAGAAGTTTCTTCCGGAACCACGCTGAGTGGCAGTGCGGCGCGGGCCAGGACGAGCTCGGATGCGCAAATCACCGCAGCGTTGCTGAGAAGGCATAGGAAGAAGCTGCTGGCGGCTGGTGTCGCGGTGGTGATGGTGATCTTGGGGTTGTGGTACGGCGTGCAGCGCTGGACGGGTGCGGCGGGAGCGTCGATTGATGCGCTGGCGGTACTGCCGTTCACGAACGTGACCGGGGACGCAACGGTGGACTACCTGAGCGAAGGACTGACTGAGAGCTTAATCAGCAGCCTGTCGAGATTGCCTGATTTGACGGTGCGGCCACGCAGCGCGATCGTTCAGTATAAAGCCCGCGATGTGGATCTTCGGAAGGTAGCGGGCGAATTGAAGGTGAATGGCGTGGTGACCGGCCGAGTGACACAGAGGGGGGATGGGCTGGAGGTCGCGGTGGAGTTGACGGATGTGCGCACGAACCGGAACCTGTGGAGCGAGCAATACAGCCGGAAGGTGGCGGACGCGCTGGCGGTGGAGAAAGAGATTGCGGAGGAAGTATCGGCGCGGCTGCGGGAGCATTTGAGCGGAGCGCAAAAGGCCGAAGTGCACAAGGGAGAGACTGCGGATCCGGAGGCGTATCAACTGTACTTGAAGGGCCGATATTACTGGGAGAAGCGCACACCGGAGAGCCTGGAAAAAGCGAAGCAGTATCTTCAGCAGGCGATTGATAAGGACCCAAGGTACGCGCGGGCGTACCTGGCGCTGGCGGATTATTACAACGTTTTGGCGGACTATACCTCGGTGGCGCAAAAGGACACAGCTCCCAATGTCAAGATTTTCGCAAGGAAAGCACTGGAGCTGGACGATACGCTGGCCGAGGCACACGCGGTCTTGGGCATGGCGCACGACATGAATTGGGAGTGGGCGGCAGCCTCGAGGGAATACGAGCGAGCGCTGGCACTCGATCCCAACACGGCGCGAAGCCACGTTTTATATGGATATCATTTAGCCTACTTAGGCAAGCTCGATGAAGCGCGCGGACACTTCCAGAAAGCTGTGGAGTTGGAGCCGCTCAACCTGAACGCGATGTTGAACTTGGCCCAGGCCGATTTCTGGAAAGGAGAATATGAGAAGAGCATCGAGGAACTGACGAAAATACTGGAGATCGATCCGAATCACCCCGGAGCACACGGAAACTTGGGAGCGAACTATTTCGCGCTGGGAAAATATCTGCAGTCGTTGGAAGAATGGGAGAAGGCCGCGCGGCTCGGCAACAATGCGAACGAACTGGCGCGGATGGAGGCCGCGAAGCGCGGTTATGCGAAGGCGGGTGTTCGCGGAGCGACGAAAGCCGTGATTCAAATCATGGACGAGCAGGCGAAGCGAATCTATGTTGATCCGACGGACATCGCGCGGGGTTATGCGTATCTTGGGGAAAAGGACAAGGCGTTTGAGTGGCTAGAGAAGGCGGCGGCGGAAAAGAGTGATTTCGCGGCAATGGTGAGATTTGGTCCGGCTTTTGCCTCACTACGGGAGGATCCGCGGTACGCAGCGTTGCTGAAGCGGATGGGACTGGAGCCGTAAAAACGGGTTATGCCCAAGCAGCGGCAAGATTCGAGGTGGCTGTGACGCAAACGTTATTCGTAAGGACTGACAGCCTCCTTAACCCTTGGTAAGTCCCTGATAAGTCGCGAAACCGGACATGTTCGTTCCAGTGTCCACATGATGGAGGGTTAAGCGTTTACCAGGACATGGCGGTTTGCTGAGTTGGTGTTCGAGCCTCTTACTTCGGTGGCTGTGCAGACTGGCTTTCACTTGTCGGCGGCACGATCCCCTTCAGTCGCAGATAGGTCACCATGTTCCCATAGTGCTCATCCGTGTGCGCCGAATTGATCGAGAACAACGTCAGCTTCGCTAAGTCGAAGTTGAAGAATTTCACCATCTGGCTGCCTTTTGCATCGGTCATGCTGTCGAATGCCTTGTTGCAGTACGCCACTCCGTCCTTGAGCGCAGCCACGAGGTCCGCCTTTGACGTCTTCGTTTTTTCGATGTCCTTTGCTGGGTTTGCTTCACCTATGGCTTGCGAGCAGAACATGTACGAAGCGTCGGCCACATGGCCAACGAGCTGGCCAAAAGTGCGAACTTCCGGTGTCGGCTTGAAGGAGTAGTTTTCTTCCGGCATTTTCTGCGCCGCACCGACGACCGCGCTACTTACAAACGAGTAAAAACCTTTTTCGCTCGCGGTAATCGGGTTCGCGGGCGGAGTGGACTGCGCCGGTGGAGCGGACGACGCCGGTGGTTTCTCCTGCCCGAGCAGAGCAAGGGGAACTGCCATCAATGCAACAAACACAAAACCGAGTCTTTTGGTCATGAAACTCCTTTCGGAAAATCGTGTCAACTTGCGGGTCGTAAAGGACCTTCCTTCCGAACACCCTCAATCTACTATACGCACGAAGTGCCGAGTTGTTTCGCGTCAGACAGCTAAGTCGGGTTACCGGACATGTCCCGTACCATTACTCACGCAATGATCTTGGCTGCCACCTGCCGGATGATCGCGAGGGTTCGACGACGAATGGGCTCACCTTTGATGGCCTTGGAGATAGGAGCTTGGCTCGGTTTACATTCCCGCATCAATCGCCTAAGACCAATGGCAGCCAACCTTTTCCGCTCCGAAGCTTCGGCAACAACCAGCTTCGTCTTTTTCTCAAAAACGTAGATACCAGAATCAACCATGCTTGGATCTTCGCCCTGTTCCCAATGGCGATCAGTCTCCTTTCCGACAGGAACTATTTTCTTGGCATTGATCGTTGCTCTTTGTAAAAGGCCATGAGTTGTTCCGGTGCAGACCGTACCATCTGGAGCTAGCGATTTCGCTTCCGGATTGGCAAGGTATTTGCGAAAGAGAATGCGGAAGGATTCGGGAACTACCCTGTCCTGATCAATCGTGGGCTGCATCGCGATTTGGTAGGTTTTTCCGTCTACGAGATTGACGCCATTGAGCGAACTCCATTTCTTGCGGTCGGATTCGTAAGGAGTGATAAATACAAAGTTGGATTTGTCGAACCCTGCCGGATATCCGCCAAATGTTTCGGAGAGCATCGCGAACAAAAAGAAATTAAACGGACCCAGCCATTCCGGCCTGTGCTGCTTGAACACGTTTGGCGTAGTAACAACCATTCGCATCATGGCCGGTAGATTCAGCCATTTCGGATCTTTTGAAGGTAGTTTTAGCACTTTTCGCAACAGAAATTCCCAAGCTTCCACTACCCATTGCGGTGTTTCTTCGTCGTCATCCTTTTCTTTTTTCCTCTTTTTTGGCGAAAACAGGTAACCGAGCCCATGACCGCTAGCTTTTTCTATCCGAATCTCTCTGTCAGTTTGCGAGTAGAGCGCGTATCTTTTTGCCGAAATTGCGTAGCCAAATAGCTGACGGAAAGGTTTCCTGCGATTACAATCCAGGTGATTGACATCTTCTATTTTCAGAATTTCCGGTACAAGAGAGGCATCGTATGGATTAAGTTTGCTGAAGTCTTGGGCAATTGTTTGTATTTCTTTTAGCGAAAGAGCCCGAATTCCATATTTATGCTTCCATTTCACCAGTCCACCTGGGCACTCGACAAAACCGCCCTTTTCCGATCCCACAATGCAAAGCGAGTCGGTGTCGCAAAACAGATAGCTTCCCTTTTTCTTTTGGACGCTTTTTTCGAGCATCGCGAGCAAAAGCCGCCCGCCCGATGTAATAAGGGAAGCGAGGGGCGGAAAATACCATTTCCCCGGGTTTTCTACATAGTTCGATTCGACTCTCCCTGTTGTTTCACCCGAAAAATAATTGATTTCCCTTTCTTTCTTTTTCCGCTCGGTATTAACCTCGACAAACAGGCCGTAACTACCTGAATTCGCTAGCACTTTCAAGAAATCGGCCAGCGCTTTGTTTGTTTTCTGTTGAGAGAATCTTTGTTCGATGACCGAGCGGTAGAAATCCATTTCTGCCGGTTTTATTTTAACCATCCCGCCCAAATTAGTCGCTGTTAGCCCCTTTTGTTCTTTATCGGGGACCATCCGAACGGCTTTAAGAAGTTTGGAAGTTTTTTCAGTGAGAATCTTGCTCGCGATCAGATCTGGACCGGCATACCAAATCGGTGTCTTTGAGTTGAGATAATTTAGACCAATGTTTTGACGCCAGATGCGCTGCTCTGCGACATATTTTTCTATGAATCTGTTCAAACTTCCAAAGAGATGGAGCAGCGAGTTGGGGAAAAAGCTGAGGAAATTCGGCAATTTGGTGAGGAAATTGGTGCAAACAAGGTTGCCAATCAAGCAGGAATTGAACTGCTTCAGTACGTTTCTAGTTATTATAAAAATCAGTTTCCGATCTATGCTTACACGTCAAAAGGACCTTATCTTCTGGACGCCATAGGTTTTGATCACATAGGTGAAACCGGAGCGCGTTGGCTATTCAAGAATAAATACGGTGCGAACACGGAACAAGTAATCATTCAGCAAGACGTGGAGGAGTTTAGGGATAAGAATTCTTTCAGCAGGCGAACTGCGCGCTTTTTCTGGACAGCCGTTTTCACAAGCGGATTTTTGGGAGGCGTCGCAGTATGGCTCCTGACAGAAGTAATACCAAGGCTGTTCAGGCGATGAACTGCTCTCTAGACTTGCGCTGACACCAAGCCTGGATGTTCCTGCTAGTAACGAACCTAACCGAAGTTGAATTTGGATCGGCGAGGCTCCTGGTGTATCACTTTTCCCCGCCCTGTAACCTAACCCACCCCCGCGTTGACGGGCGAAGAGAAAGCGGCAATACTGGCGGGCGATGATTGGACAGCTCCGCGGCGTGCTTGCCGACAAACGCCCCAACCAAGTGATGGTGGATGTCGGTGGTGTGGGATATCTGGTTGCGGTGCCGCTCTCCACTTTCGCCGCGCTCGGCGAGCTTCACACCGAAGTCACACTTCTGATTCACACGCATGTCCGCGAAGACGCTCTGGCGCTCTACGGATTTCTTTCCTCGCGCGAAAAACATTTCTTTGAGCTACTTCTTGGTGCTTCGGGCGTGGGCCCATCGTTGGCGCTGAAAATTCTCTCTGGAATGAGCGTCGAAGAACTTGTCCCGGCAATTCGTACCGGCGACGTCGCGCGGCTCACAAAAATTCCCGGCGTCGGCCGCAAAACAGCCGAACGCATGGTTGTCGAGCTCAAGGACAAGCTCGAAGCTGTGACCATCGCCGAAGAAAAACTACCCGCATCCAAGGCCGGCGTCGAAGCGGACGTAGTCTCCGCGCTGACGAATCTCGGTTACGATGGACGCACCGCGGAGAATGCCGTCGTGGAAGGGAAGCGCTCAGTCGGCACCGCAAGCTTTGAAAAATTGCTCAAGGCCGCGCTCCAGGAGTTGAGCGCGCCGAAAGGCCGCGCTGCGAATAACGCCTGACGCTAAAATGAATAATGACAGGGCCAATCCGCAGCTTTCTCCCGACGTGCTGGTTGCGCTGCAGGAAAAATTTGCCGGCGAAGAACGCAATGAAGCGGAAACTATTCTTCGCGAGTTTCATTGGAAGCTGCAACCCAGCGTGGATGAGCGCATCCAGCTGAACATTTTGCACACTGCGAATGATCTTGAACGCGTTAGAAAACTGGTCGAACTCGCAAAAAGAGATTGGCGCGATGTGATCATGGCCACAGAATACGAATTGAGAGACGGTAAGCTCGTGCAAACGGAATGGTCCAAAGAAATGGCGCGGAAAAGAGAAGCACAGCACAACGCCGGAAAGCCCTCGGTGTGCTGACGCTGGGCACATGGCCGACGGAACGGCAAAACGCATGACAGTTTACAAAGATAAAGACGGTGCCGCTCGTTTGGACCGGCCCGAACGGATTGTCTCAGCCGCGTCCTATGACGAAGACGCGCGCCTGGATGCGAGCGTCCGTCCCAAAACTTTAAACGAATACATCGGTCAGAAGCGCGTGAAGGAAAATATTTCGATTGCTCTCGAAGCCGCCCGCAATCGCGGCGAAGCTCTCGATCACGTTCTTCTTTATGGCCCACCCGGACTTGGCAAAACTACGCTCGCGCAGATCATCGCCAATGAATTGAATGTCCCGATCAAAACCAGTGCGGGCCCGCTCCTCGAACGCAAAGGCGACCTGACCGCAATTCTCACGTCACTCGAATCGCACGAAGTTTTTTTTCTCGATGAAATTCACCGTTTGCAGGCAGCCGTCGAAGAAGTGCTCTATCCTGCCATGGAAGATTTTCGCGTCGACTTGGTCATCGGTCAGGGCCCTGGCGCTCGCATTCATCCATTTCATTTGAATCATTTCACATTGATTGGCGCCACTACGCGCGCGGGACTGATCACTGCGCCCCTGCGTTCGCGTTTCGGAATCGTCCATCGTCTCGATTTCTACGAGCCGGCAGATCTGCTCATCATCCTGCATCGCTCCGCGAAAATTCTGAACATACAAATGGAAGAGGGTGGTGCCGAAGAGATTGCCCGCCGGTGCCGCGGCACGCCTCGCATCGCGA
>WNGQ01031636.1_pt1 | contig 11020 bp, 7 predicted proteins | sample 5407661 | NCBI WGS metagenome assembly WNGQ01 (sample SAMN13153382, study PRJNA577476) | soil metagenome | isolation source: 60 cm soil or saprolite under Garry oak tree replicate 2 | place: USA:California | collected 2016-06-15
AGCGCACGCTGGAATGGCCGCTCGCCGAGGCCCGCCGCAAGCACGTCAAGGACCAGATCAGCTCCGCCGAGCTGCCAGTCAAGCATGAGATCTGGAAGTTCGGCAGCCCGCACACGCTGGTGCTGACCAAGACCGACGACCTGTTCCGGCGCGAGGCCAAGGCACGCAAAGACGCCACGGCCAGCCTGGAATGGCTGGCCGCGCAACGGAGGCGTTAACCGAGGCACGGACCCGGTGCGTGAAACACCGGCCGTTATGATCCCTGGTCCACGCATTCGCGGCGACCAGAGCGGAGATCTGGACACAGGAGGATCGGCGGGGTATGCGAACATGGTGGTGTTCGGCCCGAACTCGGAGATGAAGTACGTCGCGCCGAACAGCAGCAGGAACGGCAGCAGCGCAGTGGTCGCCCTGGGCGCCAGCCACAGGCAGGCGAAAGTAGGGGCCTTCGCGGTGAAGCCGTCGGCCTGCAGCAGCTTGCGGGCGATCCCTTCGATGGTGGCGGCGGCCAGTATGTAAGCGTGCAGCGCGGCGACTGCGAAGATCGCCAGCACGGCGCCGGTCTGGCCGGTCAGAGTGGCGTGCGGCGCTACCAGCTTGACAATCACTGGGCTGGAGACGATGTTGCCGTAGCTGGCCCGAAAGGAGTTCGGCCAGGCGTTCTGGGAGGGACCAGGTAGATCGTAGGTGCCCGCACGCAGCGGCGCCTGCAAGCTAGCCGCCGTGGAGTCATTCCGCCCGCGACACGGCCAAGCCTCCGCTTAGGTGATCCGGCGTTGTCCTAGTCGTAGTGCAGGCGTTCTTGCATGTTTGCGCAGGTCAAGATGTTTCCACGGACGGTGTCCGTGGCTGTCCGCGTGCCGGGCTCACGGCGGTGGCGGCGGTGCGGCGAACCGCTTGCTGTCACCAACAGTGATGGGCTTCCCCTGGTGAGGGCGTGTTCGATCTGGTGGCTGACGGCGTCTTCCTGGCCGTGGAGGCAGTGGGTGCAGACGGTGTGCAGGACACGGACGCTGTTCCCGGCGCGGGCGGCGACCTCGGCCGGCGCCCCGGTGGTATTGAGCCACAGCGACAAGGCGGCGTGCCGCAGGTCGTATGGCCGCCCGGCCAGCGGGATGGCGGCCAGGGCCGTGCCCAGCGCGGCCAGCCGGGCGGTGTGCCAGGTGCGGCCGTACACCGATTCGCTGAGCATGCCGCCGCGGGTGCCACAGAACAGCCGCCCATCGGGTGTGGTCCCGAACCGGTGCAGGTGCTGGCGCAGCAGCGCGGCCAGGACCGGCGGGACCGGGACGGGTCTGATCGCGCCGTCGGGGCGGTGCTTGAGACCCCGTTGCTCATGCGTGCTGCCGGTGGTGGTCCAGGCTGATCCGGTGCGGGGGCAGGCGCGGGTGAGGATCAGCTTGCCCCACCCGCGCGCCGGGAGAACCAGGTCGCGGCTGCGCAGGGCGACGGCTTCTTCGGGGCGCAGCGCCGCGTAGTACAGGCAGGCGAAGAACGCCGTCAGCTCGGGCCTGATCTTGCTGACTTCGGTGAGGATGGCGTGCACCTGGGCGGGGCTGGCCACGGTCAGCGGGTTCACCGCGGCGTTGGCGGCGGGTGCCTTCCAGCTCACCTGGTCGAGCGGGTTCCTGGGCAGCAGGCCGATTTCGGCGGCGTAGGCCAGGGCGTTGTGGAGCACCGCGTGTTTGCGGGTGATGGTGTTGGGTGCGGCTGGGTGGCCGTCGAGCCGCAGTGCCAGGGCGTCGAGCGCCCGCCGGATGACACGGGGATCGTGCAGGTCCTGGATGAGCAGCGAGGCTCGTTCCAGCCAGGCGAGCGCGCTGGCGGTGGCCCGGTCCAGCGTGGCGTTTCGCCGGTGGGGGTTGAAGGCATGCCCGTACAAGGCGGCGCGGAGGGTGCGGATTGGTGGCCTGCGGGCGGTGGGCCTGGTGAGCTCGGGGGTGACGGTGGCCAGCGCCTCGGCCACGCTCGCGCGCGAATGCGGCGCCAGGTGCGGCCATTTCATGTCCACATAGGTGACCGCGTGCTGGTACCACGTGGTGTCCGGGGCCGCCGGGGCGGCCCACAGCACCGGTTCGCCGGTGGCTGGGTCGAATTCCAGGCCCTGGCGCGCCGCGCGAACCAGCTCCGCGCGGTAACTGTCCGCCAGCCCCCTGGTGATGAACGAACGGGACCGGCCCGGCCCGCGGCATGCCAGCGGACCTCGAACGGGCGGCGGCGATCTGTGCGGCGCCGGATCGCGCCATAACGGCCGAGACCGGAACCACCCGAACATATCGCCGATTTTGCGCGGCTTGTAGATGGTCGGTTGCCGCTTTTGGGTGACACGGAACGCCCAGTTATGAGCGTCCGTGACGGAGGAAGCCTCGCCCGGATTGCCGGTTCTGAAGACGTCCCGGGTGCGCCTGGGTGATCCGGCGGCGATCGGCCGCTGTGGCCGGCGGCCGCGTCCCTGCCTGCTTCAGCCGAGTCGGCCGGGCCTAAAATTCGGGCGCCGTCGACATCGCGCCCCGGCACGCCGGAAGCCCTGTTCTGTGTCTTTTGCACGGCCTTCCAGCCGACCACCGAAGCCGCGCCGAACAGCGGATATCGCTCGTCAGGCGGTGCGCAGCGCAAACTACCGTCCGTGACGGATGGACGGCAGCTCCGGGCGCCGGATCGCCGACTCGGCGCTGCCTGTCCATGGTGGGTTTGCTGTGGTCGAGCGTTACAGAACTGCCAGTTCTGAGCCGTTTCTCGTTTGCCATCTTTCTCGCGTCGGCCTCGTCTATGGCTCGCGCTTTGGCGCCGATCGGGAGGTTAGGTATCCGAGATGGTGCGTGCCGGCTTGTGTTGCGGATGGATCGGCCGGCCTCGCCGGTAGCTGCCTGGCCAACTCTGACACGCCCGCCCTGGACAGCCAGTCCCGGTGACCGTGGAGGTCATGGACAGCCAGTCCCGGTGACCGTGGAGGTCACCGGGACTGGCTGGCGGCTGGGCGGGCTAGCGCTGTCGTGGTGGGTTAGGGGTTGAACTCGGTGAGCGTCTGGGTAGCGCCGCCTCCGGCCGGCCGGAGGTTGCCGACCGCCCAGGCCTGGCCGGAGGCCGGGTCGGCGGCGGCGCCGCTGAGGGTGGCGGCGGAGCCTGGGCTGGGGCTGGCCACGATGCTCCAGCTGGTGCCGTCCCAGTGTTCGATGAGGGTGGAGGGGATGCCGCTGGTCCCGTTCTGGGACTGGCCCACGGCCCAGATGTCGGTGGCCGAGACGGCCGCCACCCCGAACAGGGGGTTGGCGAGGGTGCCGGCCGGGCTGGGGCTGGGCACCACGGTCCAGCTGGTCCCGTCCCACTGCTCGATCAGCGTCCCGGAGCCGCTGTCTCCGACGGCCCACACGTCGCTGCTGGAGACGGCGGTGACGCCGAGGAGCCCGTTCTGCAGGCCCGGGCCGGCGGGGCTGGTGACGATGCTCCAGCTGGTGCCGTCCCAGTGCTCGGTGAGGGTCTGGAACACGCCGCTGGCATTGAGGAAATCGCCGACCGCCCAGGCGTCGGTGGCGGAGATGGCGGTGACGCCGTCGAGCAGGTTGCTTTGCGTGCTGGCGTCGGGGCTGGGCACCACGGCCCACCTTTTGCCGTCGAAGTGCTCGATGAACGTCTGGGCCGCTCCGGTGGACGTGGAGACTATGTCGCCGACGGCCCAGACGTCGCTGCTGGAGGTGGCGGCCATCCCGTTGATGGTGGCGGTGGTGGCGGGGCTTTTGGCCACCGTCCATTTGCGGCCGTTCCAGTGCTCGAACTGCGCGGTGTTGCCGCGGCTGGACAGCAGGAAGCCGCCTCCGGCCCACACATCGTTGCTGGAGATGGCGGCCACGGCGGACAGGTTGCCGGTCACGACGGCCGGGGTAGCCACGATGCTCCAGCTCGTGCCGTCCCAGTGTTCGGCCAGCGGCTGGGCGTTGCCGGCGGCGTTGTCGGCTGACCCCACGGCCCAGACATCGCTGGCGGCGATGCTGGCCACCGCGTTGAGCTGGTTGTTCCCCGCCGAGGCGTTGGGGCTGGCGACAACCGTCCACGGCGATGTCTGCGCCTGCGCCGCCGCCGGTGCCAGCAGCAGCGGAAGCGATACGACAGCGGCGCTGGAAATGATGCTGCCTGTCAGGACCTTTAAGTTCATCTCAGCCTTTCCTTCCCGCAGTTTCGCCATGGACCGGCGCCGTAGTATCCGGGCCCGGTGGCCTGGCTAGCCTGGCTAGCCTGAAATCGTGATGGTCTGGGGCGAATCAAGGAATGTCCCGGTGCTATCGGCGATGCGCGCGGTGAAGCTGAATGTGCCCGCCTTGGTGGGGGTGCCCCTTGACCTCGCTGGTCGTGGTGTTGATGGCCAGCCCGGGCGGCAGCGCCCCGGCGGAGATTGACCAGGTGCAGGGCGGCACCCCGCCGCCGTAGAAGAACCCGCCGTCGTAGGCCTGGCCGACCTGCCCGGGCGGGAAGTTGGCCTGGGAGATCACGATCGGCGCGGGCGGGGTGATCTGCCAGACGTACGGCCGGCGCGAACAGTTTCCTCATCATGACCCTCCGATCTTGGCAGGGGCGGTAACCGATGGCCCTGTTCCTACCCAGGCCGGCGGACGTGGCCAGAGCGCCAGGCAGGCAACGGACACACTCCTCCATTACCTTCACGGATCAGCGCACAGTTCGGTTCAAACGCCTCGAATAACACTTCGGATTCGGGGCGGGCGCGCAACATCAGCGGAATTTGCGGGGATAGGCTATTTAGTGGTCGAAGCCGCTCTCCCGAGGAGAGGCGCGCACGGCCCACGCGGGCCCACCCGGCGGCCCGGTCACACGCGTACAGGTCAATCATGGCCCGCGTCTTCCACCCGGTGGATCCGCACCAAGCCGGACCCCGGTGCCGCCACTGTCCAGCCGCAACCGGGCGAAGGGCGGCGGAAGGGCTGCGGCCGGAGTCGCTCAATCCTGCCCGCCGCCCACGACGCGTGAACACGACTGCCTACGATCGCTGTCGCCAGCGACCTCGCATGCAGGCCGCTCATCGCAGCGCAGCAGGAGACGTAATGACCGAGGACGAACTTCACACACAACCGGTAAATGGCACGATCGCCCCATGATCCGGAAGATGCCCGGAATGATCTTGACTATGAGCAGCTCGGCGACCGAGTACCGACAGGTGGATCGGGAACTCGCTAGATCACAGCGGCGGGTCTCCGGAGCCGTGAACGCTGTCCTAGCGCCGAACGTCAAGATATGCGCGACTCAAGTCCTGGCCGGCATCAAACAGAACCAGGCCGCCCGGTGGAAGGCCGGCCTCGGCCTGACCGCCGCCCAGCACGCCGGGATCGCCGCCTACGAGACACTGATCGCCCAGCTGCGCCAGGTCAACAGCGACGTCCTGGGCGCGGGTTTGGTGCCTGTCTCTCTCCGGGCATGGCGGCAACAGAACACTCCGTTCTGGCTCGGCTCAGCCTGGCCCGCGGCAGGCCCTCGAAGATCTGCACCTTGATCTGGTCACCGGGGTTCACGGGGTCTTGGCGTGAGGTGTGAATGTGGCTTCGGCTGGCTGGGGACTGGGGGCCTGCCAGGGACGCCGTTGGTCTGGATCAGGGCGAAGTTCACCGGCCATTGCACGGCGCGCCGGCCCGGGGGATGCGATCACCGATTTCGAGGACGTGACCCGGATGGCGCTGAATGCCGCCGCCTCGCCGAGGTGACCGGCGACAGCCGCAGGTGCCTGTTCAACAGGACGACCAGCGGCGGGGTACTCGGTGGGACATCTGGGCCTTCAGCCCGTCGCGCCGGGTGACAGGCTCGGCGGCTCGGAGAGGACAGTTCCGGTTGCCAGCATGAAAGACCGCTCACAGGCCCTGCACACGTGAACCGATCCTGCCTGCGGTCCGTTAACACAACGGATCCATAGCGAACGCAGATGATTGACTCCAGCCCGGGCCAGGCCGCGGCGCGGCCGGTCCGCCAGCACCGCCCGGCACCCGGCCACATGGCGGGCCCGGCACTTGCGCACGGCCGGCGCCCTTGCTCCGGCCCGCCCGGCGACCTCGGCGCGGCGGGCCCGGCGCGGGCCGCCAGCACCATCTGGGCTGGCGGCGCGAGGCCTGTATCGCGGTGCCATAGGCAGCTGTCCGGCACAGTTCTTCCTGGTCTTGCGCCGCAATATCAGCGGGCCGGCAGCTCGCGTATCTCAGTACCTCAAAGGAAGCAGGGAGCCCGGACACGGGCTCCACGGTTCATCTATGGAATATGGGGTGTGTGCCATGTGGTTAAGGCGTGGCCTGTTCGCCGCAATCATTGCATCTGTGATCGTGCCGCTGGCGCCGTCGCTGGCATCTGCCCAGGCCGGCGGTGTCCTGGTATCGGCCGGCAGCCCAAGCAGCCCGTTCCCGCAGAACAAGCAGAACGAGCCGGCGGTCGCCATCGACCCGCTGAACCCCAAGATCGCCGTGGCGGGGGCCAACGACGAGATTGACCTTGCACCCTGCGCGGGCAGCTCCTGCCCGTTCACACCCGGCGTCGGGCTTTCCGGGGTGTACTTCTCCACCAGCGGCGGTGCCTCCTGGTCCCAGCCCACATACAGCGGCTTTTCGGCCCGCACCGGCACCGGCAAGGCCGGCCCCATCGGCACGGTACCCGGCTACTTCCAGGCCGGGCTGGTCAGCGACGGTGACCCGGCGCTCGCGTTCGGCCCGAGGCCGGCCGGCGGCCGCTTCTCCTGGGCCAACGGGGTGCGCCTGTACTACGGCAACCTGGCCGAGAACTTCCCCGGCGCCAGCGCGTTCAAAGGTTTCGAGGCAATCGCCGTCTCCCGCACCGACGACCCGGCGGGCGCGATGGCCGGGCACAACAGCGCGTGGATGCCGCCGGTGATCGTCAGCCGCCAGAATTCCGCGCTGTTCTCCGACAAGGACGCGGTGTGGGCCGACAACGCCGCCACCAGCCCGTTCTTCGGCCGTGTCTACGCCTGCAACGTCGCCTTCCGCAGCCAGGAAAAGGGCCACGCGGTCCCCGAGCCGGTGATCGTGGCCACGTCCACCGACGGCGGGTCGACCTGGACGCAGCGGCAGGTGTCGTCGGCCACCAACAACAACCGCACCGGCGGGCGGCAGGACTGCGCGCTGCGCACCGACAGCCACGGCGTGGTCTACCTGATGTATGACAGCTTCAGCGTGCGCCTGAACAGCAACGTGCTGATCGAGCAGCGGTCGGCCGACGGCGGGGCAACATTCACCAGGCCGCAGATCGCCGCCGTGGTGGGCCAGACCGGCCAGTTCGACCCCGTGCAGGGCCGGTTCACCATCGATGGGGTGGCGGGGTCGCGGTCCGCCACGTTCCCCAGCTTCGACATCGCGAACGGTGCCCCAACTGGCCAGGGCGCGACCAATGAGCTCCTGCTGACCTGGACGGATGCGCGGGCCGGGCTAAATCACGAGCAGGCCTTCCTGGAGGACTCCGCCGACGGCGGCCGCACGTTCTCCGCTCCGGTGGCGATCTCGCAGGCAGGCGACCGGGCGAACCAGCCGGCCATCGCCATCACACCCGATGGAACGCGGGCCTGGCTGACCTACAACGCCTACCTGCAACCATGGCAGGCGACCACCGGCGCGGCGCGCCCCGAACAGGGCGTGGTGCGGATGGCCACGATCAGCAACGGAGTCCCCGGCGCGTTCACGACCGTGCTCAGGGGCGCTGCCGGCGACGCGCGCGCGTCCAGCGCGAACTCGCTGACGTCTGAGTTCCTCGGCGACTACAACGACATCAAGGCCAGCGCGGCCGGGGCGGTAGCGGTGTGGAACGACACCCGCCGCGCCGCCGACTGCCCGGCCGTTGACGCCTTCCGGCAGTCACTGGTGAACGGGTCCCCGATCGCGGCCCCGGCCCCGGCGACCAGTTGCCCGGCCACGTTCGGCAACAGCGACATCTTCGGCGGAAGCTTCTAGAGCACCAGGCCAAGGGAGGTCACCGCCCCGGGTGCGGGGACCGCGGCCCTGCGTCCGGGAGGCACATGTCCTACGTGGCGGGACATGCCCCTCAAGCAGACCCGGAAAGCGCTGACGACACTGCCCGGGAAAGACCCGGGCACGCTGCCTGGGGCGCCGAAGGGGCAACCTGCCCGGAACCTGTCAGGCACCTGGGGCCGGACGAGGCAGGCGTCTCTGGAGTCTCGCTCACCGCGGCGCTGCCGGCTGGGCTGGCCGGCCAGCGGTGACGGCCTCAGCCAGCCGGCCAGATGACGGAGCCGGGAGCACTCACGAAACTGCGCCGGATGGCGGCCGCGAGCCAGGTTCTGACGCCCATGATCGGGCTTGGGGTACTACGGCGGACGGTCACCCCGGCTGTCATCCCAGAGGACGACGACCAGGCGTTGCCGCCCGCGCCGAGGGGCGAGCAGGTGGGGCCAGCGGCGAGGGAGCAGCCAGATCGGCCAGGCGAATTAGGCGATCCCGCTGCCGGCGAAGAAGAGCCCGAACAGCGGATACAGCGGATACTCGTCGAAGTCCATCTTGGCGACGAAGAGGCGGACCGCCGCTGCGCCCGCCGAGGTCAGCGCGGCCGTGAACGCGAGCCGATCGCCTGCGCCCGCGGCAGGCACCGCGCGGCCGAGGCGATCGGCCAGAGGGACGATGCCGACCGGCGTGGCCGCGACCACAGCCGCCGGCCGCGCCGCCGGCATTCGAGAAGCCGGGCGTGAACAGGAATCTCGCCATGAGCAGCGCCGCGAACAAACCGGCGAGGCCGAGCAGGACTGTGACGCTCCGCACCTGTTCGCGCCGAGCCCGCGCGGCCTCGGTCCGGTCGGTTCCCAGCGGCCTCGGGCCATTCCGCTGCCGCGGCTCGAGCGCCGCGCGCCGCGGCGGAGGCGGCGCTGCCCTCTCGCCCCTGGCGGCCCGAGCCGGAGCGGCGTCGTCCCTGCACCGGGTGCACAGGCGCTCACCTCCTGGTCGCGATGTGCGTTCGAATCCATGCCCGTCCGGCGCGGAAGTGTTTTATCCATGTCCGACGCAGCAGCGGCCCAACGCCCGCGCGGATGAACCGCCACGGCGCCCGGCTCGTGTAGTTCAGTGTCAGCCTGGCCGGCCCGGGCGGGCACCCGGGCCGGAGGAGGGAGGCGCAATGTCTCGTCGCTGGCTGGTGGAGCACGAGGCCTCGGTCCAGAATCTGCCGGTTATCACTATGACCGATCTGCCTGTGCAGCTCTAGCCGAGCAAATCGGCAGGATAGGGCACGCACGCCGGGCGACAGAATAACCGTTCTGTACGGCACTACGGGGTTGCGAACCAAGTCGGCGTCGGCGACAGATCGGCGGATTTAGCGCACCTTCGTTCACGGAGCCGCCGTCACCCGCGGTGACCAGCGCCCGCGCCGTGGATGGGTCTCATCACCGGCTGCTGCGGGTTCATGCTGGCCAAGATTGCCTGGGCAGGGAAGACCGGGGGCGGTCCCAGCACCCAGGAGGCCGGTGAGCGATCGTGCCCGGGTCCGTGCTCGGGCCAGGCCCCATGACTTGCATGGCGCCAGCGTGGTGATCAAGGCTTCGGGTGGGGACATGGCAGGCCACGGTCCACACGCCGGCGAGGACGAGATGTTCTGTGTGTTTGACGGCGAGCTCACCGGGTTCTGCGACGACGACCGCGGACGGCGAGGGCAGGCAGCTTGGTGTTCGTCCCCCGCGACCGGGTGTGCGGATTCTCCGTCACCAGCGGGCGAGCCCGCCAGGGCGATCATCATCATCGGGCCATCGCAGCTTGATCGCCAGATCGCAGCGCGCGGAACGCCTGCAGCCCGTTCCTAGACTGCCGGGCCACGAGCGGAAACCCGGAACGCGCTACACCGCGTGCACGGTCCTGGCCGCGCTGGATGCCATGTTGGCCGGCTTGGGACCCGCGTGGCTCGCATCCAGGATCTTCCGGGTCCTGGCCGCCAGCGACCGCACCCTGAGCCTGATCGCAGGCCACGCGAGTTCAGCCATGAACTGGGGCCACCGGTCGCGGCGTGTTCATCCGATGTTCGCACCGGGAGCTGTACCGATGCGGATTGCGGTGGGTGGGTTACATCGCGTGCGTGTCCGAGCGCCACAATGGCCTGGACGCACTTCGAACGGAGGAATCAATGATTCGATTCACGTTCCCTCGGCCGCACTCCCTCTCACCCGGGCCTCATGGGCGCCGGCGCCGGCGGTGGCCGGCTGCCGCCGCGGTGGCCGCCGCCACGGCGCTGGTCACTATGGCCGCAGGCGCCTCCTCGGCTGGCGCGGGACAGGCTGGATTCCGCCAGGTCAATCTGGTGTCGGACATCCCGGGCGTCGCCCCGCTGACCGACCCGGACCTGCTCAACGCGTGGGGCCTGGCGGCCACTCCTGGCACCGACCAGGCGCCGGGCTCGCCGCTGTGGGTATCCGACAACGGCTCAGGCAAGACGACCCTGTTCGCCGGGGCCACCGCTGAGTCGGTGGCCCAGGTCCTGGTGGTGAACGTCACCTCGGGCGCTCCCACCGGTCAGGTGTTCAACCCCGACCGCGCAGGCTTCTTCGTCCACGACGCCGCCGGCCACTCGGGCTCGGCGCTGTTCATCTTCGCCTCGGAGAACGGCGCGATCGACGCCTGGAACCCCGGTGTCGGCGCTACCGGGAGTGGGCCGTCAACGGTGACCGAGACGCCCATCAGCAACGGCGCCAACGCCGTTTACAAGGGCCTGGCCATCGCCCAGGCGTCCGACGGCAACACCTACCTCTACGCCACCAACTTCCGGTCAGGGCGAGTCGAGGTCTATGACAGCAGCTTCCAGCCGGCCGAGCTGCCGGGCGGGTTGTTCACCGATCCCGGCATCCCGGCCGGTTACGCGCCATTCAACATCCAGGAACTCGCCGGCCAGCTTTATGTGACCTACGCCAAGCAGGACGCCGCACTGCACGACGATGTCGCCGGGCAGGGCCATGGCTTTGTGGACGTCTTCACCAACGATGGCGCGCTCATCCGCCGTCTGGTGTCGCATGGTCAGCTCAGCTCGCCGTGGGGAC
>WNGQ01006823.1_pt1 | contig 11019 bp, 15 predicted proteins | sample 5407661 | NCBI WGS metagenome assembly WNGQ01 (sample SAMN13153382, study PRJNA577476) | soil metagenome | isolation source: 60 cm soil or saprolite under Garry oak tree replicate 2 | place: USA:California | collected 2016-06-15
ACGACAACAGGAACAGGTATTGACACAATTTTCAGATCTGGTGACAGTCCTGGCTGAAATGCTCCTTCCTTCTTTACAAGAGGGGCGTAGCTTTGCCCTGTTTGGTCATAGTTTAGGTGCACTGGTGAGTTTCGAGGTGGCACGACACCTGCAAGAACGTTTCGGACTTGTTCCTGTACAGCTGTTTGTCTCCGGCTGTAGTGCGCCGCAGCTTGGAGATGCCTGCCCTGAGATTGCCGATATGCCTGCGCTCGTGACATATCTGCGACAGTTGGGAGCCAGGCCAAATGAGCAGATGCTGGTACGGCGCTGGCCGCTGTTTCAGGCCGATTTTGCCCTGCGTGCTTCCTATCGCTATACCGCAGGAGGACCGCCACTCGCCTGTCCCATCACGGTTTTTGGAGGTAGTCAGGATGACTCGGTCAGCCGGGATGCGCTGGCAGCCTGGCGGAAGCAGACGCTTGGGACCTGTACACTGCACCTGCTTCCCGGCAGCCATTTCTTTCTTCATCATGCACAGGGGCAGCTCCTGAGCTCCCTGCAGAGCGCGCTGCTGCGAGCACTTCGAGAGACATCACCGGAGAGGAGGAGCTACTCATGACGATTATTCACGCAACCACCCTGGAGCGATTCGAGGGACATGGTGGCAGCATGTACGGGTTAGCCACCTTCAGCCATGGCGCGACTGAAATCAGCCTGTGGCGGGCAACGATGGCGGCTGGAGCATCCAGCGAACCCCAGTATCATGATCACGAGGAGGTGGCCTTCATCCTGGAGGGAGAGGGCCTGGCACACATCGCGGGAGCGGCAGCGGCATTCACCGCCGGTGATACCCTGATCTTTCCCGCCTACTCCGTTCATCATGTGAACAATAGCGGGGAAAGGCCAGTGGATGCGCTGATCGTAATGCCAGCCGGTACCCGGAGCTTCCTGCCCGATGGGGAGGAGCTTGCTCCTCCTGCCTGGGCACGCTAATGCTGCCAGCCTGTCGTTGCTCACACGGGATGATACACCAATCAATAAAGGAGAAGCCAGGAAGTCATGTCAGGACTGAACAGACAACAGCGTGAGGCGCTTTGCCTGGTCCCACTTTCAAGTGAGGGATGCTTGTTGCCCTATGTGCAGGTGCAGCGAGCGGCATGCATACGTGAAAAGCTCATCCTGGAACTCCGGCCAGCATGTGAAGAGTATCCTGCCATGCTGTCAGCATTGGCTCTGGTCTGCAACGCCCATCCTCAAGCGCTCTGGTGGCTTCGTCCTTACAAAGAAGTCATGCGCCTGGTTGGGGATGCAGTGACGAAACTTCTGGTATTGCGATCCATGATGAACGTGGACGGAACCATGCCCAAATGCGAGTTGATCGATGAAACAGCCTGATCTGCTCCTCTTGCCAGTATGAGGTACTGGCGTAACTTGCGATTTTGCCTCAACTCATGCATAATGCACGAGAAATGCAGTGAGGAGGTATGTCATGTATGCTGGCAAAGGTACAGAGTTGCTCCGTTGTGACGACTCCCCACGGCTACAAGCCGGGGGCTTCTGGAATGACGCGGGTGTGTCGTCCCACACCGATTAAGGCTTCTTCAAGGATATTTTTGCTCCCATTGTGGTCGCGGTCGAGAATCAGACCACAGTGGGGACACTCATAGACCCGCACGGAAAGGGGCATCGGTTGGCGATGTCCACACGCTGAACAGGTCTGGCTCGTGTAGGCCGGGTTGACTCGCACGACTTGCCGCCCAGCCTCTTCCGCTTTGGCTAGCAATCGTGCAAAAAACTGCGACCACGAGACATCCGCAATGCTCTTTGCCAGTTTCGGGTTGCGAATCATATTCCGTACGACCAGCGCTTCCACTGCGAGCAATCCGAACCGTTTGATGAGTTTGCAAACCTCTTGCTCAAGAAAGTTTTTTCGTCGATTCCCGATGCGCTCATGCACGCGGGCCACAACCTTGCGCTTCTTGGCTTGCTGCTTGCTCCTTTTCGGGGCTTTGGAGAGCTTGCGTTGGGCGCGAGTGAGCGCCGCCTCTTCGGTTCGGAAAAAGCGCGGATTGGCGATCTCTTCCCCAGTGGACAGGTAGGCAAAGGTCTTGAGACCGACATCGATCCCCACAGCTTCCTGCGAGGGCAGCAAACGCTGCGCTGTGAGCTCTTCTTCAAGCTCCACGCTGATGCTGACGAACCATTTGCCCGTGGGCGTGCGTTTCACAATGGCGGTCTTAGGCGTGCCTTTGATCGCCCGGTGCAGCACCATCTTGACGTGCCCCAATTTGGCAAGGACAAGCGTGGCCCGGTTTTTCTGACTGCTGGGGAGAAGCTGGAAACTGTTGCCGTGTTGTTTGAAGGTGAGCGAATCATAACGAAAACGGGATTTGAAGCGCGGATAGCCGGGCTTCTGTCCTTGCTCCATCCGCTGAAAAAAGGCGTCAAAGGCCAGGTCCACTCGCTTGACAACATCTTGCAGCACCTGTGAGGGCACAGCGGAGAGTTCCGGGCGAACTTCTTTGCACTCCGGCAATTCGGCGCATTGGTGTTCGTAGGAGAGCGAAACGCCCACCATGCGATAGGCGCTTTTGCGTTCATCGAGTGCTGCATTGTAGATTGCGCAGCACAACCCAAGCCACTCCTCAAGCCTGTTCACTTGCTTGTGAGTCGGATAGATGCGGAAGTGATACGTTTTTCTGGGCTTCGTATCTTTCTTTGGCTTCTTCGATGTCTTCTTAGACATGCTTTCGTTGCTCAATGGACGACTTCACCTCAGCGAGCGGCTCTCCCCCAGTCGCGACTTCCAAAATACGAGTTCGTCCACAAGGTCGGCAATTTTCGTTTCCACACAGGAAATTCCTGGCGCAAAAAACGAGACGAACGCCCTTTCACGAGCTTCATCAGGCGATGAATGCCAAATGGGGGATCGACACTCACGAGAAGATGCACATGATCAGGCATCACTTCGAGTTCTTCGATCTCTGCCTGCTGCTCTTCACAGACCTCACAAATGATCTGTTTGATCCGCTCATCAAGAGGTGGCATCAGTACCTTTCTCCGATATTTCGGGCACCAGACCACAGGACAATGGCAGGCAGAGAACACATTTCGGTTGCTTTTGTAGGACGTCTCATCCATAGATCCAGTATATAGCATCGTGCTATCGATGTCAAAACATTTGTTCTAGACCCCAACAGACCACTCCTCCCCGTCCCCAAAAAGGAACGCGCTCTTCATCCCCATGGATGAATTACAGGGGCTTTCGGGCGCGGGAAACGGGTAAATCACGGTTGTCAAGACAGTGCTGGCGAATTCATGTAAGCAGGTGAAGCGAGTTGAGCGCAAGGTGTCTGGCGAGTTTTGGCAAGCGACGTTTCAGCAAACCAAGCGAACAAGCGAACACTATTGACGGCATCCACAATGGCTGGGAGCAGAGCCTCCCTGTGAAGAGGAACACACGGGCGATCCATCGCCATCACACCTCGCTTGCATTCGCTTCCTGTGAAGAGCATGCGCGTCGGCGCAGCAGCGGCTCGCGAATCGCCGTGGCATCCAGCTTGCTCGCGCCCAGAAACCTCACGAAGCGCGCCAACCCACCAGCCAATGCCTCCGCGAATGCCTCATCGGTGCCGAGAGCCTCATCCTCCAGCCACAAGCCCAGGATGACGAATGTGTTGGTTGTCCGGTCGAGTTTGCTGTCGAACCGCGCGACGAGCCGGTCGCCCCACACCATCGGCAACGTGTAGTAGCCGAACCGACGCTGGCGCTCAGGCTTGTAGACCTCCCACACGTAGTCGAAGCCAAAGACTGCTTTGGCTCGCCCGCGCGCGCTGACGTGATCGAGCGGTGCGAGGAAGACGACCTCTTGGGTCGTGGTCGTCTCCAACGGCGTCCAGGCCTGCGGCACGCGCCCTGCGCTCACATCGGCCAGCACCTCGGCATCGCTCCCCAGCGCGTAGTGCCCCATTTTCCAGCCTTCCACCTGCACCTCGATGAGGTCGCCGTCGGCCACCATCGCCCCAAGCATCTGCTTCGCTGCGCGATCTGGCTCGCCGCGCCCGTGAAACGCATCACTCGTCCGGCGGAGGGGCGACAGACCGAAGAAGCTCACTTCCTTGCTGATCAAGAAGCGGTCCGCCTCGGCCTCGTCGCTTTCGCGCAGGAGAGACGCAGGCGCGACCGTTTCCGTGAGGGCGTACACGCGCTCGAAGTGCTCGCGGTGGTGCGTCATCACTTCGCCGGTGCGCCAGAGATAATACAGGGCCAGCGCGCTGTCCTTGCGGCCGCGATAACTCTGTGTTCGTGTCCGGCTCGCCATCTCGAAGTCGCGGTTGCTCACGGTGCCACGCTCGCGCAGGATGGCCCGCATGTCGTCGATCGCCTCGGCGTGCTCGGCAGCCATGCGGCGAATACGCGCGTCGCCAGAGTCGCCATTGCGCTCGCGGCGCATGACCACGCGAAAGTCGGGCAGCTCGTCCATCGGCCGCACGGCCAGCCAGCCACCCCAGTCAAAGAACTTGCGCTGCTGATAGGCCAGGTCTTCCCACATGCCAGGCGTGTAAGCGAGGACGCGGCTGTGCAGGGCAATGTCCTGGCTGCGCGCGATGATGTGCAGGGGGTCGAGTTGCAGGTACTCCATCGCGCGCATGGCAGCCTCGGTGCCCTCGATGCCTCGCCAGCGCCGCCCGGGCCACAAGCCCTGCTTGCCGAGGATGAAGCGACGGGCTGTCTCGCTGGTGATGGTTAGCATGATGACCTCTTGGAGAGCAGGGCCTCCAGACCGATCTGAAAGGCTGCGGAACCTCGCCCCATGCAGCCTTCTTTCATCTGGGCTGCGTTCTGTTGACCCTGAAGCGGGCTGTGAAAGCTGGAGTCAAGTTCCATGGCGAGACCTCTCTCTGCTTCTCAACTGCAAACTGCGGCCTGCTCCCGATCACCGGAAGCGTGATGGGAATCCCACCTGCGCATGTCGGGTTTCCTGCTCGGCTTCGTCGGGCCTTCCCGCCCTTCCATGCAGGTGTGGTCTCGACCTGCTCTCCACAGGCTGGCGCATCCCGCAGGCCCTGCGGTATGTGGAGGGATTCTTTTTCAGCCAGACAAAACCGGAAAGCGAACGGAGAGGCGGTTTCCTCCCGATCACCTCAAGGTGATGGGTGTCCACCGCCGCCTCTCTTATGAAACTGTTGGCTACGCATCAGATTATATCACTCAAGGCAGCCTCCCTCGTGATTCCGACGACGGTATCAGCTCATGCACCATGAGAGAATACTTCTGCGGGGGCAAGCAAACGCTGCTTTGTGTGTTTTTTCTCTTCTGCCAATCTCCACTAGTGAATGCTCAACACAATACGGATATCGCGGGCGAAATCATTCCCTTAGCGCGGCTTGTGCCAGCGCGGTAAAGCGCGAGCGCCGCGTCTTCGTCATCGGTCGCTTCTCCATCCACGCATCCAGGCGTCCCAGACGAGTGCCTTGCCGAGCAGTATCCCTGCGCTGCTGATCAATGCCTCCAGCGGCGAGCCGTGTCGTCTCCGCTTCAGGCGGATGCCGCGTCGGTATCACCAGGCTCCTCCTTGCCGGGTTTCTCCTCCTCGTTGGGTTCCCCATCAATCAACTGGATGGCGTCCCGGCCCAGAGTGAGCACTTGGGCGGCGGCCTGGAGCGTCTCCGCTCTGACATCCGCCTCGCCGCGCGCAGCAGTCCATTCCAAGGCCGTCGTCATATCGTGCGCCGCAACGAACAGCGCCTGGCGGAGGAGGCGGAACGGGCCTTGCCTGGCCCGCTGGACGCCTCCTGGACGGGAGGGAAACGCCCGTAATCACTGCTCGTCGCGCGCGGTAGAGAAGGCAACGGTGAGAATGGCAAGGGAGTGAGCCACGGCTCACTGCCCATGGACGTGAAGGATGATATGAGACGGCCCCCGCTAGGAGACCCCGCGTGGAACCCCATGTCTTAGCCACATATCACATGTGTTACCACTCAAGTGGAGGTGTTTCCGGCCCAGGTGCTTGCCAGCGTGCCAGAGCGCTCGCAGGGGTCACTGAGCGAGCAAAGCAGGTGTTCCTGGTTCAGAGGGACGTTCCACTCTCGCTCACGGTTCGGAGCGCGGAGCTGCCATGACGGTCTCGTAAAACAGCAGCTCGAACTCATGACTCAGGCGCACGGCGCGCGTGATGCGCTGGCGGTCTTCCGCTGTATCGTAGCGGGCCAGCAAAAGCGCATCGATGGGCGTGATCTGCTCCCCGATCTCCTCGTGCGCGGTAAAGAAGGCGACCTGCCCGGCGCTCATCGCAAAGTGGCGCATGAGGGCGGGTCCGACGCGGGTGCAAATCTTAATGAAGATCTCCTCGCTGGCACTCACTACCGCGATTTTCTCCGGGACCGAGCCATAGGCCAGCATCCAGTAGAAGAAGGTGGTGAGCGCCATGCAACCAGCAAGCGGCTCCACCGTGTCAAAGTCCGGTCGCGAGAGGCCCAACGCTTCGCCAAAGCGCAGCAGCAAACGATAGGCGCCGATTTTGGACACGAGCTTGGCGAGCAGGAGGTCTTGCAGGTCCAGGTCGGGCATACCAGCCACGGCCAGTGCGTCGAGGCGGTACGCTTCGCGTACCAGCCACCAATCCTGCAAGGCAAAGACGCGCAGGGTCTCGCGTGGCAGCGTTCCCTGCTCGATGCCCATCCAGAGCGGGTGGAAAAGCAGACGCTGGCGCAGCGGCTCCAGGTCCTCGGTCAGGATGTGGTCGGCGAAACTCATATTTGTTTGCTTGTCCCTCACGATCGGTCTGCAGGCCAGACAAAGCAGAGCGCACCGGGTGATCTCCTTGCCCTGCTCTGCTCATAATAGCATACCTGAAACAGGTGCGTGAGAGTTATCCAGAAGGCGGACGATGCGGAAGAAACACTATGTGGAAGGCCTGTACTGTTCAAGCACCGTGTGGCTAAGAAGGAGCAATGGGCGGGAACGAGGGCAGGATGGCGCCGATGAGGGTATTGCCCCACAACGCCGAGACGACATTCCTGGCCATCTCCGTCGCCACCCGTGCCTGGGCCTCCCTGGTCGAAGCTCCCAGAGGCTGATGGTGCGGATGAGCGATTTACCCACTTTGGGGAAGACTACCCGGTCGAAGGGGTTATGCTCCAGGACCTCGCGGCGCACCAGCCAGTGGCAAAAGGCGCGCACCGAACGCGCATAGGTCTGGATGGTGCGCTCACTGCGGAAGCGACCCCGGCCGGTAGGCGTTTTGCGCATCGAGGCGAACCAGGCGCTGATATCGGGGGCATCGATCTCTGCGACCAGGGTGATCGCCCGCTCTTCTTTCAAGAACTGGTGGAAGAATCTGAGCGCGGTGCGATGCCACTCCAGCGTTTTGGCGCTATGATTGCCGCCTTCCTGATCATCGAGGAAGTTGGCGATGGCGCGCTCCACCGTCGTGGCGGAGCGGCGCTTCGAGAGCAGGTCTTCCTGCCCTTTCCGGCTGCGGGATGGCTTCGGGATAGGCTTTTTGGCGACAGCCTGCTGCCGCCGCGCCTCCGCCTGGGCATCGAGTTTGTCGCGCTGGGCGACGGCTCGAGCCTCGGTGACTTTAGAAGAAGCTTTCTGTGAGCGTGGTGAGACCATGTGAAATCCTCTCTTTCTTGTCATTGGGAGCCAACGCTACCGGCAAGACGGAAGAGGCAGGATGTTGCGCACTCATGAAGGCAGGATGTCGCTGCGCGCCTTTTTGCGCAATAAAACACCGTCCGCTTGCTTGTCTCTTCACTGCCTGGTTGTTCCCAACGGGCGTGAAATCAGCCTGCAAAGAGACGATGTACTTCGAAGAGCGGGAGACGGGGCTCGAACCCGCGACAGCCTGCTTGGAAGGCAGGAGGTCTACAGGTAGGGTGAGTATTTCGTAATGTACAAATCGCCATGTCCCTGCGGGACACCACCACAGATAAAATTGCTAATTTCAGAGAAAGTCGAGTTGATAGAGGACGCATCCAACGTGATGCTGAACCGGTTCCAATCAGTAGCTCATTCCCAGGATGTGGTTCTTGATGGGCCTGTGTAGCTTGCATTTTTACCTCAACTCATGCATAATGCACGAGGAATATGGTGAGGAGGCATGTCACGTATGCTGGCAAAGGTACAGAGCTGCGCCGTTATTGGGCTGGAAGGAGCGCTCGTCGAGGTAGAAGTGGATGTGGCAAATGGCCTGGAGGCTTTTACGATCGTGGGACTGCCTGATGCCGTTGTCAATGAGTCCAGGGAACGAGTCAGGTCGGCTATCCAGAACAGTGGGTATCTTTTCCCCTTCAAACGGATCACTGTGACCCTAGCCCCCGCTGACTTATGCAAGGAGGCACTGATCTATGATCTTCCTATAGCCATTGGAATATTACTAGCATCAGGGCAAGTTACCCCAGCGGAGCAGGTAGGGGAGCAGCTTTTTCTTGGTGAACTCTCTCTGGATGGGAGCATTCGGCACACCACTGGCATCCTGCCTATGGTGGCTCTTGCCTCCGAGAATCAAGTCAAGACCGTCTTCGTACCCGCCTCAGACATGATGGAAGCGGCTCTTATACAAGATGTAGCGATCTGCCCCGTCGAGACACTCGGGCAGCTCATCGCCCATCTCAATGGAGAACGACAGATTGAGCCCTCTCTTCCCGACCCGCGATTGCTCGATACGACCAATGTCGCCTCGTATGAACACGATATGGCGGCAGTGCGTGGTCAGGAACATGTCAAGCGTGCATTAGAGGTAGCAGCAAGCGGGGGGCACAACATCTTGATGAGTGGGCCACCAGGTCCGGGAAAAACGCTGCTTGCTCATGCCACACCTTCCATTCTCCCACCTCTGGGCATCGAGGAATCCCTTAAAATCACCACCATATATAGCGTGAAGGGCATGCTTCCTTCAGATTGGCCGTTGATCCTGCAACGACCATTCCGCTCGCCACATCATACGATCAGTCAAGCAGAGCTTGTTGGAGGTGGGCGTATCCAGCATCCTGGTGAGATAAGTCTGGCCCACAGTGGTGTGCTCTTCCTGGATGAATTACCTGAATTTAGACAGAATGTGCTTGAAGTGTTACACCAGCCATTGGAAGATAAAGTGGTGACGATTTCGCGAGCGCAAGGGACCATTAGCTATCCAGCCAATTGTCTACTCATCGCTTCGATGAGTCTGTGTCCTTGTGGATACTGGGGGGACCCTGTCAAAGAGTGTCCCTGTTCTGCCTCCGCTATTGCACGCTACCAGAAACGTATCAGTGGCCCACTGCTTGATCACATCGACATGCACATCGAGGTGCCCCGCGTCGACTATGAGAAACTGACCGACAAACGCAATGTGGAGACCTCCGGAACCATCCGCAAGCGGGTACAGGTGGCGCGGGAGCGGCAGTTAGAACGCTTCAAGGGGACGAAGTTGACCTGTAATGCGGAGATGGGACCAACAGAGGTGCGGGAGTGCTGTCAGGTCGAGCCATCAGCGGAGAAACTGTTGAAGGCGGCGATGCAGCAGTTGTATCTTTCGGCACGGGCATCCCACCGGGTGTTGAAGGTGGCGCGGACGATTGCGGACCTGGCAGAGAGCGAGATGATTGCAGCTACGCATGTGGCGGAGGCGATGCACTATCGACCGCGGGTGGGATGTAGCTGATTGCACTTCACCGACATCTCCGTTCTTTACCTCCCGCCTCCATTCATGGGGCGGGAGGAAAGAACGGCATCCGCAGATGGAAAAATCTTCAACTGCTTGGGTGTGTTTCATTTTTTGACCCTCCCCTGAAAATAGGGGTAGGGGAGAGCATTTTCATGCGCTCTGGTGCGTCGCAGGCGCATGCATTACTGTTGGCGAATGGTATTTCGGGCAGAAGAGCAGCACGTAACACCATTTTTCTACTGTTTTGCGCCTTCTGGCCTGTCATTTGGGGCGAAAATGGCCTTTGTCGTGCCCGTTTTGCCTTTCGCCAACAGGGTCTTTTTTTGAAACACACCCGAGGCTTTCGTGAACATACGTTGCTATTGAGATAGAATGTTTGATGACCTGACTTGCACTTGGTGACAGCTTCGCGCATTTTAGCCCATTTTACTCATTTGTTGGAGGACAACCAGCAGCAAGCCGCCCAAGAGCTGGGTGCGGCGGCGGTCCAACTGATAGCGTGGGCGTGGCAACGCCGCAAGTTCCTTGGTCAAGAGATGCAGACGCTGCTGCAAGGATTGGCTCCGGCATGGCGCCCAACCGCCCAGATACTTTTTGAAGGCTGGACTCAGGCGGTTCGAGCCAGTAGTGTCGTAGAGAACTGGCACAGCATTGTGCGTCCCCATCTGGCGGTGCATCGCACGCTTTTGGCTGGCATGTTGGCCCTGTTGGCGGTCTGGCACAATCATCGCATCGCGCCTCGTGGTCCTCATGCTGATCTGTCTCCTTTGCAACGCAGTCAGGCTGCTCATGTCGAAGCCGATTGGCTCACCGCCCTTGGCTATCTCCCTACTGCTGCCTGACTGTTCAATCTGTCACATTGATTTGAACCTTGCCTAATCTGCATAATCGCCCTGATCAACTTGCGATCTGCTGGTTCTGTTGAGGTGATGGGAGTGGTGTCGCCGCTCTTGGGAGCGCCTGATCTGCTGGCAGGAGGCGTCCCTCTTGCCAGGTAGAGATGAAGGCCCCCTCGCCAAGCTGGTCACGAACAGCAGCGACAGCAGGATCATAGTCGGCTCGTTCAACTGGGGGCAGTGGTGCACCCAGCGCTTCACGCAGCGCTTCTGCCGTTCCCCAGAGCCGCGCCGCCTGGGCAGGATCGCCTTGCGCAGCTATCGTACGCGCCAGCCCTTCCAATCCAGTAGCAATCAACTCTCTCTGGCCCAGCTCTCTCCCCATGGTCAGGCTTTCTTCATAGAGCGTACGGGCAAAGGTCAGATCCCCCCGAGCAGCCTCCACTTTTCCCAACAGAGAGAGCGCTTCCGCTATCCCCTCTCGATACCCCATCTCTCTGTAGAGGAGCAGCCCCTCTTCCACCCGCGTACGTGCCGTGGCAACGTCTC
>WNGQ01006827.1_pt1 | contig 11014 bp, 9 predicted proteins | sample 5407661 | NCBI WGS metagenome assembly WNGQ01 (sample SAMN13153382, study PRJNA577476) | soil metagenome | isolation source: 60 cm soil or saprolite under Garry oak tree replicate 2 | place: USA:California | collected 2016-06-15
TAACTGCAACAAAGTAATATTCCATTTCCCTTCGTAGGGAGAGGATTTATCCCTCTGCGATTTATCGCTTGCGTCCCCTGCCACCTCAGCTTACCATCCATTTCCCCTCCCATCCGTGTGACATAGCCCATCACCTCTCTTTGTCAAGATGGCACATGGTGAAAGTGAGTGGTTAGTGAACACGGGCCATAAATGGCGGATGGATAAATCCAATCCCTACGAAGATTTTCCTCTACGCGTTGACTGGCTCGCCGACCTCAATCGCTGAAGCCTTCAAAGCCTGGTCCAGATCATCGATCAGATCCTCAATTGTCTCCAGGCCGACCGAGAGACGGATGAAATCGGGCGTTACGCCGGTCTCATACTGCTCATCGGGCGTCAACTGTGAATGCGTTGTGCTGGCTGGATGGATGATCAGCGATTTCGCATCACCGACGTTAGCCAGGTGCGAGAAAAGCTCGATATGGCTGATCAACTTCTTGCCAGCCTCTAAACCACCTTTAATGCCAAAGCCCAGGATCGCACCATAGCCATGCGTGAAGTACTTCACAGCCAGGTCATGCTGCGGATGACTCTTGAGGCCAGGATAGCTCACCCAGGAGACGGCGGAATGGCCCTCTAAAAACTCAGCGATGCGTAGCGCATTCTGACTGTGGCGCTCCATACGCAGGGGCAGGGTCTCCAGACCCTGCAAGAAGAGCCAGGAATTGAAGGGCGTGGTGGCGGGACCAAGATCGCGCAACAACTGCACACGCGCCTTGATGATATAGGCCAGAGGCCCAAGAGCTTCAACATAACGCACACCGTGATAAGAAGGATCAGGCTCTGTGAAGGATGGAAAACGGCCACTGGCTACCCAGTCGAAGTTCCCACTATCCACGATCACACCACCGATAGAGGTACCATGCCCACCAATAAACTTGGTCGCCGAGTGGATAACGATATCAGCGCCGTGTTTAAAAGGTTGCAAAAGGTATGGCGTCGGCAGCGTGTTGTCGAGGATCAAGGGTATCCCGTACTCGTGAGCGATATCTGCTACCGCGCGAACATCGAGAGTATCGAGGCGCGGATTGCCCAGGGTCTCTGCAAAGATGGCCTTCGTCTTGTCATTAATCACCGAGCGGAAATTTTCCGGGTCACGGCTATCGGCGAAGCGCACCGTAATACCAAGTTTGGGTAATGTGTAATGGAAGAGGTTATAGGTCCCTCCATACAAACTGTTGGAAGAAACAATCTCGTCGCCAGCCTCCGCTATATTCAAAATAGCCAGAGTTTCGGCGGACTGCCCTGAGGCAGTCGCTAGAGCGCCAACGCCACCCTCCAGCGCAGCTACACGACGCTCAAAGGCATCCTGAGTAGGATTCATGATGCGGCTATAGATGTTACCGAACTGCTTTAGCGCAAAGAGATTCGCGGCGTGTTCGGGGCTATCGAAGACATAGGATGATGTCTGATAAATGGGGACCGCACGTGCGTTTGTCGAGCTATCAGCCGTCTCCTGTCCCGCATGCAAAGACAACGTCTCAAAGCCATAACTACGATTACTATTCAGCGCCATGTAGAATGTTCCTCCGTTATTGAACTGAAACACAACTGAGTGCGGAAATGGGGCATGAGCAACATACCCGCTTTGCAAAAATCTTCAGACCACAGCGTTAAATGCGCCTGAGCGCAGCGGCCAACTGCTGCCATTCTTTCAGGAATGCATCATGACCATGTGGCGACTCTATCTCAACGTACGTCGCATTCCCACCAAGTGAGCGCACTTTATCGGCCAACCAGCGCACATGTGCAGCCGGGAAAAGAAAATCCGAGCGAATGCCGACAAAGAGCGCCTTACTGCGAATACGCCGTAAAGCGGACTCCAACGACGAGTACCCCTCACTAACATCAAAAAGATCCATCGCACGACTGATATACAAATAGCTATTGGCATCGAAGCGCTGCGCGAGTGCCTCGCCCTGATAGTAGAGATAATTCTCGACATCAAAGCGCCGAGCAGGATCGAGGCTCCAGCTGGGAGCTGGAACGATAGGGCGCCTGGCAGCATGCCGTCCAAAGCGCTGCTCCATCGCCTCTTCACTCTGGTAGGTAATCATCGCCAGCATACGAGCAATAGCCAGGCCCGTCTCCGGTCCCTCGCCGGGAAGATAGTCACCAGTCTGCCAGTGCGAGTCGGCCATAATGGCCTGGCGCTCCACTTCGCTGAACGCCACAGCTTGCGCGGTTACCGCCGCTGTCGCCGCCACCACAACAACCCTCTCCAGCAGTTCGGGATAGGTCACGGCCCATTCCAGCGCCTGTTGACCACCAATTGAACCGCCCGCGACCAGGGCCAGGTGTTTCACCCCCAGATGATCGAGTAAGATGCGCTGCGCCTCCACCATATCGTGAATAGCGAGGATGGGAAAGCGCGTGCCATAAGCACGACCAGTATCAGGGTCAAGCGAGGATGGCCCCGTGCTACCATAACAGCTACCCAGCACGTTTGAACAAATCACGAAGTAGCGCGCTGTATCAATGGGGCGCCCCGGCCCTATCAGTGGATTCCACCAGGCTGCCCTGGCATCATCGGGATGCTGCGGATCGTGCGCGTGTGCGCTGCCGGTGAGAGCATGAGTAATCAAGATGGCATTATCGCCCTCTGCATTGAGGGTTCCCCACGTCTCGTAAGCCAGAGTAATGGGGCCGAAGCTGTGGCCATAGCGCAGAGGCAAACGATCAAATGTGAAGGTGCGTACATCATTCTGTTGCATGGTCTGTGCGTACCCCCCCACAGAACGCTCCAATTGTGCCACCATTCTATACTCCTTCTTCGTTATCTATCGTACCTACCACTCATATACCTCTTACCTTTACCCCATTGAGTATTAAGGTACAAAAAAACCCTCACCCATGCAGGGGCGAGGGGTAAACGTCTTCGCGGTGCCACCCTGATTTGTTAACGCCTCACAGCACTAACCTTAGTAAGTGCCTCAGCCACTCCATGCTATGATGCAACCGCGACACTCTAGCCTGTAACGCAGCTATGCAGCACGGTCTACTCACGATCGTACGTTTTCAACCTGCAACTCAGAGGCCATCTTCGAAACCGTCCAGGCGCTGGCTTCTCATCACTACCAACTCGCTGTAGCCATCTACGGCATCTACTCTTCCTCTTCGACGTTCTTCTCTTCACATACTGTGCAGTACAAGGTTCGCAGCCAACAAAAAAACCCCTTATCAGGGGTTTCGCGACTTCGCTCGTTCCCCTCATCTTGCGGATATAGTAATCCGCCGGAATTGGCACCCTGCATGCTACGTCGCAGCGGGTTGCCGGGCTTCACAGGGCCGTTTCCCTCCACCTCTCTGGATGAGAGCAGTTATTTACTGCACATATGTAGTTGTTAAAATTCTCTTTGGTATTATGCTTTCACTAAGTATAAACAAGAAGCGGAAGAGATGTCAAGCCCAACATCACTGGTTTTATATGTACAGATTATACACATACATCGCTAACGACTCATCACCTACCAGCAGAGCTAGCAGCCAGTAGAGATGCGTACAGCGATGTCCTGCAAGGTGTAATGCACACCTGTAATCTTTTCCACGCCCCGCAACACCTGTTCAGCCTCTATACGCGTTACTGGTTTATTCATAAGCATCGCATACACAATTTCATCATCTACCTGCGCAGCCTCGGCCAGATCCCTTAGATTCAAACCATAATACTGTCGTATTCGTAATAATGTTTGCTTCATGCTGTCCTCCCTACCACTACAAATTCCTTCATTCAGCATGGGTACTCTCTAATAGAGTGTATCAGCGTTGTCATCAGATGCAAAGCTGCATTCCTCTTCTACTCCCCACCACTTGCTGACTATATGCGCGTACATGTATGCTACCTGAAAAGGGGTCCTATTATTACTACCATCTCTTGGGACTTGTGTCAAGAGATAGGAGAACGTACGATAGTTCGGTCTAATCAATCGTAGAGGGATTTGCATGATCAGGTTGAAAGTTAGGGAGATTGCAGAACAAAAACACATTAGTATGACAAGGCTATCACGAATTGCGGATGTGAACTACAAGACAGTACAGGCTATTTTTCATGACCCGTACCGCGATGTGGCATACAGCACGCTACTCAAGCTGTCACGGGCTCTTGGGGTAGGCATAGATGATATAGCAGTAGAGGAGCCCGACGAGCAGAATTGATGGTTGAAATCTATCGAAGTCTAATATAAAAGAGCTGGAGAGATCAATATTTTATCTCTCCAGCTCTTTTATATTAGTACATAGGGGTGTTATATAGCTAACTTAACCGCTCAAGGATAAGCGCATTCGCCGTGCCACCACCTTCGCAGATCGTCTGCAAACCATAGCGACCATCGGTGCGTTCTAATTCGTGCAACAGAACGGTGGTCAGGCGTGCGCCAGAGGCTCCCAGGGGATGGCCGATAGCCACAGCGCCACCATTGACATTGACCTTGTTCAAGTCAGCGCCTATTTCACGCTGCCACGCCAACACCACGCTAGCAAAAGCTTCATTAATCTCTACCAGGTCAATCTGATCGATGCTGAGTCCAGTCTTTGCGAGTATCTTGCGTGTTGCAGGGATGGGAGCCGTCAGCATATAGATAGGATTATCGCCAGCCAGAGAGAACGCCGTAAAGCGGGCGCGGGGTCTGTAACCCAATCGCTCAGCGGTCGCGCGCTCCATGACCAAGACAGCGGACGCGCCGTCGCTGATCTGTGAAGAGTTGCCCGCGGTAATCACACCACCCGGCTTGAACGCAGGCTGCAAACCGGCTAGCTTTTGCAGGCTGGTATCAGCACGAATACCCTCATCGCGCTCGAACAAAGTAGTTATGCCATCCTCATTTTTCACCGAAATAGGGATGATCTGTGATTTGAAGCGTCCTTCGGCGGTGGCCTGGGCGGCGCGTTGATGGCTCTGTAAGCTGAAGGCGTCCAGCTCCTCGCGGGAAATTTCCCACTTCTGGGCCAGCATCTCGGCGCTAATACCCTGATTCACCAGTTTATGATCATAGCGCTCGCTCATACGTGGGCCAAAGGGTACACCGGGTCCCTGTGCGTTTGAGCCCATTGGCACCCTGCTCATCGACTCGACACCTGCAGCGATGGCGATATCATACGCCCCACTCAAGACGCCTTGAGCCGCGAAATGTATAGCCTGTTGACTCGATCCGCACTGGCGATCAACGGTAGTGCCAGGCACCGACTCGGGAAAACCCGCTGCGAGAACGGCATTGCGTCCCAGGTTCAAGCCCTGCTCGCCTACCTGGCTCACACAACCTACAATCACATCATCTACAAGACCAGCATCAAGACCGGTGCGTTCTATGAGGGACGAAAGCACCTGACCCATCAAATCAACCGGATGCCAGCCCTTCAGGCTCCCATTACGGCGTCCTATTGGTGTGCGGATCGCTTCTACAATGACTGCTTCTCTTTGAACGGAGCGTGTCGCCATGTATATCCTCCTGAAAACGCCTGTGCGTCGTTACTACAAGCATATCTGTTGCACAATAGTATATCACAACACGCTGCGGCGGATTTCTTCGGAGAAGATCAAGAATGCAGGGAAATGGGGTGGGCGGTGGACAGGGGCAAGCCACAGCCCACGACGCATCAAGATAAGGCAAGATCATCGGCGACGGCGAGGTGGGATATGGGCCGACCGGGGCAGGGACAAGCCACAGCCCCTACTATACTATCCCAACGGATGCCTGCTCTCGCCATATCCCTCACCATAGTATAGTAGGGGCAGCGGCTTGTCCCTGCCCACTAGCCAGCAGTGACGGTGCCGTCAGCATTGACTCGTACCGCCACCTTAGGGAGCGGAGTCTGCGCAGGGCCTACGAGCACAGCGCCATTATTTGCCGGATCAAACACAGAATGATGCAAGGGGCAAATGAGATGTCCTGTTGCAGCATCATAATCGACAGGCACCTGCTGGTGTGTACAGGCTCTTTCATACGCCACAAAGTTACCATTGGTGAGATGTACAAGCAGGCTCTCTTTGCCATCCGCCGGATTGTGAAAGACCTTAGCAGACCCGGCAGCTTGATTTGAGGCGCCTATAACCGTACCAGTATGGGCTGCTTTCGTTGGCTGAGCCGGCTGATTCGCCTTATTCGTCTTTTGAGGAGGGCCTTTCATATCCTGGTTTTTTGCAGCAGGAGTTGTAGCCTTCTTTGTTTTCTGGGCAGGTGCCGCAGCAGGCTGATTGCCGGCAACCTGGGACTTTTTGGACGGCAGCAAGACGTGGGCCAGGCTTACACCACCGACACCGAGCAAACCGACCATAACCACACCGCCGCCAGCAAGCAGAGCGACAGTTCTTCGCCGACCCTTGTTTGGCGATCCTTTCCCTGGACGTGGACGGGGTGGCTGGCGACGACGCGAAGAGCGTTTCCCAAACGTTCCGGGCTGCTGTTCCGCGCTCTGTTCGGGCATTCTGTCAGGCTGCTTCGTCGCAAGCACAGAAGCGGTCGACGCCCATACAAAGGGGTCGATCGCCGTCTCAGCAAATGGCTCCTTACCCAGGGATGGTGCTCCCATAGGTGACTGTCGTAATGATGGTTGTGCAACGACGGCGGGGTTGATCGCGGGCAAACTCGAAGTGATAATGGGAGGAACAATCTGCCAGTTCCCCATAGGATTCATCGTCGGTAGCTGGGCAGAATTACGAGGTATCTCAGCAGAGCGAGCACTCACCGCGTTCAGCCGTTGCGATTGCGACCGATTGGCGACCTCTTTATCGTTAGCAGTACCGTTAAAGAACGACACAACGGGCGGTAATGTCTTATCGCGATCTCGTCCGTCCGCTACGGCAGAAGCAGAGGCGAATGCAGGAACGGGAGGATTTTTGGCTTTCTCAATAACCTGCAAGACACGCTCGAAGGCAGTGGCGAGTTGGTCGGCCGATTGATAGCGTTTGCCAGGATCGCGCTCAAGGGCGCGCTGCACCACCAGATCCAGCGCAGAAGGGATCTCGGGATAGATTACCTGTATTGAAGGCACCTGCTGCTGAACATGCATCATCGCGACCGACAGAGGATCGAGGCCAGAAAAGGGTACTTTGCCAGTCAACATCTCAAAGAGAATGATGCCAAGCGAATAGATATCTGAGCGAGTGTTGACTGGCGTCCCCAGCACTACTTCAGGGGCAATATACTCCGGGGCACCGAGGAACGTGTGTGCAACACTATACAGGTGAGCATAGGGACGATCCACAGGCTCGATACCGCGCATCTCCAGAATATGTGTCGAACCGAAGCCAGCGATGCGCACGTTAAGCGCGTCATCGAGCATAATATTCAGCGGCTTCAATATTCCATGATGGATGCCTTTGCTGTGAGCATAATCGAGTGCGCCTGCGACCTGTTTCAGGAGGGTAAGCGCCTGCGTGGGAGAAACGCGCTCCTGCTGTTTGAGAGTCCGGGCCAGCGAGCCACTTGTCACGAGCGGCGTGACCATATACGGATAACCCCATTGTTCACCAGCATCGTGCACAGGGAGAATATGTGGATGATCCAAAACTTTGAGAGCAGATATCACCTGTCCAAAGCGCCGTAGATAGCGTTCACGCGCATCAGAAGAAAACTCAGGAGGGATAATAAAGGCGGTGAGCATCACAGTCTCGCCCCGCTCTATATGGCGCGCTACATAGACAGCATTGACCTTCCCACGGCCGAGTAGTTGTTCAATACGATAAGACCCCAATGTTTGCTCTATGAGGTGTTCTACAGATGTTTGCATACGTTTCCTCTGAAAAATTTTACCCGGCTCAAATTCCAGTGACAAAAAGATTGACGCTGCCGCTCCATAAAACAATATAACCAGTTACCGATCAGGGCGTCAAACAGTAGGTATTATAGTAGGACTTGTGGGTGAATATTCGTTTTTTATCTCCTATCAGAGAGCGTCTTTTTGTTGCAAACTGTGTCATGTTCATGGGGATGGCCTGGGTGTAGGGGGAGGCAATAAAGGTAGTGCAAAAGCCCAGTTGAGGAGCGCCTTCGCGTCGACAAAACGCTGATTAGCGTCTTTCCCTTGCAGCAGAGCACCAATGAGATGATGGCCAGCGTTCGTCGCTGAGAAGACAAGACAGTAACCAGCCTCGACAGTATAGCCCGTCTTTACGCCGGTAGCGCCTGGGTAGAAGCTGAGCAGCGTATCGGTAGTTTCCCAGGTATAGGCATGGTGGTCGGTGGTAGGATTGAGAACATAACGCTGCAGCTCGACGATCTGCGCGAAGAGCGAGTTAGCCAGCGCATAGCGTGTCAAATGCACGAGATCGGCAGCGCTCGTGTAGTGATCAAGGTTGGGCTTGCCATCGGGCAGTTTGTAGGTAAGCCCATCAGGATTGATATAATGTGTCTGATTGAGGTGGAGTCGGTGGGCATAGTCATTCATCATGACCACAAAGTTCGCACTCGATCCCCCCACCGCATCGGCAATAGCGGTGGCCGCGTCATCCCCTGAAGGCAGCATCAGCCCATAGAGCAGATCGAGCAGGCGAATCTTGTCTCCCACCACCAGTTGCGCACTGCTGCCATTATTCTTGCGCACCTCGTCCAGGGCATCCTGCTTGATCGTGACAATCATATTCGGATCGCCCTTTTCGATAGCAATGATAGCTGTCATGATCTTGGTCGTGCTGGCCATTGGCAAACGCTGCTGGCTATTTACGTTCACCAGCACGCTGCCGGTATCGGCATCAAGCAGATAGGCAGTAGAGCTATCGACAGCAGGTGGCGTCCCGCGTACGGTCAAAATTGGCCTGGGCGTCGGCGTTGGCGACGGTGAGATCAGGCTGAGTACACGCGGTCCCACAGGAGTCAAGGTTAATACAGGTACAGCTATAAGCAGACAGATTGCCAGTAACAATAATACAACAGCAATAATACGACGCCCCATATTTAGCACTCAGTTCCTCATACCAGGTAACACGTTCTATATCCTGTAACGAACGTGCTACTCAGGAAGCAACTCCAGTTCTATAAGGGCTACTCCTTGCATTACCAGGAGTTATTCTGGTAACTATCCAGGTCGCCTCAGCACCTGAGAAGCGTCGCAGGCGCTGAGAGTCAGAGAGGGCACTTGCACAGTTATCTGGGTAACTCGGACCGGTGATGAGAAAGCACTAATTTAACCAGTTTCGCACATTAAAAGCGATGTTAATAGCAATCACTGTGAAGCACACCATCCCGAAGGCAAGCAGGCCGCTACTGTTCAATGTAATAGCACTCAAAGGGATGAGAAAGACGAGTGAGGCCACTGCAACAGCCATGCGCGCCCATAGCAAGCCGCGTTCCTTTGCCCTCCACGGATTCGAGGTGACCTTCTGTGGGGGGACTTGATAATACGATCCGGCGGACTCAGGGTTTCCTTCATTGTTGTGATACTGCTGCTCACGATAGCCTTCGTTGAAATCCATATTCTGCTGAGCCATAGAGAACTCCTCTCGCGTCTTGCGATTTTTCCACATGCTAAGGCGATTTGTAGATGAAAGACGGCTGGTCACCGATGAAAAGATGCGTTTTCTTTTTTATGATGTAATCGTCACATAATAATACGCAGCGGAGTCAAAATGGTTTCGCTTATTTTCACATACAACGGGCGATGATTCCATTCGTCAAGCGTTAGTTCGAAGGTATCGTCGGTATCACACTCGAAGAGTTCGCGCATGTGGCGCGCTAGCTGGGTGCTATAGATCTCAACGTTAATCTCAAAGTTGCCAACCGAACTCAGACGATCCAGGTTGGCCGTGCCGATGGTTGACCACTTATCATCGATGGTGCATGTCTTGGCGTGCAGCATGGTATGGTGATAGCTGAAGATACGCACACCACCCTCCAGACACTCTTTGAAATAGGCATGCGAGACCCAGTCTGTGACGATATGGTTAGAGACCCAGGGCACCAGCACACGCACATCAACGCCACGCTTCGAGGCATTTTTCAAAGCAACCAGCAGGACGTGATCCGGCACAAAGTAGGCGTTCGTGAGTAGAATGGCGTGTTGCGCTTTGTCTACGGCATCGATATACATATCGCGAATGGGGAACGTCAAACGCTGCGCATCGTTGCCTCGCAGGTTGATGAGAGGATCGAAGTGGCGCTGATAACGGCGCGTGATAGCGTCTCCTTTGCGGCAGGAACGATTCCAGATATCGACGAAGGAAGAGGCCAGATCGGCAGCGGCCGGACCACTAATGCGCAGATGGGTATCACGCCACTCGTTGGCATAAGGAGTACCGATGTTATAGCCACCAATGAAGCCCACTTTCCCATCAACAACCATCACCTTGCGATGATCTAACGAGTAATGGCGAGGATCAAACATTTGCCTGAGACCACGAAACGCCTGGTATTGTATGAGATGTATGGGCGATGCGAAAGAAGATTTGAATGAGTGCGGCACCACCAGATTGGCAAAAGCGTCGAAGATGACATAGACGGCAATACCCTGAGCTGCTTTCTGTTCCAGGTGCGCTTTAAACTCCCAGCCCACCTCGTCATCCTTCCAGATGAACGATTCGATATAGATGCACTCCTGCGCCTCGTCAATAGCCTCTAACATATCGTCAAAGAGGTCACGCCCATAATCGTAGATGAGCAGACGGTTGGAGCCAACCTGTACCTCGTCAAACTTCACGTGCGGAAACGTTTTCGTCTTGTTGCCACGATTACGTATGGCAGAAATACCCATGAGCACCAGTACGGTGAGAATCTGCGCACCAAATAGCGCCAACAACGCACGGCGCACCAGACCCAACGGAGAGATGCGGCTCAGCATCCTGACAACAGGCCAGTGCTGTATTTGCTTCCATAACGTATCCATGAAAGTACTCACATTCTATATTCACAAATTCTGGTTAATAGAAAATTTTGATCAGTTCGGTTTAGAGATATTCTACCATCTTGTGTATAGACATAATACGATTATTGGTGGCACAATCTTTTTGCGGGTTTAGCCCCTTGCTGAAGCGGCGGCCAAGAGT
>WNGQ01021833.1_pt1 | contig 11013 bp, 13 predicted proteins | sample 5407661 | NCBI WGS metagenome assembly WNGQ01 (sample SAMN13153382, study PRJNA577476) | soil metagenome | isolation source: 60 cm soil or saprolite under Garry oak tree replicate 2 | place: USA:California | collected 2016-06-15
GCCCACCCACTGCCAGTCCGCGCGCGCAGGCTCGGGCCCCTGCCCCATCGAGAACAGGAACACGCGGGCGTGCCGCGCCGTGTGCGGCCGGGCGTCGTCGCCCGCGATCTCGCGCCAGGCAGGCCACCCGTCTTCCCCGGTCATTTCCGCGAGTTCGAGCGCCACCACGCGCAGCCGGGACGGCATGTCCTCGGCGGCGGACAGGATCTCCCGGACCGCGCCCGCGGGGTCGCGCGCGTCCAGCCAGCTATCGGCGAGGGTCTCCCGCTCGCCCGCGGTGAAGTTCGCTGCCCCCTCTATGAGCTCTTCGGCCGTCAGCCCCGCGTCGAGCGGAACTGGGCACACCTCCTCCGCCAGGCAGCTTGCCACCCACTCGCCCAGCGGCGTAACGGCAGGCGCCCTTGACGCAGCGGGTCTCGCCTTGGCGATAATGCCGAAATCGGCGAGCAGCGCCATCAGCCCCTCGATCCTCGGCATCCCGTGCGAGGAAAGCCCGGACAGCGCGCCATGCACATCGGTATCGAGGTCGCGGGAGTCACAGATCTCGCCGGCTTCCTCAAGGACTTCCCGCAACAGCCCGCGCCCGGCGGGCGCGTCCTCGTCCTGCAGCACTTTCAGCAGCGCCAGAACGAGAACGAGGAAGCCCCTGCCCAGGTCCCGGTCCCCGCCGCCCAGAACAGCCGAAACCGCGAAGAAGCCCTTCAGCCATGCTTCCAGCAGCCCCGTGCCGTCGTCCGGAGGCCAGTTCTTGAGCTCCGGCCCGCCGGATGCCTTACCGCCTTCCACGGTGAGCAGGCCCATGCCGATCGCGGCGCACCAGGCGACGTGAAGTTCCGGCAGGTCGGCCGCGCTCCGGACCGCCTGCGGCGCCTTGACCCCGATGATCGCAGCCGCGGCCGGCACGTCCTGCTTGCGCAGCACGCCCTTGGCGGTCAGGGTCCTCTTACCGCCCCCGGCCCAGCCAGCCAATGACGCTGTACGCCGGAGCACAGCGGACTTCGCGGCCAGCGCGGCGAGGCCGGGAGTACCGGACGACGGCAGGCCTTCCGGAAGATTCACGCAGGCACACTACCCGGACACTGGGCGGCCTGCGCGGGTAACGCTCGCCGCATACGCTTTCCCCATGCCGGAACTGAGCGACGAGGAACTGGACGCGCTGGTCGAAGAGGCCACGGTCGACGCCTACGGCGATGACGAGCAACTGGGCGGCTTCGCCGTGATGATCGAGGACAACCTGGAGGTCCCCTTCGAGACCACGATCCTGGGCATGACGGTGACAGTCCGGAAAATCACCCAGGCGGAGTCCGGCATCGTCGCCGATTGCGTCCGCGACGGCCACCACCAGGCGATCTCCGTCCTCGACCTGCCGCTGCCCGAGCCGCCGCCGAAAGGCGCGCAGTGGATCGCCGCCTACCGGCACTGGGCTGGTGGCCTGTGAGGAGTACCAGGGCGTGAAGATGTCCTGGGCCGAACTGGACCGGATCGTCTCGGAGGAGATTCTCCGCGACGACGACATCCGGCACCGCGTAGCGGAGAGCGGCAGGCCGCTGCGGTCGCACGCCACGGGCAAGAGCGACGACGATCTGCTCGCCAAGCTCCGTGGTCTCGGGGTGGACGAGCCCTACGATCGGGTGCCATGCCAGCGAACCGGATGAACCGTGACGAGTTCTACGCCGCGATGGCACGGCACGACGACGCGCGCCTCCGCAAGATCTTGTGGACCGTCTACTGGCGCGGGAACGCTCAGCTCCGCGAGCGCATCGAGGACGAGCTGCGCCCGCAGGATCAGCCGAAGGTGAAGCCGAAGAAGGAGCTGCCAGACCCGGCCGGCATCTTGGATGAGGTGACGACCTTCGTCGAGCTGGCCAGGGACGGCGCCTATATGGCGGGGGACCGCCGGGTGCACCACACCGAGCGGTCGAGGTGGCGGCACACGTTCCGCCGGCTGGCAGCCGGCGCGGTGGCGGCGCTGGCGGCCAGCGACCCCGCACCAGCACAGCAGGCCGTCGCGAAGATGGTCGATCTGGCCTGCGATATGAAGAGGTGCGACTATTTCCGCTCCGACGATCCGGTGGAGGCCGCGAAGTTCGTGGTACCGGAGGCCGTGGCCGCGCTGTGGGAATCGGTACTGCGGCACGGCGGTTTCGCGGCGCTCGCCGCCCGGGCGCCGGAGCAGCTCATCCGCTGGGAGGCAGACTACGGCTGGACCCGCCGGGGCTACGGTCAGGTGGCGGAAAGGGAGACGCCCCTGGCTGTTCCGCTTGCCCTGCTGCTTACGACGCCGGATATGTGGCGGAGGTTCGCCGAGGCCTACCTGGAGGCGCTGGAGGCGGCCGGGCGCGCGGATCCCAGGCGGCCGCGCACCGTGTACGGAACCTTCGATGAGAGCAGTTACCGGCGCAAGGAGCGGGCGGACGACCTCGCCGCGTGGCACGAGATGCTCCTGGACCGGTTCGCGGGCACCCCCGAGGACGAACTGCTGGACCGGCTCACCGCCAGCCCCGCACTCGCCGGACCGGAACTCAACTTCCTGCGCGCGAGGATCGCGGAGCGCCGTGGTGACATCTCCCAGGCCGCCACGCTCATCACCAAATGCCTGAAGAAGATGCTCGGCCACCAGGCGTACCTGGACTTCGCCGTTAAGGTCGGCGCCGAACTGCCGGCCCGTGCCGGCGAGATAGCGGCCGAGCGCGCCCGGGCAGCCGAATACCTCCGGGCAACTTGACGATGATCGCGACCAAGTTCGGGCTGGTACCGGGCGACGGCTACGGCGGCTACCTCATCAGAGGGCGGCCAGACTACGTGCGCCGGGCCTGCGACGCCTCGCTGTGTCTGCCGGTCCGGGTGCCGGTCCGGATCGGCTGAGATCCCTGCGGCCCGGCGGTTAGGCGGCTACGCGCGCGAACTCGAGCATCAGCCGGTCACGTTAGGGTAACGAAATAACGGCTCTCGCCGCCCGTCACCTCCGGCACCACATGCACGCCTCCGACGAGGGCCGCGTCCACTACAGCGGCCTATGTTTCAAGCTGAAAGGGCGAGAACGAGGAGGATGCCCGGCCGCGTGTAGCGATCGTCGGCCCTGACGGTACACAGGCGGTTAACCTGTCCCGGTCGGAACGGAGGGATGGTCGTGGCCAAGAGCAACCGCCGCAAGAGGCAGGACCGCGTCAAGGCCGGTGCCAAGCAGGCCGAACAGGCGCGGCGCCGCGCGAAGGCCGAGCGCGAGCAGCAGACAGCCGAGCGCTACCGGCGCCTGCTCGATCCGCGGACCTGCCCTGCTGATGTGGCTGGAATCCTTGCGGCGGAGCTGCCGGACTCGCTTGCCGCTGGCGCGATGATGCAGATCCGGCTGAGTTCCGGGGTTCCGGGCGAGGAGGTAGCCCAGACGGCGCGGCTGATGCTGGCGTCCGCGACGGGGCCGCCCCAGATCGGTGCGCTCGCGGTGGCCGCGTGGGCGGCGCATGTCACGGGAGACGAGGATGCCGAGCGCGGGTATGCCAGCGAGTTGCTCTCCCGGGCGGATGCCGTCGACGACCCGGAACTGCGACTTGAGGTGATCCGTGCGGCGTCGGTCAGGGGGCATCCTGGTGAGGCGTGCGAACTGATCGAGCCATATCTGCGCGAGCGCCCCGACGACGAGCTGGCTGCCGGAATCTACGCCGAGGCGCTGGCAGAGGCGCACCCGGAAGCCGAGCCCGGTGAGCGGGAGCGAGCCGCTCTGACCAGGTACGGCGACCGGTCCGGCAGCGAGGCGCTACGCGAGGCGATCGATGCCTTCCTGGGCCGGACGGAGTGGGCCGCGACCGTCAGGAAATGGGCGGACGCGGAACGGTCCAGATTGGAGGCTAAGTACTGGCAAGCCGCCGAACGCGACCAATTCGACGCGCTGGCCGTCGAGGTTGCGGTCACATATCCCGTTACCGGTGTTTCCGGATCCCCAGAAGCCGACGGAGCTGCTTCTGGCGACGGTCCGGTGAACACCCCGTTGCGGGCGTTCGCGGCGGACCCGGCGACGCCGGGGGAACTGGCGGCGCGGGCGTCGGAGTGGGACCGGCACGTGCGGTTCGGGATCTGGCAGGTGCAGGAGCCGGAGACGGCGCCGGGCGTGTGGTGCACCGAGCTGGTTTCTGGCATGCGCCGGTACACGCAGTTCCCGGCGCCGGCGCTAGATGGCGCGGCACCATGGTCGGTCTGGCTGGGCGCGCTGGTGCCGACGGACGGGATCTGGCGCAGCACAGGGAACGGGATCTGGCTCAGTCCCCTCGAAGGCGATGCGGTGGCGGAGTACGCGGAGCAGGCAGTGTGGCACGTGCTTGAGGAGTTGTCGGGCGTGCCGCGCGACCGGCTTCCCGAGCCCGGTGAGATCAGGTTCGGGCAGGCCGAGCCGTACTGCGTACGCTGGGAAACCGGCGAGGAACCAGAGCCGGAGTTCGGGGAGAACATCAGTCCTGTCATCGCGCGGCTCACAACCGTGCTGGCTTCCCGGGTCTGGTGGAAGCGATCGGTGCCGGTGGCGCTGACGAATACCGACGGTGAACCCATGATGCTCATCGACGCGACGGTCACAGTCAGCGGCGACGTGACCGAGCGGTTGTCCGCGCGTTCGGACTTCGGGGAGGAAGAAGGCGGTCAGGACGGCCAGCTCGTCTGGTGGGGCGACCAGGTCACGGGCCCGTCCGACGAGCCTATCGTGATGCACTTCCACCAGGACGGATCCGCCCACCTGCTGGACCCGGCCGAGGACACGGAGCGCCTGGTGCTCGGCCGGGTAACGCCGGACAGGGACCGGGTGCGGGTCCAGGTGAACTCACATCGCCGACTGACGAAGCTACTGCAGATCCTCGCGGATATCGGCGCGGAGCCGGAGGTTGCCGGGCAGGCGCAGTCCGAGCCGTCGCTGGACTTCGCCTGGGGGCCAGTGCCCGATAGCGCCTCGCCGGCACGGGAGTGGGAGAAAGCCTGGCTGGAACAGTCCGTGGCCGTGCTGGACTTCCGTTCCCCGCGGCACTCCGCGGCGAGCGCCGCCGAGGGCAGCACGGCAGAGGCACTTCGGCTGGAGAGCCTGCTGCGCCAGCTCGAATACCAGGCGGGGCTCGCCGCCGCGCGCGGCGGACGACCGATCGATACCGAATGGCTGCGCACCGAACTCGGCCTCACCGCCCCGTTCAGCGAACGCCTGCCATAGTCGCGGACAGGGTATCCCAGTCGGCCTCATTGCAGCTGAGCCAGCTCGTCCCGCTCGCTTCGCGCCAGGCCCGTGCCCAGCGCGCGTGGACGCTCACTCGCTGACCATCCACGGCTTCGCCAGCCCGGTCCCGTATGACGTCCTCGGTAACTTCGATCTGCGCCATCCCGACATGCTGCCACGATCTTGTGCGGGCCAAGATCCGGCACAGCCCAGGCGGCTGAGTGTGACATCCTCCAGGCGCGGCAGGTTCTCCCGCTCCGGGTACTCACGGCCCAGGATGCCGCCGGGGTGGCCGCGAAGCTCGTGAGCACGCTCACCGACCGGGACCGGGTGGCCTGCGCATACGACGCCGAGGCCATGGCGAGCGCGGTGACCGGTGTCCTGCTCCAGGTCGGGCTGACCGGCGTGCGGTACCGTGACGCGTGCCTTGACATCTGCGACGCAGTGGCCGCCCGCCGACGGGCCGGAGCCGCCGCTGCCCTGCACACACTCGCTGTCGTCGGCCCGCCCGATGTGCGGGACCATGCCCGGCAGCTCACGGACGCGGCCGGGGGTGCGGTGCCCGCGTGGGCCGGTGAACTGGGCCAGGTGGTACCGGGCAAGTGCTGGATGGTCACCGACCCGTTCGGGGAATCCACGTCGCTCATGTGCGAGTTCAGCTATCCCGGCGGGGCGGACCGCCATGCCCTGATGGTCCTGCGCGACCTGGCCTGGCACGGCGCAGCGTCCTCCCTGAGCGCGGTGTACCTGGACGACAGCGACGCGGGGGAGACCGCCACCATCGCCCGGTGGGCTCGCAGGCTGGGCGCTGACCTCCGGGAGATTCCCCCGGCAGAGGCGGCCGGGGCGCTGCGGGCCGGAGTCGATGCTTTCCTGCGGCACGGCCCGGTGCCGTGGTCGGACCGGCAGTCCGGGGACTTCAAGAGCTCGTGCGGGCTGGTCGGCCTGGCGGGGCAGCGCGCCGAGGCGCTTGCCGCCGCGGACCCCAGGTCGCGGGCCGAGCCGTCCGGGAGCACCCCGACCGCTGCGGACCGCTGGCCAGCACAGGCGCAGGAGCGCCTCGTCGCGGACTTCCTCGCCTCGCCGGAAGGTCAGGAACTGACCAGCCCGGTGGCCCGCTCCCTGCCACGGGACCTGGTCATGATCTGCGTGAACCATCTGGGCCGTGACCCGTTGCCGCCCGGACCCCTCCTTTTCCGGCGGCTCGTCCGGGACGTGCTGCCGGAAAGTCTGGTCCTGCCGACCAGGGTGGCCGAAGACGTGTCGCAGGCGATGCGGGCGTGGACACGCTGGGCCGCTGGCCGATGCGACCTCCCGAAGCGCCTGCGCCGCCGCCTTCTCGCCGAGCTCGAGGATGACCTACGCGACTTCGGCGCGCGCCTGGCCGAAGCGAACCGGGCACCTGAGCACCGGTACGCGGAAGATCTGCCTGACGACGTTATCTGCGACGACACCTTGTCAGAGGAGGTGCTGCGGCGGCGGTACCTCGCTGTGCCCCTTCCCGGCGAGCGGGCAGCGGGCGCCGGAACGCTCGACCCAGCCAACCCCGATGGCCGTTCCCGCATCACCGACCTCTGGCTGGGCGAACGACGCATCCGGCGCGACCGGTGGGCGTCCTACCGGACGCTCGTTGACCAGTTGTGGGCAGGTGCCCCTCCAGAGATAGCGGAGCAGGCGATGCGAATGGCCGCCGGCGGACTGGACCGCGACGTGATCTTCGACAAGCTCATAGAAGACACCTCCATCCGGGCCTGACCGCATCCGCGCTCCGTGAAAACATCTGTACGGAAGCGACGTTGCAGCGCCTTGGGGGCGCCCTGGGAAAACGCCTGGAACTCGTATGACCGCGAGTCAATTGCCGGGACCGCCACGTAAGACCTTGATGACGGTCACATTCCGGCCGCACAGGGTCGCGATGTCCTCGGGGTCCGAAGTGAGGACGGTAACTGGGCCGGGCGCGGCCAAGGCTGTCGCGCTGAGCATCGCATCGATCGCATGCCGGTGACCGTGCAGGCCGGCTTCAGCGAGAATGGCCGTTGCGTGGCGAGCGATCGGTTCGGTCACTGGTTCCACGACGACGCGGGACAGCGTCCACTCCAGCGCTGGGCGGTTGAGCCGCGGATGTGCCACTTCCACTACGGTGGCGGCACTGGTGATCACCCGTAGATCGTCGGCCCGTGCCAGTGCCAGCCACTGGGTGACTTCCCGTGTCCGCAGGACCGCCTTCGCCAGCCCTTCGCTGTCCAGCACAAGCGTGCCCGCCGGAGTGGCGGAAGCCCGGGTCACGCAGCCCCGGACCGGGGGTGGCCTTGATCGGCGCGAGCCTGCCGCAGTTCTTCACGCCGGGCTCGTACCTCTTCCTCGGTGACCGGACCGTGCTCGGCCTCGGCCACGGCGATCAGCTCGTTCAGGCTGTCCCGCTCAATCTGCCGGGCGACAGCCGCGGCGACGTAGCCTGACAGGCCCGACGGACCGCTACGGGCGCGGGCCGCTTCCGCGATGTCGCGTGGCATGGTGATCGAGTACTTTCCAGTAGGCTCACTCATGCTCCTTATCCTACCGTAAGTATTCTCGGGCCGTGCGGCCGTACCGGACTGGGCAGTTACAGACGACCCTCACAGCCAGCGATTAGGCCGTCATGCACGAAGCTGAGCAGCAGCTCTGAATATCCTATACGTGAGCTGAACGAGTACACCCAACGGCGCCGGCAAGCCCGTAACGGAATTGTGACTTTCATTGCCGCCGGGGCGCGGTCGCTGGACCGGCAGGAGATTGGCCTTGGCCAGCGCTGCGGTTGTGCCGCTCCCCGAAGACTGCCTAGCATGCCTGCCCGCAGGACTTACTGTCATCGGTCGCCGCCGGTGCGCCGCCCAACTGCTGCCGTCAGATTCGGACATGACGTAGCGTGACAGGGAAATCGACCGCCCCAACGCTCAGGACCGTGCATAACGCTGCCGACTATGCGCTTTGGCGGTTGGCGCCTGTACTTTGAATGGAATGCGCAGATCAACCCGGTTCTGGAGCGTCTTTGTCCGGTGCAGAAGTTAGCTATGGGCTGCGCAGGAACGGAGTGGCCCATGCCTCAGCCGCGTCATCGATGCGCTTCTGCACGGCGGGGTCGAGAGAGAGCGGGGAGCTGTTCTGTTTCTTTTCCTTGCCCGACACGAAGTAGGTGCCGGTCATGTTGACGAGCGCCGGGTCGGCCGCGAGGCGCACGTACTGCTGCGAGCCGCGCTCGATCCCGGCGGCGGCGAAGAAGGGGATCACGTGGCTCATCAGGACTCCCATCAGCGCCGGGCCCTCGAAATGCTCTGATCCGCTCTTGCCTTTCACGATGCCAGGGTCGAGCACGTTCGCGGTGACGCCCCGGTCCGCCCAGCGCCTCGCGAGGCCATATATCCAGGTGGTCACGGCAAGTTTGGCGGTCTGGTAGCTGCGCATCTGGTAGCGGCCCCTTTGTGAGCTGCCCGTCCGCGGGGCCGCATTGGCGGGGCAGATGAGCGCGTCGATGTCGGCGCTCTTCAGCCATGGTCGGGCCTCGGCCGCGGCGGCCAGGAACGGGGCAGTGTGCTGTTGCCGAATCGGGTCACAGCTTGCTCGTGGAGGGCCTCAGGCACCGGTTCCGGCCCGCGGATTGTCGATGAACTCCGGAACGGCGCCGGTTTCCACGCCACCACCTAGCTGGAGGGCGGGACATCCCTTGGCCAGCGCGGCTGCGCCTTCGATGTCCTCGGCTGTCACCAGGGAGTAGCCGCCGAGCCGGGTCTCGGCATCGAGCTTGCCCAGCGTCCGCGTGGCGACTACTCCGTACCCAGTGTCGATGCAGCTGCTGCCCAGGCTCTCGAACCAGGCTGCTGCGGCGCGCGTTTTCGAGGCGATCTTCGCCCAGGACCGGTCCTATCGTTTGATTGATACCCGGGCGAACGGGCAGCCCGCGTTTGGCGTCTATGTCCGGGACCCGGCGACCGGAGTGTTTCACGCCAACGGGATGCTGGTCGTCACACTGGCTGGCGATCAGATCCGGGCGATGACCCGCTTCGACAACAGCGCTATCGTCCGGTTTGGTCTTCCCCGGCGCCTTTATCAGTCGGCCCGCCGGGCCACGGGAACCGGCTGAGATGAGCGTCACCGGCACGCCAATGCGCTTGGACTCTCGGGTCGCGGGACGGCGATGAGCTTCGGCCCGGCCACAGCGCCGCGTCCTTGCGCAGCCGGGTCGTCCAGGTGACGCGGCGCGGGAGCTTCTTCAGCTCCCTGCCGGCATAGGCGGAGTCGGCGACCACATGGATGGCCCGGCTGGGCAGCGCTTCGGCCAGCATCTCGGCCATGCGGCGTGCCAGCCACAGCCGGGACGCCGAGGATGTGTCCTTGATCACCAGCTTGGCCAGCACCGGGATCGCCACGGCCAGGCCCAGATCCTCCGGCCTCCACCGGGCGCGGGAGAAGAACTGGTGCGCCCGGTCATGGCTCCAGCAGCGGGCAAGGCCCGCTCCGGCCAGCATCCCGCATACCGTCCGCTTCCCGGTCTGCGCGCGAAAACCGCAGGCCAGGCCGCAGAACGTGCGGAACGACGGGGCGGTGAACAATGGGGCAAGACCGGCCAGCAGCCTCATCAGCGACGCGGGAACCGGAAGCGTGGCATCCACGAGCATCGGCGGGGACCCGTTTCATCGACGGTTTCACAGAGCACCGCCGATGCTCTCTTATCGACGCCATTTCCTGCCGTATCCCCAGATCACACGGAGTGTCGCGGACCGGATCACGCAGGCTGGAAACCTTGTCACCTGACTTCGGCCACGACCTGGCCTTGATCATTTCTGCGGGTCGCTGACTTGCGGGTTCGCTGCTGGTGATCGTTGAAGTTGCGCACTAGGCGCGGGCCCGGGCTGGGCCAATATCGCCGCATCTTCGGACGGTGAAGACCACTTCGGGCGCGACGGCCGTGCAGATTCTCCATTCGCCCCGGGGCTCGCGGGATATCGAGCACTTCGAGCCAGCTCATGACGAGGTGGAGCTGGAGGCCGCCGAGGCGCTCGGCATGTCCGGCGACCATGTACCGGAAGATCCGCGAGTACGGGCATCGTCGCCCCGGCGGGCGTCTGACCGGGCTCAGGTCCGGGCAGGTGCGGAGCGGGCGATGGTCAGCTCCCAGCAGCCACCCGCGATACTCAGCGCCGCGACAACCAGGAAGAAGGCTGCCCATCCGTAAACGCCGTACGAGAGGCAAATGAAGCCCGCGGCGGCCGCGACACTGCCAGCGGCAATACGCGTGACGCCAAAGAAGCGAAGGTGGCGGTACTCCCATGGGTGGATCAGGCGTTGCAGGCCGGGTCGCGGGGGAGTTAGCCACCACCTGCGCAGGCGTTTCGCGGCGGTGTTGTCGTTGGGTGCGTTCATCGGGATGCCTCCTGTGGGCTGTGGTGCCGGCCACCCGAACACCTATCAATATGATATCATATTGATATAAGGTTTGGCAAATGGTGGCAGTCCTAACGGGCCGGCCGGGGGACGGCGCGTCGGTACGGGTGACCTACCCGGCGGCGATCCGCTCGTCCTCGCGGATCAGGTGCACGCACCCGCCCTGGCACGGCAGCTCAGCGACGTGACCGGCATTCTCGCCGTCGAGCTCGATGCGCTGTTCTGGCAGCCCGGCCCCACCCCGATGGACCCGTCCCGGTGGGCTGCCTGCCAGCACGAGCTGGTCCAGAGCAGCTGCTGGATCCTGGACGGCGACCTCGGACCTTATGACACGGCGCTGGAGGTCCGGCTGCGCGCAGCCGACACCATCGTCGTCTTGGACTTCACCTTCCTGCGATGCGCCTGGC
>WNGQ01006830.1_pt1 | contig 11012 bp, 7 predicted proteins | sample 5407661 | NCBI WGS metagenome assembly WNGQ01 (sample SAMN13153382, study PRJNA577476) | soil metagenome | isolation source: 60 cm soil or saprolite under Garry oak tree replicate 2 | place: USA:California | collected 2016-06-15
GGTCATCTGATGGTCGGAGAAATCGAGCGCTTGCGCCTCGGTGTGCTGGAAGAAGCGCACGCCGCGCTTGCGCAGCGCCCGCGCCCATCCAATGAGAAACTTGCGCGGACGAAAGCTGCCGCCGAAGCGGTCGATCACGCCGCCGGCGTAAAATCCCTCGGCGGTGCCATAGCGCCGCTGCAGTTGTCTTGCCGACAGGACCTCGAAGAACGGTGGCCGGCGCTTGTCGGCGAGCGGCATCAGCGCCCGCAGATTGCTCTTCTCCATGAACCGGTAAGCGGTCTCGAGGCTCGCCATGTCGGCCTCGGTCATCGCCGCCGTGCACGCGCCGTGTTGCACCGAAGCGCGCAGGTTGTAGTCGCGATCAAGCGCTCCGAGCCGCTGGCATCCCTCCACGGTGCGGCGCAGGAATGCCCGCACCCGCCGCTCCGCCTGTTTCTGGGCTTGAACGCCGTAAATGCCCTTTTCCATGTCCTGTTGGGCGAGCTCCGCGATCATGACATCGACGGGCTTTGCCCATCCGGTCAGGAATTGGCCCGCGCTGAGACCGGATGCCGCTTCTTTGCCGTAGACGCCTTTTTCGACCACGACGACGTTGAGCCCGCGTCGGATCGCCGCGTCCGCCGCGCTGAGCCCGGAAAGGCCGCCGCCTGCGACCAAGAGATCGCAGGTCAGATTTTCATTCGTGCCTAACGGGGGTGAAAAATCCCCGACGTCCTCGTCATAGACCGAGCTCTGCCGCATGTCTCGAAGCGTAGTTCACTCCGCGACGCGCGTTCAATGCGGCGACGGAGAATTGAACGCGAGCACGCGCGTCTTCGCCGCTGCTACGGACTGCGGTCAGCCCGCAAAGCCGCCGGCGTCGAGGAAGGCTTGCTCTTGCGGCCTGGTGGCGCGGCCCAACGTCGCGTTGCGGTGCGGGAACCGCCCGAAGCGGCGGATGATGTCGGCATGTCGCTCGGCGTATTTCGCGAACTCATCGTCGCCGTAGCCGCGCGCGAGCTCCACGCAGCGTTCCTGATCGGCGAGATTTTCCGAGTGCTGGAACGGCAGATAGAAGAACTGGCGCTCGGAGTGCGGGACCTGCCGGTCGAACCCGCGTCCGATGGCGCGATCGGCGACGGAGCGGGCAACACCGTCGGTCTCATAGGCGCGCCGGTCGCCGCGGAACATGTTGCGCGGGAACTGGTCGAGCACGATGAGGAGCGCGAGCGCACCCTCCGGCGTCTCCCTCCAGTGCGCGAGCTTGCCGTCGCGGCCGGCCTGCCAGAGGCAAGAAAAGCGCGCCGCGATCTCGGAGTCGAAGGCCGCGTGTTTCTCGAACCACTTGTCGGGCCCGGCCGCGCGCCAGAATGCGAGCACCTCCATCGGTCCGATCGCCTCGGTGGTGCCGCGGCCCGCGCCGGCGGTCATAGCCGCACCTCGCCGGTATTGATCCGGTCATAGAGATTCGGGTCGACGCGCACGAAGGCTTTGCGTTGCGGGTCGTTGAAGTAGATCGGATCGACGGTGTGGCTCGGATCGAAGCCGTCCTTCAGCAGGTTGATCTTCTTCTGCTTGAAGGTCGTGGTGACGTCGTTGTCCTTGCGGATGCGCAGGAACACCGGCCGCGCATATTCGGGCAGCTGCTGCGCGAGATGGTCGCGCAGCGCCGTCAAGTTGAGGTTGTCTTTGGCGACGATCGCGGCCATGCCGGCGCGGCCGTCACGGCCGGGAATTTGAACGCCGTAGACGTTGGTCTCCAGAATGCCGTCGAATTGTCCGACCACTTCCTCGACCTCGGTGGTCGAGACGTTCTCGCCTTTCCAGCGGAAGGTGTCGCCGATGCGATCGACGAAATAGAAGTAGCCGTTCTTGTCCTTGCGCATCAGATCGCCGGTGCGGAACCAGACGTCGCCTTTCTTGAACACGTCGTGCAGGATCTTCCTGTCGGTCTCGGCCTCGCTGGCATAGCCCTCGAACCGTTGGCCGGGCTTGGACGCATCCTTCATGATCTTGCCGATGACCTCGCCGGGCTCGTCGACGTCGCACTCGATGCAGAAGCCGCGTTCGTCGCGGACCGGCTGTTGGCGTTCCGCGTCGAAGCGGACGATCTTGGTCGGGAAGCGCGCCGCGACCCACCAGGGAAGCCGACCGACCGCGCCCTCCTTGCCGTCGAAGTTGAACAACGAGACGTTGCCTTCGGTCGCGGCATAAAACTCGATGATTTGCGGAATTTGGAAGCGCCGCTTGAATTGCGGCCACGCGTCCGGCCGCAAGCCGTTGCCGCAGGCCAAGCGCAAGTGGTGCGCCCGCTCTTTCGGGTCCGGCGGCGAGTTGACGAGGTAACGGCAGAGCTCGCCGATATACTGGAAGCAAGTGCAGTCCCAGCGCACGATGTCGTCCCAGAACTCGCGCACGGAAAATTTATCGCGGATCACCACCGACCCGCCTTTGACCAGAAGCGCACCGGTCGCGACCACGCCGCCGGCGGTGTGATAGGGCGGGAGGCAATCGTACATGCGGTCGCTGGCGCGCGTGTCCATGACGCCGGCGAAGGCGTAGCTCGCGAGCATCACGCGATAGTGGTTCATGTTGGCGGCCTTCGGCAGGCCGGTCGTCCCCGACGTATAGATGTAAAGCGCGCGGTCCTCGATGGTGAGCGTGGGGCGGTCCGCGGCCGCGAGCTCATCGCCGGAAAGATTGTCGACCTCGCGATCGATGCGCGGGAAGTTGGCGTTGGCGTCACCATGAAGCCACACCTTGGCATCGCCGGTGATGTACGCGCGCGCGCCCTGCAATGATTCGAACAATTCCGCGGCCACGATGATGTGCTTGGGGCTCACCACATTGATGCAATAGGCCAGCGCCATCCCGGTGAGGTGGGTGTTGATGAGCGCAACCACGCCGCCGACCCGCGTGATGCCGATCCACGCTGCCAGGAACTCCGGCCGGCCCGGCATCATCAGACAGACCGTGTCGCCCTTGCGAACGCCTTGCGTCAGCGCCCAGCGGGCGTAGCGGTTGGAGCGCTCGGCAAGTTGCCGGTAAGTAAAGCGCTCGCGGTCGGACAGGAGCGCCGGCGCGTCGCCGTACTTGTCGGCGAGCTCGAGGACGACCTGCGGAAACACCCGGGTCGGTTTCTTGGCGATCGGCGTCGTCATCCGCAGGGTGCGCAGGGCGCCCTTGAGCGTGCTCACGTCCGCCGTCAACCGCTCGATCAATCCCATGACTGGTCCCGTGCTCGCGGCGGGTGCTGCGACTCGCCGTTCGCGCCGCGCGGAGCATCGGGCACTGCCTTGGAGGTGGCAAGGGCGGCAAAAGCGCCCATACAACGGCTGCTAACGATCACGCCCGCCGAAGGGCACGAGCGGGTTGTCCACGAGCGCCGCGCGATCGGGCCGGTCGGGCGCTAGGGCGCCGAGGAAAGCGTCGAACAGCGCGCGCACGGCGGCCGGATCGAGATCGCGAGTGATCACGACGATACGGGTGCGCGCATCGCCATCGGGCCAACTCGGCAGCTGCACCACCGGATGGAAGACGTGTTGCACGCCGTGAACGACAATGGGGCTCGCCGGCGTCTCCGCAATCTTCACGATGCCCTTGAGGCGCAGCAGGTTCGGGCCGTGCAGCGAGCGCAGCAAGTCGAGGAACATGTCGAACATGGCGGCTGGAAACGCGGCTTCGCTGGCAAGCGAGACCGCGCGCACGCGGTCGTCGTGGCGGTTCACGTCGTGGTGCTGGTGCTGATCGTGGCGATGATCCGCGTCGGCATAGGCCTCGGCCGCGAGCCAGCGCTTGACGTCGGGATGCTTGCGTCCGGGATCGAACAAACCGCAGGCGAGCAGACGCTCGGGCGTTGCCTCGTTCACCGCGGCATCGAGGACGGGCGCGGCCGGATTGAGTATACGCAGGCGAGCGGCGAGGGCCTCGCGGCCGCGCCGGCCTTCCGCCGTGGTGAGGAGATCGGTCTTGGTGAGCACGATCCGATCGGCGACCGCGACCTGCTTCACCGACTCCATGTGCTCATCGAGAGTTGCCGCCCCGTTCACCGCGTCAACCACGGTGATCACTCCGTCGAGGCGGTAGCGCATCACGAGATAGGGATGCGCCATCGCGGTCTGCAGCACAGGCGCGGGATCGGCAAGACCCGTGGTCTCCAGGATGACGCGGCGAAAGACCGCGCGGCCGTTGTCGAGGTCGCGCAGCAGCCCTTCGAGTGCGTCGACGAGGTCGCCGCGCAAGGTGCAGCACAGGCAGCCGCTCTGCAGCAGCACCACGCCGTCGCGGATCGGCTTGACCAGCAGATGGTCGAGGCCGATCTCGCCGAACTCGTTGATGATCACGGCGGTTTCGGCGAGCGCGGGGTCGCTCACGAGGCGGTTGAGCAGCGAGGTCTTGCCGGCGCCGAGGAAGCCGGTGAGCACCGTCAGGGGGATGGGTTCGGCCGGGCCTAGCGAGCGCGGCGCGGCGGTCATTTCACCTGCGAGCTCTGGTCGGCCGCCGGGGTGACGACCATCGGCGGGGGCTTCGGCGCCGGCTTCTTGGGCTTTGGCTTCGGCGCGCCGGCGTCATCGGAGGCGGCGGCCGACGCGGCCGCACCATCCTTGGCAGCGTCCTTGCGCACCTTGGGCTTTGGCTTCGGCGCGGCCGCATCGCCGGACGATGCGGCGGCTGTCGACGCGCCGTCCTTAGTGCCGTCTTTGGCGCCATCCTTGGGACCATCCTTGGCCGCCGATGACTTGGGCTTTGGCTTCGGCGCGGCATGGGAGGTGGCAGCGCTCGTCGCCGTTCCGCCATCCTTGTCCTTGGCCGCCGCCGGCTTGATCACGGCGGTCTTCTTCTTTTCCGGCTTCGACTCGGTCGACGCCTGTGATCCAGGCGCCGGCGGCTTGGTGCCGGTATAAACGAGCACCGGCTCGCCCATCTTGACCTCTTGCGGCGCAACGCCCTTGGCTTTCGCCGGGCGCAGGCTGGCAAGGAAGACCGCGTAGGGCGTCTCCGGATTGGAATTGGCGATGGCAAGATCGTCCTCATCCTCGGAGGCCGGTCGCTTGCGGTGACCCCCGCACATTTCGTCGCGCAGGTTGGGCGGTGCGGCGGCGATCGGTTGCACCGATTCGACGGTGCTGAAGGGCGGCATCAGCCAGGACACCCCGCTGCTGCTGTTGAAGCCGCGCTCGAGCAGCTGCGCCGCCTTCAAGGCGCGCGCCGCGGAGGAGGGAGCGCCCAGCACCACGGCGATCAGCCGCCGGCCGTTGCGCGTCGCGGAGGCGACGAGATTGAAGCCGGAGGCGCAGATGAAGCCGGTCTTCATGCCATCGGCGCCGGGATAGCGGCCGATCAGCGTATTGTAATTCCACCGCACCATCTTCCCCATGCGAATGCCCGGAAGGTGCCAGTAGTAATCGTATTCCGGCAGTTCGCGGATCAGGGCGCGCGCCAGGATGGCGAGGTCGCGGGCGGACGAAATCTGGTCGTCGGCGGGCAGGCCGTTCGGATTGACGAAGCTCGATTGGATCATGCCGAGGTGGCGCGCGTTGGCGTTCATCTCGTCGGCGAAGTTTTCGATCGAGCCGGCGACGCCTTCCGCCAGCACGACCGCCATGTCGTTTGCCGACTTCACCATCAGCATCTTGAGCGCGTTGTCGACGGTGACCACGGTGCCGACCCCGAATCCCATCTTCACGGGCGACTGCGCCGTCGCGTTCGGTGAAACCGTGAGCGGTGTGTCGAGGTTGAGTCGGCCCTCCTTGACCGCGCGCAGCGTCACATAGGCGGTCATGAGCTTGGTGACGGAGGCGGGATACCACGGCTGGCCGGCGTTGTGGGCATAGAGAACCCTGCCGTTCTCGGCCTCGATCACGAGCAGCGCTTCGGCCCCCGCGCGGGTCGTCGCGAATGAGGTTGCGGCGCAGGCGATGCCCACCCACATCAGCGTGCGCGCTACTGAGGATCGCGTCGAAGACATCACGGTTCGGGGTCCGAATCCTTTGGCGGCCCTCGGGAACGCTCCACAGGCGGAAAAGGTCTGTCTAGGCCGACGGCGGATGAAAGGCAAAAGCGAAAAGCCCACGGTGACACGCTCATGCCCGCAACGACCGTTCATGGTAAGAGAAAACGTCCAAAATTCGGCAGCTTAGGGTGCAAGCGCAACTGTTGCGTTTCCACCACAATGACCGCAAATCATCGGAATTAAGAGGAGGCCGCCGTGACTGCTTGCATCGTTGGCTGGGCCCACACCCCCTTCGGCCGTCTCGAGGGCGAGACGGTCGAGAGCCTGATCGTGCGGGTGGCGACGCAGGCGCTCGCCGATGCCGGGATCGCCGCCGGCGACGTCGACGAAATCGTGCTCGGCCATTTCAACGCCGGCTTCTCGGCCCAGGATTTTACCGCCGCGCTGGTCCTCCAGGCCTCGCCGGATTTGCGCTTCAAACGCGCCAGCCGGGTCGAGAACGCCTGCGCCACCGGTTCGGCCGCCGTGCATCAGGGCCTCAAGGCGATCGCCGCCAAGGCTGCCCGCATCGTGCTCGTGGTCGGCGCCGAGCAGATGACGTCGACGCCCGCCGCCGAGATCGGGCGCAACCTGCTCAAGGCATCTTACGTGCGCGAAGAAGCCGATATCGACGGCGGTTTCGCCGGTATTTTCGGCCAGATCGCCGCGCGCTACTTCCAGCGTTGGGGCGACCAATCCGACGCGCTTGCCCGCATCGCCGCCAAGAACCACAAGAACGGCGTGGGCAATCCCTATGCCCAGATTCGCAAGGACCTGGGCTACGAGTTCTGCCGCACCGAGAGCGAAAAGAATCCGCGCGTGGCGGGTCCGCTCAAGCGCACGGACTGCTCGCTCGTTTCCGACGGCGCCGCCGCCGTTATCTTGGCCGACGTCGCAACTGCGCTCAAGCTCGGCAAGGCGGTTGCCTTCCGCGCGGCCGAGCACGTGCAGGACTTCTTGCCCATGTCGAAGCGCGACGTGCTCAAGCTCGAAGGCTGCGCCCAGGCCTGGACGCGCGCGCTGGCGAGCGCGGGCATCGCGCTCTCCAACCTCTCCTTCGTCGAGACCCACGACTGCTTCACCATCGCCGAACTGATCGAATACGAGGCGATGGGCCTGGTCCCGGAAGGGCAGGGTGCGCGCGCCGTGGCGGAAGGCCTCACCGAGAAGAACGGACCGTTGCCGGTCAATCCCTCGGGCGGCCTCAAGGCCAAGGGCCATCCGATCGGCGCGACCGGCGTGTCCATGCACGCGCTCACGGCCATGCAGCTCATGGGGGCCGCCGGCGACATTCAAGTCAGGAATGCGAGCCTCGGCGGCATCTTCAATATGGGCGGCACGGCGGTTGCGAACTACGTGAGCATCCTCGAACGGATCAAGTAGCGATCCGTCGGCGCCGTTGCGCCACCCAGGCCAGGGGAATCGCGGCGAGCACGATCAGCACCGGCTCCATCGGCAAGCGATATTTTGGCGTCGCCACCGGCCCGCTGAGCAGGAGGAAATAGGCGAGCACGCCGCCGGCGAAGACCGCCGCCCACGGCGTCGTCCGTGCCAGCATGACGAAGCCGATGGCCTGGAGCGCGAGGAACGGCAGCATGGCGATGAGGCCGAGGACGAGCAGGAGCTGGTAGCGTCCCGGATCGTCGAACAGGTAGACCCGCGCCTTCTGCCACAGGCTAGCCCCGGGCGTGTTGTAGAAGCTGGGCTTCGGCAGCGCGCGCACCCGCGGGTCCGCGAGCAGCGCGGGTGCAGCGAGATTCACCACTGCGCCCTCGAGCCAAGCCTTGGCAAGCGCCGCCGACGGCAAGCGCGCCATCTCCTGCCACGCCAGGTCGGAGGCGATGGCCGAGCGCCGGAACGGATTGAGCTCTGCGCCAGCCTCGCGTCGGTAGCGGGCGTCCATGCGATCGAAGGTCGTTTGGTAGGGCGTGCCGTCGGCGCGCTCGGTCACCAGCGGGACAATCCACAAGGCCAAATAGTCGCCGGTTTGCGAGGTCACGCTGAGGCTGTCGTAACGGATGGCGTTGCGCACCAGCACGGGCGCGATCGGTGCCGCGGCGGCCATGGCGAAGAGGAGCGCGGCCGCCAGCGCCGGGCCAACGCTCCATCGCCGCACTAATGCAATGACGAAGACGAGCGGCACGGCTGCTGCCAGCAGCATCGCGACGGAAGGCCGCGTGGCCAGGGCGAGCCCGCCGCCGAGGCCGGCCCACACGGCGAGCCCCATCGTCGGGCGAAGCAGGAAACGCGCGCCGGCGAGCAGCATCAGCGTGAAGAAGAAGAGAAAAAGCGAATCGGTCAGGATTTGGGTGCTGAATACGACGAGCGTCACCGACAGGGCGGCGAGAATGCCGGCGATCAATCCGGTGAGCGGGGAGATCAGCGCGCCCAGCACGGCGATGAGCGCGCAGGTCCCGGCATCGATCACGGCCTGAATGAGCGCAACCGCCCGGGGAACGTCGCCGAAGGCGTGCTGGACGCCCGCGAGCAGCAGCGGATAAAGCGGCATGCGGTCGGTCAGCGACGACAGCGTGGGCCAAGAGGTGTCGGGCTTCGCCAACGCGGCGCCGAGCGCCCAGTAAGCGAACGCATCTTGCTCCGCGAAGAAGGCGTCGCGACCCGTCAGCAGCACGAGGTTGATCAGGCGGACGCAGAGCGCCAGGACGAAAACCGTCGCGAGCGGATGATCGGCCGCGCGGCCCCACACTCCCCTCGATTTCGAAGACGCCACGGACCGCGCCCGCTAGGTTTCCACCGGCTGGGTGCTCACGTGCTCGTGCCGCTTCTTCACCGCCTCACCCGCCATGAATTGACTGCGGGCGAGCTCGGCGAAGTGACCGCCGAGCCGCATGAGCTCGTCGAAGGTGCCGGTCTCGATGATGCGGCCAGCCTGGAACACCAGGATGCGGTCGGCGTTGCGGACGGTGGCGAGCCGGTGCGCGATCACGAAGGTGGTACGGCCTTTCATGACCTCGGCGAGCGCGGCCTGGACCCTGGCTTCGGTGAGCGCGTCGAGCGCGCTCGTGGCCTCGTCGAGGATGAGAATCGGAGGATCCTTGAGCAGCGCCCGCGCGATCGACAGGCGCTGACGCTCGCCGCCGGAGAACAATCGCCCCCGTTCGCCGGCGTTGGTGTCGAAGCCTTGCGGTAGGCGCTCGATGACGTCGAGAACCTGCGCGCGCTCGCAGGCCGCGCGCAGTTCGTCGTCGCCCGCATCGGGCTTGCCGACGCGCAGGTTCTCCGCGATCGAGCGGTTGAACAGCAGGACCTCCTGGAACACGACGCCGATGTTGTGCCGCAGGCCCGCGAGCTTCAGGGCGCGAATGTCCATGCCGTCGATCCTCACGGTGCCCGATTGCGGGTCGAAGGCGCGGTGAAGCAACGCGAGCGCGGTCGATTTGCCGGCGCCGGTCGCGCCGACGAGCGCGACCGTTTCGCCGGGCAGCGCGGTGAAGGTGAGATCGGCGACCGCGGAGCGCTTGCCGTCGTAGGAAAATGAGACGTCCTTGAATTCCACCAGGCCGTGCATGCGGCCGGGATCCACGGCATCGGAGCGGTCGCGCACCGCCGGCTCGGTGTCGAGCACCTCGAAGAATTCCGCAATCCGCGGCGCGTCCATCACCATCTCGTTGGCGAAATGGACGGCCTGTTCGAGCCTGCTGATCAGCAGCGCGGCGAAGCTCATGAACATGACGATTTCGCCGACGGTGGTCAGATCATGGAGATAGAACCAGACCCCGAGCACGAGAATTGACAACATGGTCAGCGTGGTCGACGTGCGCGTGATCACCGTCGTCACCGCCCACCAGGACAGCACCGGGATCTGCGCCCTCAGCACCTCTTCGCCCATCTTCCTCATGCCCGAAACTTCCATCTCGATGCGGGCGAAGCTCTGCACCAGGGCGATGTTTCCGAGCGTATCTGTGGTGCGTTCGGCCACGTCGGTATAGTAGCCCTCCACCTTGCTTTGCAGTCTTTCGCTCTTACTGACGACCAGCGCGATCACCACGGCAAACACGGCGCACAGCAGGATCAGCATCAGCCCGTAGCGCCAATTGATGAACAGCGTCAGCGGCAGCAGCACGATGAGCGAAATGAAGCTGGCGAAGTGCTCGCGGAAGAACGAGAGCCACAGTCCCCACAGCGTATTGGTCCCGGTCATCATCACCTTCACCAGCCGTCCGGAATGCGCGCCGGTGTAGTAGCTCAGCGGCAGCTGCAGCACGTGCTCGAAGAACATCGTGCGCACCACCTGGTATTGGCGGTGCGCCAGGCGGTCGGCGTGGAGCGCCACCAGCGTGCTGCAGACGATGATGAAGAGGCCGAAGCCGACCCAGGCGCCGACCAGCGTCATCAAGTCGCGCCAGGCCAGTTGCGAGATGCGCCCCTGGGCATTGGCGAGGGTGTCGACGATGCGGCCGAACAGGACCGGCTCCACGAACATCGCCGAGGCGAGCGCCAGATTGGCGACCGCGAGCGCCCAGCCCAAACGGGCCTCGCGCCCGAGCAGCTCGAGCACGCGGATGTACAGTCCAATGAATTTCATGCGGCCGACATCGGCAAAGGTGGGACTCTACCTTTCCGGGAACTCTGCGTGAGGCTTACTCTAACGGAATACCTCCTGCTCGCAACGCACCCACGCGCGGTCATCGCCGCTGCCGATCGGGATCGCGCGCTCTCCCGCCGGGAACTCTCGCAAGCCGATGAAACGCGCTTGTGCGCAATGATTGTATCGCACCAGGCATGCCTACGATCGATTGATGACACAATATTTGCCGATTTTGAACGTGCTGACAACGTTTATTGCTGCGCTTGACTCGACCGCAATTGAGCACACATTCGCGACGGTGCGAAGACGGTGCGAATATGAGGTCGGCCGCCGGCCCGAACGGGGTCGGCGGCGGTCGGCCTTGCGGGCAAGGCGGCGCCCGAACGCGCAAGAACGGCGAGGGGGCATGGTCAATATCCCGACTGAACTTCTGCGGACGCTCGTGTTCGTCGTCGATCAGCGCAGCTTTACCAAAGCGGCGCAGTCGCT
>WNGQ01031976.1_pt1 | contig 11011 bp, 10 predicted proteins | sample 5407661 | NCBI WGS metagenome assembly WNGQ01 (sample SAMN13153382, study PRJNA577476) | soil metagenome | isolation source: 60 cm soil or saprolite under Garry oak tree replicate 2 | place: USA:California | collected 2016-06-15
GGGAAGGTATGCGAAGTATGCCAAATCCCGTGGCGAAACGTGCGTCGAATCCGAGCCATGGCTGCGGGACCCGATGTGCGCCTGGAATGATGTCCTTGACGTGGGCGAGCATGTTATAGAATGATGTTGCGGTAGGCAGAACTACCCGGCCGAAGCGGCGGAAGCAACAGGAGCAAGCGGGTGGAAGAAGGATTGCCGAAGTACGACCACTTCATCGCCGGACGGGCGGTACCGCCTCAGTCGCGCCAGTATTTCCCGACCGAGGATCCGTACCGTGGCTCGCCATGGGCCTCGATGGCGCGCGGCAGTGCTGCGGACGTTGATGCTGCGGTATCGGCTGCAGCCCGGGCGCTGGCGGAAGGTCCTTGGCCATCGATGTCGCCGAGTGAACGGGGACGTCTGCTGTGGAATGTCGGAGAGGCCATTGCCGAACGCTCGGAGCAGCTCGCTGATGTCGAGCGCCGCGACAACGGCAAGCTTGCCGTGGAAGTGCTCGCTCAAATTCGTTACGTAGCCGATTATTTCAAATACTACGCGGGGATCGCGGACAAGATCCAGAGCGCTGTTATCCCGACCGACAAGAAAGGCGTCTTCGCTTATACGCGCTACGAACCGAAGGGCGTTGTCGCCATCATCACGCCATGGAATTCTCCGCTGACGCTGACGAGCTGGAAGCTTGCTCCGGCCCTCGCTGCCGGATGCACTGCGGTGGTGAAGCCGTCGGAATTCGCGTCCGCATCGGTGGTTGAGTTCGCGCGGCTCGCCACCGAGGCTGGCGTTCCGAGTGGTGTCTTAAACGTTGTGACGGGGTTCGGATCCGAGGCGGGCGAGCCTCTGGTGAAGCATCCGGGTGTGGCGCATGTCGGGTTCACCGGTGGGGACGCTGCCGGGCGTCGGATCTACGAGCTTGCGGCTCGAGGCCTCAAAACCGTCACCCTCGAGCTCGGCGGAAAGTCCCCGAATATCGTGTTTGACGATGCGGATCTCAAGCAGGCGATCAAGGGCGTGGTGTCTGGCATCTTCGCCGCCTGCGGTCAGAGCTGCCAGGCCGGGTCGCGACTCCTGGTGCAGGAGAGCATTTGCGATCGTTTCGTCGCCGAGCTCATCGAATTCATGCGTGACGTGAAGCTCGGCGATCCTGCGGAGCCGGACACGCAGATGGGACCTATCGCGAACCGTCCCCAGTTCGAAAGGGTGCTCGAATACCTCCGAATCGCCGAATCCGAAGGCGCGAAATGCGTCCTGGGCGGGAAGAGCCGACCGGACCTGGGCTCCGGACAGTTCATCGAGCCGACGATCCTTGTCAATGTGCGGAACGACATGCGCATCGCGCGGGAGGAAGTCTTCGGGCCAGTGTTGGTGGTGATTCCCTTCAAGGACGAGGAAGACGCGATCCGAATCGGCAACGACACCGCCTACGGCCTTGCGGCCGGGGTGTGGACGCGCAGCCTGTCCCGGGCCATGCTGATGACCGAGAAACTGAAGGCCGGGACGATATGGGTAAACAACTACCGCTCCACAAGCTTCACGTCGCCCTTCGGCGGCTACAAGAACTCAGGCATCGGCCGGGAGTCGGGTTTCGAAGCGGTTAAGGAATATCTGGAAACGAAATGCGTGTGGATTTCAACCGACCTCGACGTGCCGAATCCGTTCATCCGCCGCTAGCCTGACCGAGAACCCCATGCGGCTACCCAAAACCGAAGCGGCTCCTGCTATAGAGTCCGTTTACGCTGAACCCAATGCGTCTGCGAGAAAAGCGCCCCTTGAAGGCACTCGCGTCTTGGATCTGACGAATGTGCTCTCGGGGCCGTTTTGCGCATACCAGTTGGGACAGCTTGGAGCAGAGGTGATCAAGGTCGAAATGCCGGGGACCGGCGATCTCGCGCGCCAGCTCGGCGCGGACGAAAAGCTGAATTCGCGGCTGATGGGTGCATCCTTCCTCGCCCAGAACGGCGGAAAGAAGTCGGTCACGCTCAATCTCAAGCACGACGATGGTCGTGCAGTCCTGCATCGGCTCGTGCAGAGCGCCGATGTGCTGGTCGAAAACTTCCGACCCAGCGTCATGCAGCGGCTGGGTCTGGGCTATGAGAATCTGGCAAAAGCCAACCCGTCGCTAATCTACTGTGCGATCTCCGGCTTTGGTCAGGACGGGCCGCTCAGGGATGCGCCCGCCTACGATCAGATCATTCAGGGCCTCTCTGGCGTGATGAGCATAACCGGTGACGCGCAGTGCGCGCCGCTGCGTGTGGGATATCCGCTCGCCGATACCATCGGCGGTATCTACGCAGCGTTTGCCATTACCGCCGCCCTGGTACGGCGGGCGACGACGGGTATAGGCGCATTCATCGATGTCTCAATGCTCGATTGCATGCTGGCGAGCATGGGCTGGGTCGTGTCGAACTACCTGATCGCAGGCTGTGAACCGATGCCGATGGGCAACGACAACTTCACGGCCGCTCCCTCCGGCACGTTTGCCACCGCCGACGGTTTGATCAATATCGCCGCGAACAAGCAGGAGCAGTTCGAGGCGCTGGCGCGAACCCTTGGGCGCGAAGATCTTCTGATCGACGAGCGGTTTTCAGAACGAGAGGCGCGGAAGCGAAATCGCGCTGCGCTCACGCGGGAGATCGAGCAGGCGCTTGGACGCCGCCCCGCGTCCGAGTGGGAAGCCATTCTCAACGGTCTCGGCATCCCCGCGGGCCGGGTGTTGAGCGTCCCGGAGGCGCTTGCCACGGAGCAGATACGGCATCGCGAGTTGTTGCAAACGTTAACGGATGTGCCGGCGTGCGACCGGGCGATCGCAGTCACGCGCGCAGGCTTCAAGATTTCGCGCGGGGACCCCGAGATAGCGTTCCCGCCGCCGCGATTGGGCGAGCACACCGAGGAGGTTCTGAAGGCTCTCGGCTACGACGAATCGCAGATCGAGCAACTCCGCAGCGCAGGCGCAGTGTGAAGCCTACCGGGCAGGCTTCAGCCGACCAGCAGCGAGCCGAGCTCGAGCGAGGCTTCGTGGAGCGGCCGGAAGAACTGTTCCGCCATCTCGGCGGCAGGCAGGAGCCTACCTTGCAGAATCACGTTCATTCCGGCGACGTAGTGACCGCCGGCATCGCGCACGGGCACTGCCAGCGTGCACAGCCGCAGCTCCATCTGCTGGCTGGCGTATGCGAATCCTTGCGCGCGGATCGCCTCGAGCGTCTCGCGCAGTCGTTCCACCGTCGTCAGCGTGTAATCCGTATAGCGATAGAACCGCGCGTGCGCGAGGTACTCATCGAGCTCGCGAGCGGGCAGATGGGCGAGCAGGACCTGGCCGATCGATGTGCAATACGCGGGCAGCCGTCGCCCGACGTTGAGCGCGGGCGACATGATGCGCGACGATGAGGAGCGCGCGAGATAGACGATCTCCTCGCCGTCCAGAATCGCGAGCGAGCACCCCTCATGTAACGCATCGCTAAGGCGGTCGAGGATCGGCTGCGCCAACACCGCAAGCGGCGAAGACGAGAGATAGGCATGGCTGATCGACAGGACGCGCGGCCGCAGATAGAAGTGCTGCGCGTCGTCCGCCGCCACGAACCCGAGCTTCTGGAGCGTATGCAGGCTGCGCCGTGCCGTGGCACGCGGAATGCCGGTTCGATGACTGACCTGTGCGATCGACATCCTGCGCTTCTTGTCCGACAACGCGAGCAGCACAGCCAGCCCGCGTGCGAGCGCGGTCACGAAATCGGAATCGTCCGCGAAGCGTGCGATCGTCTCTGCGGCCACCACATCGGAATCGAAGAGTGGTCTCGGAACGACGGGCACAAGGGGCGCGACACGCACACCCTTGGCGGGCACTACTTTGGCAAGAGCCAGACGACGAGGCATGGCTCACTCCTGCAAGCTTGGGGGCTCAGAAAACCGGACACACCGATCCGCATAGCGACCATCTCATATGAAATTGCCGGCAAAGCTTAGCTTGAATCCAAGTTGTCGGCAAATGTGGGCGCGTAGCGCACAAGACGGCGCTGTACGCCCTTGACGCCCGATTTAGGTCGACCTATCGTTTTCTCACGAACGTCGACAACGGCGAAGAGAGTCGAATGAGAAATACGAACACTTGAAGAGGATTTGCCCATGGCCACTGCGATCGACACCCGGAAGAGCATCAGCGACGAGCAACAGCAGGAGCTCGATCAGGCCTTCGAGCGCGCACGGAAAGCGCTCGCAGTCATCGAAACCTACGACCAGGCCCGCGTCGACCGGCTGTGCCAGGCGGTCGCCTGGGCGGTCGCCAACAAGCGAACGTTCACTCGGTTGGTGCAAATGGGTATCGAGGAAAGCGGTCTGGGCGACGCCGTGAGCCGCATGGGCAAGCGCATGAAGATTCGCGGGGTGCTGCGCGATGCGCTGCGCCAGAAGAGCGTCGGCATCATCGAGGAGATTCCGGACAAGGGCATCGTCAAGTACGGCAAGCCCGCCGGCATCCTGGCTTGCATCGTACCCACCACCAATCCGGATCTCACGCCGGCAGGCAACGCGATCTACGCCATCAAGGCGCGCGATGTCGTCATCTTTTCGCCGCATCCCCGCTCGAAGAAGACTTCGTTCGAAACGGTGCGGCTGATGCGTGAGGCGCTGGAGCGCGAAGGCGCGCCCGTCCTCCAGTGCCTGACCAAGGTCAACATCCCGATGTCGCAGGCGCTGATGGCGCGCGCCGATCTCGTGCTGGCAACGGGCGGTCAGCCGATGGTGCGCGCGGCCTACAGCTCGGGCACGCCGGCCTACGGCGTAGGCGCGGGGAACTCGACGATGATCATCGACGAGACCGCGAACATCGAAGAAGCGGCACGCAACACGCGACTTTCCAAGACGTCCGATTTCGGCTCCGGCTGTTCGGCCGACGGCAACCTCATTATCGAGGCGTCGATCTTCGACAGGATGGTCAAGCAGCTCCAGCTCGAAGGCGGCTATCTCGCGAACGAACAGGAAAAGGCCGCGCTCAAGCGCGCGATGTGGGACGCCGAAGGCCACCGCACGCCGAACACCGTGGCGATTGCGCCACAGCGGCTTGCCCAGATCGCCGGCTTCTCGATTCCCGCGGACCGCAAGTTCGTCTTCGTGCACGGCGACGGCATCGGCAAGGAACATCTGTTTTCGAGCGAGAAGCTGACGACGCTCCTCGCCGTCTACAAGTACAGCGGCTTCGACCAGGCGCTGGCGATGATGCGCGCCATCTACGACGTCGGCGGCAAGGGGCATTCGTGCGGCATCTATTCGTTCGATCAGGCACACATTCACCGGCTCGCGCTCGCCGCGCCGGTGTCCCGGATCATGGTCCGTCAGCCGCAATCGAAGGCGAATGCGGGTGCGTTCAACAACGGCATGCCGATGACCTCGAGCCTTGGCTGCGGCACCTGGGGCGGCAACATCGTCTCGGAGAACGTACACCTGAAGCACTACCTGAACACGACCTGGGTGTCGGTACCCATCAAGGAAGATCGGCCCTCCGACGAAGAACTGTTCGGTCCCTTCTACGATCCCGAGCTCGAAGCCGAAGTCGAATCCATCACGGCGAGATCTCGAATCCACTCGAAGACAGAGTCTTTTCCATGACCACCAAGAGTCCCGAGCAAAGGTTGAGCGAGTGCAGTGCCTGGTGGGATACGTCCATCATCGATATCCATCCGGGCAAGATCGCCATCCGCGGCTATCCGGTCGAGCAGCTCATCGGTCGCGTGCGCTTTCCGGAAATGATCTGGCTCATGCTGCGCGGAGAGCTGCCGTCGCGCGCCGAAGCCGAGCTTCTCGAAGGCGCGCTCGTGCCGGGTGTGGATCACGGGCCGCATGCGCCGTCGATCGCGATCGCGCGGATGGCGGTGACCTGCGGCCTGCCGGTCAACGGCGCGATGGCCTCCGCGATCAACGTGCTCGACGACGTCCACGGTGGCGCGGGCCAGCAATGCATGGAGCTCTATCGCGAGATCGACGGCGAAGCTGGAGCAGATGGCGATCTGGTGACTGCCGCGACCGCGGTGATCGAAGGAAACCGCGAGGCTGGCGAGGCAATCGTCCCGGGCTTCGGCCATCGCTTTCATCCTGTGGACCCGCGGACTGCGCCGCTGCTCGAGCTGGTCGCCCGGGCGGTGGACGCCGGCACGGTGTCGGGCCGCTACGCGGGCATCGGTCGAGCGGTCGAGCAGGCGCTGGAGACGCTCAAGAAGCGCCACATTCCGATGAACATCGACGGGGTCACCGCCGTGATCTTCTGCGAGCTCGGCTTCGAGCCGGAGCTCGGCCGGGGACTCTTCATCCTCTCGCGCGCCGTCGGGATCCTGGCGCACGCGTGGGAGCAGAAGCAGAGCGGCCGGCGGATCATGGGGCCGATGCCGCGCGACATCCCGTACCGCTACAGCGGTCCTCAACGCCGCGACGTGCCGCGCGATCGCCCGGGATCGACCGCGCCAACGTCCGCAACACCGACCCTCGTGCGGGAGGGCGCTGAGGCGCTTGCACCGCGTGCTGGAGGCTGAAGCATGAAGGATCTGATCTCGCATCAATTGGTGAAGTACCTCGAGGCACGCGGCGTGGAGCACGTGTTCGGGTTGTGCGGCCACACCAACATCGCGGTCCTCGCCGCGATGGAGAAGAGCCGCATCAAGTTCGTCAACGTTCGACACGAGCAGATCGCGGCGCACATGGCCGACGGCTACGCGCGGGCGAAGAGACAGACCGCGGTCGTGCTGTCGCATCTTGGGCCCGGTCTCACCAATGCGGCGACGGGTGTCGCTAACGCCGCGCTGGATTCGATTCCGATGGTCGTGATCGCGGGCGACGTGCCGACGCACTATCACGGCAAGCATCCACATCAGGAAGTCAACGCGCACGCCGATGCATCGCAATACGAAATCTATCGGCCGTTCGTGAAGCGCGCGTGGCGCGTCGATCAGCCGCACCTCTTTCCGGAGATCATCGAGAAAGCCTTCGCGCTCGCCGAAAGCGGGCGGCCCGGTCCGGTGCTGGTCGACGTGCCAATGGACATCTTCTCCAAAGAGATCGAGACCGAGCTCTTCGAACGGCTCTCGCACAACGTCAAGAGCCTACGCAAGCCTTCGCTCGACGAAGCAACCGCGGCCGAGATCGTGAAGAAGCTCGCGACCGCGAAGCGGCCCGTGCTGTACGTCGGCGGCGGCGTGATCGGCGCGGATGCGACGGGCGAGCTTCGCCGATTCGTCGATCATCTGCAGATTCCGGTCGCGCACACGCTGATGGGCAAAGGCGCGCTGCCCGACGACCATCCGTTCGTGCTCGGCATGACCGGCTTCTGGGGCACGCAGTTCATCAACGAGCAGTGCAAGGGTGCTGACTGGATCCTGGCGCTCGGCACGCGGTTCTCGGAAGCCGACTGCAGCTCGTGGGAGCGGGAGTACACGTTCAATTTCCCGCCGACGAAGCTGATCCAGGTCGACATCGATCCGGCGGAGATCGGCCGCAACTATCCGGTCGAGATCGGCGCGGTAGCGGACTTGAAGCCCGCATTGGCGGTTTTGAACCGAGTGGCACGCGAGCTGGTGCCCGACGGCGTTCGCCGGCCGGCGCTCGCGAGCCAGATCGCTGCCGTGCGCGCGGCATTCATCGAAGGCAACCGCAAACACGCCGAGAGCGATGCGTATCCCGCGATGCATTGATCACGACCGACGTGGGCTGGAATAAGAACGGCGTCGGGCAGCAGTTCCCTATCCTCGAGCCGGGCACGATCTTCACGCCCGGCGGCTACGCCACGATGGGCTTCGGCGCGCCGGCGGCGCTTGGGGCGAAGCTCGCGCGGCCCGATCGCGTGGTGGTCGCGCTGGTGGGCGACGGCGGCTTCGGCCAGAACCCGGCGCTGCTGGCCACGGCGTTCGAGGAAAGCATCCCGGCGGTATGGGTGATCATGAACAACTACGCCTTCGGCACGATCGCGGGACTCGAGAAGGCGCACTTCGGAACAACCTACGGCACGGTATTCGAGAAGGATGGCAAGCCGTACTCGCCTGACTACGCGGCGATTGCGAAGGCGTACGGCGTAGAAGGCGTGCAAACCGTTCGTCATCGATGTGGTCATGCAGAACGAGCCGGTACCGACCGCCGGTCACTGGAACATCATGGACATCTATTCGCCGGGCAAGAAGGTGCATCACGTCGCGGTGGATGGTGCCGTGCACGCCTGAAGTCCACGCGACAAGGAGAGCACGATGAAGCACGACTACTCCCTCGCTCACCTGACGGTGCTGTCGCTCTCCCCGCCGCAGGTCGTCGACGTCGCCGCCCGCGCCGGCTATCGCTATGCGAGCCTGCGCATGACGCGCGTCACGGCGGCCGAGCCGCTGCACGATCTCGCCCGCGATCGCGCCCTCATGAAGGAAACCAAGGCGCGGCTCGACGACAACGGCGTCGACGTGCTCGACGTCGAGCTGTTCCGCATGGACCCCAGGCTCGGTCCCGACGATTTCGTCGCGGAGCTCCACGCCACCGCGGAGCTGGGCGCGACGAACGTCATCGCCCAGCTTCCCGATCCCAATCGCGAGCGCGCGATCGAGCGGTTCGCGCGCCTGTGCGATCTCGCGAAGCCCCTCGGCATTTTCGTGAATCTGGAGTTTCCGCACTGGACCGAGACGGGCAATCTCGCCGAGGCGATGCGGGTGCTGCGTGCCGTGAACCGGCCCAACGCCGCCATGCTGATCGACATGCTGCACATGGCGCGATCGAACTCGAGTTGCGACGATCTCGCTCGGCTTCCGCGCGAATGGTTCCGCTTCGCACACGTGTGCGACGCCGAGCAACAGTGTCCGTCGACGATCGAGGCGATCATTCGCACGGCGCGCGACGAGCGGCTTTTCCCCGGCGAAGGCACGATCGATATACGCGGCATTCTCGCCTGCATGCCGGAGGACATTCCGTACTCGCTCGAGATTCCGCGCATCGCCCTGACCAGAGCGGTCGGACCGGAGGAAGTAGCTCGATTGGCGATCAGGGTGGCGCAAAACCATCTCGATGATCGGCCGACGCGGCGAAGCCCGCGACCTTCACCCCTGGGCGCGCCCGTCTACGCTCCTGCAGCACCCTGAACCAAGAGTCCCCGCGTCCCGACACACTGACAAAGGAGGAAACATGGATTCTCGCTTCGATCGGCGGTCGTTTCTCGTTGCAAGCGGCTCGTTGCTGGCTGCCGGCGTATTGCCGGCTGCGCATGCCCAGGGGAAAACCAAGCTGCGGTTCTCGTGCGCGTTCACGGAGCAGGATCCGCGAGCCGATGCCTACAAGGCATTCGCAGCGTCCATCAAGGACAACTTCGATTTCGAGCCGTACTGGAACAACACACTATTCAAGCAGGGAACGGAACTGGTCGCGCTGCAGCGCGGCAACCTGGAAGTGTGCAACCTTGCCCCGCAGGACATTTCCAAGCAGCTTCCGGCGTGGTCGCTGTTGACCTCCGCCTATCTCTTCCGGGACGTCGACCACATGAGAAAGACATTCAAGAGCGACGTCGGCCGCGAGTTCATCAAGATGGCCCGCGACCAGCTCGAGGTCCAGGTCGTGACGCCCGTCTATTTCGGGTCCCGCCACGTCAACCTGAAGCCCGACAAGACCATTCGCACGCCGGCCGATCTCGCCGGGATCAAGCTGCGCATGCCGCCGGGCGAGTTCTGGCAGTTCCTCGGCGAGTCGATCGGCGCCAGTCCGACCCCTGTGGCGTTCGCGGAGGTCTACACCGCGCTGCAGAGCGGCGCCATCGACGGCCAGGACAATCCGCTCGTCACCAGCAAGCTCATGAAGTTCTACGAAGTGACGACGCAGTTCGTGCTCACCGGCCACGTCGTGGGTTACGACGTGCTGGCGGTGTCGAAAAAGGCCTGGGATGCGATGCCTCCGGCGCAGCAGACCCAGTTCCATGCCGCGGCCGAGAAGGCCATGGACGACTACACCGCCAAGTACATCGGTCTGGAGAAGGACATCGTCGAATTCATGAAAAGCCAGGGCAAGAAGGTCTATGCCCCCGACGTGAATGCGTTCCGGGCCTACGCGCAGAAGAAATACGTCGACAAGTACGCGCAGGATTGGCCCAAGGGTGCCCTCGAGCGGATCAACGCGCTGTAGCGGCGCTCGCGGGTGAGCCGCATGCGCGACCGTGCTTCCCTCCGGCCGCTTCGCTTGCTGACGGACAGCGTCGCCGTCGCCCTGATGGCGACGATGTTCGTCAGCTTCCTGCTGCAGATCTTCTTTCGCTACGTCCTCAACCGGCCATTGGGCTGGACGGAAGAGGTGACCGTGCTCTGCTGGGTCTGGGTCGTGCTCTGGAGCGCCGCGTTGCTGCTCTCCGACGCGGAAGAGGTCCGCTTCGACATCATCTACTCGGCGGTCCCGCGGGGCGCTCGACGAGCCTTCGTGATCGTCTCCAGCGTCGCGCTCGTCGTCCTCCTCGCGATTTCGATCCCGGCCACCTGGCGCTACATCGCGTTCATGAAGCGGGAGCACTCGGCCTATCTGCACATGCGCTTCGACATCCTGTATTCCATCTATCTGGTGTTCGTCGTCGCCGTGATCGTGAAGCATGTCCGACTGACCGTGCTGGCGATCCGCGGGGACCGCGAAGTGGACGACGAGATGGCGTCACAAGCCGAGGCATTGGAGGCGCAGGATGATGCCTTGAAGTCGCGGGGTAGTTCGTGATCACCGCTTTCGCGCTGTGCGTCATCGTACTGGTGCTGCTGGCGGTCCTCGGACTGCCCATCGGGCTTTCGATGCTCGGCGCGTCGGTGTTCTACCTCGCGCTGAAAGGCCTGGATCTCGGCACCGCCGCGGAGCAGGTCCTCAACGGTCTGTACAACAGCTATGTGCTGCTCGCCGTGCCGCTGTTCATCCTCGCCGCAGACTTGATGAACGTAGGCAGCCTGACCGACCGGCTGCTCAAGTTCTGCCTCGTGCTGGTGGGCCGTTTCCGCGGAGGTCTTGGACATGTCAACGTCGTGTCGAACGTGATCTTCGCAGGGATGTCGGG
>WNGQ01013868.1_pt1 | contig 11010 bp, 5 predicted proteins | sample 5407661 | NCBI WGS metagenome assembly WNGQ01 (sample SAMN13153382, study PRJNA577476) | soil metagenome | isolation source: 60 cm soil or saprolite under Garry oak tree replicate 2 | place: USA:California | collected 2016-06-15
GCCCGCCCCGGCTCCGGCCGCCGCGAACCGCAGGCCGCCGGTCAGTCTCGCCGCCGAACGGCGGCTGGCCGGCCTGCTCTCCGCCGGGCAGTACGACCTGGTCACCGAGTGGCTCGCGCACCTCGCCGGCCGACGCCCGCCCGACGCGCTGCTGCCCGACCTGCTCACCGCCGGGGCCGGCCGCCCGCGGCTGCGCGCGAGCCTGCGGCCGGCGCTCGGGCCGCTGGCCGGCTGGCTGGCCGGGTTCAACGAGGAGTGGGCCTGGGCCCGCGGGGCCTGCCCGCTCCGGGCCGACCCGGCCCGCGCCTGGGAGACCGGCAGCGCAGACGAGCGGCGGGCGCTGCTCGGCCGGCTGCGGGCGGCCGACCCGGCTGCGGGCCGGAACCTGGTCGCGTCGACCTGGGCCGCCGACCCGTACCGGGACCGGGCGGCGTTCGTCGCGCTGCTGGCGACCGGGCTGAGCCTGGCCGACGAGCCGCTCGCGGAGCAGGCGCTGGCCGACCGGCGGGCCGAGGTGCGCCGGGCCGGCGCGGACCTGCTCGCCAGGCTGCCCGGCTCGCGTTACTCGCGGCGGGCGGCGGCCAGGGCGGCCGCCGCCGTCCTGGCGGAGCGGCCCGCGCCGCGACGGCGGCTGCGGGTCACGGTCCCGCCGACGGTGACCGCGGAGATGCTGGCCGACGGCATCGAGGAACGCGCGCCAGGCGGCGCGGGAGACCAGGCGCGGCTGCTGCGTCGGCTGGTCGCCGCCGCCCCGGCGAGCATGTGGGCGGTTCACACCGGACTGGACCCGGCCGGCCTGCTGGCACTGGCCGATCGGACCGACTGGGCGAGCGCGCTGCGGGACGGGTGGACCGCCGCCGCGGTCAGGGACTCGGACCCGGGCTGGCTGGTCGCGCTGCTCGGCCGTCCGCTGGCCGGCCGCCGTGCGGCCGGCCAGCCCACCGGCCAGGACCTGCGGCTGCTGGCCGCGCTGCCGGCCGGCCCGCGAGAGGACTGGCTGGCCAGCAACCCGGACAGCCCGCTGTTCTGGGCCGGCCTCGAGCAGCTGCCCGCGCCCTGGTCCGTGCGGCTGTCGGACCGGGTGCGGGCCAAGCTCGCGACCCTGGTGCGCGCTGACCACCGAGAAGGCCCGCCCGCCGCGATCCGGCTCGCCGCCCTGCGCCTGGAACCACCGGTGCCGCCGCAAGTAGAAGCGGGCCGGCTGGCGGCGAGCTGGGACGACCTGCGCAGCACTCTGACCGTCCGGGCGGCGATGCGCCGCGAACTTGCCGAGGAGCCGTCCCCGTGACCACCGCACAACTCGCCGAGGTGCTCAGGCCGCACGCCGAGCAGCAGTATGCGGCCGAACTCGCCGCGCTGGCCGCTGCCGACGACCGGCCGCGACCGCCCGCCTGGAAGCTGTCGCCCTGGGCGGTCGTGACCTACGTGCTCGGCGGGACGCTGGCGGACGGCACCGTGATCACGCCCAAGTACGTCGGCGCTCGACGGCTCGTGGAGGTCGCCGTGGCGACGCTGGCGACCGACCGGGCGCTGCTGCTGCTCGGCGCGCCCGGCACGGCCAAGACCTGGCTGTCCGAGCACCTCGCCGCCGCGATCAGCGGCGACTCCACGCTCCTTGTCCAGGGCACTGCGGGGACCAGCGAGGAGGCGGTCAGGTACGGCTGGAACTACGCCAGGCTGATCGCGGAAGGACCGACGCGGGGCGCTCTGGTCGCCTCGCCGGTCATGACCGCGATGAGGGCCGGCAAGGTCGTTCGCGCCGAGGAACTCACCAGGATGCCCGCCGAGGTGCAGGATGCGCTGATCACGGTGCTGTCGGAGAAGACCCTTCCGGTGCCTGAGCTGGGCATCGAGGTCCAGGCGGTGCCCGGGTTCACGCTGGTGGCCACGGCCAACGACAGGGACCGGGGCGTTAACGAGATGTCGAGCGCGCTCAAGCGCCGGTTCAACACCGTGGTGCTGCCGCTGCCGGCCAGCGAGGACGCCGAGGTCGAGATCGTCACCCGCCGCGTCGCCGAGCTCGGCCGGGCGCTGCGGCTGCCGGCCGAGCCGCCCGCGCTGGCCGAGGTCCGCCGGGTCGTCCAGGTCTTCAGGGAACTGCGGTCGGGGGTCACTCAGGACGGCAGGACCACGCTGAAGGTCCCGTCGGGCACGCTGTCCACCGCCGAGGCGATCAGCGTGCTGACCAACGGCATGACGCTGGCCGCGCACTTCGGCGACGGGCAGGTGAACGCCGCGGATGTCGCCGCCGGCCTGGTCGGGACGGTGGTGAAGAACCCCGCACAGGACGGCGTCGCCTGGAACGAGTACCTCGAGGCGGTCGTCAAGGAGCGCGGCGATTGGCGCGACCTGTACCGGGCGTGCCGCGACCTGGACGTGACGATCGAGTGACCGTGACCGTGACCGTACTCGGCGTCCGGCACCACGGCCCGGGGTCCGCCCGCGCGGTCCGGGCGGCGCTGCATGCGCTCGACGCCGACATGATTCTGGTCGAGGGACCACCCGAGGCAGGGCCGCTAGTCAGGCACGTCAGCGCGCTGGTGCCGCCGGTCGCGATACTCGCGCACGCGACAGACCGGCCGGGGCGCGCGGCGTTCTGGCCGTTCGCCGAGTTCTCGCCCGAGTGGCAGGCCGTGCGGTTCGCCGCCGAGACGGGCCGGCCGGTCCGGTTCGTGGACCTGCCGGCCGCCACCGTGCTGGCCGGTCAGGACGAGCAGGCCGGCGAGGCCTGCGAACACGGCGAGGACCTCGAGGGCGGTCAGGCCGGCGCCGATGACTGCGGTGCCGACGGCGGCGCCGGCGTGACGAGTCCGTACTCCGGCGACCCGCTCGGCTGGCTGTCCAGGGCCGCCGGGCACGACGATCCCGAGCGCTGGTGGGAAGACGTCGTCGAGCACCGGCTCGGCGGCGACCCGCTCGAGCTGTTCGCGGCCGTGGCCGAGGCGATGACCGAGCTGAGGCGGGCGGCGCAGGCCGACGGGTGGCGCCCGTCTCCGCGGGAGCAGCGCAGGGAAGCGGCGATGCGCCGCGGCATCCGCGCCGCGGTCCGCGAAGGCTGCCACCGGGTCGCGGTGGTGTGCGGAGCCTGGCACGTGCCGGCGCTCACCGAGATGCCGCCGGCCCGCGCCGACACCGACCTGCTCCGCGGCCTGCCCAGGGTCAAGGCCAGCGCGACCTGGGTGCCGTGGACGTCCCAGCGGCTGACCTACGCCAGCGGCTACGGCGCGGGCATCGGCTCGCCCGGCTGGTACGCGCATCTGTGGCGGGCCGGCGACCATATCGCGGAACGCTGGGTCGCGCGGGTCGCCGCGCTGCTCAGGGAGGCCGACCTGGCCGCGTCGCCGGCGTCGGCGGTGGAGACCGTGCGGCTGGCCGAGGCGCTCGCCGCGCTCCGCGGCCGGTCGCTGCCCGGCCTCAGCGAGCTGACCGACGCGGCGCTCGCCGTGCTGTGCCAGGGCGACGAGGTTCCGCTGGCGCTGATCCACGGCAGGCTGGTCGTGGGGGACGAGCTCGGCGCGGTCCCGCAGGACGTGCCGACCGTGCCGCTGCACGCCGACTTCGAGGCGACGGTGCGGCGGCTCAGGTTCCGCCCGACGGCGGTTGACCGTGAGGTCGAACTCGACCTGCGCGGCGCGACCGACCGCGACAGGTCCCGGCTGCTGCACCGGCTGCGGCTGCTCGGCATCTACTGGGGCGAGAGCACCGGCGCCGAGAGCACCGGGACGTTCCGCGAGGGCTGGCTGCTGCGCTGGCGCCCCGAGTACGTGGTGTCGCTGATCGAGCGGGCCAGGTACGGCACGACGGTGCGGGCGGCGGCCACCGCGGTCGTGACCGAGCGAGCCGCGGAGCAGGCAGTCTCGTGGCGGGCCGCGCAGCGCGCGGTCGCCGACCTGGCCGGCGCCTCGTCGGTGGTGGCCGGCCGGTGCGTCCGGTTGCTGCTGGAGGGCGGGCTGCTCACGCAGGACGAGGCGCGGCAGCGCCTGGCGCGGGCTCTGTCCGGGGGCGGCGTGGAGTGGCTGGAAGGGTTCCTGCGGGGGAGCGGGTCGCTGCTGCTGCGCGACGACCGGCTCTGGCGGCTGCTCGACGCATGGCTCTCCGATCTCGGTGAGACGGCCTTCGAGGCGGCCATGCCCTTGCTGCGGCGAGCGTTCTCGCAGTTCACCGGGCCGGAACGGCGGCAGATGGGGATCAAGGCACGGGCCGGGACGGCGGCGGCCGTCTCCGTGGGCCGCCGCGACGGCACCGAGGCGGACGACTGGGACGAGTCCCGGGCGCGACGAGTGCTCGGCATCGTGACGGTCGCGCTCGGAGGGTCCGTTGCGGATGAATGAAGACCTCGGCGCGGAGCGGCTGCGGCGCTGGCGGCTGGTTCTCGGCAGCCCCGCGCAGGGCAGTCCAGAGCAGGGCGGAGCGGCGGGCGGGCAAGCCGCCGCGGGCCTGGGCGGGCTGGCCGGGCGGGATGCCGCCATGGACCGGGCGCTGGGCGCGGTGTATGAGGCCGGCCGGGGCGACGGCAAGAGCCGGACCGCTGGCCTCGGCGGGTCGGCGCCGTCGGTGACCAGGTGGCTCGGTGACATCAGGACCTACTTCCCGACGCCCGTGGTCCAGATCCTGCAGCGGGACGCGCTCGAGCGGCTCGGCCTGCGCCGGATGCTCGTCGAGCCGGAGCTGCTCGCCGCCGTGGAGCCGGACATCCACCTGGTCTCCGCGTTGCTCTCGCTCCGCGGCGCGCTGCCCGAGCAGACGAGGCAGACGGCCAGGATCGTGGTCCGCAAGGTGGTCGAGGAGATCGAGCGCCGTCTTGCGGCCGAGCTGCACCGGGCCGTGCTCGGCGCGCTCGACCGGGCCGCGCGCACCCGCCGGCCCCGGCTGGCCGACGTGGACTGGGCCGCCACGATCCGCGCCAACCTGAGGCACTACCAGCCCGAGCTCAACACGATCATTGCCCAGACCCTGATCGGGCACGCCAGGCGGCGCCGCGTCGCCGCGCTGAAGGACGTGGTGCTCCTGGTCGACCAGAGCGGCTCGATGGCCTCGTCGGTGGTGTACGCGAGCGTGCTGGCCGCCTCGCTCGCCTCGCTCCGCGCGGTCCGCACCAGGCTGGTCGTGTTCGACACGTCCGTCGCGGACCTGACCGACCAGCTCGCCGACCCGGTCGACGTGCTGTTCGCGACCCAGCTTGGCGGCGGAACCGACATCAACCAGGCGGTCGGCTACGGCCAGTCCCTGGTGAGGCGGCCGGCCGACACCGTGATGGTGCTGATCAGCGACCTGTTCGAGGGCGGTGACGAGGACGCCCTGGTCGCGCGGATCCGCGCGATCACCGGCAGCGGCGTAACCCTGCTCGTGCTGCTCGCCCTGTCCGACGACGGCACCCCCGGCTACGATCACGACCTCGCCGCGACCTGTGCCTCGCTGGGCGCGCCCGCGTTCGCCTGCACGCCCGACCTGTTCCCCGACCTGCTCGCCGCGGCCATCCGCCGCGAGGACCTCGGCACCTGGGCCGAGCGGCACGGCTTGCCGGTGGCCGGCTAGCTGCCGAGAGTGGCCTCGTGGCCTACTGCCTTAAGGCCAGCGGCCTGGCGGCCAGCGTGAGGAACAGGGCCGCGGCCATCGTGACGTGAAAGACGAACCAGCCGAGCACCGCTACCACGCCGTCACCGCGCCGTCCTGCTGATGCCCCGGCCGGCGTCCCCCGTCTGCGGTTCGATGTCACTGACCCCCGGCGGCCAGGTTCTGGCGACGAGAGACCCACCGCCCGGTCTCGGTGCTGTTGATCTCGTCGACCTTCTTGACCAGCGCCCGGCGGGCGTCCTCGTCGCGCTGCTCGGCGGGCAGCAGCCGGTAGTCGTGGACCGCGGCCCGCAGTTCGGCCCATGCGCTTCCGAAGGCCAGCCAGTTCTCGTGAGCGTCAAGGACCTTGTAAAGGCCGGCCAGAACGACGGTGCTGGCCGCCAGTATGGCCGTCGCGGTCGCGCTCACCTTCAGGGCGGCCATGACCGTCGTGCTGGCGGTCGTGAGCAGGATCAGGATCTCGTTGACCTGATCGGTCATGCGGGCCCGGTTCCGGTGCCTGGCGTACCAGTGGATCTGCTGAAGTGCGATCGCGAGCGCCGGATCGGGCGCCTGCCAGGGGTCTTCGTGCTGGCTTTCCTGCTCAGGCTTGCCCTGCTTCGGTCTCCGCACGGTCATCTCCTCGCGGTAGGCGGCCTCCGGGTCCGGGCCGATGGGAGCGGCTGGTGCGCGCACGACGCGGACGTGCGGCATGCGAACGCGGGGTACGAACCTGCCGTGCCGGGCTCAATTATGGTCAGCTAGCCCGCTCTCTGGTCGTTTGCGGGTAATTGACTACCTGATCCGGCGGGAACTGGAGTCGGCGCCCGGAACCTGCGCGCCCCTCTGCCGGCGATGAGCAGCTCTGTTCATCCGCCGGTCCCGCCGGTCCTGCCCGGCCTGCCGGTCCCGCCCGCGAGCATGCTGGCGTGTCACCGTTGGTTCGAAATGACATTCGAGCTATACGTTCACTGTCAGTACCCCTCGCTAGGATGGTCGAAAGACCGACTCCTAGACCAGAGGGTCCGGGAGCAGGGCCGCGGAGCGAGATCACGGCAGACCCGGGTTCGCAACGAAGGGAGGGGCGATGCAGGAAGCGGCGGACGAGATGCCGACGGAGGGGCTGTCGTGGTCGTGGGAGCTTGACTTCGATGCGCTGCTAGCAGCGCTGAACGAGCCGGCACCGTGGAACCGTCCAGCCCCCCGTTCTCCCGCGCCTGCTCCCTCGACTGCTCCCGTGCCCCCGTCCACGCCCGCTCCCGTGCCCCCGTCGGCGCCTGCCGCCCCCGCCGAGAACACTCCGCCTGCCCACGCTGACCCGGTCGAGGCAGAACTGGCCGAGTTGCTGGAGGCCGTGGAACAGGGGCGGTCGCGGGAAGTTCCGCTGGCGGAAGTGGCCGGGCGGATCGCGGAGTCGCTGCCGACGGGTCCGGATCTGGCGGGGTGGCTGGCGACCAGCTCCGTTGCCGGGCTGGAGAACGGGGCGCTGGCCGGGATGGCCGCGTCGTACCGGCGCCTGGCGTCGTGGGCACAGGCAGGTGAGCTGGCTGTAGTCGCGGAACTGGCCTCTAGGTCGGCGGCCGCCGACGACCAGATCGGCGTCGATGAGCAGGGCCGTCCGGCCAGGTTGCCGGACGAGGCATGCGCGCAGGTGTCGTTGGCGCTGACGATGTCCCACGCATCAGCGTCCTGGTGGAGTGACCTGGCCGTGACGCTGAGGTGGCGGCTGGTCGCGACCGGTGCCGCTCTGGCCGCGGGGCAGATCGACCTGGGGCGAGCCCGGCTGATCGCGGACGCGACCGCAGGGCTCGACGAGGAGACCGCGCGAGCGGTAGAAGCAAAGATACTGTCGGGCGCCGGGGACAAGACGACGGCCCAGTTGCGCGCGGCCCTGCGCCATGCGGTCATCGCCGCTGACCCCGAGGGGGCAGAACGGCGGCGAGAAGAGGCGGAGCGGCGCGCCAAGGTCAGCCTGTACCCCGATCAGGGCGGGACGGCGTCGCTGGCCGGGTACAGCCTGCCGAGCATCCGCGCGGCCGCGGCGATGGCCAGGATCACGGCGCTCGCCAGGGCGATGAAGGCCGCTGGCGCCGGCGGCGGCATCGACCTGCTGCGGGCCCAGGTCTTCCTCGGCCTGCTGCTCGGCACGCTGCCCTATATCCCGCCCGCAGCGGAAGGGCCGCCCGACTCACCGCCCGACGACCCCCCCGACTCGCCGCCCGACGAGCCATCTGAGCCGTACGGCGATCCGGCCTCGGGCGATCCGGCTTCTGCCGATCCGACCGCGGCCGACCGGTCTGACCAGGGCGGTCGACCTGCCCAGGATCGCCGGCACCGGGACGGATCAGCCGAAGGGCGGCCATCGGGACTAGCCAGCGACCACGGTGCCGCGGACCGCCGGACGCCAGTCGGCGGCAGTTCCGGCAGCGCCGGACGCGATGATTCCGGTCCCGATGACCCCGGGCCGGATGCAGCCAGCCGAGATGGACCCGCCCGGGGGCAGCCAGCAGAAGACTCCGGCGATGACCTTGGATCGTGGTCGAGGCCGCCGTCGGCGTGGCCGAAGGTCAGGGCGTTCATACCACCTGGCCCGGCAGCGATGCAGGGCCTGATGCCGACGGAGGGCGGCGGACTGGTGGACGTGCAGCTGCCGTGGTCAGCGCTGGCCGGGGATTCGGGGGAGCCCGGTTACCTCAGCCGGATCGGCCCGATCACCGCCGCGCAGGGCCGCTACCTCGCCGGCCTGGCGGCCCGTGACGCGGCCGTGCAATGGCGGGTCATCGTGACCAGCACAGATGGCCGGGCCGAAGCGGTCACCCGAGTGCCCCGGATCCGCGGCCGAACCGGTTCCGGTCCTCAGCCTGGCCTGGTCAGGCGGGTCACGCTGACGATCTCCGCGGACAGCCTGAGCCGGCCGCCGGAGAAGGACCTGCCCGTGGTCCTGCGACGGGCCCTGCGTGCCGCCGACCTGGCCACCGAACGCGCGAACCAGCGGGCCGCCAGGGACGCGGGAGCACCGGGCGGTTGCGCGCACGAACAGGAAAGCCCGGGCTACCGGCCGCCGCCCCGGCTGCGGGACTACATCACCGCGCGAGACGTCACCTGCCGGTTCCCGACCTGCCGGCAGCCCGCCTGGCGGTGCGACCTGGACCACTCGGTCCCCCATGACCAGGGCGGCCGGACATGCTCGTGCAACCTCGGTGGACTGTGCCGGTTCCACCACCAGCTCAAGCAGCACCGTCTCTGGCAGCTCACCCAGCAGGTACCCGGCACCTTCACCTGGACCACCCCAGCCGGTCGCGCCTACACAGCCGAACCCGATAGCCATGCCGCATAGCCGAAACCCGAAGGTGAAGCGCAATGGGCTGGGATAACCCGCCGGTGCCGTGGCGGGAGTTCGAGCGACGCCTGTCCTGGCGACAAGGCGGCAAGGCCGCCAAGAGCGGCGATGCCGGCGACCACGGCGATGCCGGCGACCGCAGCGATGCCGGCGACCACAGCGATGCCGGCGACAACAGCCCGGTTACTCCTCTTCCGGTAACCCGGCTCCCCGCCGCGAACCGTGACTCGGCCGAGGCCGGAACGACCGCGCACCGGACCGGGAACAGGCGGCCAGTTCCGTGGGCTGAGCTGCACTGCCACTCGTCCTACAGCTTCCTCGACGGCGCGTCAGACCCGAGCGACCTGATCGGCGAGGCGGCCAGACTCGGCCTGACCGCGATCGCCATCACCGACCACGACGGCATGTACGGAGTACCGCAGTTCGCCCAGGCGGCAACGCGTTTCAAGAGCAGCGACTCCGGACTGGGCAGCGACCTGGCGACCGTGTTCGGCGCGGAACTCAGCCTGGACATTCCGGCCGCGTCAACCCGCCCGCCCGCCGCGCCGGCCCGCCCGCCCGCCACGCCGGCCCGCCCGCTCGCCACGCCGGCCCGCGCGCCCGCCGCCCGGCGGGCCGACGGGCGGCCGCCACCGGGAACGCCGAGGGCAGGCATTCCCGATCCGGTCGGGCGGCACCTGCTTGTCCTGGCTCGCGATGCGGACGGCTACCGGCGGCTGTGCCAGGTGATCAGCGCCGCGCACCTGGCCGGGGGAGAAAAGGGCAGGCCGGTCTATGACCTCGCGGAACTGGCGCGGGCCCACGACGGCCACTGGGTGATCCTCACCGGCTGCCGCAAGGGAGCGGTGCCCGCGGCACTGGCGCGCTCGGGCGGGCTTGATCGGCGTGATCCGCTGGCGGCAGCGGCGGCGGAACTGCGGCTGCTCACCGACATGTTCGGCCGCGACAACGTGATAGTCGAGCTGATCAACAGTGACCAGCCAGGTGACGACGAGCGCAACGATGCGCTGTTCGACCTCGCCCGCCGCGAGCGGCTCGGCGTCGTGGCCACGAACAACGTGCACCATGCCACGCCGGCCGACGCGAAGCTGGCCCAGGTGCTCGCCGCGATCAGGGCCCGCAGCAGCCTGGACGACATGGATGGCTGGCTGGCCGCCTCCGGCGCCGCCTACATCAGGTCGGGCGAGGAGATGGCGCACCGCCTCCGCCGCTACCCCGGGGTGCTCGAGCGGACCGTCGAACTCGGCCGGGAGTGCGCGTTCGACTTCACGGTGATCGCGCCGAAGCTGCCCGACTTCCCCGTGCCGGCGGACGAGTCCGAGATGAGCTGGCTGCGCACCCTCGTCGCGCGCAAGGCCCCGGACCGCTACGGCTTCAGAACTGAAGAACCCATCCCCGGCGCCTACCGCCAGATCGAGCACGAACTCGACGTCATCGACCGTCTCGGATTCGCCGGCTACTTCCTGATCGTGCACGACATCGTGGAGTTCTGTAGCGGCAGGGGCATCCTGTGCCAGGGGCGGGGTTCGGCCGCCAACTCGGCGGTCTGCTATGCGCTCGGCATTACCAGCGTCGATCCCGTTCAGCATGGATTGCTGTTCGAACGGTTCCTGTCGACCGGCCGGGACGGGCCGCCGGACATCGACCTGGATATCGAGCACCACAGGCGCGAGGACGTCATCCAGTACGTCTACGGCGCCTACGGCCGCGGCAAGGCCGCGCAGGTCGCGAACGTGATCGCGTACCGGCCGCGGATGGCGATCCGGGACGCGGGCCGGGCGCTCGGCTACTCGCCCGAGCAGCAGAACGAGTGGTCCAAGCAGGTCGGCCCGCGCGCCTACGCCGCCGGGCAGCCGGTTCCGCCCGATGCCGGAGTCCCCGAGCCGGTCATCGAGCTGGCCGAACGCATGCAGAAGCTCCCCAGGCACCTGGGCATCCACTCGGGCGGGATGGTGATCTGCGACCGGCCGGTCGGCGAGGTGTGCCCGGTCGAGTGGGCGCGGATGCCGAACCGCAGCGTGCTGCAGTGGGACAAGGACGACTGCGCGTACGCGGGGCTGGTCAAGTTCGACCTGCTCGGGCTCGGCATGCTGACCGCGCTGCGGGACTGTTTCGAG
>WNGQ01011533.1_pt1 | contig 11007 bp, 13 predicted proteins | sample 5407661 | NCBI WGS metagenome assembly WNGQ01 (sample SAMN13153382, study PRJNA577476) | soil metagenome | isolation source: 60 cm soil or saprolite under Garry oak tree replicate 2 | place: USA:California | collected 2016-06-15
ATCGCCGCGCGGCCGCCGATCGCCGCCGAGCCGCCCGGCCTGGCCGGCCAGCGGGCCGCCGATCTGGCCGCCGGTGTGATCCGGCGACCCTGGCGACGGCTCAAACGCGCCGCTAAGGCCCTCGCAAAGCACTCACCCGACCCCCAGTGGCACGCCGTCCGCATCCGGGCCAAGCAATGCCGGTACGCGGCCGAGGCCGTCGCACCGGTGGCCGACCGCCAGGCCAGGCGGTTCGCCGCGGCCGTCGCCGCGGTCCAGGCCGTCCTCGGCGATCACCAGGACACCGTTGTCGCCGAGGCATGGCTGCGCAACACGGGCGCCGCTGTTTCGCCCGCATGCGTCGCCGCTGGAGAACTGATCATGGCGGAGCGCCTGGAACGGGCCAGGCTGCGTTCGAAGTGGCCGAAGGTCTGGAAACGCGCATCAGCCCGCAAGCTGCGCCGCTGGTTGTGAAAGGGCGTGCCGCCCCTGGGCGGGGCAGGGCGGCACGGTGGCTGATCCAGATCACGGTGCAACGCGCATGGCCATCGCGGTGGCCCTGCTGAATGGGAGTGTCCGGTTTCAGCCGTCTGCTCCGGCCCCTAATGACCCCCAGCTGACCCCGACCGCAGGTGACGGGCGAACCAATCCCGGGCCAGCCGGGCGACCTGCTCAAGCGCCCCTGGTTCCTCGAACAGGTGCGAAGCGCCTGGGACGATCTCCAGGCGCGCCTCGCCCCTCAGCTCCTGCATCGCTTGCCGGTTAAGCTCGATGACCACCGCGTCGCGTGCCCCGACAATCAGCAGGGTCGGTTGGCCTACCGAACGCAGGTGCTCGCCGGCGAGGTCGGGGCGACCACCGCGGGAGACGACCGCCGCTACCGAGCCGGGCTGCGCCGCGGCCGCGACAAGCGCGGCCGCGGCGCCCGTGCTGGCGCCGAACAGCCCGACCCGCAGGCCAACTGTGGGCCGGTATTGCACTACCCAGTCGGTTAGGGCGATCACCCGGGTCGCGAGCAGGCCGATGTCGAACCGGAGCTGACCGGTGCGAGCATCGAGTTGCTCTTCGGCGGGGGTCAGCAGGTCGGCCAATACGGTGGCCAGGCCGGAGGCTTGCAGTTCGCCGGCCACGTAGCGATTGCGGGGGCTGTGCCGGCTGCTGCCGCTGCCATGCGCGAACAGCACGACTCCGCCCGCTGGCTCGGGCACCACCACGTCGGCGGCCAGCGCCACATCGACCGCGGGAATCTGAAGGCTCTGCTCAACCAGGTTCATAACTTCCTCGCCTTGACAAACGTCGCCGACTCGGCGTAGCCATGACTCACACCGCGAACGGATAGGTCTCCGGCATCTCGCCCGCTTCCCAGCCTGCGGTCCGCTCCAGCGGCTCGAGCGCCCGGGTCTCATCGACGTGGATCACCGCGTCGAACTGGTCCGCCACGCGGGCCCGGAAGTAGTGACTCTGCCGCTCGGTCTCGGGCCGGTAGATCACCCCGATCGCCCGCTCCAGGCGCCCCGAGCGCAGCGCATCGGCGGACCGCGGCGCGGCCCCGAAGCGGAGCAGGAAGTCTTTCTCACCCACCTCGTGCAACAGCTCCTCCACACTGTCCGCGAGCGCCGGCCGCATCTGCTTGCGCTCGGCCGGCCCGTCCCAGTCGCTGCCCGCCGTGACCGTGCCGGTATAGGTGGTGAAGCCCACGAGACGGCAGTCGCCGGGGTGGCGCTCGCGGACAAGTTGGCCAACGTTGAGCTCGCCGCGCGCCGAAGTCTCCGTCGCCCCGGCATCACCGAGGTGGGAGTTATGGGCCCACACCACGATCTTCGCGGGCGCGCCCCGCCGCCGACTCAGGTGGCTAGCGAGCGCGTCCAAGGTGTCGGCCATGTGCCGGTCGCGCAGATTCCAGGTCGACACCCGCCCGCTGAACATGGCACGGTAATACTCCTCCGCCGCCCGCACCACCCGCGCATTCTGCTCGGCGTAGAAGAGCTCATCCTGGGCTATCAGGCCGTCCCGTCGCGCGTACTCCACGGCGTGCCGCTGCAGGTCGACAAGCTGCTCGACCACCTCACGCTCACACGCCTCACCCGCCCCGAAAGCCGCCGCGAAGCCGTAAACCTGAGCGTCATAGCCGCTGAAGTGGTCAAAACAGGCGTAACGCTCGCGGGCCCGCGCCGCGGCAGCCGGGTCCACCCGGTCCAGGTAGGAGATGACCTCGTGGACCGACCGGTACAGGCTGTACAGGTCCAGGCCGTAGAAGCCGGCCTTGGCCCGCTCGTCGCGGCCCGACCGGTCGTTGTGCTCGCGCAGCCATCCGGCGAAATCCAGCAACACCGTGTTCCGCCACATCCAGGCCGGGAAACGCTCGAAGCCACGCAGCGCCTCCTCAGCCGTGGCATCCTCGCCATAGCCACGGACATACCGGTTTACCCGGTAAGCATCGGGCCAGTCCGCCTCGGCCGCAACCGCGCAGAATCCTCTCTCCTCGATCAGCCTGCGCGTCATCTGTGCCCGCGCCGCGTAGAACTCGCTGGTGCCGTGGGAGGCCTCGCCGATGAGCACCATATGCGCGTCGCCGACCAGATCGAACAACACATGGTCGGCCGGCGTACCGTCGGCGACCGGCTCCGCCTCGGCGCGGATGACGGCCACCTCCGTTGGGCCAGCCGCGCTTGCGGCGGCGGGCCGGGACCCTGGGGGCGGCCGCAGGAGGTCCCGCACCTCCTCATCGGTCGTCTGGGTGAAATCCCAGTACGATTCCCCGACAGCGAAGAACGGTGACGGCGTCGTCGCGCAGACCACTTCGTCGGCCAACGCATTGAGCTCCCGGCAGGTGGACTCCGGCGCGGCCGGCACGGCGACCACGATCCGAGCGGGCCGCAGCCGCTGCAGCGCCTCCACGGCGGCACGCATGCTGGAACCCGTCGCCAGACCGTCATCGACGACGATTGCTATCTTGCCGAAAACCTCGGGGAAAGGCCGGCCCTCGCGGTAGGCCTGTTCCCGGCGCAGAAGCTCGCGGCCCTCGCGTTCGGCGACCTGCTGGATAGCGTCCGGTGAGATGCGCAGCCCGCGAACCACATCGTCGTTGATCACCGTCACCCCGCCGCTGGCGATCGCGCCCATCGCCAGTTCCTCCCGGCCCGGCACTCCCAGCTTGCGCACCAGGAAGACGTCAAGCGGGGCACCCAAAGCAATGGCCACCTCATACGCCACAGGCACCCCGCCACGGGGGAGCCCCAGCACGATGACATCGGGGCGACCCCGGTACTCCTCCAGCAGGCCGGCCAGGAACCGGCCCGCATCCCTGCGGTCGCGAAACAGACGATCTGGCATGATCTGCGCCCTGTCCATACAAAGGGCTCGTGCAACGTAAGGAGCCTCCCCTACCCGTTCCCGGGCAGGGCGAACCACGACCGCGGAGAGTCGCTGCTCGAAAGCCGACCAGATCGGCGGTTCGGGCTCGTTGGCGGATCGAGAACGACCACGGTGGGTAATGGCGGAGGTGCCCTACGCGTCGAATTAGGCTGGGGTAACTCGGATGTCGGCTGCCTTGACGCCGGTGTGCCGGTCGGCGGACACCGGTGGTCAGGCGTCCCGGCCATGGATCTGTTCCAGGAGGGCGTCCACGCTCCTGGCTCTGTGAACAGCGTCACCCGGGCCGGGGCCGACTCTCACGTCGTGCAGCGCCACTGAGAGAGGGGCACCCCAAGATCATCGAGATGCTCGTGGACGAAGCGGACGGCCATGGAGCCTTCACCCGTGGCCGCCGTCACCCGCTTGACCGATCCACTTCGGACGTCCCCTGCTGCGAAGACGCCGGGCCGACTGGTCTCGAGCAGAAAAGGAGCGCGGCCGGGCGGCCACCTCGTGCCTTCCCCGGCCGCGGGGATCGCGCCGGTGAGGATGAATCCGTCGTCGTCCAGGGCGAGCTGATCTGCCAGCCAGCCGACCTGCGGATCGGCACCAATGAAGACGAACAGGGCGTGCGCTTCTAGCGTCCGGCGCTCCCCGGTCTGGCTGTCCCCGGCGACGACCCCGCGGAGTTCGCCGTCGGCGACGAGCTCGCGGATCTCGGTGCGGTGCAGGATCTCCACGCCGGGGTCCCGCTGGAGCTGGTCAGCCAGATAACGAGACATGCCCTGGCTGATGTCACCACCGCGGATGAGCAGGTATACCCTTGCCGCGTGCCTGGCCAGGTACAGCGCCGCCTGGCCGGCCGAGTTGCCGCCTCCCACGATGACCACCGGACCGCCTATGCAAGCGCGGGCTTCCACCGGGGTGGCAGCGTAGAAGACACTCACCCCCTCGAACTCCTCGAGCCGGGACAGCGCCAGCTTGCGATAGCGTGCGCCCGTCGCGATCAGGACCGCCAGGCCGGCCACGGAGGTGCCATCATCCAGGCGGATGGCGTAGCGGCCGTCGCCTTCCTCGAGCGCGATCGCCGCGGCCGCGACGATGATCTTCGCACCGAACTTCTCCGCCTGGATGACGGCCCGTTCCGCGAGCTCCCCGCCCGAGATCCCGGCCGGGAAGCCGAGGTAGTTCTCGATGCGCGGGGACGTCCCCGCCTGGCCTCCTGTCGCCACGGCCTCGAGAACGACCGTGGCCAGGCCCTCCGAGGCGCCATAGACGGCCGCCGTGAGGCCGGCCGGTCCGGCTCCGACAATGATCAAGTCATGCGCTGTGGTATCCGAGGCGGGCCGCCGGAGGCCGAGCAGACGCGCGAGCTCGGCGTTCGTCGGCTTGCGCAGGACATGGCCCCGCCAGATGACCACCGGCGTCTCCTCCGGAGGGACGCCAAGCCGGCGGAGCAGGGCCTCTGCCGCCTTGTCCTGTTCCAGGTCGACGAACCGGTGCGGCAGCCGGTTGCGGGCGGCGAGTTCGCGCAGCCGGCGGGTGTCGGGCAGGAAGCGGGAGCCGACGATCTGAAAGCCCGTTCCGAGCTCGATCAGCAGGGAGCGGCGCAGCAGGTAGGCGCGAAGAATCAGGTCTCCGAGCAGCGGGTCGAGGGTGACAAGGTGACGCAGACGCTCCACCGGCACGACAAGCACCTCGCCCGGCTCACGTACCACGGCGGTTACGAAGACGGTCTGCCCGGTGAGCAGGCTGAGCTCGCCCAGGAACCGGCCGGGGCCATGGACGCTGATAACGTGCTCGTCCCCGCCGTAGCCCGTCACGATCGCCACCTTCCCCGCGAGGATGACGAAGAAGTCGCAGCCGGGATCCCCCTCGCGGAACAGCACCTCGCCTGGGTGCGTGCGTCGCCGATGGCCATGCGCCGCAAGAGCCTCGATCTGCGCCTCGCTCAATCGGGGGAACGCCCCGTACAGGTCGGGTGTCTCGGCGAGTTGCCCGGGTCCCGGTGCGGTCACGATGCCTGCCTGGATGCGCGCCGCATGACGATGCCGGCAGGACGGGAGGCGCTCGGGTCACATCGGGCAACCGCGGTCTGCCCGTGCCGGAATGGGTAAGGAAAGCTCACAGCTTGTGAGCGAGCCCTCTGCAGGATCAAGCCACACCGTCCCTTCCGCAACCACAGGGATGCCGGCCGGGCCCTGGCCGGCCTCCAGGACAAGTACCCGAGGCCGCCCCGACGTCATAGGGCAGGCGGGATCCCAGACCTGGAAAGGTCCGCCGAGCCCGTCGGGTCCCTATCGAAGCGACGATGCAGCTCTGACACCACGCCAAGGGTAACGCCGTCGCACCGGTCTGCGGCCCCTCGGCGCACACCGCCAGCGATCGCAGGGCGAAAGCCCGGGGTTAGGCTGGTGCGGTGGCCCAGGCTGCCCCGTCGCGGACCGCGCTGGTAAGGCGAGCACGCCGGATCAACCGTGAGCTGGCCGGGCTGTACCCCGATGCGCGTATCGAGCTCAATTTCACGTCTCCGCTCGAACTGCTGGTCGCGGCGATCCTGTCCGCCCAGACTACTGACCGGCGGGTCAACGAGGTAACCCGGGTGCTGTTCGCCCGGTACCGCACCGCCGCCGACTACGCTGCCGCGGACCAGGCCGAACTCGAGAAGGTGATCGAGCCTACGGGGTATTTCCGTACCAAGGCGAAGACGCTCATCAGCCTCGGCCAGGCGCTGTGCGATCGCTTCGGCGGGGAAGTTCCTGACACGCTGGCGGAGCTTGTCACCTTGCCGGGCGTTGGCCGCAAGACCGCCAACGTGGTCCTCGGCGATGCCTTCGGCAAGCCGAGCATCGTGGTGGATACCCATTTTGGCCGGCTAGCGCAGCGGTTCGGCTGGACCGCGCAGACCGACCCGGACAAGATCGAGCACGACGTCGCCGCGCTGCTGCCCCGGCGGGAGTGGACCGCGGCTTCCCACCGGATGATCTGGCACGGTCGTCGGGTCTGTCACGCCCGAAGGCCCGCGTGCGGCGCTTGCGGAGTGGCCCGGTGGTGCCCGTCGTTCGGCACGGGTCCGACCGATGAGGCGACCGCGCGCAAGCTCGTCAAGACCGGGCCCTTTTCATGACCGGAGTCGGACGCCGGCGAAAAATGCGGCGTCTTAGCTGTCATGGCGGCTGCCGTGGAACCGTGGTGTTGGGCCGGCGCCTGTGCCAGACCCAGCCACCGTTCCAGGCGGACTGCCGCCCGCAGCGCGGCCAGAACAGCCGCTGGCCCTGGCGGTCGCGGCGGCGATTGCCGGCTGCAGCAGTTCCAGTTCGTCTTCGGTTTCTCACACTGCGTCGGCCGCTCCGTCGACCGCGTCCCCGTCTGCCGCGTCCACGGCATCAGCTGCTGCCCAGATCAAGGCGAACTGGGAGGCGTTCTTCAGCGGCACGACGCCGACGGCTAGGAAGATCTCCCTGCTGCAGAACGGGCAGAAGTACGCCGCCATCATCCAGGCCCAGGCCGCGTCGGGCCTGGCGAAGTCGGCGTCGGCGAAGGTCACCGCGGTGCATGTGACCTCATCAACGCAGGCAACGGTGACCTATGGCATTTTCCTTGGCGGCAAGCCCGCGCTGAGCAACCAGACCGGCACGGCGGTGTACCAGGACGGGATCTGGAAGGTTGGCGACGCCAGCTTCTGCCAGCTGCTGGCCCTGGAGAACAACGGCAAGGCCCCGGCTGCATGCAGTTCGGCTGTCTGAGGCAGGGCTGCTGGGTTGGCCAGGCACGCCAGGCTGGTCTCTGGTGACCGGCACGTAGAGGAGAGCGCCGTCCCGCAGGGCGGCCAGGGGCTTGCGCTGGCGACACTGTGCACGCTGCTCTTCCTGACGTTCCTGGATAACACCGTGGTCAGCGTGGCGCTCGGCGACGTGCAGGTCAGCCTGAAGGCGAACGTGGCCGACCTGCAGTAGCGCTACGCGAGCGGGACCGCGACCGGCGCGGCGAGGAAGCTGCCGGCGCTGAAGGCGATGGTGGTGAGCCCGGCGCGCAGCGGTGAGTAGTGCTGCCCGGTCTGTAGCCACAGCGCCACGGTCAGGAACAGGCCCTGCAGGCCGGCGGCGAAGGCGAGCTGCACGATCAGCCCGGCCGTGAAGGCCGGGATCCGGAACAGCGGCGGGCGCAGCAGCGGCGCGATCTGCGGCCGCTGCCGGTGCTCCTCGACCAGGCCGAGGACGGCGAGGGTGACCAGGCCGCCGGCCAGCAGCAGCCATCCCCAGGCGGGCCAGCCGAGCCGCCGGCCTTCCAGCAGTGGGTAGACGACCGCGACCAGCGCCGCGGTGAGCATTGCCGCGCCGAGCAGGTCGGGGCGGCCGGCGGAACGCTCGCGCGTCTCGGGAACCAGCCTGGCCGCGGCGGCCAGCGAGAACAGCGCGACCGGGATGTTGACGAAGAAGACCGAGCGCCAGCTCCAGCCGAACAGGTTGGCTTCGGTGAGCACGCCGCCGAACAGCAGGCCGATCGCGGAAGCGAAGCCCAGGATCGCGCCGTACAGGCCGAACGCCTGCCCGCGCTCCTTGCCAGAGCGGCGCTGCACGCCTGCGACCGATCAGCAGGCGCAGCACCGTCCGGAGGCGGCCCGCCCGCGGGAGCAGGTGCGGGCCTGAGCTGGGCACGCCCATGGTGAGACGGCCGATCCGAGGGCGCCGGGATGCTTCGCCGCGCATCCGGCGCCCTCGTCTTCAGCGGAGAGGACATGGTCAGCTCAAACGGGCCGCGGGGACCCCCACAGGTATCAGCCGCCCGTCCGGGCTCCCGTGTCGATGTTCGTGGATCACCATTGGCGCGCAGCAGCTGACGACCGGTCGGCCGGTCGGCCTCCCGGGCCGACACGGGCAAAGCAGGAACCATTCCGCGGTGTGCGACTGCTATGCGGCAGGGTACGGGCGGGCGGACACGACCCTGCTGGAATCGGGCTGGTATCCCGGCGACGCGAGAACGGCCGCCGAGCGGCTGGCGTACTACGCGTCACAGTTCCCGCTGGTCGAAGTGGATTCCACGTACTATGCCCCGCCCTCCGAGCGAACCGCGGAGTACTGGCGGGACCGTACCCCGGCCGGGTTCACCTTCAACGTCAAGGCCTTCTCGCTGCTCACCCATCACCCGACCAGGCCGAGCGCGTTGTACAAGGACCTGCGCGAACGGATCAATGCCGGAGAAAAGAACCTGTACCTGCGCGGCCTCGACAGCGCGATCGTCGACGAAGTCTGGAACCGGTTCCTTCGGGCGCGCTGTGGTCCCCCCTGAGTGGCGATTCTCACGGGGCCCCGGGCTTCAGGTAACGGGCGAACCAGCCCCGGGCCAGCCGGGCCACCTGCTCCAGAGCCCTGATTGCTCGAACAGGTGCGAGGCGCCTGCAACGATCTCCATGCGCACCTCGTCGGCTGAGCTCCTGCAAGGCCCGGCGGTTGAGCTCGACGACCACCGTGCTCCGACGATCAACAGGGTCGGCTGGCGCACCGAGCGCAGGTGCTCCCCGGCGAGGCCGGGGCGGCCTCCGCGGGAGACGACCGCAGCCACCGAGCCTGGCCGGGCTGCGGCCGCGACAAGCGCGGCCGCAGCGCCCGTGCTGGCGCAGAAGAACCGGCCGGCAGGTCGGCAATGGACCGGTGTTCCCCCAGCCAGGCCGTCAAGGCGGTCACCCGGAGCGCGAGCAGGTCGATGTCGAACCGAAGCCGACCGGTCCGCGTGTCGAGTTGCTCTTCGGCCGGGGTGAGCAGGTCGGCCAGAACGGTGACCAGCCTGGAGGCTTGCAGCTCGCCGGCCACGTAGCGATTGCGCGGACTATGGCGGCTGCTACCACTGCCGTGCGCGAACAGCACCACCCCGCCAGCCGGCTCGGGCACCACCAGGTCGGCGTCCAGCACGACGCCGCCCGCGGGAATCTGAAGGCTATGCTCAACCAGGTTCATGGCTTTCCTCGCTCCGGCGGCGGGTTTCACCGCCCCGGCGCGGCAATGGTTCACACCGCGAACGGATAGGTCTCCGGCATCTCGCCCTCCTCCCAGCGTGCAGTTCGCTCCAGCGGCTCTACCGCCCGGGTCTCATCGACATGGATCACCGCGTCGAACTGGTCCGCCACGCGGGCCCGGAAGTAGGGGCTCTGGCGCTCGGTCTCGGGCCGGTAGATCACCCGATCGCCCGCTGCAGGCGCCGAGCGCAGCGCCTCGGCGGACCGCGGCGCGGCACCGAAGCGGAGCAGGAACCCCTTTTGCCCCACCTCGTGCAACAGCTCCTCAACGCTGTCCCCGAGCGCCGGCCGCACCCACTTGCGCTCGGCCGGCCCCTCCCAGTCGTCGGCCGCCGTGACCGTGCCGGTGTAGGTGGTGAAGTCGACGAGACGGCAGTCGCCAGGGTGCCGCTCGCGGACAAGCTGGCCGACGTTGAACTCGCCGCGCGCCGCCGTCTCCGTCGCCCGGGCATCACCGAGATGGGAGTTGTGCGCCCACACCACGATCTTCGCGGGGGTGCCCCGCTGCCGGCCCAGGTGCCCGGCAAGCGCGTCCAGGGTGCCGGCCATGTGCCGATCACGCAGGTTCCACGACGAGACCCGCCCGCTGAACCCCCATGACTATGGCATCGGGGCGGCCCCGATACTTTTCGAGGAGGCCGGCCAAGAACCGGCCGGCATCCCTCCGGTCGCGGAAGAGACGGTCTGGCATGATCTGCGCCCTGATCTACAGAGGGCTCGTGTACAAGTAGAGAACTACTCCTGCCCATTCCAGAGCGGGCAAACCACGGTCACCCGATGTGACCCGCTCGGCGCCCGTCATCTTGGTGATATGCAAGGGGGGACGCGATGGCGACGATGCCCGGCAGCCGGCACGATGCTTTGCGGGACCCGCAGGCGATGGGGACGTCGAGCTGGCCGGCGACTTCGCCTGAGCCCGGCATGGCCCGGAGACTCTCGCGGCAATCGGCGTCTTCAGACGGCGCAGCGAGGCGGACAACTTGACCGCGCCGGAACCCGAGCTGCTCGCCGAGACACCCGACCTGTACGGGGCGTTCCCCCGATTGAGCGGGGCGCAGATCGAGGCTCTTGCGGCGCATGGCCATCGACGGGCCACGCAGCCAGGCGAGGTGCTGTTCCGCGAGGGAGATCCCAGTTGCGACTTCTTCGTCGTCCTGGTGGGGAAGGTGGCGATCGTGGCGGGTTATGGAGGGGACGAGCACGTTATCGGCGTCCATGGCCCCGGCCGGTTCCTGGGCGAGCTTAACCTGCTCACCGGGCAGACCGTGTTCGTGACTGCGGTGGTACGCGAGCCGGGCGAGGTGCTGGTCGTACCGGTGGAGCGCCTGCGCCACCTTGTCACCCGGGATCCGATGCTCGGGGACCTGATCCTTCGCGCCTACCTGCTGCGCCGTTCCCTGCTGATCGAGCTCGGAACAGGCTTCCGGATCGTCGGCTCCCGCTTTCAGCCCGACACGCGTCGGCTGCGCGAGGTCGCCGCCCGCAACCGCCTGCCGCACAGGTTCATCGACCTGGAACAGGACAAGGCGGCAAATGCCCTGCTCCGTCGGCTGGGCGTCCCCCCGGAGGAGACGCCAGTGGTCATCTGGCGCGACCATGTCTTGCGCAACCCGACGAACGCCGAGCTCGCGCATCTCCTCGGCCTCCGGCGGCCCACCTCG
>WNGQ01020573.1_pt1 | contig 11006 bp, 10 predicted proteins | sample 5407661 | NCBI WGS metagenome assembly WNGQ01 (sample SAMN13153382, study PRJNA577476) | soil metagenome | isolation source: 60 cm soil or saprolite under Garry oak tree replicate 2 | place: USA:California | collected 2016-06-15
TTGAATGGGCGACGCTGGTCGTCTTGGGGTCCGGGGTGGCGTTGGACAGGCGCGTGCCGGATGGAGAGCACTTTCCTGGTCAACCGTTCGGGTTCTGGACGAGCCCGTCCCAAGACCTTGTCCGCCTGCGGCACGCGCGCTGTGATGAAGGCCCTGTCCTTGCCTGGCTGTTGGAGTGCTCTCGCTGGACGGTCTGGTCAGGCGCGGAGGAACGCCAGGACGGCCAGGACGCGGCGGTGCTGGTCGGGCGACTCGGGCAGGTGGAGCTTCTGGAAGATCTGGGTGACGTGCGCCTCGACGGTGCGTTCGGTGACGAACAGCCGGGCGGCGATGGCCCGGTTGGACATGCCCTCGGCGATCAGCCCAAGCACCTGTCGTTCTCGTTCGCTCAGTTCGGCGAGCGGGTCGGTCCGGCGGCGCCGCCCGACCAGCCGCGAGACGATCGTGGGGTCGATCACCGTCTCGCCGTCTACGATCCGCCGCAGGGCGTCCACCACGGTGGCGATGTCGAACACGCGCTCCTTGAGCAGGTAGCCGACCCGTTCGGGATGTTCCTGGAGCAGCCGCATGGCGTAGCTGGGCTCGACATACTGGGACAGGACCAGGACGCCGACCTGGGGATGCTCGGCACGGATCGTCCGCGCGGCGACCAGGCCCTCGTCAGTGTGGGTTGGCGGCATGCGGATGTCGACCAGCGCCACGTCTGGGCGGGACAGGCGGACCTCCCGGAGCAGCGCCTCGGCGTCTTCGGCCTCGGCGACCACGTCAATGCCGGCGTCGCGCAGCAGACGGACAATGCCCTCGCGGGTGAGCAGGACGTCGTCGGCAACAACTACGCGCATGGGAGCTCTGCCCGGAGCCGCCTGGGTTCGACCGCCAGGCGTCCATCCAGCGCGCCGATGCGGTCGGCCAGCTGAACCATGGCGGCGGTGCGGTCGGTGCCGTCGTCGTTCACCGTGACTACCAGCCGTCCACCGGTTCGTACGGTGCTGACGGTCGTGTGGCTGGCGTCCCGGCCGGCGGCATCCTGGAGCGCCTCGGCGACCAGGAGGTAGGCGGCGGTCTCCACCGCAGCCGGGTAGCGCCCCTGGTCCCCGCCGCGGAGCTCCACCGGCAGGGGAGCCGCGTCGGCCAGGGTCGCCAGGGCCGCCCCAAGGCCCGCCTCGGCCAGGATCGCCGGGTAGATCCCGTGGGCGAGCTCCCGCAGCTCCCCCAAGGCCGCCTGCGCCTGGTCGGTCGCCTGGGTGAGCAGCGACCCGGTCTGGGGGTCGCCGTCGGCCTGGGCGTGGGCGCGGGCGAGGCGGACGTCGTAGGAGAGGGCCAGCAGTCGCTGCTGGGCGCCATCGTGCAGGTCGCGTTCCAGCCGGCGCCGCTCGGTGTCGCCCGTCTCGATGATGCGGACGCGGGAGGCTCGCAGCTGGTCGAGCTGGGCCAGGACCTCGGCTTGGAGCCGTTCGTTTTCCAGCGCGAGCCGGACCGCGGCGCCGATCTGGCGCTCCAGGTCGGGCAGCGCTGCGGTGTGGGAGACGACCGCGATCCGGCGGCCGTCGCGGATCAGCGCGGTGATCGCACGCCCGGGCCCGGCGACCGGCTCGGCGACCGGCCGGCCGTCGGCGTCCACGTAGTACTCGGCGTCGGGCAGCCGGTAGGCGATCTGGAGGTCGGGATCGCCGACCGCCTTGGCGAGCGCCGCCCGCAGGGACCCGGGCGGGGGCGCCTGTCCGAGGCTGGTCGCGATCCGGGCGACGGCACGGCGCTGGACCCGGGTGCGGACCGCGGCCCACACCAGCCCCGTGGCGAGCAGGAGCACCGCGACGCACCCAAGGGCGAAGATCGTGCGGAAGGCCGGGTCGGATGGATCCTCCTGCGGCATCCGCTGCAGCGCGATCGCGTGCGCCATCACGGCACCCGCGAGCAGGATGGCTGGCGTGGCGACCGGCGGCAGCGTGCGGCGAGCGGGCCCCGAGTCCTGCAGCAGCCGCCCGGCGCAGAGCGTCACCAGGGCGGCCGCGGCTGCCGCGATGAACCACCGGTCCGTGGTCTCGATCCCCCGGGCGAGGCGCGGGAGCGAGCGCAGCAGGAACAGGTTGTCGCTGCAGTTGGCCCAGCAGTTGGGGTCGAAGAAGGGGTCCCGGAACAGGGCTTGGCCGAGCGTGGCGAGCGCGGCTTCGAGGTAGACAGCCGCCACCACGGCACGGGCGACCGCCCCGCGTAGCCGGCCGCTGGGGTAGGCGACCACAAGGTGCAGCAGCAGCGGGAAGGCGAAGCCGGCGACGAGCATGGCGAGGCTGCGGACCAGCGGGAGTCCCTTGTCCCAGCCGACCCAGACGGGCGCGAACCAGACCAGACCGGCCAGCACGGCCAGGTCACCGATCCGCCCGGCAGGGCGGCTGAAGGAGGTGACCAGGCCGGCCACGACCAGCGCCAGCCCGGCTGCGACGATGAGCGTGGCGGTCAGGCCGGAGCGTCCGGCGTAGGTGGTGAACCTGCCGGGGCCCTGCGCGACAGCCAGGGCGCCCAAGCCGACGGCGAGCGCGACCGGCCCCGCGGCCAGCCGTGCCAGGTTCCCCCGTCGGATCAACACAGCCGTCACCGCGCGATTGTGGCATGCCGCAGGTGGCGCGGAGTCCGTGCTGGCCACAGTCCAGGACTGGGGCAGGCCACGATGTACCCGGCTCCGCCGCCTCCTAGTGTCCCCCTCGACCCTCGATGAGAGGAGTGGGACCATGCGCTGGATGAACGGCCGAGCCCGGCTCGCGACCGTAGCCATCGCCGTGATCGCGGCCGTCGTGGCGGGGGGCTGCAGCGGCGGCGGGGGAACCGACGACAAGGCCGGCGGCTCGGGTGAGCCGGTGGTGCTGCGGATGGCCAACGCCTACGGCGACCTGGACGTTGTCCCTGCAGTCCAGTACTTCGTGTCGCGAATCAAGGAGCGTTCCGGCGGCAACGTTCGCATCCAGGTCGCCAGCACCTGGGGTGACTACGCCGACGACGCCGAGCAGCAGGTCGTGCGGGCCGTGGCCGCCGGCAAGGCCGACCTGGGCTGGGCGGGAGCACGGGTGTTCGACACGATGGGTGTCACCAGCTTTCAGGCGCTGCAGGCGCCGATGCTGATCGATAGCTACGCCCTCGAGCGAGCCGTGGTCACAAGCGACATGCCAGGCCAGATGCTGCAGGGCCTGACCAAGGTCGGCGTGCGCGGCCTGGGGGTCCTGGCCGACGGCCTGCGCAAGCCGATCGCCGTCAAGCACCCCATGCTCGGCGTGGCGGACTGGCGCGGGATCACCTTTGGCACCTTGAAGTCGGCGGGTCAGGCCCAGGCGATCCGATCGCTCGGCGCGACCCCGATGGAGGTCTTCCGACGCGCGCGGAACGAGGCGCTCAAGGACGGCAAGCTCCAGGGGTTGGAGATGGACCTCCTCGTCTACGAGCGCAACGCCATGGCGCAGCCCGCCCCGTACGTGACCTCGAACGTCAACCTGTGGCCCCAGGTGGACGTCCTGTTCGCCAATCCAGGCCGCCTTGGCGCGCTGACCGAGCAGCAGCGAAGGTGGCTGCAGCAAGCGGCCCAAGACGCCGCGGGCCGCTCGCCTGGCCTCGCCGACCGCGACGCCCAGAGCCTCAAGAACGCGTGCCAGTCGGGCGCCCGCTTCGCCAACGCCTCCCAGGCCGACCTGGTAGCGTTGCGCGACGCCTTCGCCCCGGTCTATGCCAGCCTCGAGCAGGATCGCCAGACAAAGGCGGTCATCCAACGGATCCAGGCGCTAAAGCAGTCCGCACCGGCCGAAGCGCCACTGGCCATCCCGGCGGGCTGCACCGGCAAGGCGCCCGCCCATCCCGCCGCGAGCACGGGGACGGCGCCCGCCGACCTGAACGGTACCTACCGCTACCTGCTCACCAAGGAGGACGCCCGCAAGGTCGGCGACCCGGAAGTCGACCAGTTCCCCAGCCTCATCACGGTGAAACTGCAGGACGGTCAGGTGGAAGGCGGCTGCTTCGGCCGAGACGCCAGCTACTCGGTCGACGGTGACCGCATCAGGTTCGACTCCCCCGAATACGGCTACAGCCTCACGTTCACCTTCTCGGTGGAGGGCAAGGGCAACCTCCACCTCACCCCGGTGCCGCCCATGGACAAGGGGGACGCCTTCGTGTGCTCGTACAAGCCCTGGACCAAGATCGACTGACACTCGCCGCGTGCGCTCACCGCGCCTGGCCGCCGAGGGGGATCTCGGCGGCCAGGCGCGTGCCGCGTCCGGGAACGCTCTCCACCCGAAGCGTCCCGCCGAGGGTCTCGACCCGGTCGGCGAGCCCCCGCAGGCCCGATCCGTGCGCGGGATCGGCCCCACCGACGCCATCGTCGGCGATCTCAACCCGGACCCGGCCGTCGCCGACGGTCACGGCAACGGCGACGTGTGCGGCGGCGGCATGCTTGGCGATGTTGGCGAGGGCCTCGGCGCAGACGAAGTAGGCGGCCACCGCGACCCGCTGGGGCAGCCGGGTGCTTGCGACGTTGATGTCGACCGGGAGCGGGAGGTCCTTGGCCAGGGCCGCCAGCGCGTCCGCCAGCCCATGCTCGGACAGCACGCGCGGGTGCAGCCCGTGCCCGAGCCGACGCAGCTCCTCCAGCGTTCGGGTGAGCTGGTCCTCGGCGCGGGCGAGCTGATCCCTCGTTCGCTCGCCGGAGGCCGATCGTCGGCCGCGGCGCAGGGTCGCCGCCAGCTCCTCGAGCCGAGCCTCGGCCCCATCGTGCAGGCGACGCTCCAGCCGCCGACGCTCCTCATCCCGTGCCGCCAGGATCCGCCGACGCGACGCTGCAAGCTCCACGACCCGGGCCCGCACCTCGGCCTGGAGCCGAGCGTTGGAGGCTGCGAGCCGGGCGGCGGAGGTGACCGCCTCCAGCAGCCCCCGGTCCTCCAGCACCGCCGGGTCGTGGACCAGGACGGCGACCGGCTGCCCCTCGCGCTCCACGGTGGTCACCGACCGCCCCGAACCGGGACCGGGCAGGGAGAGCACGCGGCCCTCGGCGTCGACGAACACCGCCCGGTCGGGCAGCCAGTAGCCGACCTCGAGGGACGGGTCGCCGAGGGCCTGCGAGAGTTCGCCCCGGAGTGTCCCGGAACGAGCCTCGCCGAGCTCGACGACCAGGTCGGTGACCACCGCCCGCTGCCATGGGGCCACCAGGAGACCGGCCAGGAGAGTCACCGCAAGGACGCACAGCGCCACCTCGTACACGAGCAGCGACGGGCCGCTGACCTCCTCCGGCGGCAGCAGTAGGCGAGCCGCTGCGGTTCCGGCAAGCACCAGGCTCAGACCCGCAGCGGCCTGCACCGCCATCAAGCGCGCCCGTCGGAATGGGCCGACCGCCCGAACATAGTCGCGGGCGCAGACAGCCACCAACAGCCCGGCCAGCAGGATGGTGGCGCCGGCGCTGCGCCAGATCGGCGTGATGACCGCCACCGCGTAGCCGACCGCGACGGCTCCTCGGACCAGTCGCGACCCTGGCCGTCCGGACGGGTAGGTGAGCACCAGCTGCACAAGGGGCCCGCGATGCAGGTACACCATGTGCCCGGCAGCCCAGGCCACCGCCGCCACACCGACCTGCGCGAAGTTCCCCAGGAACCACGCGAAGCCGGTCGCCGCCATCAGCGGGCCGGTGCGGCTCTCCGGTCGCCGCCTCGAGGCGATGAGCCCGGAGCCGATGAAGGTCCAGCCGACGGCCAGGTCAGGGATCCAATGGCGCGGATCGTCCCATCCGAACCCGACCCACTCGGCGGTCAGGCCGACCACACCGCCGGCCAGCAAGACCAGGCCAAGCCGCCGCATCGTCGCCCTCAGCCGATCAACGCGGCAAGGGCCTCCCCGGACAGCCCGCGCTTGGGGATGAAGCCCCGCGCTGGCGTCGCTTGGAGGCGGGGCCCATAGGCTGCCGCGTCACGGCTGGAGATGGCCTCCGCCCCGTTGGCCGCTTCGCCGACCACGTCGAAGCCCTCGGCCTGCAGCAGCGCCCGAGCGGAGGCTCGGAAGGCGGCATGGTCGTCGACGATGAGCACGGTTGGACGCATACCGCTGATCGTTCCACATGCCACTGGGGCACACATTGTGGCCAGCACCAATCATCGCGATCGGGAGCTCCCCGGGAGGCGCTGAGCGTCGATAGCCCCACGGCAGCGTGCATCGTTCCACCGGGTCGAGAACTGTGGCCAGCCGCAACCAAATCTTGAAGCCACCTCGGATGTTTCGGCCTGCCGGCGGACCGAAGCTTCTCACTGGGCCAAGCCAGCGCATGGCGGAGGGGGTGGTGTACGGGCAACGACCGACGAGCAAGGACCGACGAGCCAGGATCCGGGCCCACCCTGGCGAACTGGAAGGAGCATCCAATGAGGCACCTGATGAAATGGCTCATCGCTGTCGCGCTGTGTGCCGGCATGGCGCTCCCGGCGTTGCCTGCCCAAGCGAAGGTTCCCGGCCCGAACGGCCGGATCGCGTTCAGCCGCGGCGACCGGGATGACAACACGGTCACCTACACGGCGAACCCGGACGGCAGCCACCTGCAGGAGCTCTTTGCTGGGTTCTCTGGGGGCCCACGCTGGTCGCCGGACGGCAGCCAGGTCTCGATCCTTACCGCCTGCACCGACGGCGAGGAGAACTGCGCGGCGACGATCGTAGATCCCGACACCGGAACCTTCCGCCAGTTCAAGTGGCCCGATCCCACCCTCGAAACCGACTGTGGGGGCGGCTGGTCTCCGGACGGCACGCGAATCCTCTGCGAGAGCTTCGGCGTGACCGACCCGAGCCGCAACGGCATCTACACCATCCGGGCATCCGACGGCCGCGGCCTGAGCAGGATCACGTCCAATCCTAATGGCGACGACATCCCGGGCGACTACTCGCCCGACGGCAAGCGGCTCGTGTTCAGCCGCATCGATCCGAGCCGCCCCGCCAACGCGAACGTGGCGCTCTTCGTCGTCAATGTCGACGGCACCGGCGTGCGGCGGATCACCCCTTGGGGCCTGCCGTTCTTCGAGGATGGGGGGCGCTGGTCGCCTGACGGGAGCACCATCCTGTTCGACGACCAGAGGTCGCTGTATGTCGTTCATCCGGACGGTTCGGGCATGGCGAAGCTCCCCCTGGTCACCCACAGCTTCTCAAGGCTGCAGAGCCCCGACTGGTCGCCGGACGGCACGAAGATCGTCGTGTCGCTCTTTGCGGCAACTGCGCCGGGCACCGGACAGGCGGGCATCTACACCGCCAACGCGGATGGCAGCGATCTCCAACAAGTCACAAGCTCCCCGACCTTCGATAGAACTGGGGACTGGGGGCCGCACCCCTTGGCAACCTAGCCGGCAGCAGGACGCGATACAGACCAGTCACGAGCGACCCGACCGGTGATAGGGATCGACCCGGGAGATCCTGCACTGGCTGAAGACCAGGATGTTGCCCCGGCCACCGGAGCCTGCTCCTTCGGTGGCCGGGGCATCCCTCGTGGTGCGCTGAGCAGGTTTTGAAGCTTGCCTATGAGCGCGTTCCCCGACGCCTCGGTCCCGCGCGCGATACGTGTTATCCGGGAGATCATCGAGCCGATCGTCCGGGACCGCCAACCCTTCGGCACAACGCCTACCAGGGCCAGTGGCGCCTCGGGATACGGATGGACCGGCTGCGCGGTGCGGTGCCCCTCGATCTGCTGCAGGATCCTCCGTCGGCTCGGAAGCCCGTACACCCGTGACGGGTACGAGAAGGTCATCTCGGCGTCGACGGAGGAACTGGTCAACGCTCCGCACGCTGCGGCTGAGCGCCTGGTCGCGCCGCTCCTGCGCGGACTCGATATCGCGTCGCGGTACCTGCCCTACAAGCCGTGATGGTCTCTGATTAGGCTGCCGATGAGCGGGCTGGCGGCGGCCTTCTCCTCGGCGATCTTGAGGACGATCGCTAGGCGCTCCTCCAGCGCGGCGACCACGCGCAGGCGCATCTCGTCGGTGGTCTCCCGGTAGACGCGGCCGATGCGGCTGCCATGCTCGGGCGTGCGCCCGCCGGCATGCCCCATGTAGGCGTCGATCACCCTGGCGGGGATGCCGGCGTCCTCCAGCCAGGTGGCGTAGGTGTGCCGCAGGTCATGGGGGCCGCTCAGCTCGAGGCGGCCAGCGGGCCGGGTTGCGGCGCCGGCATGGCCCAGCGGCGCACCTCGCCGTCGCTGGTGGCGACCACCAGCCTGACGGCCTCTAGCCTGGCGAGCGTCCGCGCGACGGTCTCGGCACGCAGCCGGCGTCCAGCGGCGAGCCGGTCAACCACCTGCGCAAGCGTCTGCGTCGCGCAGGCTCGCAGGGCGGCCAGGGCGCGCCGCTCGGACGTGCCCAGCTCGGCAGCGCTAGCCGGGTCGGCGGTCCTGGCGACCGCCGCCAGGTACAGCCGCCGGAAGTTGCCGCGCGACAGCACCGTGCGCGTGCCCCTCGGCACCCCCGGCCCACGGCGCCGTGGTCCGGCACCGCCGCCAGGGCCGGTGAACACCAGCGCCTCGGGGTCGCTGCCGGGCGGCAACCGGCGGCCGATCGCGGCGGCAACCTGCGGTGGCAACGGAACCTCCCGGATGCCGGCGACGCTCTTGGGGCCCTTGAAGCCACTGCCGTACGACCCGCCTACCTGGAAGCGGGTCTCGACCACTTGCAGCACGCCGCGGTCGAGGTGAACGCGCCGGCGGCGAAGCCCAGCCAGCCCGCTGATGCGCAGGCCGCACCCCAACAGGGTGAGCAGGTGATCCCACCAGAACGGGGGGAACGCAGCCAGTACGCCGGCTTCCTCGGGGGTGAGCGCCCAGCGCCTGGCCGTGCCCCGCTCCTGGTCACCCGACGGATCAAGGTCGGCATGGCTACCGTTGCCGGCCAGAAGTCCGGCTGGGACCTGCTGGGCTGGTCACCTGATCACCGTGCAGGTCGACGCCGACCTGTTCCACGTTGACTGCGACGGAGTCCTGCTCAAGACCATCCCGCGCACCACCCACAACCAGGTCATCCGCTACGGCCCGACCCGCTCGCCCCGACGGCGGACCAACCGCGCCTGATCCTGCGGCCAGGTCTGCTTTTTGGACGGGTCGTTGTCCGTAACGCTCCTGGGACGGAAGCCAGCGACACTGGTCCCTGATCCCCGATGCTGGGAGGAGCCGGCGGTATGAGGTCAACACGATGGCGGTGACCGCTGCCGCCCCCCGGGCCGGGTCCCAGCGATGGGCCGGCGTGGCGGCCTGGGCGCTGTGGGCGCTCGCTCTGCTCGGTCTCGCCACCGTCCCCTGGTTCGACCACCTGACGCGCCAGGCAGGGCGGCCTGAGCTGACCCAGCTGAACGCCAGCACCATCCCCTACCTGGTGGCCATCGTGGTGGCGGCGACAGTCGGGGCGGTGCTCGCCAGCCGCCTCCCGCGCCACCCGGTCGGCTGGCTGCTACTTGCCTTGGGGCTGTCGGTGACCGGGTCCGGCGTGGCCGACGGCTATGCACGCTATGGGCTGGTCGCGCGGCCGGGGGCGCTCCCCGCCGCCCGCTGGATAGCGGTCTACAGCCCGGCGACCACCATCGCCGGGCTCGCCCTGGTCGGCTTCGTCCTGCTGTTGACTCCGACCGGGTCGCTGCCGTCGTCCCGCTGGCGCTGGTGGGCCTGGGTTGCGGCGGCCGGGCCGGTCGTCTTCGTAGTCGCGCTGACGGTCGGGCCCGGCCTGGTGATCCCGCCCTACGAGTCGGCCGTGGACCCGGTCACCATCCCCGCGCTGGCTGGCGCCGTGCTGGTCGCTATCGTCTTCGGCTTCATCGTCGCCGTTGGTGGTCTGGTGGTTGGGGCCGGGTCGCTGGTGGCGCGTTTCCGCCGCGCCCGAGGGGTGGAGCGCCAGCAGCTGCGATGGCTGGCGTTGGCAGCCGCCCTGACCGGAGTGGGAGCGGCAGTCGTCGGGGTCGGCATGGCGATGGGGGCCACGGCGGTGCCATTGTTCGCGGCCGGCGTCTGCCTGGTACTGCTGCCGCTGGCGACCGGCGCGGCGATCCTGCGCTACCGACTGTACGACCTGGACCGCATCATCAGCCGAACGCTCGCCTACGGGCTGCTCACGGTCGTGCTGGGCGGCAGCTACGCCGTTGTGGTGCTCGGGCTTGGCGAGCTGATCGGCCGGGACTCCAGTCTGGCGGTTGCCGCCGCGACCCTGGCGGTGGCCGCAGCCTTCCAGCCGGCCCGCCGCCGCGTCCAGGCCGCGGTGGACCGCCGGTTCAACCGGCGCCGCTACGACGCTGCACAGACCATCGCCGCGTTCGGCGATCGGCTGCGCCAGCAGGTCGACCTGGACACGTTGACCGCCGAACTGCTGGCCGTGGTCGATCAGACGATACAGCCAACCAATGTGTCCCTGTGGCTTCGAGATTCCGTCGGCGCGTTACCCATCCACCGCAACACCGGCGCCGCCCGCGCAGCTCGGTAGCCGATACCAGCCCCCAACCTCGGACCTTGTCGGCACCGCCTGGCGAACCAGGCTGATTGGCGTCGAGCATCACCCGAAGCCGCCACGTCAACCATCAGCTGAGACTGGACAAGCCCTACGACGCCTCGCGGCATATCACGCACCATAATTGCACCACGCCCCGAGCTGCGGTGATGTGTGGTGGAGTAGGGTCAGATAGCTCTTCCCACGTGCTGACTCATTGACACCACGCTCATCATTATCGTGCCCAGCACGCGCCTGGCGTCTTCCGGTGATTCGGCAAGTGTGGTCACGAGACGTCAGTTGCTTCTGACCTCGATGTAGCTGGTTGACTGCCGGCAGGTGGGGCATGCCTTGTGACCTCGGCAGGAGCGTGAAGGATGCGTTCGCTGACCTCGTCGATCGTGCCCGCGGCGGCTACGCTGAACAGCAGGCCTTGCTCGTCGTAGTAGTCGAGCAGCGGACGGGTGGAGCTGACGAACACCTGGAGGCGCTTGTGGATGGTCTCGGCGTTGTCGTCGGCCCGCCCCCGCCTGGCCAGCCGATGCAACAATTCCT
>WNGQ01025270.1_pt1 | contig 11005 bp, 6 predicted proteins | sample 5407661 | NCBI WGS metagenome assembly WNGQ01 (sample SAMN13153382, study PRJNA577476) | soil metagenome | isolation source: 60 cm soil or saprolite under Garry oak tree replicate 2 | place: USA:California | collected 2016-06-15
AAGTTCCTCGCCAGCCGCGTGTTCGGGCTGGACGACCGGCGAGCGACCCCGGCCGAGCGGTTCAACAACGGGCGGGACTACGTGCCCACGAACAAATGGGTGTTGTTCGGACACCACTTCGCGGCTATTGCCGGCGCCGGCCCGCTGGTGGGTCCGGTGCTCGCCGCGCAATTCGGCTTCCTGCCCGGAACGCTGTGGCTGGTGATCGGCGTGGTGGTGGGAGGCGCGGTGCAGGACTTCGTCATTCTCTTCTGCTCGCTGCGCCGGGACGGTAAGTCGCTCGGGCAAATGGCGAAGGAGGAAGTGAACCCGGCGGCCGGGGCGACGGCGATGCTGGCCGTGCTGTTCATCATGATCATCCTGCTCGCCGTGCTGGCGTTGATCGTGGTGAACGCCCTCAAGGCATCGCCCTGGGGCCTGTTCACCATCGCGTGCACCATTCCCATCGCGCTGCTGATGGTGCTCGCCGTGCTGGCGTTGATCGTGGTGAACGCCCTCAAGGCATCGCCCTGGGGCCTGTTCACCATCGCGTGCACCATTCCCATCGCGCTGCTGATGGGGTGGTGGATGAAGCGGTGGCGGCCGGGAAGCGTGGGCGAGGCATCGGCGGTGGGGGCCGTCCTGCTGCTGGGCGCGCTCGTCGCGGGGGGTTGGGTGGCGGGCCAACCCCACCTGGCGCCGCTGTTCACCCACAGCGCCACCGCGCTCACGTGGATGATGATGGGGTACGGCTTCATTGCCTCGGTCCTGCCCGTGTGGATGCTCTTGTGCCCGCGCGACTACCTCTCGACGTTCCTGAAGATCACCACGATCCTGGTGCTCGCGATCGCTATCCTGGTGATCCTTCCGCCACTCCGCATGCCGGCTCTCACGCCGTTCGCGTCGCTCGGGGAGGGCCCGGTGTTCGCGGGAAAACTTTTTCCATTCGCGTTCATCACGATCGCGTGCGGGGCGATCTCGGGATTCCACTCGCTCGTGGCGTCCGGCACCACGCCCAAGATGATCGCGCGCGAGTCCGACGCCCGGCTCATCGGCTACGGCGGCATGCTGATGGAGTCGTTCGTGGGCGTGATGGCGATGATCGCGGCTTGCACCCTCGATCCCGGCGTGTACTTCGCAATGAACACCACGCCCGCCGCGCTCGCGCAGGCGTCGCAGGTGCTGGGCCAGGCGGGGTTCGTGGTGACTCCCGATTTCATGCGCGAGCTCGCGGCGCGCATGGGCGAGACCACGCTGCTGGCCCGCTCGGGGGGCGCGCCCTCGCTTGCGGTCGGGATCGCCCAGATCTTCGCGGGTGCGACGAGCGTGCTGGGCGGCAAGACGCTCGATGCCCTGTGGTACCATTTCGCGATCATGTTCGAGGCCCTGTTCATCCTCACGACCATCGACACGGGGACCCGCGTGGGCCGGTTCATGCTGCAGGAGATCGTGGGCCACGTCTGGCCCCGGTTCGCCGAGACGTCGTGGTATCCGAGTGTGATCGCGTCGAGCGCGCTGGTCGTGGCGGGATGGGGATACTTCTTGTATCAGGGCGTGGTGGACCCGCTGGGCGGGATCAACTCGCTGTGGCCGCTGTTCGGGATCTCGAACCAATTACTGGCGGCCGTCGCGTTGTGCGTCGGCACGACGATTCTCATCAAGATGGGCCGGGCGCGGTACGTGTGGGTCACGGCTGCGCCGCTCGCCTGGCTCGTGACCATCACGATGACGGCCGGCTGGCAGAAGGTGTTCTCGGCCGATCCGCGGCTCGGCTTCTTGGCGCACGCCGCGTCGCTCGCGGGGTCCACCACCCCGAATGCAGCGCGCCTGATTTTCAACGACCGCCTGAACACGTTCGTGGCGCTGTTGTTCATGACGGTCGTGACCATCTTGATCGTCACGTCGGTGCGCGAGTGGTGGCTGGTCCTCTCGCGTCGCAAGGCGGCGGTGGTGCACGAGGCGCCGTATGTGGAGACGGGATATGCGACGGGAGACTGACGACGGCAAAGGGCGGCAAAAGGCGGCAGAGGGCGGCAGGGCCTGGCGTCACGCCTTGCGCCGGATGTTCGGCATGCCCGACTACGAGGCATATCTCGAGCATTGCCGGGCCGCGGGCCATGCGCCGACGCTCGGCGAGCGGGAGTACGTGGCGCAGTTTTTCGAGTCGAAGGGAAAGGGCGTACGGTGCTGCTAGCGGCGCGCGAAAACGGTCCCCGTCGCGGTGGATTGCCTACCGGCAGGGCCGAGCGTAGGCTTAGACTGTCGCCGGACTTGGGAGGAGCGCTCGATGCCGGTGACGGCAAAATTGTCCAGGAAATTCTACGAGAAGTTTGGTGATGACATCACCAACGAACTGGTGGACTGGTTCAATAGGGTGGACGCCACGTACCGAACCGATCTGCGTGAGCTCAACGAGCTGAACTTCGGGCGATTCGACGCCAAACTCGAAGCGCTCGAGAGCCGTCTGGAAACCCGCATGGCGGCGTTCGAAGCACGGATCATCAAGTGGATGTTCCTGTTCTGGGTCGGGCAGGCCGTTACGACGGTCGGATTGGTGTTCGGAGTGGTTCGGTTGACCGGGCGCTAGCGTCGTCAGACGTGCCGCAATTCGGTCTTGCCTGGCTCGCCCTTTGCATCGCGTTCGCAATCCATGTCGCCGATGAAGCGCTGACCGACTTCCTCGCTGTTTACAACCCGGCCGTCCGCGCCATTCGGGCGCGTTTCCCGTTCCTGCCCCTGCCCACCTTTACGTTTCGCGTTTGGCTCGCGGGACTCGTGCTGGCCGTGGTTGTTCTGGCGAGCCTCACGCCGTTCGCGTTTTGGGGCGCGGGGTGGATGCGACCGATCGCATACGCGTTTGGGATCGTGATGGCAGGGAACGGGCTGCTGCATCTGGCCGGGTCAGTTTACATGAGAAAAGCGATGCCGGGGGTGTACTCGGCGCCGCTGCTTCTAGCGGCCGCAGTCTATCTGCTGGCGTCGGTGCCGTAGGCAGGCAGCGCACCAACCGCTAGAAGGCGTATCTCGCCCCCAGTTGAATCCGCCACCGCGATGCGACTTCGTCCGCGACGCCGCGCTCCGGTAAGCTGTTGTTGGCGAGCCGGTAAATCCCCCGCGAGTTGACGGCGTCCCACCCGACGAGGGTCAGGAGCGTCACGGAAGGGCCGGTGGTAAGGTCCAGGTAGCGACCCCACCGCGAGCTGATCAGGTTCAGCACGTTGAAGGCGTCGGCGGTGATCTCAATGCGCTGGCCGCCAGCCATCGGCACCGCTTTCGTGAGCCGGGCATTCAGGAAGCCGAGCCACCCGTTGCGGCAACTGTTACGAGCCATGATCCGTCCCCGCTGCTCCCGTAGGCACGGCTGCTGCTCGATGAACGCGTCCAGCCGAGCGTAGTCCGCCGCCGCCAGCGTGATGTCGGCGGCATTCCTCGGAACGTACACGATGTCGTTCTTGAGCGACCCCGCGCCGCCGATGCCGTCGGCGTTCGCATCGCCGTCGATGACGTAGGTGTAGGGCAGCTGCGACGCACCCTGGTAGAAGAGGGAGAGCTGCAGCCGGTGCGGCAGGTCGAAGGTCGCCGCTACGGCGACCTTCTGGGGCGTCTCGAAAAAGGACGGTCGCAGCCGGCGGTCGTCCAGCGTGCCGTCGAGCGGCGTATTGCTGAAATTCGCGCGCGCCGGAAAGTTGACCCACGACATCCGATCCTGCGCCCGCGAGTAGGCATAGGCCGCGTACAGGGCGAGGGTCTCGCCGAATCGCTTCCGCACCTGCGCCGATAGCGAGAAGCTGTGGTCCCCGCTGCTGTTCGACACGCGGTAGATCTCCTGCTCGCCGAACGATGTATCGCGCCAGGCTGGATTCGCTGTCAGGTTCGCGAGGGCCGTGCCGCTGATCCTCCCGTACAAAGGGCGGCCGCCCTCACCGGCAGCCGCGCCCGTCGGGACGCCGAGGTTCGCGTCGCTCGCAGAGATCTGGTGGACCGCGCGCGTATACAGGAAGTCGACCGTTGCTACCACGCCGGACGAGAAACGCCGGTCCACGCCCAGCGCCAGCTTCAGGTTCTGCGGCAGCTTGAGGCCAGGGTCAAAGAAGCTGATTCGCGGACTCACGCCGGGTGGCGACGGGCATCGCGTCGGCGGTCCGCTGTCTGGAACGAACCGTGGCAGGTTGGGCCTGTCACAGAAAACGACCGTCTCGTCGCCCGTCTCCCGGTAACCGTTCCCCAGCCAGCGGTAGGGCGGAGGGCCGCTGAACAAGCCGATCCCACCGCGGAGAAACGCGGTCCCGTCGCCGCTCACATCGTAGTTCACGCCGACGCGGGGGGACCAGGATATGTTGCCGCCGGGAAGCTTTCCGGTATCGATGCCGAGCGGCGAGGCCAGGAGCCTCGTATTCGTCCCCGCGGCGTCCGGCAGAAACGGGGCGTCGAGGCGCAGACCGCCGGTGAGCGTCAGGCGGGAAGTCGGCGTCCACCGGTCCTGGGCGTAGACACCCAGCGCCACCACGCGGAAGTCGGCCCCCGGGGGCCGCACCGAGTCCGGTAGCCCGATGTCGTAGTGCCTCGCCTCTCCCAACGAGAGCGAATCGAGATTGCCGAAGGTCCATCTGCCGGCGGACACCTGCACCAGGGGATCGTGGAAGTGCAGCAGCCCGCCATGCGAGCCGATGGTCACGACGTGCCGCCCGGCACCGATGGTGAGGTTCTCCGTGATCTCGAGGGCGTTCTGATTCACCGCCGTGGTCGGGCACACGCTGTTGGGCCCGGCGATCAGGATGCCGGAGCCGACGCGAACCTGGATCAGCGGGAACGTCGCGTTCGGCCGGCAGGTATCCAGGAGTCGCTCGTAGCTCACGATCAGCTCGTTCTGGGCGCGCCCGGCCACCGGCGTGGTCCAGATCAGGCGCGACGTGTGGGCGGTCGAAAGACTCCGGCCGGCAACCGAGGAGAGGGCGTAGATGTTGTTGGCACGACCCGTATCGATGAAGTCCCGGCGGTCGCCGTGGGCGTAGTGGTGCGACAACTCGAGGTGACCGCTCGTGCCGAGCTGCATGGTGATTTTGGCGAATAAGTCCTGAGCCGGTAGATGCCCGTCCGACGGCCCGAGCGAGCCCGGGTCGAGGGAAAAACTGTCCTTGAGTATCTGCTGGAATCGCTGGGCGTCGGCGTACGAGACCCCGGCCTTCCGCAGGTCGGCGCTGTCCACCGCGTCCGCCGCCACCAGGAATCCGACGTCGGACACAACGCGCTGCTGCAGATCGGCGTTTACGAAGAAGTGCACCCGGTTCTGGACGATCGGGCCGGACAGAGTGCCGCCGAACTGCCAGCTGGCCAGGTCGGGCCGGTTCCCGGCCGCGTCTCGCGCCGTCAGGCTTCCGTCCTGTAGGAAGCCGAACGCCGAGCCATGGAAGCCGTTCGTTCCCGACTTCGTCACGGCGTTGAGGAGCCCGCCCGCAAAGTTCCCGAGCCGCACGTCGAACGGCGCGGTGAGGACCTGAAATTCGCTGACCGTCTCTACGGAGATCGCGTGGGGGAGCACCTCCGGAAGTGCGCCGCTGGGACTCGCGCCACCGGGCGTTCGCCCCAGATAGGGGTCGGCGTTCACGCCGCCATCGACCTGGAGACTGTTGAAGCCCTGATTCTGTCCGCCGATCGACATGCCCCCGAGCGGCCGCAACACCGCGAGTGGACCGAGCGCCGCGCCGACGTTCAGGTCCCGAGCCAAGTTCGGGCGGCCTGAGTTGAGCAGCGGGTCCACCCTCGCGCTCACCATCACCTCCGGCAGCTCGACGACACTCGGCTCGAGCACGAAATCGGCCCGGTAGCGCTGGCCGAGCCCTAACCGGACGCCGTGCTGGCCGGCCGGCCTGAAGCCCACGGCTCTCGTCTCGATCAGGTAGGGCCCGCCGACCTGCACGTTCTCCACGAAGTAGCGGCCCGCCGCATCGGTCACGACCCGCCAGCGGGCGCCACTTTCCGCCAGCGTCACCGTCACAACGCCGTGCTCGATCGGTGTCCCGTCAGACTGGACGACACTTCCCTGCAGCGCGGCCGATGTGACCCCTTGCGAGCCGAGTGCGGGCGTGGCCGCGCTCAGCGCAAGCACTCCAAGGGGGAGCAGGCTGAGGCGCGGGCTCATCCCTTGGGGCGCAGCAAGGCTTCGAACCGTGAGGTTCCGCGCAGCGCCGCGAAGCTGGGGTCTACGTGCACATCGAGGAAGCGAACCTGATACACGTATCCCGCATCGAGGGCCCGTACCAGAAGGTCCACGGCGGTATCGCGTTCCCCCAGTCGCGCCGCGATACACGCGCGCCAATAACCGGCCTGTCCGCGCCCGAGGGGTCGCTCGAGGCCGACCAACAGCCGGTCGAGGCGCGCGGCCTCGGCGCGGTCGCCGCGCTGCGCGGCCAGCACGCCGAGCAGCCCAGCGTACTGCTCGTTCTTGGGGTGCGCGTGAGCCAGGTCGGCAGCGATCGCCCGGGCGGAGTCCGCGTATCCGGCCGCGTAGTAGGCCTCGGCTCGCTCGAAACGCGTGGCTTGCTGCGCTTGCTCCACCCCCGGTCGGCTCGCGTGCCAGGCGAGCGTGCGGGCGAGCGCCACCCGCGCGGCGGCGCTATCGCCGTGGGCCGCGAGATCGAGCGCGACCTCGCGCATCACCGGGGCCGGCAGACGGATCGGGTCGGCGGGGAGGGTCTTGATCTCGTCGAAGCGCTCGGTCACTTCCCGCCCACGCCCGAGCGCCGCCAGCGCCAGCAGCTCCATGCGGAGGGTGGCGAGGTTTCTCGGAAACCGTCGCTGGGCTCGCTGGGCCGCCTCCAGCTCGCGGTCGTGCTCGCCGAGCAAGTGATAGGCGTTGGTCAGCCAGTTGTAGTAGCCCGCGCGCCCGCTCAGGGCTCCGCTGTCGGGGTGCAACCGCTCGAGAATCGTCACCGCCTCACGCGGACGATCGGCGTCCAGAGCGTCGCGGGCGAGCTGCTCCCACATCAGCTCCGAGCGGGGAACCGCCTCGGTCAGCGCACGCCCGAGCGCGTACGCGGTGGGGAGGTCACCGCGGCATCGCGCCATCACACGGTCGATCTGCATCTGCTCGAGTCGAGTAAGACGCATGCCACGCAGGCGGCTCGCGATACTCGAGGTCGAGTCACACTGATCGAGCGCCGTCCCGCTGTGAGCCCACGCCGCCCAGATCAACGGCAGCGCGTACGTCGAGTCCAGGGCGGCGGCGCGTTGGAAGTACGGCAATGCGGCCCGTGCCTGGCGGCCGCCGTAGAAGATCTCGACACCGGTCGAGAACGCGAGGTACGCGTCGTAGCGCGGCGGCTGACCCGCGACGGGCAAGTCGCGCAGCCGCACGTCGACCGCCTCGGCGAGCACGGCCATGATGCGCTCCCGGAGGAGCGTGAGCGCCGGACGCGGCTCCTGCGCGCGCCCCAGCACCGGGTCGAGGCTGTGCAGGATTCTCCCACGCACTTCGTCGGTGATCTGCGCATCGAACTCAATGCGACCGTCGCGGCGGTACATAGCGCCCGATACGGCGAGGCCCGACCCGCTCGCCAGCGACAGCGTCCGCACATCGGCCGCCTCGTGGCCTGCCCGATTGAGTCGATCGGCAGCACTGGTCCTGCCTCCCAGCACCATCGCGCCAGGGGCAGCGATCTCGAGCACCCCGGTCAGCGCCAGCCCGTGCGTGATCCAATCGGCGGCCAGACTCCCGAGCGGGTCGAGGGTGCTGTCGCCCGTGTGGTTCGCGAAGGGGACAACCAGAACCCGCCTCGGATTTAGCGGTGCGGGCTCCCGCGCGCGCCGGCCGACGGCCGCGAGCCCGACAGCCACGCCGAGCACCGCTGTGGCCGCGCCGAGCCAGCGGAGGCGATGGCGGGAGTCGATCGCGAGCTTCGGAGGCTCCGCGGCGGTCTCTACTGGCGGCAGCTCGGCGTCGGAGGACAGGGTGGCCACACGCTCGCGCACGGCGCCGGCGAGCGCACGCGTCTCCGGCGCGGGGTCGGCCTCGAGCTCCGCCGTGAGGCGCTTCGCGAAGGTTTCGTACGCTTCGAGCGCCCCCGCCCGGTCCCCCAGTCGGTCGAGCGTCTTCATGAGACGCCGCAACGCCGGCTCGTCGAGCGGGGCGATCCGGAGCGCCCGCCGGGACCACTGCGCCGCTTCTGCCAGGCCGCCGTGCCCTTCGCTCCGCTCCGCCAGCTGTATCGCGCTGCGGAGCGCGACGGCCTTCAACCGGGCGCGCTCGTCCTCGAGCCACTGCTCGAACTCCGGCGCGCCGCGGATGAAAAACCCTTCGAGCAGGTCGCCCCGGTAGAGGTCGAGCGCATCGGCGAGTCGGCCCACCTCGGCCGCGCGCTCGAACTCGACCACGTCGCAGCGGATTCGCTCGGCGTCGAGGCCGATGTCCTCGTCACCTCTGGTCACGAGCACGCCGTCACCAAGCGCATGCCGCAGCCCGTGCAGTGCCTGGCGCAGCGCCGCGCGGGCATGCTCCTGATCGAGCTCGGGCCAGAATAGGGCGAGGAGGGAGTCGCGCCGGTGCAACCGGCGCGGTGTGGCGGCGGCGAGATAGGCGAGCAGGGCGACGCGCTTGGGCTGGGCCAGCACCGACGAGAGCTCGCGCCCGCCCCGCGCATGCGCAAGCCTGCGCGGGCAGCGTCATCGCTCCGTTACGGCGAGCGTAACGCCCCGCTCACACGGCGCCGCTACTGTGTCGCGTCGACCGAACGTACGGCGTCGGGAATAGCTCCGCAACGATGCCGTTGCTCACCACGGGAAGTGCAGACCGGAGCACCTACAGGAGGTGAACCATGTTACGCGTCGCTCGCTACACACTCGCTGCTGCCTCGATCACCCTCACGCTCGCGGGCTGTCAGGATGCCACGGCTCCTCGCGATGCCGCGAGTCTTCTCGGAACAGACCCGTCGATGTCGAGCGGGATCGTGTCCTCGGCACTCCTCATACCGCGGACCGTCGACCCGCGGACGACTGACCCGGACATCACTTGGGCGCCCGCGACCGATCCCCAGCTCGCATTCCACCACATCTGGCTCGACCCCTCCGCGCGCCAGAACGGAAAGCTCCTGGTCTTCATGCCGGGCACCCGGAACGTCCCGGCCAGCTGGCAGCACCTGGGGTCGGAGGCCGCGCGTCTGGGCTATTACGTGATCGGCCTCATGTACCAGAATGAGGTGGAGGTCATCGGCGTCTGCACGGGCAGCCCCGACCGCGACTGCTCGGGAAACATGCGCTTGGAGATCCTCGACGGCACCGATCGCTCCACCTTCGTGAACGTCACACCGGCGAACAGCATCTATAACCGGTTGACGAAACTGCTTGTCTACCTTGACCGCCAGTTCCCGGACGAAGGGTGGTCGGGGTTCGTTAACCAGGGCGAGCCGAAGTGGTCGAGGATCGTCATCAGCGGCCAATCGCAAGGCGCGGGCGAGGCGGCGCTCATTGGGAAGCTGCGCCATGTGAGTCGCGTCGTCATGTTCTCGGGACCGCCAGATGCGCGCTTCCCCGACGAGGTCGACGCGTGGGTCTCCATCGGGCAGACGCCCGCGGCGAAGTACTTCGCGCTGTTCCACGACCGCGATCGCCTCGTCGCGGGCATCCGCGCTAACCTCACGGCGTTCGACATGGAGCGGTTTGGCGCCCCCGTGCAGGCGGAGCTCAGCGAGGCACCGTACGGTGGGACGCATATCCTCTTCACCGACCTCAAGCCGACGCTCGGATATGACGCTCTCAATGCGCCTCACCAGAGCACGGCCAAGGACAACAACACACCCATCGGGCCGGACGACGTACCCCTCCTGCGGGACGCGTGGCGCTATCTGTTGGGAGAGCACGAGGCCGATGAGGAGCTAGCGGATGATCACGACGAGCAGGACGAAGTTCGAGTCGGGCATGGCGCGGTGAGCACACAGCGATAGGTCCAGAACGAAACGGCTCGCCGGGCATGGTGCTCGAGCGGGCCGTTTTGTGGCGGACTCGATAACGGAAGCGCGGCGGCGTAAGTTGGCCGAGTCCCCGACCCATCGTCCCGGAGGCCGCCCATGCTACTCGCCCTGCTTCCCGCTCTCGCCCTCGCCCAGACGCCGACCATCACGATTCGCGCCGGGACGGTCCTCGACGGCCGCGGCGGCATCCTCCGGAACACCACCATCGTGATCGCCGGGTCGCGCATTGCGCGCCTCGACCCGGCCCTCACCGCGGCCAAGTACGACCTGAGCCGGCTGACCGTCATGCCAGGCGGCATCGACACCCACGTCCATCTCACGTCCCATTTCGACGCGAACGGCCGGGCGCACAACGACCCGGGCGGAGCCGAGCCGCTGGACCAGACGGTGCTCTACACGGCAGAGAACGCGTATCGCGCCCTAATGGCGGGCATCACGACCGTACAAAGCATCGGGTCGACGCTCGATCGCGACCTGCGCGACGCGATCGCGCGCGGCACGATCCCGGGCCCGCGCGTGATCACCTCACTCGACTGGATCACGCCCGAGGACGGCGACGCCGACGGGCTGCGGCGCACCGTCCGGCAGCGCGTTGCCGCCGGGGCCGACGTGATCAAGATCCTCGGCTCGAAGAGCATCCGCGAGGGCGGCGGGCCGACCCTCTCGGAAGACGAGCTGCGGGCCGCATGCGGCGAGGCGAAAGCGCAGGGGCGGCGCTGCGTGGTCCACGCGCACGCGGCGGAAGCCGCGCGGCGCGCCGTGCTGGGCGGGGCGACGTCGATCGAGCACGGCGTACTGCTCGATGAGGCGACTCTTGACCTCATGGCCGACCATGGAACGTTCTTCGACCCAAATCTCTACCTCGTATTCCAGAACTACTTCGACAACAAGGCGCGCTTTCTCGGCATCGAGAACTACACCGAGGAGGGATTCGCGCACATGCACCGGGCGGTCCCCCTCGTCCTCACGGTGTTCCAGCAGGCGCTGCGACGCCCCAAGCTCCGCATCGTGTTCGGCACCGACGCCGTCGCGGGCGCCTTCGGGAAGAATTGGGAAGAGCTGAT
>WNGQ01006838.1_pt1 | contig 11001 bp, 8 predicted proteins | sample 5407661 | NCBI WGS metagenome assembly WNGQ01 (sample SAMN13153382, study PRJNA577476) | soil metagenome | isolation source: 60 cm soil or saprolite under Garry oak tree replicate 2 | place: USA:California | collected 2016-06-15
GTAAAACCCTTCCCTGGGAAGCCCGAGGGTGTCGGTCGAGATGGGTCGGACGCGACTCGATCCGAAGGCCACGACCTGAGGGCGAGAGATGCTCTCGATCCTCGCCTTCTGAAGGCGTCGCTCGTCGACGTAGCGGGAGGCGAGCAATGCCTGGCCGGGCCCGAAGCGGATCGCCGCGGCACGGATGCGCGTCTCCAGAGCCCGCTGGTCCCAGGCCGCGATGCCGTTCACGGCCAGGACCACGATGAGCAGGATGGTCGCCGTGATGAGGAATGGTCGCATGGTCAAAACTGGAAGTAGAGGAACTTCGACCCGTAGTTCATGAGCAGCACGGAGGCCGCCGTCGCGGCGCCGAGCCCGATCTGGGGCAGCCGTCCCAGGCGACCGAGGGGCAGCTCCATGCTATTCGGACAGGCCCGGACGATGACGAAGCAGCCGAGCACGAGGGCGAGGAGCCGCCCGCTGTCGGGACTCCAGGCCGGGATGACGCCGTAGGCGCCCCCGAGGCTCGCGAGCCACTGCCCCGCCTGGGAAAAGCTCTCGGCGCGGAAAAATACCCAGCCCACGGTGACGAGCAGGAAGGTCAGGTTCCGCTGCCAGAACCGGGACAGGGCCGTTTCCCACGCGGGCAGCGCCTGCTGCAGCACGAGCAGGAGACCATGCCACGTCCCCCACGCCGCGAAGGTCCAGTTCGCGCCGTGCCAGAGACCGCCGAGAATCATGGTGGCCATGACGTTGAAGCGGCGCCGGCCTGCCGAGCAGCGATTGCCCCCCAGGGTGATATAGAGGTAATCACGCAGCCAGAACGACAGCGTCATGTGCCAGCGCCGCCAGAACTCGCTCGGCGACTGCGCCTTGTAGGGGCTGTTGAAATTCTGGGGCAGCTCGATGCCGAAGAGTCGTCCGAGACCGATCGCCATGTCGGAGTAGCCGCTGAAGTCGAAGTAGATCTGGAAGGCGTAGCCGAGGAGAGCCAACCAGCCGCTGACGAGATCGAGGTGCAGGGGAACACCGAGCATGGGATCGATCAGGTTTCCGAGCCGGTCGGCGATGAGCACCTTCTTGCACAGTCCGACGCAGAACAGGAGAATGCCCTCCCGCCACCTCGGCGTGATCTCGGTCTCCGCGATGCGCGCGAGCTGCGGGATGAGCTGGTGATGGCGGGTCAGCGGGCCCGCGACCAGGTGGGGAAAGAAACTGATGAAGCCGAGAAACCGCGCGAAGTTGCGCTCGGCGGGGGCCTGCCGTCGCCAGACGTCGATGATGTAGGAGAGGGTCTGGAAGGTGTAGAAGCTGATGCCGGCGGGAAGCACGACCTCGAACCACCGAAACGACATCGCCGACCCTCCGAGCCCAAGCAGCGCGAGCCCCTGCTCCGCGGTACGGACCATGAGTCCCGAGTACTTGAAGTAGGCGAGCATGCCGAGGTTGCCGATCAACGATACCGCGAGGAGTCCGCGCCGTCGCCCCGCCCGCGGCTCGCCATCGATCAGGATGGCCATCCAGTAGTCAACGACGGTGGTCACGATCATGGGAACGATGAACCACCAGTGCCCGGCAAAGGCGTAGAAGACGATGCTAGCGAGGGCGATCCATCGGAGCAGAGGCTGGCCGTGAAGTCGGAGCGACACCGCCAGGGTCAGCGGCAGGAAGAGGACCAGGAACTCAAGGGAGCTGAACAGCACCGAGCGTAATTGGACATAGGGCGGTTTGTGAGGTCAAGAGAATTCCGACGCTCCCGAGGCCGAGAAGGCGCTGCGCACTGTGATAGGCTATGTCGCGTCGTCATTCCAGAATTTTGAAGACCATGCTCCGACACGAGGTGCCCCGAACCCTTGGAATCGCCGGACGACACCGCGCGGGTGATCGCCGTGGCCACGGTCGTGATCGCGCTGGTCTTCGTCGCATACGCGTGGAGCGGAGCCGACCTCTGCCTCTGGTGCGCGGTCCTCGGCCGGTAGCCGCGTGAACCTCTACGACGATTTCCGTCCGGACGTAGCTGCGCTCCTCAAAGACCAAGAGACGAAGCTCCCCGCCCCCGACGGGCAGGCGAGGAGCGGCGACAGGCTGGGCCCGCTCGGCCGCCTGCGGAGCCTCGCCGCCCTTTACGCGCTGGGGGCGCAGGTCAAGACGGGTCTGCACCGGCGTCTCGTCTACGCCGATCTCCGGCTCGGCTGGTTCGAGGAGTTCCAGCGGTACTGGATGGGTGAGCTGGGCTGCCGCCCCATCCATCCCCACGACTTCTATTTCCTGTCCGGCGTCTATCGCCAGCGCGCCCAGACCCTCTACTTCGAGCACCTCGAGCGCCCCGACCTCGCCTCTGACGACAAGCACCTGGACGCCTGGCGCGACTCGCGCATGGTCTCGTACCTGTTCCTGCACGCCTATCGCCTCGCCCTCTCCCCGCTCCGCGTGCATCCCTTCACCCGCTTCATCCCGCGCGGCGGCCGGGTGGCCGAGTACGGGTGCGGCGCCGCCCCCATCGTGACCGCCCTCGCCCGTCACTACCGTCACCTCGATCTGCAGCTGGTGGGCGCCGACATCCCGCACCTGCTCTTCCACTACGCGCGCTGGAAGTTTCGCGGGGATCGCTTCGTGAGCATGGTGCCCATTGTCCCGAACGACGACACCCCCCTCGCGGGGGAGTACGACACGATCTTCTGCCTCGAGACCTTCGAGCACCTGCCCCGCCCGCTCGCCGTGGTCGAGCATCTGTGCCGCGTGTTGAAGCCCGGCGGCTGCCTCGTCTTCGACTATGTCCGCTCCGACGGCACGGGGCTCGACACGGCCGCCGCGCTGCGCGACCGCGTCCCCGCCCTCGAGCTCATCCTGAGGCGGTTCGACATCGTCCAGGGCCGCGTGACGACGGACGGCGTTCACGTCGACGCCACCGTGGCGCGGAAGCGCTGACCGGGGCGACAGGACGGCATGACCCGCCGTCCCCTCGTAGCTCTCGCCGGGTTGTGGCTGGCCATCTGCGGCACCGCCGCGGTCTGGCTCACCGTCGATAGACGCCCGCCCGAGTGGGACCACGCCAATCACCTGGAGCGCGCGGTGGACTGCTACCGCAATCTCCGCATCGTCACCGACTCGGGAGCGCGCGAGATCCTGGAGGCTTCGTCCTTCTATCCGCCGCTCGCCACCTGCGCCGCGGGCGCCCTCTACCTCGTCTTTCCCATCACACCCCTGACCGCGCAGGTCGTCATGATGGGCTTTCTCGCCCTCGCCCTCGCCTGCGTCTATGGTCTCGGCCGTCGCCTCGCCGACGTCGAGACGGGACTCTGGGCCGCCTTCCTCCTCGCCACCGCGCCCTTCGTCGTCTTCTCGCTGACCAACTTCCAGCTCGATCTGCCCCTGGCCGCCATGGTGGCGCTGACCCTTTACGCCATCCTCCGGGCCGAGGATTTCGGGAGGCCGGGCTGGTCGCTCGCCCTGGGCGCGGCCGTCGGCCTCGGCATGCTGACCAAGCCGCCCTTCGCCGCGTATGTCGGCCCGCCGCTCCTCTGGAGCCTCGGGCGCGCCCTCGCCTCGTCCGAGCGCCGTCGGCGGCTCCTCTGGGCGGCCGGCGCGCTCGCGATGGGGGCGGCCCTGGCGCTTCCCTGGTATGGTCCCCGGCTCTTCGGACTCCCCGCCCAGATGCTCAACCGCTCCTTCAAGCAGGCCGCCGAGCAGCAGAATCCCGACCCGCTGACGGCGGCGGCGCTCTCGTTCTACCCGCGGACCCTGCCGACCCAGCTCGGCCTCATCGCCGCCCTCCTGCTCCTCTGGGGGCTGTGGGCCCTCGGCAAGGAGGGGCGGACGACTCGCGCCTTTCTCTGGCTCGCCACCCTGGGGCCCTTCGTGCTCTTCTCGCTGATCCAGAACAAGAACCTGCGCTACACGCTACCCATCTTGCCGGCGGCCGTGCTCGTCGCGGCCATGGGCCTGCGCGCGCTCCCGTCCGGGTGGCGCCGCGTCGCCGGCGCGGGCGCGCTGGCGGCGGGGCTTCTCCAGGTCTCGATGACGCTCTGGGCGCTGCCGCCACCACCCACCTTGCCCGGTATGATCTTGCCCCTGGCCATCGGGAGGCCGCCCAGCGGCGCCGACTGGCAGCACGATCGAATCCTGGCCGACCTCGGTCGCGCCAGCCGGGGCCACGCCGTCACCGTGGCCATCGTGCCGAACGACAACTTCTTCTCCGTGTCGAACTTCCGCTACGAGGTCGTGCGCCGCGGCCTGCCGTACCGGATGACCCGGTCGTGGACCGACGCGCCCCTCGGTGTGGACTTCGTCGTGCTCAAGACGGGCGCCCAGGGTCCATCCTATGCGGCGGCGCGACCGGAGAGAATCAGCCGCGCCTTCACGGGGGGCGATCCCTACTGGATGTCGGCCTTCCCCGTCATCGCGGAGTATCCGCTGCCTGACGGGAGCACCGCCTCGCTCCGCGCGCGCCGCATCCCACCCCTCGTCGGCGTGCGACCCCTTGCCGTCGCGGAGCGCCTCGAGCGCGATCCCGCCGCCTTGCTCGCCGACAACGTCGACGACGCGCAGGGCTTGAAGGTCCGTCTCGAGTACCGGCCGCAAGGCATCCTGCGCGGCGAGATCGACCGGGCCGTGCTCACGGCAGACTCCGCCTTCGTGGGCGAGTTCGGCCGGCGCCGGCCGGCCCCCCTGCGGATGCGCGACATCTGGATCGAGGGGAAGGGCCTCGTCTTCAACCCGCAGCGCCTCATGCGCGAGGGGCGGCTCGAGATCCTGGACCTCAAGGCGCTCGTGATCCGCAGCGTGACCGTCACCCAGGAGGATCTGAGCGAGTTCCTCCTGGATCAGCCCATGGGCAGCGGCATGAGCATCGCCCTCGAGGACGGGGCGGCCAAGGTGCGGGTGACGCGCTTCGGGCCGACGCTCAAGGCCCGCGTCCGCTTCGGCCCCGGCGACAGCGAGCGGCCCTTCACGCTGTCTGCGAGCCGGGTCAGCCTGGGAGGAATGACCGTGCCTGGCCCCTTCGTGAACTGGGTCATTCGCCATCTCGACCCGACGACAGCCTTGCGTCACCTGCCCGTGCCCGTCGTCGTCGAGCCGCCGCGCATCGTCGACGGCAAGATCACCCTCGGGGCAAACTGAAAAGGCCCCGGGTCTCCCCGGGGCCTCTCGGGCGGATCAGCCAGACCGGCTCAGCTCAGCTTTACCTTGTCGCCCACGAGCGTTGCCAGGCGGACCATGGCCAGGATCTTGATAACCACCCACGACGGGTCGAACTCCGAGCGCCGGACGCTGAACTTGGGGCTCGACGGGTAGGCGTGGTGGTTGTTGTGCAGGCTCTCCCCGCCCGTGAGCCAGGCGAGGAGTCGGATGTTCGTGCCGGAGTTGTTCATGAAGTTCTTGCGTCCCCACCAGTGCCCGAGACCGTTGATGGACGGGGCGAGGACGAAGACGTACAGGACGAGGTGGACGGCGACCACGAAGATTCCCCACGCGGGTCCCAGGACGAGCATGGCGAGGACGAGACCGATGATGCCGCCGAGGGTGCCCCTGGAGAAGATCCGCCGGTCCCACCAGTCTTCCTTGATGTCCTTGGCCCAGCGGGTCAGGGTCTCGGGGTTCCGCGCCTCGCGCACGTAGTAGTAGACGTTCCAGAGCTGGATGCGCCAGAAGCCGTGCACGAGGGGACTGTGGGGATCCTTCTCGGTGTCGGTGAAGGCGTGGTGCTTGCGGTGCACGGCCACCCACTGGCGACGGTCCTGCCCCGTGGTGATCCACAGGATGATGCGGAAGAAGAAATCCGCGATGGGATGCAGCGTGAGGGCGCGATGCGCGAGACCTCGATGCAGGTACACGGAAGTCGCAACCACCGCGGCTTGCGTGACCAGGACAGTGACGGCGACAGCTAGCAGCGCTTTCAGCACGTAGGGGTCTCCTTTTTTTTCTCTGTCGTGAGCGCTCGTCGCCGGCCCGTCTTCGCTATCCCGCCAGTTTTGGGTCGAGGAGATCCCTCAGGCCATCGCCGAGCAGATTCAACCCTAGCACAGTCAAGGCGATTGCGGTGCCCGGAAAGATGGCAAACCAGGGAGACATGCTCAAAAAGGCTTGGGCCTCCCGGAGCATCAGGCCCCACGACGGATGCGGTGGCTGGGTGCCCAGGCCGAGATAGGACAGCGCGGCCTCGGCCAGGATGGCCACCGGGAAGCTGATGGTCGCCTGGACGATGAGCGGAGGCATCGTATTGGGGAAGATATGCCGGCCGACCAGGGTGGCGTCCCGCGCGCCGAGCGCCCGGGCCGCCAGCACGAACTCGCGGTCGCGCAGCTCCAGAAAGCTGGCGCGGGTGAGGCGCGCGAAGACGGGCAGGAAGCTCACGCCGATGGCGATCATGGTCATGGCGACGCTCGGCCGGAACACCGCGGTGATGAGGAGGGCGGAAAGGATGGCGGGAAAGCCCTGGACGGCGTCCATGAGACGCATGAACACCTCGTCGAGCCAGCCGCCGAAGTAGCCGGAAAGCATGCCGAGCAGAACGCCCAGGCCCATGCCGATGCCGACGGCGATGACCCCGACCAGGATCGAGGTGACGGAGCCGATCATGACGCGCGAGAGCAGATCGCGGCCGAACTGGTCGGTGCCGAAGAGATGCGCGCGCGACGGCCCCTGGAGCCGCCCATCCATGGACATCTCGAGCGGGTCCCGCGGAGTATAGGTCAGGCTGAGGGCGGCGGTCAGCACGAGCATCACGGTGATGGCGAGGCCGATGGCGAAGGTCACGTGCCGGCGCGCCCGTCGCCACGGGCGGCTTCCCCCGGCCCGCGTCGGCTCACTCATAGCGAATGCGCGGATCGAGGACGCCGTACAGCACGTCGACGGCGGCATTGATGGTCACGATGACCGTGGCCACGAAGAGGACCACGCCCTGGACCACGGGCAGGTCGCGGGCGCTGATGGCGCCCAGGGCGAGCCGGCCCAGGCCGGGCAGATAGAAGACCGATTCCAGGATGATGCTGCCCGCCATGAGCTGGCCGAGCTGGATGCCGGCCACGGTGAGGATCGGGATCATGGCATTGCGAAGGGCGTGACGGAACAGCACGGCCGACTCGGCCACGCCCTTGGCGCGCGCGGTCTTCACGTACTCTTCCCTCAGCACTTCGAGGACGGCCGAGCGGGTGGTGCGCGCCAGCACGGCGAACTGGAAGAGGCCGAGGGCGACAGCGGGCAGAAGCAGCGACTTGAGCGCGTGGCCCACGCCCTGGCCCCAGCCGTCGAAGCCGCCGGCCTGAAACCAGCCGAGCCTGACCGAGAAGAGCAGGACGAGCAGGAGCCCGGCCCAGAAGCCCGGCACGGCGATGCCGAGCTGGGAAAGCGTCATCGTGAGGTAGTCGCCCCAGCGCCGGTGGCGGGTGGCGGCGAACACGCCCAGGGGGATGGCGGCCGCGGCCATGAGCGCGGCGGCCATCACGGTCAGGGGCAGCGTCACCGACAGGCGAGAGAGGATCAGGCCCGCCACCGGCACGTCGTACTGGATCGAGCGGCCGAGGTCACCGGCCGCCGCGTGGGCGATCCACCGGACATACTGGACCGGAACGGGGAGGTTGAGGCCGAGCGACTCGCGCAGTCGCGCCACGGCCTCAGGGCTGGCCTCGATGCCGAGCATGATGAGGGCGGGGTCACCCGGAAGCACCCGCACCACGACGAAAACGAGCAGGGAAACGAAGACGAGGGTGACCAGCATGGCGGCCACCCTGCGCAGGACGTACCGGCGCAACCTGACTTCTTACTTCTGCCAGCCGACCTCGGAGAGGTCGAGGGAGGGGATCGGCAGGTCCTTCCAGATCCCCGTCACGCCCTTCTTGGTCACGACGAGGCGCGGGTGCATGTAGAGCCACACCGCGGGCGCCTCGTCGGCCAGCATCTGTTGCATCTTGACGTAGAGCTCGCGTCGCTTCTTGTCGTCCACGGTCACTTCGGATTCCTTGAAGAGCTTCTGGAACTCGGCGTTGTCCCAGCGGAAGTAGTACTTCGGGTTGGCGAAGTTGCCGATGTCCCAGGCCTCGGCGTGGCCGATGACGGACATGTCGTAGTCGGGGTTCTCGCAGGGCTTGAGGCAGAACACCTGCGCCAGCCACTGCCCCCACTCGACCTGCTGGATCTTGGCGCGGATGCCCACCTTGGCGAGATGATTGACGACGACCTCGGCGCTGCGCACCGTGTAGTAGTACTGGGGCGCGACCTTGAAGGTGGCCTCGAAGCCTTCGGGATAGCCGGCCTCGGCAAGGAGCTTCTTGGCCTTGACCGGATCGTACGTCACCCGCTTGGAGACGTCCACGAAGTACGGGTTGAGGGGGTCCACATTGGAGCCGAGAATCCTGCCGTACCCGAACATGGCCCCCTTGAGCACCTCCTCCTTGTTGATCGCGTGGGTGATGGCCAGGCGCACGCGCTTGTCGGAGTAGGGCTTCTTGGAGTTGTTCATGCTGAGGGTGACGTCGTTCGTGCTGTCGCCCAGAATGACCTGGAAGCGCCCATCCTTCTTGAGGTCGTCGACGTTCTCCGGCCCCAGCCCGAACGCCGAGACATCGATGTCGCCCGACTTGAGCGCGGCCAGCGACGAGTTGGGATCGGGGATGAAGCGGTACGTCACCTTGTCGAGCCGCGGCAGGCCCTTCTGCCAGTAGTCCCTGTTCCGGACGAGCACGATGCGGTCCCCGCGCACCCAGTCCCCGACCGTGAAGGGGCCCGTGCCGAGGGGCGCGCTCTTGAGCGTCTCGACGGCCTCGCGCGGGTAGATCACCGAGCCCTGGCGCGCCACCGTCCAGAGGAAGTTCGCCTCGGTCCGTTTGAGGGTGACGCTGATCGTGTAGTCGTCCTTGACGATGACGTCCTGGATGTTCTCGTACTGCACGCGGTAGGGGTGCTTGGTCTCGGGATTGACGGCGCGGTCCAGGACGAACTTGACGTCGGCGGCCCGCATCTCGCGGCCGTTGTGGAAGCGGACACCCTTGCGGAGGAAGAACGTGTAGTTCTTGCTATCGGTCGTGTACCACCGCTCGGCGAGCCACGGCACGAGCTTGCCGTGCCTGTCCACCTTCACGAGCGCTTCCTGGACGTTGTAGAAGACGACGCCCGCGATGGCGGAGGACGGGTTGGTGGTCAAATCGAGCCCGGGCGGCTCCGTGGTGACCTGGACGGTGAGGGTGCCCTGGCCCGCCGCGGGCCCCGCGCCGAGGGCCAGGACCAGCAGGGCGGCTCCGAGACCGCGCAGGATCGTCATCGTGTCCCCTCCGTGAAGTAGGCGACCGTCCGGCGGAGTCCCTCGCTGAAATCCACGACGGGCGCGTACCCGAAGTCGCGCTTGGCGGCGTCGATGTCGGCGAGGGTGTGCGGCACGTCGCCCACGCGCGTGGGCTGGTGGGCGCGCGCGAGCGGCCGCCCGAGCAGGCCTTCGAGCGAGCTGATGATCTCGAGGAGGCTGGTCCGGCTGCCGCACCCGACGTTGTAGGCCTTGCCGGAGACGGCGGAGGCGGGGGCGGCGGCGGCGAGCAGGTTCGCCGAGACGACGTTGTCGATATAGGTGAAGTCGCGCGACTGCGTGCCGTCGCCGTGCACCTGGAGCGGCTTGCCCTGCGTGCCCCACAGGATGAAGCGGGGGATGACGGCGGCGTACTCGCTCTTGGGGTCCTGGCCGGGGCCGAAGACGTTGAAGTACCGGAGCCCCACCGTATCCACGCCGAAGAGCCGGCTCCACACGGACGCGTAGAGCTCGCCGGCCACCTTGGTCGCCGCGTACGGGGAGATGGGAGCCATGGGCTGCTCCTCGCGCTTGGGCAAATCCGGCCGCTCACCGTACACGGAGGACGAGGAGGCGTAGACGACGCGAGGCTTCCGCTTCTGCCGCGCCGCGGCCACGAGCACGTGCAGCGTGCCCGTGACGTTGGAGGCATTGGCGCCGAGGGGGTCGGCGACCGACCGCGGGACGGAGCGCATGGCCGCCTGGTGGAAGACGGCCGTCACGCCGCGCACGGCCCGCTCCACGGTCTTGAGGCTCGCGAGGTCGCCGCGGATCACCTCGAGCCGGCGATTGCCCTTCGCGAAGGCGAGGTTGCTCCGGCTCCCCGTGGAGAAATTGTCGAGCACGCGGACGCGGTGCCCATCGGCGAGCAGGCGCTCGACCACGTGCGAGCCGATGAAGCCGGCGCCACCGGTGACCAGGTAGAGAGAGGAAGGCGGCATGACGAGCCACGATTATGGTAGCCGCGCCACAAAGTTGTCAACTTTACGGCACTGGGCCAAGTTGCGAGCCATATTAACTCAGCCCTCGCCTCGGGCTCCGCCCTCAGCTCGAACGGCCACGCCCGAGGGAGCCCGCGGCGCGAGGCGTACCTGTATGTACGTTGAGCGTCGCGGGCGACCGAGAACGTGGCTCTTCGAGCCGAACGGCCCTGCCGTGAGGCGAGAGCTGAGTTGAACTGGCGAAGCAAATTGGCCCAGTGCCGCGCGCGTGATGCCTCAGAAGTGAGTGTTACCGAGGGCCGACGTCGATGCCTCAAAATTCTGTTACCCACGGGCAACCTCCTGGGGAGTGGGGCGAGTATCGGCGAGCTTCCAGAGCACGGCCAGGGTCTGCTGGATGTCCCGGGCCAGGGCGATGGGATCCAGGGCGTGAAACTGCTGGGTGAGGGCCTGACGCTGCTCGGGGGTGAGCACAGCTGCGGCGAGGACGCGCTGGTACGGCGTTTGGGCGGCGTCGTAGCGCTTGAGGACCTTGCTGCCGACGCGACGCTTGCTGAGGAGCTTGCGCACGGGGCGGAAGAAGTTATGGTGCCGGCGAAGCAGGCCGTACAGGCGCTGCAGGACGGCCTGGGCGGCGCGGGAGCTGTAGCGATCGTAGCCGACGAGACGGCGGACGAGGAGGCCGTTACGCTGTTCGACCCAGGCCTGGTCGTTCTTGCGATAGGGCCGGCCGCGGGTGAACCGGATGCCGCGGCGCTGGCACCAGCCGAGCAGGCAGGCATTAATGAACTCGCTGCCGTTGTC
>WNGQ01021832.1_pt1 | contig 11000 bp, 5 predicted proteins | sample 5407661 | NCBI WGS metagenome assembly WNGQ01 (sample SAMN13153382, study PRJNA577476) | soil metagenome | isolation source: 60 cm soil or saprolite under Garry oak tree replicate 2 | place: USA:California | collected 2016-06-15
CGGCGCCGGTCGCAGTCGCATCATCCGGCAACTTTTAACCGAGAGTCTGCTGTTGGCAGGGCTGGGTGGCGCATTAGGGCTGATGCTCGCCTGGCAGGGAATCGCGGCGCTCGTTGCGCTCAGCCCGCCCGACTTGCTCGGGCCCTCCAGCGTCACAATCAATTGGCCAGTGCTCGGGTTCACGCTCGGCGTGTCGCTATTGACCGGGATCATCTTCGGTCTGGTTCCTGCCTTCGAGGCGGCGCGCTTCGATCTTCACGAATCGCTGAAAGAGAGTGGCAAGAACATCGGCGGCGGCATCCGCAGTCATCGCCTCCGCAACGCTTTCGTTGTGGCCCAGGTCGCGTTGGCGCTGGTGCTGCTGGTGGGCGCGGGACTGCTAATAAAAAGCTTTAGCCGGCTGCAGTCGGTTGACCCCGGCTTTGACGCGAAGAACGTGCTGACCATGACGGTGAATTTGTCGTTCTGGAAGTATGACACGGACCGCAAGACAATCGACTTCTTCAAGCAGGCAGTGGAACGGTTGAAATCTCTGCCGGGTGTTGAGGCGGCGGCGCCATCAACTACCTGCCGTTCGCGGGGCCACACGCAGGCACGCTGGTTGAAATAGAAGGACGACCCAAACCACCTCCGGGACAGGGATTGACAACCGGCATTTGTGTGACCGATGCGAACTACTTCAGCGTGCTGCGAATTCCGCTCGAACGCGGCCGCCTCTTCACTCAACAAGAAGCCACCGAGATGCGCCACGTGGTCGTCATCAACGAGACGTTCGCGCACAAGTATTTCCCGAACGAAGACCCGCTCGGCAAACGGCTGACGATTTATATGAAGGACGAAAACCTGCCGACGGAAATCATCGGCATCGTTGGTGACAGCAAGCATATGGCGCTCGATGGCGAGACAGAGGCGATGGCGTACTGGCCGCACGCGGAGCAGGCCTTTTCGTTTATGACACTTGTCATTCGCACGCGTGGCGACGCGGTGAACGTGGCCTCAGCCGCGCGAAACGCGCTTCGCGAACTTGATAGTCAACAACCGATCAAGGACGTAAACACGATGGAAAATCTGCTGGCGAAATCGATCGCGCGATCGCGATTCAACACGGTGCTGCTGGCCATCTTCGCTTTGGTCGCGCTGGCGCTGGCAACGGTGGGGATTTATGGCGTCATGTCGTATGCGGTTACGCAGCGTACCCACGAGATTGGCATTCGCATGGCGCTCGGCGCCCGGCGCGCGGACGTGCTGAAGCTGGTCTTGAGAAACGGAATGATGCTGGCACTGATTGGTGTGGTAACGGGAGCGGCGGGGGCATTTGCGCTAACCAGATTGATGTCCACGCTGCTCTTTGGCGTGACGCCAACGGATGCAATTACGTTCACGGCAGTTTCCGCGAGCTTGTTTGTCGTTGCGTTCTTCGCCTGCTACATCCCGGCGCGCCGGGCGACAAAAGTCGATCCGCTGGTGGCGCTGAGATACGAGTGAAAGGTTCGAATTGCGGATTTCGAATTTTGATATCCCCCTTCTCCCCGTGGCAGAAGGGACGGGGATGAGGGGATAGTTAGGTGCCCTGGATAGTCAAAACCCTCTCCCCAACCCTCTCCCAAAAGGGAGAGGGAGCCGGAAGATTTATTGATGAGGTAGCACCGTGGAGAATTTCTTCAAGGACATTCGTTACGGTATCAGAAGCCTGTTGAAGCATCCCGGATTCACGGCAATTGCCGTGATCACGCTGGCGCTGGGCATTGGCGCGAACACGGCGATCTTCAGCGTGGTGAACGCTCTGATATTGAGACCGCTGCCTTACCGAAACGCTGATCAACTAGTCTGGATTTCCGAGGCCTCTCCGCTCACGAATGGCGAGATGGTCCCTGGTCCTCATTTTCTCGAGTGGAACGAACAGAGCCAGACGCTGGCACAAGTCGCGGCTTACAATCCCGACAACCTTACGCTGACCGGCACCGGCGAGCCTGAAAGACTGGATTGCAACCGCGTCTCTGCCGAATTCTTCAGCGTGCTCGGCGTGCAGCCTCTGCTTGGCCGCAATTTTCTTCCGGCTGAAGACCGGTCTGGTGGTGATCGCGTCGTGATCATCGCTCATAGCCTGTGGCAACGCCGCTTCAGCGCCGATCAAAAGATCGTCGGTCAGTCAATTACACTCGACGACCAAAGCTACTCCGTGGTTGGCGTTCTGCCACCTGACTTTCGTTTCTTTCAAAAGTTCGAGCTGTGGGTTCCATTGGCGCTCAATCCGCAGCAGGAACGCGGTAATCAACAGATCTCCAGCCTGAGTGCCATTGCCCGCCTCAAGCCCGGTGTCACCATACGGCAGACGCAAACGGAGTTGGAGACGCGCCGGCTCCGCTTCGAAAATAGCAAGCCTAGTAACACACCCCGGTTTGACGGTCAGGTGCGAGTGGTTTCATTGCACGAGAAACTCGTAGGACCTACGAGGCGACTGCTGGCCATTCTGTTTGGGGCCGTCGGTGTAATCCTGCTCATCGCATGCGCCAACGTAGCGAACCTACTCCTCTCGCGTGCGGTCGTGAGACAAAAGGAGTTTGCCATTCGAGCCGGGCTCGGCGCCGGCCGCCGGCGTTTGATGCAACAGATGTTGACTGAGAGTTTGTTGCTCGCTTTGGTTGGCGGAATGCTGGGCGTGCTCCTCGCCTTCTGGTTGGCGGAAGCACTTATGACGCTCGCGGCAGCCAATACGTTCGGCGAAATCTCGCGCCTGGCTACAGTCAACATTGATATCCGAGTGCTGGGCTTTGCGTTGCTGGTGTCGTTTTTGACCGGCGCGTTGTTCGGTCTGGCGCCGGCCTTTCAACTCTCACGCCCGGAATTGAATGACTTACTAAAAGAAGGCTGGCGCGGAAGCGGTTTTCACCGCGGCAGAGTGCGTCACCTCCTGATGGTGACCGAAGTCGCCTTGTCTATTGTCTTGCTTGTGGGCGCCGGCCTATTGATCAGGAGCTTTATCAACCTTTTGGAAATCAATCCGGGCTTCAAAGCGGAGCACCTGCTGACCGCGCGACTGTCCTTACCATATCCGCGTTATCAAGATCGAGCGCGACGCCAACAGTTTGTCGAGCAGCTCTTGCCGCGCATTTCTGCCTTGCCTGGAGTCGAATCCGCCGGAGCGATCAATCATCTGCCGCTGACGGATTTTCTTTTTACCGGATGGCTGCGCGTTGAAGGACAAGCGGAGGCGATCAATCGCAACGAAGCGGGTATTCCTATCAGCCAGATTACTCCTGATTATTTCCGCACAATGGGTATTCCGCTGCGTTCAGGTCGTAACTTCACCGAGCATGACGACGCTGACGCACCGAGAGTCGTGATTCTCAACGAGACGCTAGCCCGCAAACTCTTCTTCGGCCAGGAACCGATCGGCCGGCGCGTTTGGGTGCCAGGCCCCGGCAAAGGAATGCCGATCGTGGTTGGCGTCGTCGGAGACGTGCGGCATGAAGGTCTGGACCGAGACGTGAGGCCGGAAGTCTACGTACCGTATACGCAGAACCCTTCCGGCTTTATGACCCTGGTGATTCGCAGCAAGGTCGATCCGCTGAGCCTGGGCGCGGCGGTGCGAAAGGAAGTGCTGGCGCTTGATTCAAGTCTACCGGTTTACCAAGTCATGACCATGGACCAACGCCTGTCAGAATCGTTTGCGCCGCGCCGCTTCAATTTACTGCTGCTCGGTGTTTTTGCGTTCTTAGCTTTGACGCTGGCCGCGGTGGGAGTCTACGGAGTGATTGCTTACGGAGTAACCCAACGCACGCACGAGATTGGCATCCGCATGGCTCTGGGTGCTCGAGGAGGGGATGTTTTGAGACTACTCATGAGACAAGGCATGAGTTTGGTGGCGCTCGGTGTCGTACTCGGCTTGGCCGGAGCCTGGGCGCTAACGCGCGTGATGACGAACTTGTTGTTCGGCGTGACTCCGACTGATGCAACAACTTTCGCCAGTGTGGCCGCTCTACTAATCGTCGTCGCATTGCTAGCGTGCTACATCCCGGCTCGACGCGCGACGAAAGTCGATCCGCTAGTGGCGCTGCGGTACGAATGAGATGGAGAGTGCGCGAACAACGGTACAGAACAGGGAGCGGTAGGACCTGGTGTCAATTAGCCGGCACAGCAAGTTGAAATCACTGGCGACCCGCTCGCTAGTGCTCGCGGTTCTGTATTAATCGCGGTTTGTGAATCAAAGGAGAAACGACCATGCACACTTTATGGCAAGACTTGCGTTACGGCCTGCACATGCTGGCGAAGTATCCCGCCTTTACCGCGATTGCGGTTTTGACGCTGGCGCTGGGCGTGGGCGCGAATACAGCGTTGTTTAGTGTCATGGATGCAGTGCTGTTGAAAAAATTGCCGGTAAAAGATCCGGACCGGCTAGTGTTGTTCAGCTCAATCTCGAAAAGAGAATTCAGTCCCGGCAGTCACAACGGCAGTAACAGACTTGATCCGGCGACCGGGCTGAACATTCGGACATCGTTTCCTTACCAGAGTTTCGCCCGCCTCCGCGAACAGCGTGGCGCGTTGACTGATCTTATCGCTTTTGGCTCGGTCGCGTTGAATGTGAATGCCGAAGGCCAGGCGGATGTCGCCGACGGACAAGCCGTCTCCGGTAACTATTTTGAAGTCCTGGGAGTGCCCGCGTTTCTCGGCAGAACGATCAACCAAACGGATGACAATACCGCGGCAAGCGCGGTTGCCGTGCTGAGTCATCGCTACTGGCTGCGACGCTTTGGTGGCAATCGCGAAGTAATTGGCCGGCAAATCAATCTGAACAACGTTGCGTTCACGATCGCGGGCGTTGCGCCGCCTGGCTTCGACGGCACGATGCAGGTTGGCTCATCGCAGGATGTTTACATCCCCATCGCGTGGGAGCCGCAAGTCACAGGCGAGCGCTCGATGATGAAGGGCGCGGGCGTTTGGTGGTTGCGATTGATTGGCAGGCTGAAGCCGGGCACGAACCTGGAGCAAGCGCGCGCTACTCTGGAGAATACATTTCAACAATCTGTTATCGAGCATCGCATGGCGCGACAGGACCAGGCAAAGACGCTGGGTCAGAAAGCAATTGGTCCGTTGGATCCGAAAGACTATCCGCGCTTGGGCGCCGATTCGGGCAGCCAGGGCGAAATGAATATGCGGCAGTTTTACGAGCGGCCGCTCAAACTCTTGTTGGGAGTCGTAGCGTTGGTGCTGCTGATTGCCTGCGCCAACGTGGCGAATCTTTTGCTGGTGCGCGCCTCATCGCGACAAAAAGAGATTGCCGTGCGGCTGGCGATGGGCGCGAGCCGCCGGCGTTTGATTCGTCAGTTGTTGACGGAGAGTTTGCTGCTGGCGTTGTTAGGCGGCGTGCTCGGCGTAGTGTTCGCACTGTGGCTCAAAGACGGTCTGTTGGTGGTGTCCGATTCTCACAAAGTCACTGGTAGTAGCCCAGGTGTCGCTGTCCTTGTTGCTGCTGATCGGCGCGGGACTGCTGGTACGCACGCTGCTCAATTTGCAGCATGTCGAGATGGGATTCAATGCGCGCAATCTCTTGCTCTTCACGGTTGAGCCGCGCTTGATCGGTTACAAGGATGAGCGGCTGGCGAATCTCTACCAGCAGATGTCGGAGCGCATTGAAGCGGTGCCCGGGGTCAGTTCAGTCACCTTCTCACGAATGCCTCTGCTTTCATTCAGTTCGTACAACAGCACCTTTTATCTTTCGGGAGCCCGGGCCGCAGCGGACGGCCGCGTACCTTCGAGTGGCAATGTCTATATTCATCAGGTGCGTGAAAACTTTCTCGAGTCGATGGCGATTCCGCTACTGTCGGGCCGCAGGTTTACATCGCACGACGATGCCCACGCGCCCAAAGTTGCCGTAGTAAATCAAACCTTCGCACAGCGCTTTTTCCCCAACGAAAACCCGATTGGCAAACGCTTCGGTTTCGATTCTGACAAGACGAGCGAAATCGAAATCGTCGGTCTCGCGAGAGATGCCAAGTACACGAGTCAGCGTGAGGAGACGCCGCCCACGGCCTACCTTCCATGGATGCAGGAGCTGCGCGTGGTCGGCTCAGCTACCTTCGAGGTGCGCACGACAGGCGATCCAAAGGCGGCCATCACCAGCATTCGTCAAGCTGTGCGCGACGTAGATGGCAATCTGCCCCTCAAGGACATCAAGACGCAGATCGAGCAAGCAGACGAAACACTCTCGATGGAACGATTGTTCGCAAAATTGCTAAGCCTTTTCGGTCTGCTCGCGCAGCAACTCGCTTCGATCGGATTGTATGGTGTGCTGGCGTGGTCGGTGTCTCAGCGCACACATGAGATCGGAATCCGCATAGCACTGGGCGCCAGCCGCGGCAAAGTGCTGAAGATGATTCTTCAGCAAGGGATGACGCTGACGCTGATCGGTATTGTGCTCGGCTTAGGTGGCGCTTATGTGCTGACGAAATATCTGGAAAGCTTGACGACGATGTTGTACGGAGTTCAGCCCAGAGATCCTTTGACCTTCGGCGTGGCTGCGACGCTGCTGACAGTGGTGGCGCTGGTCGCGTGTTTTGTGCCTGCGCGGCGGGCAACGAAAGTCGATCCGATGGTGGCGCTGCGGTATGAGTGAAGTCGGTGATGAAAATCGCAATTACCGCTGCGAAGGAGATTAACTACGGTGACATTACTTCAAGATTTACGCTTCGCCATTCGAGTTCTGATCAAGAATCCGATCTTTACCTTGGTCGCAGTGGCTACTCTTGCCCTGGGAATCGGAGCTAACAGTGCGATCTTCAGCGTGGTTAATTCCATTCTAATTCGGCCGCTGCCCTACCAGCGTTCGGAAGAGCTGGTCCTGATTAATCACGTATACCCAAAACTCGATCTGCGCGCCGCAGTCTCTGTTCCGGGCTATCTCTTCTACAAGGATCACTCCCAGTCATTTCAGAGCATGGCTGCGGTCAAGGACTGGGAAGCAAATCTAACCGGCGACGGCGAGCCCGAGCGAGTTGACGGCACAAAAGTGACGGGGAGCTTCTTTGCCACTTTGGGAGTGCCGCCGGCACAGGGGCGAGATTTTGCGGCTGACGATACTGAAACGGGGCGCGATCATGTCGCAGTCATTAGCGAGGGGTTGTGGCGCCGCCGGTTAGGCGGCCAGGCAAATGTCATTGGCCATAAGATTACAGTCAACGGCGAAAGCTATTCGATCATTGGCGTTATGCCGCGCGGCTTCGCCTTCGGTCGGGAGTTTGGCGCCACGATAGATCTGTTTGTCCCGCTTGCGTTCACGCCGCAGGAGAATGTACCGGACAACTTCGGTTGGGAATTCCTGACCGTAGTCGCACGTTTGAAGCCCGGCGTCACTCAACGACAAGCCCAGGCGGAACTGGATACCACCGCAGCCAACCTCCGGCACCAATACATGAATGATGCCGACCCGTCCAACTGGGGCATAGGAGTTACCTCGTTACGTCAGTCTGTCGTTGGCGACATTCGGCCCGCGCTCTTTGTCCTGTTCGCAGCCGTGGGCTTTGTTCTGTTAATCGCTTGCGTGAACGTCGCCAATCTGTTGTTGGCTCGTGCCGCGGTGAGACAGAAAGAGATCGCAATCCGGCTTGCCGTCGGCGCGAAGCGCGGTCGGGTAATTCGCCAGTTGCTGACTGAAAGCGTTTTGCTTGCGTTGGTTGGGGGTGGACTGGGATTGCTGATTGCCTATTGGGGTGTCAGTCTTCTGGTCCGCCTGAACGAAACCAATATTCCGCGCGCGCAGGAGATTGGCTTAGATGGACGCGTGGTTCTTTTTACCCTGGGAATATCCGTGCTCACCGGAATTCTGTTCGGCCTGGCTCCGGCTATTCGATCCTCCAGGAACGAGTTGGTGCACGCGTTGAAGGATGCGGGCCGCAGCGGCAGCAGTGGCCTTCGTCAACGCTTCCGTAGTTCGCTGGTCATAGCCGAGATCTCGCTTTCGTTGGTTGTTCTGGTGGGTGCGGGTCTGCTTATTCGCAGCTTCTGGCGCGTGCAGCAGGTCGATCCGGGTTTCCGAGCCGACAACATTCTCGCGATGAGCTTGGCGCTGCCTGATTATAAGTATCACAAAGCAGTAGACCAACGCCTCTTCTTCGATCGGCTGTTGCAAGCAACAAAGGCGCTCCCGGGAGTGCAATCAGTAAGCGAAACCTCCGCTCTGCCATTGAGCGGGTCGACGCCGAGCTCAAGCTTTTACATCGAAGGCCGGCCGGTGGCTACCGGTCAACAAGCGCCGCATGGTGATTACGCGTCTGTCAGCCCTGACTATTTTCAGACGCTGGGCATCAAGTTAATTCGCGGACGCATATTCACCGAACACGACAACTCAGAAACCGCAGGCGTGGTGATTATCGACGAGACCGTGGCCCGGAAGTATTGGGCCGGCGAGGATCCGATCGGCAGACGCATCACGTTTGAAGGGGAACGCAAGAATCCACTTTGGCGCGAGATCATTGGCATTGTGGGCCACGTCAAGTCGAGAGCACTGGACGGAGAGTCACGTCCGCAATACTACGTCCCGCTTGACCAACGGCCGGAGTCGAGCATGTTTCTCGCGGTGCGCACGACAGGCGGACCTTCGAGCGTTGCTCCCGCCGTACGCGCTCTCATTCATTCGCTCGATAAAGATTTGCCGGTCTATCGCGTTACCACAATGGAACAACTCGTTGCCAGTTCATTGGCCCAACGGCAATTTTCGACGTTGCTCCTGGGAGTATTTGCGCTGATCGCTTTGTTACTCGCGGCAGTTGGCCTGTACGGCGTTACCGCTTACTCAGTGACCCAACGAACGCACGAGATTGGCTTGCGCGTTGCGCTCGGGGCGCAACGGAGCGATGTGCTCAAACTGGTCGTCGGTCAGGGAATGGTTCTGACGGTAATTGGTGTCGCCATCGGTTTGGCCTCGGCCGCTGCTTTGACGCGCGTGATGTCGACCATGCTGTTTGGTGTGGCGGCGACTGACCGCACGACCTTCATCGCAGTTTCGCTGGTGGTAGTGATCGTGGCACTACTGGCTTGTTACATTCCCGCGCGCCGCGCGACGAAAGTCGATCCGCTGGTGGCGCTGAGATACGAGTAGGCAAATGAGAAAAGCGAAACGGATTGAGGGCAAAAGATAAGGACCGAAGAACAGGCCAATGACCAAAGTAACGCGCAGAAAACAGAATATAGTACCTGGCGGAAGCCCGACCCCGGGGTCCCCAGCCGCGCAGCTCGGCTGGGGTGGGGCGGTTAGGGAGGGCTCAGTTCAAGCCCCGGATTGCGGATCGGGGGAAAAAGAGAAAAGCCGCACGACACAATTGTTGGCTGCCAGGCTTGAATAGAAGGAGCAACAACCATGCACAATTTCTGGCAAGACTTGCGTTATGGCTTGCACATGCTCGGCAGGAATCCCGGATTCACTCTCGTTGCGGTTTTGACGCTGGCTCTCGGTGTTGGCGCGAACACTGCATTGTTCAGTGTCGTGGATGCAGTGCTCTTGAAGAAGCTTCCCGTCCACGAGCCGGATCGTTTGGTGTTGTTTTCGTGGACCGCGCCCAAGGAGTTCTCTGGTGGTAGTTATACCGGAAGCAGCTTTCGCGATCCGCAGACAAGAGTAATTAAGCGGACTTCCTTCCCGTTTCAGACTTTCACGCGTTTCCGCGAGCAGCAGCAAAGCGCGCTCTCCGACGTCTTCGCCTATGGCTCGCTCATTCTGAATGTTAATGCAGACGGCCAGGCTGAGGTCGCCACTGGTCAGGCGGTGTCAGGCAATTACTACGCAGTCTTGGGAGTTCCAGCTTTTCTGGGACGCACGCTCGACGAGAGTGACGACAAGTCCGTAGCCAACGCAGTGGCCGTGATCAGCTATCGCTACTGGCAGCGCCGCTTCGGTGGCGATCGCGGCATAGTGGGCCGGCAGATCAATCTGAACAACGTCGCTTTCACGATTGCCGGTGTCACGCCGCCCGGGTTTGATGGAACGGGACAGGTTGGCTCGTCGCAGGAAATTTCGATCCCGATCGCCTGGGAGCCTCAGGTCGATGTGGAGCGCCCGTTGATGAAGGGAGCGGGGGTGTGGTGGTTGCGGCTGGTCGGCAGGCTCAAACCGGGCGCGACGCTCGCGCAGGCCCAGGCCACTTTGGAAAATGTATTTCAGCAGTCTGCCCTCGAGCATCGCGCGGCGCGACAAATAGAAGCAAAGGCGGAAGGAGCTGACCCCATTCGTCCTCTGGAACCGAAGGATTATCCGCGCCTCGCCGCGGATACCGGGAGTCAAGGCGAACCCGGCACGCGGCAGTTTTATCAGAAACCGCTTTATCTCTTGTTTGGAGTAGTCGTACTGGTGTTGCTGATCGCCTGCGCAAATGTCGCGAACCTCCTGCTGGTGCGAGCGTCGTTGCGCCAAAAGGAGATCGCTGTTCGATTGGCGGTGGGCGCAAGCCGCTGGCGTCTCATTCGCCAACTGCTGACTGAGAGTCTGCTGCTGGCGACACTCGGCGGGGCCGCCGGCGTGTTGTTTGCGCTGTGGATCAAAGATGGATTGCTGGCGGTGGGCGTTTGGGGCAATCGAGGAATGACGTCGCTCAATCCTCGGCTCGACTGGCGCGTGCTCGGCTTTACGCTAACTCTCTCGTTCTTGACGGGCATCGTGTTTGGCATTGTGCCGGCATTGCGCGCAACGCGAGTTGACCTCACGCCAACGCTCAAAGATACCGGTAGAGGTTCGAGCACCGTTGCGCGCTCGCTGCTCAGCAAGTCGCTGGTGGTCGCGCAAGTGTCGCTTTCTCTGTTGCTGCTGATTGGCGCCGGTCTGCTCCTGAGGACGCTACTCAATCTCCAACGAGTCGAGACGGGATTTAATGCGCGCAACCTCCTGCTGTTCAGCGTCGAGCCGAGCCTGATCGGCTACAAGGAGGAGCGGCTGCGGAATCTGTACCTGCAAATGTTTGCCCGCCTGGAAGCCGTGCCGGGAGTGCGTTCAGTCACCTTCTCGCGCACGCCGT
>WNGQ01006841.1_pt1 | contig 10999 bp, 6 predicted proteins | sample 5407661 | NCBI WGS metagenome assembly WNGQ01 (sample SAMN13153382, study PRJNA577476) | soil metagenome | isolation source: 60 cm soil or saprolite under Garry oak tree replicate 2 | place: USA:California | collected 2016-06-15
AGGCGACGGCCGACAACCTGGAGGCCGAACTCGTGGCCAACGCATGGGTGAATCCGGCCACTATCGCTGAGGCACGGGCGCGCACGCGACGCCATCCAGCACCGGCGGCATCCAGCCAGTGGTGCATCAGCACCGCGTGGTCGGCGACCGTCGCGGCCCATCCGTCCGGTGACGCGCTCGCGCCGCTCGCGCCGGTGCTGGCAGCCCGTATGGGCGATATCGCGCCCGACTCGCTGGCCGCCGTCTACGCCCTGCTGATCCTCATCTTCAACGACGCGCTCAGTGCGGCGGGCGAGATCTGCGAGACGGCCCTGGCTTCGGCCCGCTCGCGGGGCTCGATGAGCATGGTGGCCCACGCCAGCTGCGTCCGCTCGATGATCAGCCGGCGCTGCGGGGAACTTGAGGACGCCGCGGCTGAGGGCAGGCTGGCACTCGACTTCAAACTCGAAACGTCCCCGCCGCTCGCGATCGCCTGGGCGGCCGCGTTCTGCGTCGAAGCGCTCGTTGGCCTCGGCCGGCTCCAGGAGGCAGAGGCCACCGCGGAGGCCGCAGCCGCCCGGCGGCCCTCCGCCGGCTACCTGCACACACTCACGTTCCTGCAGGCTCGCGGCGGGCTCCGCACTGCCCAGGGACGATTCAGCGAGGCCCTGGATGATCTGCGCGCGGCCGGCCGGGGCTGGCGCGAGCTCGGCGTGAGCCATCCCGCGATCGCGTCCTGGCGCACCGACGCTGCCGCCGCCCATGCCGCGCTCGGCCACCAGGAGGAGGCGGCATCACTCGCTGCCGAGCAACTCGCGCTTGCCCGGCGGGTCGGCACCCCAATAACCCTCGGCGTCGCGCTACGCGCCTACGCCGCGGCAGCCGCCCGGGATCAGGCCGAGGAGTGCCTGGCCGAGGCGGTGCGCCTGCTGGAATCCACGCCCGCCCGGCTCGACCTCGCGTACGCGCTCACCGACCTCGGTTCCCTCCTGCGCCGGCACGGACGGCGCACAGACGCCCGCCCGCCGCTTCACCGCGCTCTCGACCTCGCCCACCGGGCCGGTGCGGCACAACTGGCCGAACGCGCCCGTGCCGAGCTCATCGCCGCCGGGGCCCGGCCCCGCCGGGCCGCGCTCACCGGCCCGGACGCGCTCACCACTGCCGAAAGACGCGTCGCCGGGCTCGCGGCACTTGGCCGGGGAAACCGTCAGATCGCGCAGCAGCTGTTCATCACCCTGCCCACCGTCGAAACCCACCTGCGGCACGTCTACCGCAAACTCGGCATCACCTCCCGGGCCGGGCTCGCGAGCCGGCTCGGCCCGCAGGCCGGCCCGCAACCCACCCTCTCCGCGAACAAGGCTCCCGCCGTGTGAAACCTGCCGTTCCGGTCTTGCGCTCCGGTGACGGTGGCAGAGAGAAGCGAGGCAGGCTGCGCGGGATACTGGGGCGCATGGTTGACGACACCGCACGGGACCGGGCTATCTACCACGCGCTGAAGGCCGTTGACGAGGTCGCCGCCGCCCTTCAGGCGCACCTCATTGAGGAGCACGGCGCCGATCCGGAGCGCGCTGCTACCCACAGCACCTTCACCAACTCGCTCAAGCTCCTGCGGCAGGCTCGCGAGCGCCTGGGCGAAGGACTGCGAGCTGTCGAGGCCGACAGCATCGCCGAGTCTGACGCGATCTCTCTGCGCAACCGTTGACCCGACGGTCGCGTCATTCGCGGTGCCGTGCCACGGCTCAGCTGCGCAGGTAGTGGTCCATCCCGGCCAGGGGGGCTCTGACCTCTTCGGCGAGGACCGGTCGGCGGGCGCGGGCGATGAGCAGCTTGCGCCAGAAGGACCCTGGGATAGACCGCCCAGGTCACCGTCAGCGTCGACCCGTGCTCCGGGCTACAGGCCGCGGAACACGATCAGCGCCAGGTCATCGGCTGGCGGGCCGGATCCGAACTCATGGACTGCACGCTGAATTCTGGCCACTATCGCGCCGGCGTTCAGGCCCGAGCATTCACCGAGCAACTGGCTCAGGCCGTCGTCATCGTCGAGCAGCCGTCCGGCGGCCCGGCGTTCCGTCACCCCGTCGGTAACGCAGAGCAGCACATCATCCGGCGACATGCGGATCGTGTCGGCGCGGAACGCGACCGTGTCCAGCACGCCGAGGAGCGGTTGCGGCTCGGCCCCGGTCTGCACCCCGCCGTCTGAGCGCAGGATCAGCGGCGGCGGGTGGCCGGCGCAAACCAGGGAGATGGTGGCAGTGCCGCCGGGCGCCGGGATGAGCTCTCCGTGGATCAGCGTCACGAATGGCGTCCGGGAAGCTTCACCGATGATCAGCGCATTGAGCCGCTTAAGCACGGCCGGGACATCGCGTCCCTCCCTGGCCAGGATGCGCAGCGCATGCCTGGTCAGGCCAGTTACGGCGGCGGCCTCGGGGCCCTTGCCGCAGACATCGCCGATGGTGAACCGCCAGCGGCCCCCGGCGACCTCGAACACGTCGTAGAAGTCGCCGCCAACCTCGTTTCCCTCGCCGGCCGCCTGGTACGCGGCCGCCAGGTCCACGCCAGGGATGTACGGTAGCTCGGGCGGCAGCAGGCTGCGCTGCAGCGCATGGGTGGCTTGCAGCTGCTCCGAGTAGAGCCTGGCGTTGTCCAGGGCAAGGGCGGCACGCCGGGTCAGATCCTCCGCCAGATCCAGCGCATCCCTCGCCGTTGCCCCGCCGCGAGGGCGCCCGATCACGAAGACCCCCGGGCTGCGATCGCGCGCGCGCAACGGAAAGCACCAGGCCGGATCGGAGACCAGCTCGGCGGTCATGGCCCCGTGCAGCTCCGGCCGCGGGCTGGCAAGTGACCACGGCTGCGCGCCGCCGCCGGGACGGATCTTGGGCGGCGGACTGTGGTTGAGCAGACTGGTGAGTGCGTCGGCACGAGACTCATCTGCGTGCCAGGCGTAGGCCAGCTTGAGCTCGCCGCTCTCATCGGGCAGCAGCACGGCACACCATGCCGCCAGCCGCGGCACGACAAGCTGTGCGGCGAGCGCGATTGTCCGGTCCTCGTCCAGGGTGCCGGCCAGCAGGTCGCTTGCCTCGGCCACCAAACTCAGCCGCCCCCGCCAGGCCCGGTTGCGTTCACTCAGCCTGGCTCGCTCAAGCGGAACTGCCACCCGATCGGCTATCCGCTGCACTCGGGCCAGGTCCGCGTCGCTGAATCGGCCCGGCTGGTCGGCAACAACGGCCAGCATGCCGGTTACCCGGCCCTCGGCCAGGAATGGGACGGTCATCAGCGACTGCCCGGAGTCGCGCTGAGCCTGCGCGAGATCGGCGCCTCGCGCTGCGAGCTTGTTGTAGAAGCCGAGGACGGTGCCCGGGCCGACCGGATCCGCTTCGGTACCCGCGGCGGGCGCTACTGCCTGGATGGCGCCACGCCCGGCAGCGGCGCGCATACTCAACTCGCCGTCCTCGTCAGCGACCAGCGCGTACGCGGCATCAGCCGCCACCGCCGCAGCGGCCAGCTCTACCGCGTGACCGAGCAGCTCATGGTATCCGCCCTGAAGCCGGTCCGCGCCGCCTCGCTCGCCCGCGGCCGAGGAGAATTCCCCCGGGATTAAGCCGTTCAGGGCCCCGGCTCCGGTCAGAGCCTCGTCGACGGCAGGCGCGGAGGCCGGGCCGCGGTCGGGCTGGGCGCCCAGCCCTAGCCGGAACCAGACCACCTTGGCTGCTGGCGCATAGGTCACTCCCCACGACGACGAGAGCGCCCCGGGCAACAGCAGCCCGCGGCTATTTGGCCGGTCGGCTTCGGCGGCGCCGCTTGGCGGGTCGGGGATCATGCGGGCCGGATGCCCGTCCAGAACCGACACCTCCACTGTGGCGCCGTCGAACCTGCACGTCAATTGGACGCTAGTTCCGGCATGCACGACGGCGTTGGTGACAAGCTCGCTGGTCAGGAGCACAGCATCGGCCACTAGGTCATCACGGCCGGACAGCTGCCAGGAATTCAGCGTTTCCCGGACGAATCGCCGGGCAGCGGCAGCCGCCGTCGGCTCTGGTTCAAAGGCTGCGGCAGCGACGAGGTCCTCGTGTCCGTCCACGTGTCCTGTGCGGCCCCCGGGATATCGGTTCAATCGGTGACGTTTGCAGTTGCCTGTGGTCCTATCGTGGCAGACTTGCGATGTCGGCACACGGGGGAAGCGCAGTCCGGTCCCGCAGCGTTGCGGCCGGGCGTTGTCGGCAAGCGGCGGAGGAGGACATTGCGATGACCCGCGCTACCGGGAACTCGCGCCGCAACGACGCAAACGGGACACGCGCGGATAACGGCGTGGGCTCAGCCAACGGATCCGGCGCTGGCAGCGGAACCGGACGGTACACCGACGCCGACCTCGAGCCGATCCGCGCAACCCTGGCGGCGTTCGCGCGCGGCGATTTGCGCCCGCGCGCGGGGCGGGCCGACGACCGGCATCAGGGTGCCGTGCTGGCCGAGATCGGCCAGCTGGCCGACGAGCTCGGCGGCCAGCTGGCGTCGCTTAACTCCGAGGTCACCCAGAAGGCCGCGCAGGTGCGTGACATCGCGCTGATCACCACGGCGGTGGCCAGCGGCGACCTGACCCGGAAGGTGACGGTCGATGCGCAGGGCGAGATGCTGCAGCTCAAGCAGACGGTGAACACGATGGTCGACCAGCTGTCGGCCTTCGCCGACGAGGTGACCCGGGTAGCCCGCGAGGTCGGCACCGAGGGCAGGCTCGGCGGCCAGGCGTACGCGCGCGGCGTTTCCGGGGTGTGGAAGGACCTGACCGACAACGTCAACTTCATGGCCGGCAACCTCACCGGCCAGGTCCGCAACATCGCGCAGGTCACCACGGCGGTAGCGAACGGGGACCTGAGCAAGAAGATCGACGTGGACGCCCGCGGTGAGATCCTGGAGCTGAAGACCACCATCAACACGATGGTCGACCAGCTGTCGGCCTTCGCCGACGAGGTGACCCGGGTAGCCCGCGAGGTCGGCACCGAGGGCAGGCTCGGCGGCCAGGCGCGCGCACGGGACGTTTCGGGGGTGTGGAAGGACCTGACCGACAACGTCAACGGCATGGCCAGCAACCTCACCGGCCAGGTCCGCAACATCGCCCAGGTTGCCACGGCGGTAGCCAACGGGGACCTGAGCAAGAAGATCGACGTGGACGCCCGCGGTGAGATCCTGGAGCTGAAGACCACCATCAACACGATGGTCGACCAGCTGTCGGCCTTCGCCTCAGAGGTGACCCGGGTAGCCCGTGAGGTCGGCAGTGAGGGCAGGCTCGGCGGCCAGGCCGAGGTGGAAGGCGTGTCCGGCACATGGAAGCGGCTGACCGAGAGCGTCAACGAGCTGGCGAGCAACCTGACCACACAGGTCCGCGCCATCGCCGGGGTCGCCAGCGCCGTCGCCGAGGGCGATCTGACCCAGTCCGTCGAGGTCGCGGCGCGCGGTGAGGTCGCCGAGCTCAAGGACAACGTCAACCTGATGGTCGCGAACCTGCGCGAGACGACCCGCGCCAATCAGGAGCAGGACTGGCTGAAGACCAATCTCGCCCGGATTGCCGGGCTCATGCAGGGCCACCGCGATCTGCTTGAGCTGGCGCGCCTTATCCTCGGCGAGCTCACGCCGCTGACCTCTGCGCAGTACGGTGCCATTTACCTGGCCAGCGATGCCGCGGGCGGGCAAGGTCAGCAGCAGGAATTCACCCGGATCGCCACCTACGGCTTTACGAAGGGCGGCCTGGATCATTTCGGGGCAGGAGAGGGGCTGGGCGGCCAGGCAGCCATCGAGCGCACGCCGATCCTGATCACCGATGCCCCGGCCGGATACCTCAAGGTCGGATCGGGTCTCGGCGAGGCCGCGCCGGTGAGCATAGCCGTGCTGCCAATCCTGTTCGGGGACCAGGTCCTCGGCGTGCTAGAGCTGGCCTCGCTGACCCGGTTCAGCGATGTGCACCTGGCCTTCTTTGACCAGTTCGTCGGGACCATCGGCGTTGCCATCAATACGATCATGGCAAATTCGCGGACGGAGGCCCTGCTGAGCGAATCCCAGCGGCTGACCTCTCAGCTGCAGGAGCGCTCGGTCGAGCTGCAGCGCCAGCAGGCAGAGCTGCGCAGGTCCAACGCGGAACTCGAGGACAAGGCAGCACTGCTGGCAAAGCAGAACAGCGCCATCGAGATACAGAACCGCCAGATCGAGCAGGCGCGCAGCACGCTGGAGGAGCGGGCTCAGCAGCTTGCGATTTCGTCCAGGTACAAGTCGGATTTCCTTGCCAACATGTCGCACGAACTGCGCACGCCGCTGAACAGCCTGCTCGTGCTCGCCAAGGTGCTCTCTGAGAACCAGGACGGCAACCTGACCGGCCAGCAGGTGGATTTCGCCCGCACTATCCACGCGGCTGGATCCGACCTGCTCCAGCTGATCAACGACATCCTGGACCTGTCCAAGGTCGAGGCCGGCAAGATGGACGTCAATCCCGCGGAGTTGCCGCTGACGGCGCTCGTCGAGTACGTCGACGCCACGTTCCGCCCGATGGCAGAAGACAAGGGACTGAGCTTCAGCATCCAGGTGCGCCCCGGCACGCCGGACCGGCTTTACGTCGACGAACAGCGACTCGAGCAGATCGTGCGCAACCTGCTCTCCAACGCGGTCAAGTTCACGTCGGCAGGCGAAGTCAGGCTCACCGTCGGCCGCGCCGACCGGGTGGAGTTCGGCGGCGCGCTCCGCGGGGCATCCGACGTGATCGAGTTCGCGGTGTCGGATACCGGCGTGGGCATCGCGAAGAACAAGCTCAGCACGATCTTCGATGCGTTCCGGCAGGCTGACGGAACAACGAGCCGCCGCTACGGCGGTACCGGCCTCGGCCTCTCGATCAGCCGGGACATCGCCCGGCTGCTCGGCGGGGAGATCCGCGCGTCCAGTCGGCCGGGCAAGGGCAGCGCGTTCACGCTCTATCTGCCCGCCGAACAGCGCCCGCTAGGAGCCGGAGTCATGGCGATCGCCCCGGCAACGGGCGCTAGCGCCGCGGCGGAACGGGCGGCGGCCGTTCCCGGCGCAGCCGCGATGTCCGTAGCCGGGGACGGCGAAGACGCGCTGAACGGGGCACGGATACTGATCGTGGATGACGATGCGCGCAGCGTCTTCGCTCTCACCGGTGTTTTTGAACGGCATGGGGCCGAGGTGCTTTATGCGGAGAACGGACGGATCGGGATAGAGGCGCTGGAGCGCAACGAGGACATCTCGCTGGTGCTGATGGACGTCATGATGCCGGAACTGGACGGGAACGCGACAATGCGGGCGATCCGGATGATGCCGCAGTTCACTGAACTGCCGATTATCGCTCTCACCGCGAAGGCGATGAAGGGCGACCGGGAGAAGAGCATCATGGCCGGCGCGTCCGACTACGTCCCCAAGCCCGTGGAAACTGATCACCTGCTGCACCTGATGCGGAGCTGGCTGCAGCGCAGCGCCGGGCCGCGCACCGAGGGCAGACTCGCCAACTCGCCTTAGGAGCGGCCGGCGTGGCAGAGAAGGCCAACATCCTGCTAGTGGATGATCGCCCGGAGAACCTCGTCGCGCTCGAGGCGATCCTCGGCTCGCTGAACCAGAAACTGGTCCCGGTGCGCTCTGGGGACGCCGCGCTCAAGGCGCTGCTCAGCGATGAGTTCGCCGTCATCCTGCTCGACGTCGTGATGCCGGGAATGGACGGATTCGAGACCGCTGCCCACATCAAGCGACGTCCCAGGACGCGGGACGTTCCGATCATCTTCCTCACCGCGCTGAACAGCGAGCCCGACTATGCATTCCGCAGTTACTCGGCTGGCGCCGTCGACTACATCGCCAAGCCGTTCGACCCGTGGGTGCTGCGTGCCAAGGTGTCGGTATTCGTGGATCTGTATATGAAGAACCGGCAGCTCAGCGAGCAGGCGGCGCTGCTTCGCGCGCGGCTGGCGGATTCGCTGCAGGCGACCGAGACTGCCCCTGCGACCGCGGAACCAGTGCTTGCAGAACTCTCCGCGCGGCTCGCGGCGGTGGAGGACCTGGTCACGGTGCTTTCCGGGCAGACCGCCGCCGCCCCGAACCCCGCCATCACCCAATCCATTCATCAGCTGGAGCACAGTGTGGGAAGGCTGCGCGACGTGTTCGACGCGCTCCGGGTCGGCGGCTGACGCCCCGGCATCGCACGTCGGCCGGGCGCAATACCGCCGTCGCAACCGGGCAGAATGCTGTGATGGCTTCGTACTCCGTGAACCCGCACGCCGTGGCGCGGGCGCGCCAGCTCATCGACAGCCGCCAGTACGTGCTCGTCAGCGACTGGGGCAAGGTCCAGCCCGGCGCCAGCGAGCAGAACGCCTTCCTGGAGTCGCACTCGTGGGAGGAATACGCCCAATGGCATCTCGGGCTCACCGACGGTGCCCGCGACCACACCAAGGCCAGGTACGCGTTCGTCTACGGGGACTTCCGCCGCCTCCATCGCATGGGCATCATCGCCTGCCTGTACCGGGCTGCCGAGTGGCGGCACAAGGAAATCGAGCTCGCCGCCCACGAGCTCCTGCAGCGCCTGGACAACATGCCATCGTGAAGCCTCCGGCCGGGGTTGCGGCCTGCCTCCTGGCGCCGTGCGGGCAGCCAGGCGGAAAAGTTGAGAGGCCAGGTCCCGGGTTGGGGACCTGGCCTCTTGATCACCTGCCGCCCCGTGTCACCGGGATGAGGCAGGGGGGCTGGTCAAGCGCGTCGCGGTTTGATGGTGCGAGCGTCGATCGAAGTGGCCGCCCGTCCGGCGCCGTTGGCCGTATGCGTCACGGTGACGTCGAGCGGGTGGTCGGCGACGATGTCGAGAACGCCGAGCACGAGCGGCCCTCCGGTCGGGCCGACGGCCTCCTGCAGGGTGCAGCAGTCCTCAAGTGTCGCCTTGCCCGGCCCGAGCACGAGTTTCGCGAATGCTCGGGCCAGCACGGTCCGGGGCTCACGCCCGACCGGCTCATCGTGCAGCACCAGCGGCGCGAAGTACTTCACCAGCTGCACCGGGCAGGTGGTGGGATTGTAGATGGTGACCGCGGTGGCGTAGCGGCCGTCAGCCACGGTCTCGCAGCGGTCATGCCCGTGCCCCTTGTCATCCCCCTCCTGCGTGCCGCAGATCATCTCCACGGAGTGGTGCCAGCGGCAGGCGGGCACCGTGATCGTGACCGGCTTGCTCGCCACGACGGCGCCGTCGGCCACCACATCGAGGCTGCCCGTGAAGACCTGGTCTGTCTCCGCGCAGGCACGCACACCCTTCCAGGTGACCTCGAACGGCAGCGTGTGCTCCACATCCCCGGCGAGAGAGTCGTAGCTGGGAGGGGCAATCGACGCGACGAACGGCGCGATCGCTCCCGCGCGCTGGAGCTCCAGGTGACTGATGCTGTGCACGGCCGAGGAGACGAGCGAGACCAGGGTGGCGACGATAGTGGTCGCGTTCACGCCGGTGGTGTGCGATCCGCCGGGCGTGGCGCCGGTGATCCGGGTGGCCTGGCCCGGGCTGCCCCCGATGGTGCAGGCACCGTAGTCGAAGTTGTCCGGGCCAGGGCCCGGATCGCCGTCCAGCGCGCCGGCGACCCCGGTGTCGGTGCTGATGGCAACGACGGTGATCCCGGGAGCAGCCACCAAAGCGGCCGTGGCGGTGGCCTCGGTGATATCCGCGGCGGCCCCCGAGATGGCGGAGCAGATGGGATCGTGCCCGGGCGCGTCGCCGAACCAGACGAGGATCCGCTTGCTGCCCGGCCGCCAGCCGATCGCGGGATCCGTTGCGACCTGCTGCAGGGCGAACAGCTGACCCTCGGGCGTGTCGCTACCGCCGATTGCGGACCAGGCGTTCACCGCGACCGTGACATCGGCGGCGCCGGGGGTCGGGGCCAGCTGGTGCTGGAAGGCGTACGGGCTGGATGCGGGAATCGGGAAATCCTTGTAGTTCCCGGCACCCCAGGCAACGTCGAGTCCGGTGAACGCCGGGTCGTTGACGATCGCGTTGATGCCCGCCTGGACCGCGCCAATGATCGTTCCCATGCTCCCGGTGGTGTCGGCCAGCAGGTAGACGTCAGCCTTTGCGACCCCCGTCGGCACATGGACAGTGACCGTCTCTTCCTCGGTCACGCACTCCGACAGGGTCAGGTTGTTCACCGGCGGGTCGATCGTCACAGACGGCGCCGGGGTCACGGCAGGCCGCTCAGCCACGGGCATCTCGGGCGCGAACAGCCCGCGGCCGGCGAGTGCCTCGAAACGGCGCGGCGGGTGCACTGCCCCGCTTGCGTCGACAACGAGCGACGCGGTCTGGTTGTGCTTTCCCCGGACGGCGGCGTGGACCAGCCGTACTTCCTCACCAGACGGCAGCCGCGCGGTCACCTCGGCGACGATCTCGATGTCGGTGGTGCCGAGCACCTCGGCTAGTGCCGCACGAACCGCATCTCCAGGCTCGCTTGTCGTGGAACTCATGAGAGCCCCCCCTTCGCTGGGATCATCCTGACCAGAAAGAGACCCCCTGGCGGCATCAGATACACGCCTGCTCAGGAATTCACCCACGGACCTCGCGCCAGCGGCGAGCGGCTGGCCTGTTGCTGCCTCGTTGGCGAGGTCGGCGTTGTGGATTATCCGAGAGGGCCTCGGCGGCTTTCGGGTTCCTGGTCCGGGTCGGCTAGGGCAGGTCATGGACCGCGGCCAACTGGGCCACGCGCAGTGTGCCTGGCAATCCCCTCAAACCGTAGAGACTTCGGTTGTGGTGATCTTGAGTTGTGTAGCTGACCTGCTGGTGCCCGCGCGCCGGGCGGGGCAGGCTGGGCCTGCCCGTGGTTTCCTGCCGCGGGGCCGCAGAGGTCTCCGGGGTCAAGGGCGGCCCGCCAGGGCCGTCGCGCGCCAAGGCCGCGTAGTTAAGGCTCCGACCCGCTTGTCAACACGGGCAAATCGGGAGCGACGACAGCTCGTGTGCTGCTGTTGGCGTACGGCGGAACCGGACAAGTCGGGACACGGGGGGTGGCGACATGCGCCAGAGACC
>WNGQ01015353.1_pt1 | contig 10996 bp, 11 predicted proteins | sample 5407661 | NCBI WGS metagenome assembly WNGQ01 (sample SAMN13153382, study PRJNA577476) | soil metagenome | isolation source: 60 cm soil or saprolite under Garry oak tree replicate 2 | place: USA:California | collected 2016-06-15
GTTTCGTGGATGTGTGCTTCGACAGCGCCTGCGCCGTAGAACGTTTCGCCGAGGCCAATCGTGCCGCTGTCGGTGTGAACACGGACCCATAGCACGTTGGAGAACTCTTCGGTCCGCAATGTTTCGAGAGCAGTGATTTTCATCATTGATCCATTTCGATCGAGGTGGATTGTCAATGGACGGTCTGTGCGAAGCGTCTGTACGGGCAATCTTCAATATACTAATTCAGGCCCGTTTCAAGTCGACCGTACTCGGCGTCGATATCGCCAATCATGCGCATAGTGTTTCACGGGGAGAACGCTGCATCGTTCAGCCACGATTTCCATCTGCTCGTCGGCGAGACGGCGCAGAGCTCGGTGTTACCCGACGCACTGATCGATCGAGCTCATACGCAGACATATGCCGAGGCGGACGTCATCGTGGGTGGCAGTTTTTCGCGCAAATTGCCGCAGCCTCGGCAGCTGCAGCTTTTTCATGTGCCAGGTGCGGGCTATGACGCCGTGGATCTCGACGCGATTCCCGATTCAGCCGTCGTATGCAATTGCTTTGGCCACGAACAGGCCATCGCGGAATATGTGATGGCAGCGCTGCTGGAACGGCATGTGCCGCTCGCAGACGCCGACCGGCATCTACGACAGGGCGAGTGGACCTACGGGGCCGGCTTGCCCGAGCGCGTGCATGGCGAGCTCGCAGACAAGACCATTGGATTGCTTGGTTTTGGACACATAGGAAAGGCAATCGCCGCTCGAGCGAAGGCCTTCGAGATGAAGGTTCACGTGGCCAATCGCAGCCCCGTGCCGACATCATCTGTGGTAGATCGCTCGTTTGACTTGAACAGCCTCGGCGAATTCTGGAGCTCGGCGGACTTCTTTGTGGTGTCGGTGCCGTCGAATGCCGATACGGTTGGGATGGTGAACGCCGAGTCCTTTGCGGCGATGCGCGCGTCGGCGGTAATACTGAACGTCGGACGAGGGCCCACGATCGATGAGCGATCGCTGTACGAGGCTCTCAGGGACCGTCGCATCGCCGGCGCCGTTATCGACACCTGGTACAACTATCCCTCCCCCAATCATCCCAGCATCCTGCCCTCGAAGTTCCCGTTCCACGAATTGCCGAACGTCGTGATGACGCCACACATGTCGGGCTGGACAGCCGGGACGATCAATCGGCGCAAGCAGACGATCGCTGACAATATCAGTCGTCGCGCCGCTGGCAGACTCTGCGTCAATGTCGTGAGGCCGGCGCGAACCTGAGGTAACGGGTCAATCGGGGGCATCGATCAGCCCCCACCTATGAAGGCCTTGATCTGTGGCAAACTCTATCCACAGCGATAGTACGGGAACGCCCGACCCGCTTTGAGCGGGGGACCTCCTGGCTACTGAACCGACCCAATCAAAGGAGGATCGTATGAAATCGATGCGCTCGGCACTGGTGCTGGCGAGTCTTGCACTCATCGCGGCGCTCGCGATGGGGTCGGGGGCGGCAGTTGCGCAATCCGCGACGGGGCCCGCAAAGATCGGCTCGTCGCTGATCGGAAAGCTGGAAGGACCGGAGATTATCCTTGACGCCAAGGCCTTTCCGAAAACCTTCAAGGAGGCCCCGATTCTTGCCGAGCAGGTGAAGGCAGGAAAGCTGCCTGCGATCGATAAGCGCCTGCCCGAGCCTTCGCAGCTGTTCGTGGTGAAGCCCCTACGCGAAATTGGAAAATACGGCGGCAACTGGCGAAGAGCTTTCACCGGACCGGCCGACCACGAGAACGGCAACCGGATCAATTCGCTCGACAAGATCCTCACCTTCGATTACACGGGCACCAAGATCATCCCCAGCCTCGCCCGCGACTGGAAGGTCAGCGACGATGGCAAGACGACTACGATTTTCTTGCGCAAGGGCGCCAAGTGGTCCGACGGCAAACCATTCACGGCGGACGATTTCATGTTCTGGTATCAGGATATCTATCTCAACAAGAACATCAACCCGACGCCCTTCTTCGAGTTCCAGATCAACGGCAAGGACGGGGTGATGAAAAAGGTCGACGACTACACGGTCGCCTTCGAATTTCCTGAAGCTTATCCCTTCTTCGTTTCTCAGCTCGCGGGCAGCACGGCCATCGGCGGCGGGTTCGCGACGCGCGGAGGATTCCAGAACTTCGGCGGCGCCTATTGCCCGGCCCATTACCTGAAACAGTTCCTGCCCAAGTTTTCGTCGGAGGAGGCAGTGACCAAGAAGGCCAAGGATCTCGGATTCGATAGCTGGGTGTCCCTCCTCAAGAACCGCTATAGCTGGGCGCTGAATAACGAGCTGCCGGTGATGACGCCGTGGAAAACCGTGTCTGCGATCAACACGCCGACGTGGTCGATGGAACGCAATCCCTATTTCTGGGCCGTCGACACCGCGGGGAACCAGCTTCCCTACATCGACAGGATCACGATGACGCTGGCTGAAAACACCGAAGTCGCCAACCTGCGGGCGATCGCCGGCGAATACGACATCCAGGAACGGCACATGGGCCTTGCCAAGCTTCCGGTCTTCCTCGAAAACGCCAAGAAGGGCAACTACACGGTGCACCTCGATCCGGCGCTCAACGGGTCGGACGCGACCATTCACATCGGCAACGCCTACGAAGGCGATCCGGAGATTGCGAAATTCCTGAAGAACAAGGATTTCCGACATGCCCTCTCGCTCGGCATCGACCGCGACCAGCTCAACGAAGCGTTCTGGCTAGGAGTGGGAACCGCCGGATCGATAGCGCCGGCGCCCGATACCGTCTATAGCCCGGGCCCCGAATGGAATAAGAAATATGCGACGCTCGACCTGAAGCAGGCCAATGAGCTGCTCGACAAGGTCGGCCTGACCAAGAAGGATGCCGACGGCTATCGCCTGCGTACCGACGGGAAAGGACGCCTGCGTCTCGAACTGGTCACGGTCGGGGGTCAATTCATTCCGTTTACGCAGGTCGGCGAGATGATCAAGCAGCAGTGGAAGAAGATCGGTATCGACCTCGATGTCAAGGAACTGGAGCGGAGCCTGGCCTTCACCCGCGACAACAACAACGAAAACCAGATGATGACGTGGGCAAACGACGGCTCGGAAATGATCTACCTCTTCCCGCGCCATGCGCTGCCGGTGGACGCGGCCGAAGCCCACATGGGGACGGCGTACGCGAAGTGGTATGCGTCGCGGGGCACCGCAGGCAAGAAGCCGGACGATCCGGAAATGCTCAGGGCCATGGATCTTTTCCGCGAGGCGTTCGGTGCGACGGAAGAAAAGCGCGTTGCCAACGCGAAAGAGATCTGGAAGATCGCCGTCGAACAGATGTGGAGCATCGGCACGGTCGGCCAGTCTCCGGCCGTCATGGGCGTGCGTATCGTGAAGAACAACATGGGCAACGTTCCCGATCGAACCGTGAACGCACAGCATGCCCGGACTCCGCACTCGTCGATGCCGGTCACGTACTACTTCAAGTAACGTCGAAAGCGGGCCGCCGCCTGCGCGGGCTCGGCAGACGGCGGCGCTCCTGGCGCCGTCGAGCGCTTCGAGTGCCGCAACAACGGAGGCGCTGCCATGGTGGCCTATATCGTGCGTCGACTGATGCTGGCCGTGCTGACGGTCTGGGCGATTTCAGTCCTGTCTTTCATGATCATCCACCTGCCGCCGGGCGATTACGTGACCTCGTACATCGCCTCGATGTCGGCGTCGGGCAGCGCGGTTTCCGAAGGGGAGGCGACTCGGGCAGCGCGGTTTCCGAAGGGGAGGCGACGGCGCTGCGCGAACAGCTCGGCCTCGATAAGCCCATCACGGTTCAGTACGCCAAGTGGATGGGCCTCATCCTTCAGGGCAATTTCGGGATGGCGATGGAATGGGGACGCCCCGTGTCCGACGTCATCGGCGACCGCCTTACCTTGACCATGGTCATTTCCGTGGCGGCGATCATCTTCACTTGGGGCATCGCCTTGCCCATCGGAATCTACTCCGCGGTCTACCCCTATTCGTTCCTCGATTATGCGTTCACGTTGATCGGTTTCATCGGGCTCGCAATTCCAGGGTTCCTGCTGGCTCTGGTGGTCATGTATGTTGGCTTTGCCTGGTTCGGTGCGAACGTGGGCGGCCTCTTCTCGCCCGATTTGATCGAGGCACCCTGGAGCATGGAAAAGGCGTGGGATCTCACCAAGCACCTGCCGATCCCGGCCATCGTCCTGGGCGTTGCCGGAACCGCACAGTTGATCCGCATCATGCGCTCGAACCTGCTCGACGAATTGCGCAAGCCCTACGTGATGACGGCCCGTGCCCGGGGACTTTCGGAATATCGGGTCGTCATGCGCTATCCGGTCCGGGTGGCCCTCAATCCTTTCGTGAGCACCATCGGCTACCTCCTGCCCTACGTGGTGTCCGGAAGCATCATCGTATCGCTCGTGCTGAGCCTGCCGACGGTGGGTCCGCTGCTCCTCAAGGCGTTAATCGCCCAGGATATGTTCCTGGCCGGAACCATCATCCTGCTGCTGGGGGTGATGACGGTCATCGGAACGTTTATTTCGGACCTGCTCCTCATGTGGGTCGATCCCAGGATCCGGTTGGGGCGAGAGTGATGGCGGAACACGCTGCAACGCTGGAAGGGGGGGTCGTCGCCGAAGACCGCATCGCCGTCGCAACGCAATGGCAGCTCATCTGGTGGCGCTTTCGCAAGCACAAGCTCGCGGTGGGCGGGACCATCGTCCTGGTTGCGTTTTATCTGGTTTCGCTGTTCGCCGACTTCTTCGCCTACGTCGATCCGACGGAATCCGAGGCCCAGCGATCGCTGATGGCGCCGCAGCCGATTCACTGGACCGACGAGGGAAGCTTCAGGCCGTACGTGTACGCGCTGAAAGGAACGCGCGATCCCCTCACGTTCAAGCGGGTCTACGTTCCCGACACGAGCACCAAGATACCGGTCAAGTTCTTCGGCCATGGAGAGCCGTATCAGTTGCTGGGCTTCATCCCGACCGACCGCCACCTGATTGCCGTCGAAGGCGCCAAGCCGAGCGAGTCGCTGTTCCTGATGGGAACGGACACGCACGGACGCGACCTCTGGTCGCGCCTCATGTACGCGACGCGAACGTCGATGACGATAGGCCTGGTCAGCGTGGCCCTGAGTCTGGTGCTGGGCGTCGTCCTGGGCGGCATATCCGGCTATTTCGGCGGGGCGATCGATACGGTCATCCAGCGGATCATCGAGATCCTGCGCTCGATTCCGACGATTCCCCTCTGGATGGGCCTGGCCGCTGCGCTTCCCGCCGATTGGAGCGTTGTGCAGGTTTACTTCGCCATCACAATCATCATATCGCTGATCGGCTGGACCGAGCTCGCCCGGGTCGTCCGGGGGCGATTCATCTCCCTCAAGCAGGAGGACTTCGTCATGGCGGCCGAGCTAGTCGGTTGCAGCAAGGCGAGGATCATCTTCCGCCACATGGTGCCCTCGTTCATAAGTCACATCATCGCGGCGACGACCCTGGCGATCCCGGCGATCATCATCAGCGAGACTGCGTTGAGTTTCCTGGGGCTGGGCTTGCGGCCGCCTGCGATCAGTTGGGGTGTACTACTGCAGGATGCCCAAAACATCCAGGCCCTGGTGATATCTCCGTGGCTTCTTTTCCCGTCCATTGCCGTCATCGTTGCGGTCCTCGCTTTCAATTTCATGGGGGACGGGATGCGGGATGCGGCCGACCCCTACCTGTGACGATGCGTAACGATCCAAAACCGCTTCTTTCGGTCAGGAATCTGAGGACCAGTTTCTTCCAGGACGAGGGAACGACCAAAGCCGTCGACGGCGCTTCGTTCGACGTCTCTCCGGGAAAGACGCTGGGCATCGTCGGCGAGAGCGGCTGCGGTAAAAGCGTGACTGCGCAGTCGATCCTGCGGATCGTCGATCGTCCTGGTCGCATCGTCGAAGGCGAGATTGTTCTGACCCGCGCCGACGGGTCGCAAATCGATCTGGTCAAGCTCGACGCCAACGGCCGGGAGATGCGTTCGATTCGAGGGGGAGAAATCGGTCTTGTCTTTCAGGAGCCCATGACCTCGTTCAGTCCCGTGCATACGATTGGCGCCCAGCTCATCGAGGCGATCCTCCTCCACAATGCGGTCAGCAAGAAGGAGGCGCGACGCCGGGGGATCGAAGCGCTGCGTAGCGTAGGCATCCCGAAGCCGGAGCGTCGCATCGACGAGTATTCGTTCGAATTGAGCGGAGGACTCCGCCAGCGGGCGATGATCGCCGTAGCCCTTTCCTGTGATCCGCGTCTGCTGATCGCCGACGAGCCTACGACGGCGCTCGACGTCACCACCCAGGCGCAGATTCTGGATCTGCTGCGGAAGCTTCAGCGGGAACGGGGAATGGCCATCATGCTCATCACCCACAACCTCGGCGTGGTGGCCGAGATGGCCGACGACGTGGTGGTCATGTATCTGGGCCGGGTGGTCGAGCGAGGCAACGTCGATGACATCTTTCACGACCCGAAGCACCCCTATACGAAGGCTCTGCTGCAGTCCATTCCAAGCATCGAGTCCGTGCCGAGGTTGAAGCTTGCAACCATCAGTGGGTCGATTCCCCACCCGTTCAACCGGCCGACGGGTTGCCCCTTCCATCCCCGTTGCGTTGCCTCCATTGCCGGCCGCTGCGACAAGGAGGTCCCGCTTCTTCGGGCTGTCGGCGAGGGTAGAAAAGCAAGCTGCTTTCTCTACCAGTGATGAGAGGCGGACAAGAATGACGAACGCCTACGCCGGTTCACGCAAGTCCGTGCTCCTCGATGTAAAGGGACTCAAGAAATATTTCCCCATTCGAAGGGGTCTTCTCCAAAAGACCGTCGGCCTTGTGAAGGCGGTGGACGACGTGACATTTTTTCTGAATCAGGGTGAGACACTGTCCCTCGTCGGAGAGAGCGGCTGCGGAAAAACCACGACTGCCCGCTGTATTTTGAGAGCCATTACCCCGACGGCTGGTCAGGTTCTCCTTTCGGACAATGGTGCGCTCGTGGATGTGGCGACGGTTCCGAAGAGCAGGCTTCGGTCCCTTCGGCGGCAGATGCAGATGATCTTTCAGGACCCGTTCTCCTCCCTGAACCCGCGCATGACCCTGCTGGACATTGTGGGCGAGCCCCTGTTCGTCCACGGCGTAGGTAACCTGCAAGAAAGAACCGATCGGGTCGTGGAGATCCTCCGCCTCGTCGGCCTCCGGCCGGAATATATGCGGCGCTACCCACACGCCTTCTCGGGCGGCCAGCGTCAGCGTATCGGCATCGCCCGCGCACTTGCCTTGAATCCCCGTTTGGTCGTTGCGGACGAACCCGTCTCCGCCCTCGACGTGTCGGTCCAGGCACAGATCCTGAACCTCCTCCTCGAGCTTCAGGAAAGACTTGGGCTTACCTATCTCTTCGTCGCTCACGACTTGAGCGTCGTCAAGCACATCAGCGAGCGGGTCGCGGTGATGTACGTCGGCAGGATCGTGGAGACAGCGCCCACCGAAGAGTTGTTCGCGACTCCGAAGCATCCGTATACCGAGGCACTGATGTCGGCGGTCCCCAAACCCGATCCGCGCCTTCGTTCCGATCGGATCATCCTCCACGGCGAAGTAGCCGACCCGGCGAATACCCCGTCGGGTTGTCATTTCCATCCCCGCTGCAAGTATGCGCAGGCCGTCTGCCGGGAGAAGTCACCGGTACAGGAAGAGATCGCCCCCAACCACTTCGTGAGCTGTCATCGCGCGAAGGAACTTTCCCTTCGCGGCGTCGCCCGCCCTATTTCATAGAAACTTCACCGGACCTGCGATGGAACCATGCGGCGGTGTCCGGCCCTCCGCAGACTATATCTTCCCGACATACTGCAATGCGCTGAACACGAGTCCCCCGATCAGGCAGCCTCCGCCGAGCACGATGCAGACGATCAGTACGAACAGTTTCGCCGCGTACGGCCGGGTGAAGACCAGCTGGATTCGCGACAGGTCGCCGGCGGAGTCGATGCCGGAAACGAACAACCGGTAGACACCGGGGTGCTCGATCTCGAACTGGCGTATCGAGAGGCTCGCCGTGGAGAACCCCGAGGTGGTCGTGCGGAAGATCACCGGCGAAGAGCGCACGTCGGCGCTGCGAGCCGGGTCGCGCAACACGAATTGAGCGTTTAGCAGCGCCGTGTTCAGGCGCGGTTGCTCGATGTGCGGGACGTAGGTTCCCGCCTCGTCGAAGGTCACTTTTCCCTGCGAAACGGCGGACAGGCGCGCCACCTAGGAATCGCGCAGCAGCGCGAAGATGCGCGTGATGCTGAAGAACAGGATCGCCGCGCCCAGCAGGATCGCGCTGATCGTCAGCGCCATGAACCACGGATTCATCGCGTGTTTCTCCGCTGTCCTCTGCGAGTCTCGGCGTTTGAGGCGGGCTCGACTGACGCTACGGCGACCGGGCCCGGTCATCGAAGAAATCGTGCATCAGGAATTCCTCCAGCGCCGTGTTGTCGCCCGGACGCGCGGAGAGCACGAGGTCCCTGTCACGATGCGGCGAGCGCCAGACGAAATCTTCCTGCGAATGCTCGCGGATGATGGCAATCATCCTGCGCACGACGGCGATGCGCATGTTGGCGTTGTTGCCCTTGCGCACCTCGATCAGCTGCGGCGTGGTGCGGCCCATGTTCTCGTTCCAGCCGTTGAACAAGAACGCGGCATCGTCGTAACCCATGCGCTTGATCTCGAAGATGCCGCCGCCCTTCTTGGGGTCGTTATTGGTGGCGGCGCCGGTTGCCGCTCGGGGCAGGTTGGCCGCCAGGTTGGCGTTCCTTTCTGCCTCCTGACTGTCGATCGCCGACTCCTGCGGCGCTCCACGCTCGCGGCGCCTGGCCTGGATGTACGACCAGAGATCGCTTTCTATGGGCTGCGTGGTTTGCGGCGGCGCAGGCGGGGCAGGGGCGGGTGATGGTGGCGTCGGTATCCGCGGCGCCTCCGTCGTCGACGCAATCACCGGCGGGGGCGGCGCCGCGCGCACGGCAGCCCGGGGCGGCCGCGCCTGCGTCTTCGGCAACGCCAAGATCGCGCGCGGGGGCTCTGCTTGCGGCGACGCGCGCTCGGGAGCCGTCAGGCGGACCTGCAACCGATCGTTTGCCGGTTCCGTTCCCCCCTCATCGGGCGCCAGCAGATGCGTTTTCTGCAGCACCACGACAAGCGCGGCGAAATGCACCAGCAACGATAGCGCGATGGTTACCCAAAGGGTGCGAACCGTCACCAACTCGTGCTGGTAACGGGGTTCGTCGAGCCAATAGGTCATCGGTGAGTCGGTCTTGGGGGCCGCACGCCTGATCGGTGCTGCAGGGTGCAGGTGCGTTACCCGCTTTGACGCGGGATGCGTCGCGGAAATCCTGGCCCGTCCGCGATTTTCCCATAGGCGGGGACCGGTTCGCTTGCCGCGCAGGCGTGTTGCGAAGCCGTCGGGCGACAAGCATCGGCTAACGAACCAATACGAGCTTTGGGGATGCTTGTGCCTAGAGCCGCTCGTGCTGAGCCCTTCGACAAGCTCAGGACAGGCTTTGTCGAACCATGAACGAACTCGCCCGGCGCTACCCGAAGCTCATCGACCACCCACGCGGCTCAAGCTGTGAGGCTGTCTCTTCCCGCATCCGGCAACACGAATGTTCGTCGCGCGAGGTCGGACTTGAGCGTCCCGGGCGTGTAATACCTGTCCAGGATGGACGGCTTCCAGTTGAAGAGATCGCGATTCGCGGCGCGGAAGGATTCCCAGTCCTTCGGCGAATCATCGCGCTGCATCCGTTCGTGGATGATCAGCAGATATGCCCACGTGATCGTCTCGTGGTAGAGGCCCGGAACGCCGTGGTGGGTCGCGAACCGCTGCAGCGACGTTGTGAAGCGCTCGATGGCTTCGAGCAACGGGCATTCACGCAGATAGATCCACGCCAGGCGCACGTGATCCGCGTGATGAAAGTTGCTGCTGGGAATCGCGCACGCCTCGAAAGCATCGACGAATTCGCGGTCGTTCATGAGTCGGCTCCAGGGCTGAGGGTTGTCTTCCGATCACGCCCTTACTTGCTGCGCCGCGCCGGTCGTTTGACGGGACCGGCTTCGACGAGCTTGTGGGCGTGCGAGGCGGTGAGGTCGAGCCCGTAGATCTTCTTGAGCTCGGCGATCCGGCGCAAGGATTCGGATCCGAAGGGCGTCTTCCCTTCGAAGGCGTGCAGCACAATGCCTTCCAGCAGATCGCCCAGCGACAGGTCGTGGTACTCGGCAAGCGCCTTGAGGACCTTCACCAGGCGCTTCTCCATCCGGACGCCGGTCTGGATTCGTTCTGTTGTTATCATGGTACAAATGTACCACAAATGCGCAGAGTCGCGTCAAGCGCGCTAGGCGCGAGCGGGCGTTTGTCCTCGATCCGAAAAGGGCGCGGCCCGCGAGCGACAGGGACGCGATAGGGCGGTCAGTCAGTTGCCGCGCCGATCGATCCGGCGCTACTACTGAAATGAAAGCGGTGGCGGATACGCCGTACTCAGGTTGACGATCGCCAGGACGGGAAACAAGCCATTTTGCCGGACCTTCACCGGAGCGCATCCGGTGTCGTAGAGGATCGACTGGACCGACACCGTACTCGCCATGCCCACCGCTCCCACGTAGAGAATGATCCCCCCGCACGCCCGCATGCGCCGAACCGTACACATGAGCGCCGGCCGTGCAATCGGACGAAGTGAATAGCACGCTCCCTCCGGCTTGCCATGTCGCGAGCCCGGACGCCGTATGTCCATCGGGATCGTAGATCGGACGGATCAACGCCGGCGCCACGACACCGCTGTCGACGGTGACGAGCATGATGGTCTCGTCAAGGGGTCTCCCGGCGACGTTGCCGCTCGAGTCCACCAGCACGACAGGCTTGGGCGATGGAGACGATGCCGTACCCTGCGCACCGGCCAGGCCATTCGTGGCAAGAGCCACTGTCACGCTCGTCGCAATAAGCCAAGCCCTCATCTCGAGTCCCTCGTTCAGGGA
>WNGQ01006850.1_pt1 | contig 10995 bp, 14 predicted proteins | sample 5407661 | NCBI WGS metagenome assembly WNGQ01 (sample SAMN13153382, study PRJNA577476) | soil metagenome | isolation source: 60 cm soil or saprolite under Garry oak tree replicate 2 | place: USA:California | collected 2016-06-15
ATCTCCCGGGAGAGTAGGACGCCGCCCATTTCTTCGCGAGAGCCCCGGAGACGGGGTTCTCGGCTTTGCTCATAGGTCAACCTTGTCTTTGGTTTTGGCTGTTCTTTGAAATCTGAGAGTTTGCCCGCACGCAGTCAGTGAGGGCGTCGACCGGCGCGGTTCGTAGCTTCGCGCCGTGGCTGACCACCGCCGGGAGAGCGCCTTCGTCGCTTGCCGCGTAGACGGCCCGCATGAGACCAGCGCCTCCCGGCGGTGTGAGGCACCCGGAGCGGCGACAGGACGTCGCCCCGCCGAGGGCCCGTCTATGAGCATCCGCCACGGTACCTCGCCGGTCGGCCCGCTTCCAGCAACCAACGCGAAGGAGGTCCGATGGACGAGCACACCGCTGGGATCGACCTGGCGAGCGAAGAGCACCGCCTGGTCGTGGTCGAGAGCAACGGCCGGTCGATTGACGAGCGACGAGTCGCGCACACCGAAGAGGGGCTCGCGACGCTGACACGGCGCCTGCGCGACCTCGAGGTCGCGCGCGTCGCGATCGAACAGCCAAACGGCCTCGTCGTCGACCGGCTGCTCGACGCGGGCATCGCTGTCGTCGCTGTCCATCCCAACCAGCTCGCGGCAGCCCGCGACCGCTACCGCTCCGGCGGGGGCAAGTCGGACGGTTTCGATGCCTACGTGCTCGCCGAGCTCGTCCGCACCGACATGCACCGCCTGCGAATGCTCGAGCCCGACAGCGACGAGACCCGTGCGCTCAGGACTCTGACCCGAGCGCGCGAGGACCTCGTCGAGCACAAGGTCGCGCTCGCCAACCAGCTGCGCGCGCAGCTCGAAGCCTTCTGGCCAGGCGCCGCCCGCGTCTTCTGCGACGTCGACTCGCCGATCGCGCTCGCCTTCCTCGAGCGCTACCCGAGCCCCGACGACGCTCGCAGCCTCGGCGAGAAACGACTCGCCGGCTTCCTCGCCCGCAACGGCTACTGCGGACGCAGAAGCGCACACGAACTGCTCGCCCGCCTCCGCACCGCCCCCAACGGCCGCGCCGGCACGAGCGACAGCGAAGCGCGCCGGCAGGTCGTGCTCGCGCTGGTGGCGCTGCTCCGGCCACTCGTCGAGCAGATCCGGCTGCTCACCAGCGAGATCCGCGGCCTGCTCGACCAGCACCCCGATGGGCACATCTTCCGGTCGCTCTTCCGCGACCCCAAGTCCGTCGTTACCGCTGCCGAGCTGCTTGCCGAGATCGGCGACCGCCGAACCCGTCACCCCGACAGCAGCTCGCTCGAAGCGATCGCCGGGCAAGCCCCGGTCGCAGTCGAGTCCGGCAAGAAGAAGGTCGCCTGCTTCCGCTGGGCCTGCAACAAAAACCTGCGCAACGCCGTCAGCGTCCTCGCCGACAGCAGCCGCAAGCACAACCCCTGGGCCAACGAGATCTACCGACGAGCCCGCGCACGAGGCCACGATCACCCACACGCACTTCGCATCCTCGGCCGCGCCTGGCTGCGCATCATCTGGCGCCTCTGGCAAGACGGCACCGCCTACGAACCCACCCGCCACGGCAGCCTCAACCGCCTCCTCGCGGCCAAGGGTTGACACAGGACGTCTCACGCCGCCGCCGCCAGCTCGGTCGGGGTTCGGAACGAAAGCGCCTCGGCGAGGTGCTCGGGCCCGACCTCTTCGGCGCCGGCAAGAGCCGCGACCGTCGCCGAGACGCGTGCGACACGTGCACGCCCCCGGGCGGAGAGCGGCAGCCGTTCGACCGCACGCGACAAGAGCGCGTCGGCGCCCTCGTTCCGAGGCGGACGGCGCTCTCGCAACCGCTCGCGCGCCGCGACGACCCGTTTCCGCACGAGCTCCGAGGCCTCGGATGGCGCTGCGGCGAGCTCGAGCGCCCGCGGACGCGGCACGGTCACGAGCAGGTCGAAGCGGTCGAGCAGCGCCCGCGAGAGCTTGTCGCGGTAGGCCGCCAGCCGTTGCGTGGAACACGAGCACTCGGCGGCCGGGTCGCCGCGAGCGCCGCACGGACAGAGGTTCATCGTCGCCACCAGCTGAAAGCGCGCCGGAAAGGTGGCCTTCCCCTCGACCCGCGCGATGCTGATCGCGCCGTCTTCGAGCGGCTGGCGCAACGCCTCCAGGGTCGGCCGCGGGAACTCCGCGAGCTCGTCCAGGAAGAGGACACCGCGATGCGCCAGGCTCGCCTCGCCCGGACGCGGGCCGGAGCCGCCGCCGACGATCGCCGGCGCCGAGGCCGTGTGATGCGGAGCCCGAAACGGAGGCGCAGCCACGAGCGGCCGTCCGGGCGGCAGCAGCCCGGCGACCGAGTGGATCCGCGTCACCTCGAGCGCCTCGTCGCGCGTCAGCGGCGGGAGGATGCCTGGCAGACGGCGGGCCAGCATCGTCTTGCCGGTCCCCGGCGGGCCTGCGAGCAGCAGGTTGTGCCCGCCCGCCGCGGCGAGCTCGAGCGCTCGCCGCGCACGCTCCTGGCCACGAACGTCGGCAAGATCCGGCAGCCCCTCGGGCACCGGCAGGTCATCCGGCTCGTCGACGGGCTCGGGCTGCCACTCGCCGCGCAGGTACGAGGCAGCCTCGGCGAGGTGGTGCAGCGGCACCGGCTCGATCCCCGCGAGCGCAGCCTCGGGCGCTGAGGAGGCAGCGCAGAACAGCCGCGACAAGCCCTGCTCCTTCGCCCCCTCCGCCGCCGCCAGGACGCCCGCGACCGGCCGCACACGACCGTCCAGAGCGAGCTCGCCGACAGACGCGTGGCCGCGGAGGCTCTCCTCGGTGACCTGGCGCGAGGCCGCGAGCACGGCAAGCGCGATCGGCAGGTCGAAACCCGACCCCTCCTTCCGCAGCTCCGCCGGCGCGAGATTGACCGTCAGCCGTCGATCCGGCCAGTTCAGCTCCGCGGAGGTGATGCCGCTGCGGACGCGCTGCTTCGCCTCCTGACAGGCGCGGTCCGGGAGCCCGACGATCGCGAACGCCGGCAGCCCGTTCTGGAGGTGCGCCTCGACCTCGACTCGACGCGCGTCGAGGCCGACGAGCGCGTGGGTGATCGTCCGCGCAAGCACCCCGCCGACGCTAGCGGCGAGGGTGTTACGTGTCTGTCACGCCTTTGTGCCGGAAGTGAATCGGCAGACGATCACATCTTCGAAGTACTCGCCTGCGCGCCGCCCCGTCCGTCGGTTCACATGGCGCCGGTGCCGCCGCTCTTCGCGCAAGCTCGCACGCTCCAGGATCTTCGGATACAGCTCCCGCCGGTCGTTGACGACGATCACCACCGGGGAGTCCGGCCGCAGTGAGCGACGTACGTTCCGAAGGGTCGCGACGATTCCGTCCGAATACGCCTCGAGCGCCGCGCGCGACGTCCCGGCCGCCCCGGCCCCGACCTCGAGCTCGCGGCAGTCGTCCAGCCGCAGCAGTTCGTAGGCGTAGCGGTGCTGCTCGTGGTAGTCGATCAGGCCCGGGTACGGCGGCGAGGTGACGACGCCGTCGAACGGCCCGCCGAAGTCGAGCTCGCGCGCGTCGCCGTGCAGCACCACGGCCTCGCGCGCACGCGCGCGCACGCGCGAGAAGGCCTTGATCCGCTCGAGCGTGTCGAGCGCGTAACGGCGCAGAAACGGAGCCGCCTCGCCGACGGGGCGACAGGTGCGCTTGTGCTTGTGGCACCAGTACTCTTCGCGCTGGGGCTCGCGCGGGAAGTCGAGGTCGAAATGCTTTGTCCGCCGAGCAGACCGCGCCGCGCGGCCGAGCGCAACGCGGAGGACGTCAGCATTCACGTAGTCGTCGACGAGCCCGCGGAAGCCGAGCAGCTCTCGCGCGGCCTGCGGCGCGAACCAGGCGCGCAGGTAGCCGCGCGGGCGCTCGGTCGAGGTCTCGCCGATTCGCTCGCACGCCGCCCGCAGCTCCCGCTCGAGCACGAACGGGTTGTAGCGACGCGTCTTGACTTCCATCAGCAGACAGTTGAAGGCGGCGATATCCGCGCCGGTCGCATCGAGCCCGGACTCGAGGGCCTGCACGAGCGTCGTCCCCGAGCCCGCAAACGGATCGAGCACGTGCTGGCCCGTGACGAAGTAGCGGCCGAGCAACACCTCCACGAGCTGCGGGATGAACTTGCCGAGGTACGGATGCAGCCGGTGGACGTGCTTCGTCCGCTCCCGCTCGGGCAGGTCACGCTCCGACCAGGAGAGGTCGAGCTCGAGGTCTCGGTAGAGAGCATCCTGCGTCGGAGCCACGGCCCTGCGGTGTTCGGCGGAAAGGCGGCGAGTCCTAGGAGGGTTTGGCGGAATAACGCTCGTCGCCGGGGCGCGATGCTCGTTCCCTGGGGAGGACGCAGGAAGTGTCCATATCCATAGATATGGGCGCGACCGAGGACATTGCCAGGGGCGAGCAGCGTGTTCCGGCGGCACAGACTTTATTTCGCCAAACCCTCCTAGTACAGAAGGTCAGAGACGAGCTCGATTCCGCCCGGCCGCACCGCTGCGAATTCGAAGGTCACACGTAGATCTGAAAGCGACGGATTCGCGAGCAGCCACGCTTGCGCCCCCCGCCTGAGGCGCTCGCGCTTCCAGTCATCCACAGCCTCGAGCGGGTCGCCGAACCTCGGGCCCTCCTTCAGCTTCACCTCGCAGAACACAAGCCGCCGGCCGCGCCGGACGATCAGGTCGAGCTCGACGCCGCCGGCGCGGACGTTGCGCGCCAGGATCCGGTAGCCGCGCAACCGGTAGTGCCGGGCGACGCGCCGCTCGGCCGCCCTGCCGCGCGCAAAAGTACTAAGCCGCGTCCGGCTCTGAGAGCTGCTCCGCATAGCAGCGCGCCTCGAACGAGCGGCGGTGGATCTCGGACGGCCCGCGCTCGCGTACTACGGCGGAATGCCCCGGCGTGATGTAGCCGACATGCGAAGAGAAGCCGTAGTGCGGATACAGCGCGGCCAGCCGCCGCATCGTCCGGTCGCGCACGACCTTCGCGACGACCGACGCCGCAGCGATCGCGGCACTTTTCTCGTCGCCGTCCACGACCGCCTTGTGCTCCGGCGCGGTCGGGCCGAGCCGGAAGCCGTCGACGAGGCAGATCTCCGCGGGCGGCGCGAGCTCCCAGAGGATCGCGCGCATCGCAGCCAGGTTCGAGCGATGGAGCCCGTTCGAGTCGATCTCGCGGGCCGAGATCGCTCGTACCGAAACCTTCGAGCAACACGCCAGGATGGCGCGAAACAGCTCCTCGCGCCCGGCAGGCGTGACCTGTTTGGAGTCGTTCAGTTGCGCCAGCGGCCGCACGCGGTGGTCACGCAGACTTCCGTAGTCCAACAGCACGCCCGCGACGACGAGCGGCCCGGCCAGCGAGCCGCGGCCGGCCTCGTCGGTGCCGGCGACGAACCGCGCGCCTAGGCGGCGGTCAAACGCGAGGAGCTTCCGCCCCGGCCTCTTCGGTTTCGGCTTCGGGCTCGGATTCTTCTGCTGCGGACTGGGACTCTTCTGCTGCAGGCTCGGACTCTTCTGCTGCGGGCTCTTCGGCGGCGACGGCCTCAGGCTCTGGCTGCTGCTCGGGCTCGGCGCCGGTTTCGGCGTCTGGTTCAGCTCGAGTCCCGTCGTCGACGGCGGCTGCGACAGCATCGGCCGAGGATAGCGGCCCTCTCCGCTGCACCTCAGGGACGCGCGCCTTCTTCCCCACTTTGCCGCGCAAGTAGTACAGCTTCGCGCGACTGACGTCACCGATCGCGGCGACCTCGATCTTGTCGATCTTCGGCGAGTGGAGCGGGAACGTTCGCTCGACGCCGACCCCGAACGACTGCTTGCGCACCGTGAAGGTCTCGCGGGCGCCGGCGCCCTGGCGCTTGATCACGATGCCCTCGAAGACCTGCAAGCGGCTGCGCTGGCCCTCGATCACCCGGAAGTGGACGCGGACGGTGTCGCCCGGCTTGAACCTGGGGCGATCGCCACGCAGTTGGCGCTGTTCGAGGTCTTGAATGATCCGGTGCATAAGAACGGCCCCGTCGGGCCAAGGGTGCATGCTAGCCGACCGCGCTACCGCCGGATGCGGCGAGTTAGACGGCCGCACGGGCGAAGCCCGCACGGCCTCCAAGCGGCGTCGCAAGCGACGCCTCAGAGGCCGGCGGTGAACCCTAGTGGACTGCGCTTTTCCTGGACTTCCGCCGCCGCCTGATTCTTCCCGGCAACCGGAGCATCCCGAGCGCCCCCAGCCCGAACGAGACGTAGGCCGAATAGATCGAGATCCGGTTCGGCGGCCAGTAGGTCGCGAAAACCTCACCGATCAGGTTCTTCCTCGGCACGGTTCCCCAGACGCGGGAGTCGCACGATTCGGCCCGGTTGTCGCCCATCATGAAGTACTGCCCCTTGGGGATCACCTGCGGGCTGTGCGTCTCGGTGTCGCGGCGATCCGGCTTGATGTACGGCTCGTTCAGCTTCTTGCCGTTGATGTCGACGTAGCCGTTCCGCTCCGACCAGGTCTCGCCCGGCAGGCCGATCAGGCGCTTGACGAACGTCCCGCCGGCGCCGCAGCGCTGCTTTGCCGCGGGCGGCGTCTTGAAGACGACGATCTCGCCCCGATGCGGGCTCCGGAAGCGGTAGATGAACCGGTTCGCAAGCACTCGGTCCGAGAGACGGGCTTCGCAACCCTGGCCCCCGGCGCAGTGCAGGGTCGGCTCCATCGACGATGAGGGGATCCGGTACGGGTTGACGACCCACTGCTTGATCGCGAACACGATCGCGACCGCCCCGGCGATCGTGACGATCCAGTCGATCGCGATCCGCCAGGGCCGCGGCAGCCGGTACGTGAGCCGGTCGATCGGATTGCGCGAGTGATGGACCACCGGCTTGGGCTCGGGCGGCGGGACGGTCGGTCCGCCCGGCTGGTACGGCGGCGCCCCCTCGGGCTGGTAGGGCTGCGCGCCCGACTCGTAAGGAGGAAAACCAGGCTCGTACGTCGCCGGCGCTGGCGGCTCGTGGGCGCCTGCGGAGTCCCCGTTCGCAGCGTCGAGCTCGGCGCGGCGCGACGGATCGGACAGGACTTCGTACGCGTCCTGGATCTCGCCAAGATGCGTCGGCGTCCAGGCCGCCTCGCCCTCGGTTCTATGGAACCTGACCAGGCGCCAGTAGGCGTCGCGGATCTCCTCCGACGAGGCGTCGGGGCTGACCCCGAGGACCTCGTACGGATTGCGAACCGCGCCGGCGCCGTCTGACTGGTCCATCTCCGTATCGTGCCTCAACCTGCGGTCCGCAGACGGCTCTGCCGGCGCCGCCACTCGTCGATCTTCGCGTGATCGCCTGAGAGAAGGACGGCGGGCACGGGCCAGCCGCGGAAATCGGCGGGCCGTGTGTAATGCGGGTATTCGAGGCCACCCTCGAGCTCGGCCGAGAAGCTCTCGACGAGCCCCGATTCTGCCGAGCCGAGCGCCCCCGGAAGCCGGCGCGCGATCGCGTCCACGAGCACCATCGCGGGCAGCTCGCCCCCGGAGAGCACGTAGGGGCCGATCGAGATCGAGTCGGAGGCGAGGTGCGCAAGCACGCGCTCGTCGAAGCCCTCGAAACGCGCCGAAAGCAGGGTGAGGCGTTCCTCGCCGGCGAGCTCCTCGACCACTTCCTGCGTCAGCTGCCGGCCTTGCGGCGTCAGCGCGACGACGCGATGAGCGGGCGAGCCCCCGTAGGCCGCTTCGAGCGCGGCCGCGACGACGTCGACACGAAGCACCATCCCGGCGCCGCCGCCGTAGGGCTCGTCGTCGACCTGTGAGCCGGAGAGCGGCGTGTAGTCGCGGTAGCTGAACAGCCGCAGGTCCAGCTCGTCGCCGAGCACGGCCGCAACGGGCCGCTGCTCCGTCAGCCACGCGAAGGCTTGCGGGATCAAGGTGAAGACGTCGAGCTGCAAAGGAAGCCGCCGCTCAGGGTAGCTGGGGCTCGGCGAAGCCCGCGGCGATCACGATCCTGCCATGCTCGAGATCGACTTCGCGCACGCAGGCCTCGACGAGCGGGAGGGCGAGTCCGGAATCGAGCTCGAGCACGTCGTTCGCAACGCCGGGCGCCACCTGGGCGACCCGGCCGAGCATGCGGCCGCCCTCCTCCTCGACCTCGAGACCGACGAGCTGGAAGGCGTAGTACTCGCCCTCCACCGTCGGCGGCAGCGCCTCGCGCGTCACGGCAAGGTCGGCGCCGCGCGGCGCCTCGCGGTCGAGCCGGATCACCGGGCGGCCGCCGGAGCCGCGCTTCGACACGACGACCTCCGCCCGCTCGCTGTCGACGTAGACGACCGCGCCGACCGCGAACCGCTCCGGATCGTCACTGGCCTGCTCGACGAAGAAGGAGCCGTCGAGGCCGTGCGGCCGTCCCACACGGCCGACGCTTACAAGCTCAGTCGACGATCTCGACAAGGATGCGGTAGCTCGACCGCGCCGCGCCCGCGCGGACGATCGTGCGCAGCGCCCGGGCGATCCGGCCCTGGCGGCCGATCACCTTGCCGACATCGTCCTTCGCGACGTGCAGTTGCAGCACGTGCGCGCCGTCGCGCTCGATCTCCTCGACATAGACCGCGTCGGGGTCGTCGACGAGCCGCCGCGCGAGCTCGGCCAGCAGTTCAGCCAATGTCCTTTGCCTTCAAGAGGCGCTTGACCGTGTCGGAGGGCTGCGCGCCCTTCGAGAGCCAGTCCTTGACCTTCTCCTCGTCGAACTCGATCGTCGACGGATCGGTCTGCGGGTTGTAGCGCCCGACGATCTCGATGAACTTGCCGTCGCGCGGGGAACGCGTGTCGGCGGCGACGACGCGGTAGATCGGATTCTTCTTCGAGCCGACCCAAGTCAGTCTCAACTTGACTGCCATCTATCTCCTCGCCTTCTTTTTCTTCTTTCGTTTGCTCTTGGTCTTTCTCGCCGTGGCCGCGCGGGCCCCGTTCGGCGCGCCGGGCGCCTCCAATCCTGGCAGGGAAGGCATCTTGCCGCCTTTCATCTGCTTCATCATCTTCGCCATCTGCTTGCGCGCCTCCAGCAGCTGGTTGACCTGCTGGACGTCGGTGCCGCTGCCGCGGGCGATCCGCTGCCGGCGCGAGCCGTCGATCACATGGGGCAGCGCCCGCTCCCGGGGCGTCATCGAGAGGATGACCGCCTCGACGCGCGCGAGCTGCTTCTCGTCCACCTGGTCGAGCCCCTCGAGCTGGTTGCCGAGGCCGGGGATCAGCTTCATCACGCCCTGCAGCGGGCCCATCCGGCGCAGCATCTTGTAGCTCTTCAGGAAGTCGTCGAACGTGAACTCGCCCTGCATCATCCGGCGCTCGAGCTCCTCGCGCTCGTCCTCCTCGACTGCCGCCTCCGCCTTCTCGATCAGGCTCAGCACGTCGCCCATCCCGAGAATCCGCGAGGCCATCCGGTCGGGATGGAAGTACTCGAGCTGGTCGACCTTCTCGCCGACCGAGACGAGCTTGATCGGCTTGCCGGTGACGGCCTTGACCGAGAGCGCCGCGCCACCGCGCGCATCGCCGTCGAGCTTCGTCAGCACGACGCCGTCGAAGTCGACGCGCTCCTGGAAAGCCTGCGCGACCGCGACCGCCTCCTGCCCGGTCATCGCATCGAGCACGAGCAAGACATTCGTCGGCCTCGCCTCCTTGCGGACAGCGGCGAGCTCCTCCATCAGCGCCTCGTCGACATGCAACCGGCCCGCCGTGTCGACGATGACGACGTCGCCCTCGGCGGCGTCGATCCCTTCGCGGGTGGCCTTGACGGGATCGGACCGCTCGCCGCTGAAGACGGGAACCTGGATCTGCCGGCCGAGCTGCTCGAGCTGTTCGATCGCCGCCGGGCGCTGCAGGTCGGCGGCGACGAGCGCCGGCTGCTTGCCTTCCTTGCGCAGCAACAGCGCGAGCTTGGCCGCGGCCGTCGTCTTGCCCGAGCCCTGCAGGCCGGCGAGCAGGATCACCGTCGGGGGCCGTCCGGCAAACGCGAGCCGAGAGTCGCCCGAGCCCATCAGCGCGGTCAGCTCCTCGTGCACGATCTTCACGACCTGCTGGCCGGGCGTGAGGCTCTTCAGCACCTCCTCGCCAACGGCGCGCTCGCGGACGCGGGCGACGAAATCCTTGACGACTTGGAAGTTGACGTCGGCCTCGAGCAGCGCGAGGCGGATCTCGCGCATCGCCTTCGAGATCGCCTCGTCGTCGAGCTTGCCGCGCTTACCAAGGTCGCCGAGGGCGCCCTGAAGCCGGTCTGAAAGCGTGTCGAACACGACGGCCAGTGTACTGGCGGCCGTTTTCGGTAAGGCCTCTCCTCATGGCCACGCGAACGACTGTCGTGAAGCGCACGCGCGGAGCTGTAGAGCTCCTGCACGAGCGCTTCGCCGACCATGAGCTGCTCACCTATGCGAGCGCGCTGGCGTTCCAGGTTCTGAAATCGCTGATCCCGCTGACGCTGCTCGGACTGGCCCTCCTCGGCGCCGTCGGCCGCCAAGACGTCTGGACGAAACACATCGCGCCGGCGCTGAAGTCCCGTCTGGACCCGCCCGTCTTTCACGCGATCGACTTCGCCGTCGAGAAGATCTTTGCGAGCAACAGCGCCGGGCTGATCGCCTTCAGCGCCGTAGTGACCGTCTGGTTCGTCTCCGGCGGTGTCCGCGGGATCATGGGCGCGATCAACCGCATCTACGAGGTCAAGGACGATCGTCCGTTCTGGGTTCGGTGGCCTCTCTCGTTGGGGCTGGCTCTCTGCGTCGTCGCCGGAGTGGTCGGTGCGACGCTGCTCGTCGAAGCGGTGCCGAAGCAGGACGGGGCGTCGGAGATTCTGCTGGTCGCGGTGCGCTGGCTCGGCGCGCTGGCCGCGCTGATCGCGGTGACGGGCCTGCTCGTCCGGCTTGCGCCAGTTCGACCCAGGCCGAAACGCTGGGCGAGCGCCGGCGCGGTGCTCGTGATCGCGACCTGGATCGTCACCTCGTTCGCGTTTCGCTGGTACGTGACCTCGTTCGCGAACTTCAAGACGGCCGTCGGGCAGCTGACGGTCTTCCTCGTCTGATGGCCTATGCCTA
>WNGQ01006852.1_pt1 | contig 10992 bp, 11 predicted proteins | sample 5407661 | NCBI WGS metagenome assembly WNGQ01 (sample SAMN13153382, study PRJNA577476) | soil metagenome | isolation source: 60 cm soil or saprolite under Garry oak tree replicate 2 | place: USA:California | collected 2016-06-15
GCGGCGGCCTTCGGCCCAGCGGCCCTTGATCCCGGCGGTGTAGTAGTTGGCGACGTTCGTCGAGGTCTCGGAGCCGAACAGGTCGAGCGAGACCGAGTAGTGGAAGTTCAGGTACTTCTGGATGACGTCGAGCGGGATGCCGCCGTGCGCCACAACCTCGTCGGTGTCGTTCTCGCACATCAGCTGCGCGGTGCGTTCGACGACGCGGTCGATGCCGGTGGTGCCGACGAACATATGGTGCGACTCTTCCTTCAACATGAATTCGCAGGTGCGCGAGAGCGGGTCGAAGGCGGACTCCTTGAGTGTGCCGAGCTGGTATTTCCCGTCGCGGTCGGTGAAGTAGGTGAACATGAAGAACGACAGCCAGTCCGGCGTCTCCTCGTTGAAAGCGCCGAGGATGCGTGGCGAGTCCTCGCTGCCGGAGTTGCGGTGCAGTAGCAGTTCGGCTTCTTCGCGTCCGTCGCGGCCGAAGTAGGCGTGCAGCAGGTAGACCATGGCCCACAGATGGCGGCCTTCTTCGACGTTGACCTGGAACAGGTTGCGCAGGTCGTAGAGGCTCGGGGCGGTGGCGCCGAGGTTGCGCTGCTGCTCGACGGAGGCCGGTTCGGTGTCGCCCTGGATGACGATCAGGCGGCGCAGGTCGGCGCGGTACTCGCCGGGTACCTGTTGCCAGGCGGGTTCGCCGAGGTGCTGGCCGAAGCCGATGCGCCGGTCGGGATCGGGTTCGGCCAGGAAGATTCCCCAGCGGTAGTCGCGCATCGCGACGTGGCCGAAGTGGGCCCAGCCCTCCCGCCCGACGTTGATCGCGGTGCGCAGGTACACGTCCTCGGTGGGCAGGGTCGGGCCCATCGAGTCCCACCAGGACAGGAAGTTCGGCTGCCAGGATTCGAGGGCGCGCTGCAGGCGGCGGTCTTCGTGCAGGTCGACGTTGTTGGGGATTTTCTCGCTGTAGTCGGCGGCGATGGTCATCGGGTCACACTCGCTTACGGTCGAAGTCGGCGCGGCGTCCGGTGCCGTAGGCGCGCAGGGCGCCGGTCTCGCCGGAGGCGTTCGGGCGCATGAAGATCCAGTTCTGCCAGGCGGAGAGCCGTCCGAAGATCTTGGTCTCGAGGGTCTCCGGGCCGACGAAGCGATAGTTCGCCTCCAGGCCCGTGAGCGCGTCGGGGCTGAAGCTGCCCCGCTCCTCCACGGCGATGCGCACCTCTTCGTCCCAGTCGATGTCGTCGGGGGCGAAGGTGACCAGGCCGAGGCGCTCGGCCTCCTCGGCGAGCAGTGGTTTGCCCTCGGCGGCCTGCGCCGCGGCCAGCGCCTCGTCGTCGCCGAAGAAGCGGGTCCGCAGGCGGGTGAGATCGTTGCCCATCGGGAGGGCGCCGAGGTTCATCGGGCCGACAGTGATCGCGGCGGGTTCGGCGCCCGGATCGACGTCCTCGAATACGCCGAAGAGCTGGTACGAGCGGTCGGCGGCGAGTGCGAGTTCCAGCAGCGATCCGGCGAAGGCGCTGCCGGGTTCGATCAGGGCGATGATGCTGCGGCTGGTCACGTCCAGGCGCTTGAGCGTGCGCTTGAGATAGAGCCGGATCTCGTTGGCCAGCCAGTCGTCCGCGTGCTCGAGCAGGAACGCGTCGTACGCCAGGACCTGGGCCGCGTCGCCGCGCGTGCGCAAGACCCACGTGCCGATCTCGTTCTCGTTCGTGCGCAGATCGAGGATCAGGTCGTCGAGCTCGCGCGTTACGGCCAAGGCCCAGAAGTCGGCGCCCTGCTCGTGCAGCGCGGCGAGATCTGGCGCCGCGTCCGACCCCGGCCCGAGCACGGTGATCTCGGCGACGCCGCGTGACCGGTCGATCTTCGCGCTCACATACCGGTAGCCGATCTCGTCGCCGGTCCTGGTCTTGGCGAGTGCGGTCAGCTCGATGCCGCTCGCATCGGTCGGCCGGGTCGAGCGCGCGGCCAGTTCGGCGGCGCGCTCGGCGACCGTGGCCTCCCACTTCGGCCGCGGCACCGCCTCGTCCACGAGCCGCCAAGTCACGGCCTTCGCTCCGCCGACGCCTTCCGGGCGAGTGGAGAAGTAGTCTGCGATGTCGCGGCGCACGTGCCGCTTGTCGACCACCCGGGTCAGCCCGCCGGTGCCCGGCAGGACGCCGAGCAGCGGCAGCTCGGGCAGCGAGACCGCCGAGGAGCGGTCGTCGATCAGCATGATGTGGTCGCACGCCAGCGCCAGCTCGTAGCCGCCACCGGCCGCCGTGCCGTTCACGGCCGCGAGATACGTCTGGCCGGAGTGCTCGCTCGCGTCCTCCATGCCGTTGCGCGTCTCGTTGGTGAACTTGCAGAAATTCACCTTCCACGCGTGCGCCGAGGCCGCCAGCATCCGAATGTTCGCGCCGGCGCAGAACATCTTCTCCTTGCCCCCGGTCACCACCACCGTGCGCACCTCAGGGTGCTCGAAGCGCAGCCGCTGCACCGCGTCGTACAGTTCGATGTCCACGCCCAGGTCGTACGAATTGAGCTTCAACTCGTAGCCGGGGACCAAGCCGCCGCGCTCGTCCACGTCCATCGTCAGCGTGGCCACCGAGCCGTCGAAGGCCATTCGCCAGTGCCGGTAGCGGGACGGTTCGGTGCGGAATTCCACCTGCGCGGCGGCCTCGGTCATCGGTCTTCCTCCACGTGTCGGGCGTCGACTAATACTCTACAAACTCTCGGAGTGTCGTCAAGAGTTCGTAGACTATTTGAAGGGGTGCAGGTCACGGGTCAGGACGGTGCCGCTCGCGGTCACCGTCGAGGCGGGCAGCGCGTTCGGGGCCCGGCCCTGCTCGACCCAGGACGTCAGTGCGGACAGGGGATCGGTGGGCGCCGGCCCGTTGCCGCCGCCGCAGTGCTGGACGCCCGGAGCGAGGAACAGCCGGTAGAACGACGCGACGTTGCGCGCGCCGCCGGTCGCGGCTTGGACGCGCTGGTAGTAGTCGATCGTGCCTTGCGGGAAGATCAGCTGGTCGGCGAGGCCGTGCCAGGTGATCATCTTGCCGTCGGCCGCCTCGAACGCGCTCAGGTTCGGAGCGTCCGTGCCGATGATCGAGTCGTACTCGCGCACAGACTGCTCGAAGATGCGCGTGAACTGCGCGTAAGTGATCGTCGAGGTATCGAAGGACGGATCCTGCTTGAGGAAGTAGCTGACCCCCGTCGCGGAGATCGGGAACGGCACGCCCGCGCCGGTCCCGCTCGCGGTCGTGGTCGTCCCGGCGAGCCCGCCGAACGGCGCGCCCTTGGTCAGGCCGTACCAGAGCCGCTGTCCGTCCCGCGTCGTCGGACCCTGCCAGATCTGCCGCACGACCTCGGCGTCGGCGGCCGTGACGGTGCGCGTCGTGCCGTCGCAGACAACCGCCTTGCCGATCAGGCTGCGTGGATCGAAGCCGCAGGTCATCGGGTTGTCGATGATGCCGCCATTGGCCGGATCCGACGTGTCGCAGGCCGCGATGGCCGCCTGGTCGAAGGCGTTGAACTCGCAGGAGGTCGGGTAGTCCTTCTGCTCGTTCATCACGACCTGCGGCCAGAGTTCGGCCGGGATGAATTCGGCCCAGTTGATCGCGGGCGCGTCGGCGAGGATGCCGTTGTAGTCCGTCGGGAAGCGCTGGGCCTCCATCAGGCCCTGCCGTCCGCCGGTCGAGCAGCCGTTCCAATAGGTGTACGAGGCAGGTCGGCTGTAGTACTCCGCGACGATCTGCTTCGCGGCCACGGTCATGTCGTGCACGGAGCGGTAGGAGAAGTCGGTGAGCAGCGCGGTGTTGACCGAGCCGTCGGCGGTCAAGGCCCAGGACGCCGGGCTCAGGACATTGCCGCCCACGCCCGCGTCGGTCGAGGAGGCGGCGTATCCGCCCTGGACGGCGGGCGCGAGCGCGGTGTCGAACTGCCCGGCCGCGTAACCCCCGCCGCCGGTGCCCTCGAAGCGGCCGTTCCAGCCGGTCGCCATCGGGAGCCAGACCTCGACGAGCACGTGGTCGTTCGCACCCGGATGGGTCAGGTAGAGGCTCACCGCGCAGTGCGCGGGGACGTTCGGGATCGGCGTGCCGCCTGGGTTCGGGTCGGTCCCGGCCACGACGAGTTCGCCGCTGATCGACTGGACTTTCGCGCCGGGGACCTGAGGCGCGGTCAGGTTTCCGCAGGCCGTGCGGGTGGGCGGATTCGTCGGTGTGGAACGGGCCTCGGCGCTGCTTCCCGCGCCCAGGCCCAGCGCCAGCGTCAGCGCGACCCCGCACGCCGCGATCCTGGTGGGCTCGATCATCTCAGCTCCTTTGCTGGGGACGTCGCGCCACACTCTACAAAAATCTCATGGAGCGTCAATGATTGGTGGAAGATTCCTGCCGCGCTACCTCATGGTCCGTCTCTCCGCCAGGGCGTGATTCGTCGTCCGGGGGAGCGTTCCCGTAGAGCGTGCGCGTGCGCGCGTCCATGATCGTGGGCACGGTCCTGAGGATCGCGGCGATTGCGAAGAACAGCGCCGAGATGGCGATCGGATCGCGGCGCACCGTCCACACGGCCACACCCATGATGACCAGGAGCATCGCGCCGAGCCTGAACCATCGTCGGCCGCTGCTGTCGAACAACGATCGACGCGCGTCGGCGCTGAGCGCGATGCGGCCCGCCGCCCGCTGCCCGTTTCGTGGAGTTCGAGTTGCCATACCTGACAGTTCATCAGAACGTAACACGCGCCGTCGTGAGCCCGAGCCTACAAATCGCCGTCCGCGCCGTGGTCGCTCCCGGCCATGTCTACTGCGTCTGCTGCGCCATCGCGGTCGTCAGCACGATCGCGGCGTCCTCCACCGCCTCGAGGCTGTGCCGCGCCTGCGGGACGATGAGCAGATCGCCCGACATGCCCTCCCAGGAGTTCTGGCCGCTGCGCAGCCGCACCCGGCCACGCAGCACCAGCACGGTCGTCTCGCCCGCGTTGTCGTGCTCGGATAGCTCGGTGCCGGCGCGCAGGGCCATGAGTGTGTGCCGCAGCACGTGCTCGTGACCTCCGTAAACGGTCTCCGCGCTGCGGCCGGCGGGGGTGGCGGCGGCCCGCTCCAGGTGCTCGCGGGCCAGTGCGTCGAGAGAGAACTTCTGCATACCACCGAGTCTGGCACGCGCGTCGTGGATCTTCCCGTCGACACACGCTCGCTGCCGGGCGGTCGGCCGCGTTGTACTTTGTCTATCAGAGTTCGAAGACGATCGGAGTTGATCGCTCATGTCGAATCCCGTCTCCCGGCGGACCGTCCTCAAGGGCGCGGCGGCCACCGCGGGGGCCGCCGCGCGCGACGGCACGCCGGTCGTCGAATCCTCGGCGCTCGGTCTCGAGCTGGGCAACGGGACCGTGCTCGGTTCGAACGTGACCATCACCGAATTCCAACACTGGCACGTCGACGACACCTGGTCCCCGACCTTCGGACGCAACGCGAGTATCACCGAGGCCTACCAGGAAATGCGCTGGAATCTCCGAGACGTCAGTACGCTGATCAACTTTAGTGTGACAATTCGCGCCTACGCTCAGGGCGTCGCCTTCCAATACGCGCTGCTCGACACCGGAAGTGCCACGATCGCCGGTGAGCTCACCACGTTCGTCTTCCCCGGCAACACCCTCGTCTACAGCGCCAGGGACGAGGACGAGTACGACGTGGTGGCCCCCGGCTCGCGATGAGCAACCCCGTGAGCCTGTTTGCCCTCTACGAAAGTTGGGGCGTCGCGGGCGTGAAGCTGGGCTTCGTCGACGACGGCACCCAGGCCATGACCGACACCGTCACCGGCTGGGTCCAGACCGCCGATGGACTACGCGATCTACTACGGCCAGTCCCGAGACCAGACCACCAATGCGCACCGGATGGCCATAGCCGCCGTCTACTATCAGCCACCGAACTCCCTGTACTGGTACGACGGCCCCTCGAAGTACGCGAATGCCGCCAACTGGCCCGGCCTCCCGTGGTTCGACGTGGTCCCCACCAGCTGGGACGAGAGCCGCACGCTGGCGGGCGAGATCGGCGAATATGTCGCCATCGCCCGCCGCGGCGGTACCACTTGGTACCTCGGTGCCATGACCAACGAGACTGCCCGCACGCTGTCGATCCCGCTGTCGTTCCTCGGCAGCGGTAGCAGCACCTACCCTGCCACCGTGTACGCCGACGGCACCCCCGGCAGCAGCCCCTATGCGACCCCTGTCACCGTCGCCACGCAAACCGTCAGCGCATCGAGCACGCCGACGGTTGCGATGGCGAGCGCGGGCGGTCAAGCCGTCATTCTGAAGCCGCTCAATTAGTCGGCTCCGAGCACCTGATCACTTGTGCTGACGAACACGTGGTGCGGCCAGTTGGCGCCGATCGTGTGTACCTCGTACTCGCCGTCACTCAGTTGGACGACACGGTCGACGACCACTCCGGGGTACGCCGCGAGGGCGGCTTCGGTCGCCTGGTACGCGGTGGTTCCGGTGACGATCGTGCCCTGGCCCTCGGTGTAGTCCGTGGGGACGGAGCCGATCGTCTTCGCCGCGCTCTGCGATCCGCGCTGGAAGGCGATGACGGCCGGGTTGGCCGTCGTGTACGGGCTGTTCGACGGCTCGACGATCACCTGCGCGGCGCTGATCGTCGTGCTGTTGACCGTGCCGACGACCAGCACCGGAGTATTGCTCGTGATGGCGCTCGCCGTCGTCGGACTCGAACCGTCGGCGTACGTGGTGGATGAAGTCTCATTCACGGTCACCTTCTGGCCGTCGGTCGTCGTGATCGTGAAGCTCGTCCCGGACACGCCGGTGACCGTGCCCGAGGTGCCGCCGGGCTCCGGGCCGGAGCGGGCGTTCGATCCGCCGCCGGAGGCCCCGGCGGCGGGGAAGCCGTGGCCCGCCGCGGCGGTGGACGAGGACGAAGCCGTCGTGCTGGTCGTGGACGAGCCGGAGGTGGCGGCGAGGCCGATGGAGACCCCGGCCACCACGCATGCCGCCGCGGCGCCGCTGATGACGATGTTCCGCTTGCGGGAGAACCACGGCCGCTTGCCGGTCGGCTGCTGCGCGCTCGGATCGGGATCGATCATGATGAGCTTTCCTCTCTATGAGCTGCCTGCACAGAGATGCTGTCCATGAAATCTCCACGGCGAATGGGGCCGGAGTGTGAAAACTCTAAGAAACCCCGCGCTCAGGCGGACGCCGCGTCCCTCGGGTTCTCGAAGTTGATGCCGCCGTCGGTGTGGATCACGTCGAACTGGTCGGACGGCACCGCGGGCAGCTCGATCGGAGGTAGGCCGACGGTGTACAGCACGGTCTGCCCGATCGCGCGGTAACGCGCCGTCTCGCCCGGATCCGCCTCGACCGCGCCGAGGTAGCCGAGTTCGACGCCGTCGACGGTCGCCGCGCCGGAGAGCACGACCGTCAGTCGCCGCGCCTGCTGGCCGGCGCTGGTCCACTCGGCGCCCGCGTCGATCTTGATCATCTCGATCCAGAAGGCGCGTTCGCTGAACGAGCCGAAGAACTTCCGCTGCACGCCGGGCACGCCGGGCACCGCGAGCCAGTTGAAGCGGTCCGGGTGCATCTTGATCACGCCCTGGTAGCGCGGCCGCGGGAACTTCGTGTCCTCCCGCCGCCGCTCGCGGCGCTCCCGCTGCGCGTCCGGATTGCCCGGGCCGCGACCGCGGCCCGCGGCCATGCCGAGCCCCGACGCCCCGGCGAACTGCAACACGAGTTGTAGCTGCTTGGGCTCGCCGATCTTGTCGTCCTGCGGCCCGTAGGTCTGGCCCTCGGGGAAGTAGCCGATCTCGCCTTCGCGCAGAATGCCCTGCTCGCCGAGGTTCATGTCGCCGACCACGGGCAGTCGGATCTGCTCGAAGGTGTGGCAGTGCCGCGGCATGTTGAAGTCGGCCTCGTTGCGGCCGAGGATGTAGCGGTAGTTCTCCAGCGGCTTGCTCCGGTCGCCCATCAGCAGGTAGTTGAACGAGACGGTTCCCTGGGGGTGGTCCATCGAGAACGCGGCCTCGTCGTAGGGTGCGATCTTCATCGCGGTGCTCCCATCGTTCGGTTGGCGCTCTCAGAAAACCAACTTGGTAGGTTCGTGTCAAGAGTGCATGGTGAGATTGGCTCAGCTAATTCCGCGTGCTATTGCAGCGGTGCGAGCCCGACGTTGGCGGAGAGCCAGCGTGCGAGCGCGGCGCTCAGCCCCGGATCGTCGGCGCGAAGCCGCTCGGCCTCGGGCAACGACTGGATGAGCTCGACGACGCGCTGGTGGTAGGCGCGTACCAGGCGGGCGGCGCGCACGCCGTCCCGATCGGCGACGGCCTCGACGATCCGCATCCGCGTCTCCGCCACTGCGCCGGCGATCCTGCCCCAGCCCTCGGGGCGGTCTCCGAGCACCTCGCCGGCCAGTCCCAGGTGGAAATCGGTGATGCACGTGCACAGCGCCGTGAGCAGCGGATTGTGCGAAAGCTCGGCGAGGGTGCCGAAAAACGCCTTCAGCGCGGCGCCGGAGGCGGGTCCCGACGCGTTCGTGGTCAGCTCGGCAGCCTCGCGCAGCCGCGCGATCTCGTCGTCCGAGGCCGACTGGACGGCGAGCTCCGCGGCGTACGCCTGCAGTGCGCCAAGCAGGCCCAGCACGTCGCCCGCGTCCATCCTCTCGAACTGGACCACCGCGGCCAGCGACATCGCGAGCAGCGGTTTCGTCCGCGCGGTCACTGTGGCGCGGGCGCCGTTGCGCAGGTCGAGCAAGCCCATCGCGGTCAGCACTCGGACGGCCTCGCGAATGGTCGGCCCGCTCACGTCGTAGTGCGCGGCAAGGTCCTTCTCCGACGGCAGTTTCGACCCGTCCGCCAGCGCGCCACTGAGGATCTGCGTGCGCAGATCCTCGACGATCTGATCGGCCACGCGATGGCGGCGCAGGTTCGCGGGCGGCTGGGACAGCGGCAAGGCGGGACTCCTCGACGTCCGGAATATGCGTCTACCAGCGAAAAGGCTAAGCTCACTAGTAGGTTTGCGCAAGCTTCGCGCCGCTCAGTCCGCCTCGCGCAGGTCCAGGGCGATCGCGTCCGCGGCGGCTCGGACGCGGGGCAGGAGCCTGACGAGGCGGTCGCGGTCCCAGCGGGTGCTGGGGCCCGCGACGGTGATCGAGGCGTCCGCGCCCGGGGCGATGGCGAGGCCGATGGCGCAGACCTCGGGCATGTGCTCGCCGAGGTTCAGGGCGTAGCCGCGCTCACGGGTCCGCGCGAGGTCGTGTTCGAGTTCTGCCAGGTCGGGCACCGTGAATCGGGTGGCGCGGGCGAGTCCGTCGGAGTAGAGACCGTGCACGACGGCGAAGGGCAGCCTCGCGAGCAGCGCCTTGCCGCCGGCCGTCTCGTACGCGGGGATGCGGGCTCCGGTCCGGGTGGCGACGCGCACCAGTTGGCGGGATTCGACGCCGTCGAGGAAGAGCGCCTCGGAGCCGTCGAGGCCGACCAGGTTCACCGTCTCGCCGAGCTCCGTGGACAACCGGTGCAGGTGCGGGTGCGCGGCGGCGACCAGGTCGCGGCCGATCGGTCGGCGGCCGAGCTTCCGCGCCGCGGCGCCGAGGCGGTAGCGCCGCGATTCCGTGTCCTGCTCGACGAAGCCGTGCAGGCCCATGATGTGCAGCAGGCGGTGCGCGGTGGAGACCGCGACGCCGAGTTCGCGGCTCAGGTCCGTCACCCGCAGCGAATCGTGCGCGGTCAGCAGCAACAGGGTGCGCAGGGTCTTGCTGACGGTGTCGCTCGTGCCCAACTCATTCGACATGGTCGAAATATTACGAGCTTCTCTTCATTTGAGGAAGACTCACCAATATGCTCCGGTAGTCGTGAGGGGCCGCAAGTGGTCGCCATCCGGAGCGGCCCCTCTCATCAATCTTTCAGCAATGCCGAAACATGAGAGTGGGCCCGCGGATGAAGATCGCGGTCAGGAGAACCTATTTCGGGGACCGGCTCTGCTTCCCCGGCATCGTTCCACACGCGCTGCTCGACCTGCGGGCCGCCTTCGCGCGGCGACTGGTGCTCGAGGGCGTGTGCCGGGCCGACGCCGTGGCGCGCGCGGAGCACGCGATCGCGGCCGACCTGCCCTCACTGCTGCGCGACGACCCGGAGCTCGGCGAGGTGCGGCGGCTGCACGAGTGGGCGACCGAGCGCGCGGCCGTCGGCGACCTGCATGACGGGTGCACCTGGCTGCACGTGCCCAAGCTGCTCGCCCCGCCGGTCGGCTCGCCCCGCATGGTCTGGGGGATGAGCGGCAACTATCCGCGTCAGCGTCCGAACATCCCCGAACGCCCCGAGCAGGACGGGGCCGCGGCTCCGCGCGGATTCATCAAGGCGCCCGGCTCGCTCGCCGGCGCGTACGACGACATCCGCTACCCGACGATCAGCTCCCACGTCGAGCCGGAAATCGAGCTCGCGGTCGTCATCGCCCGACGGTGCCGCGGCCTGGAGCCGGAGAACGCGATGAGCGCGGTCGCCGGCTACGTCGCGTTCTGCGATCTGAGCGCGCGCGACGTCGGCGCCCTCGACCGGCATCTGCTCGACCGCGCCAAGGGATTCGACACGTTCGGCGTCGTCGGGCCCTGGTTCGTCACCGCCGACGAGATCGCCGACCCGCACAAGCTGCGCGTGCGCTGCTGGGTCAACGGCGAGGAGCGCCAGGACGGGAACACCGGCGCGATGCTGCACGACATCCCCGATCAGCTGGCGTGGCTCAGCTCCGCGTTGACTCTCCGTCCGGGCGACGTGGTGTCCACCGGCACCCCGGCCGCCGTCGCGCCGATCGTGCCCGGCGACGTGCTGCGCGGCGAGGTCGAGGGCCTCGGCGTGATGGAGAACGCCGTGCTGCGCGAGAGCGCCATCGCCGCGCGGTCCATCGAGGCCGCCGGGAGCGCGTCGTGGTGAGCACGGTGCGCGAGGCCGCCTTCGAGGTGATGCGCGGGTGCGGCTTCGACCGCGTGTTCGCCAACCCGGGCTCTACCGAGATCGCGTTTCTCGCCGACCTGCCCGAGGACTTCG
>WNGQ01006854.1_pt1 | contig 10992 bp, 9 predicted proteins | sample 5407661 | NCBI WGS metagenome assembly WNGQ01 (sample SAMN13153382, study PRJNA577476) | soil metagenome | isolation source: 60 cm soil or saprolite under Garry oak tree replicate 2 | place: USA:California | collected 2016-06-15
CGTCATCACCATTCCCGTCGTGTACCTGACCGTGCAGGCCGCGCTCGCCGGGACCGACTCCTCGCTGGAGGACGCCGCGCGCAGCGCCGGCGCGGGACCAGGGCGGGTGATCACGCGGGTGACGCTGCCGATGCTGCGTCCGGCCATCCTGAACTGCACCTTGCTGATCTTCGCCCTCTGCCTGGAGATCCTGGGCATCCCGCTGTTCCTCGGCGGGCCGTCGAACATCGACTTCTACGCGAGCTACCTGTACCGGTCGTGGAGTAGCGGCGCGAACCCGGACCCGGCGTTCGTCAGCGCAGGCGCCGTGCTGCTGCTTGTGGTCGTCTCGGGCCTGCTGATCCTGCGCGCCCGGCTGTCTGGTTCGGAACAGCGGTTCATCGCCGCCGGCGCACGCGGTGGTGGTACCTACCGCCCGCTCGATCTGGGGCGCTGGCGCTGGCCCGCCAGCATCGGCCTCGGCGTGTACCTCGGCATCACCTGCGTGATCCCGCTGCTGGGGCTGGTGCTGATGTCGTGCGTGAAGGCGCTGACCACGCTGGTAGCGCCCTGGCATCTGTTCACCGCTGAGAACTGGCACCTCGTCACCACCGACCCGACGCTGCGACGCTCCATCACCAACAGCCTGCTCATCGCCGGAGGCGGCGGCGCCGCCACCGTGCTGCTGGTGGCGGCGGCCACGCTGATCGCGCACCGCTCGGGGTTCGGTCTGCGGCGGACGCTGGCCCCCGCCTTGATCTATCCGCGCGCCGTGCCCGGAGTGATCCTCGGCATCGGCTTCTTCTGGACCTACCTGATGTTCACGCCCGGCGCCCTGGTCCGCAACAACCTGTGGGGCGAAGCGATCGCACTCTGCGTGCGGAACCTGACCCTGGCCTACGTGGTCATCTATCCCAGCCTCGCGCGTATCAACGCCGAGTTCGACCGCGCGGCCCGCTCCAGCGGGGCAGGCTGGTGGACGATCGCGCGGCGGATCCTGCTGCCCATTTTGCGTCCCGCGCTGCTGGCCGCCTTCGTGCTCATGTTCATCACGCTGCTCGGCGACTACGACCCGGTCGTGTTCCTGCAGAAACCGGGCACCGAAGTGCTCGGCGTGACCATGCTGCAGACCTGGCAGCGGGGAGTCATCGGCCCGGTCGCCGCCCTGGCCGTCGTCCAGGTCGTCATCGTCGCCATCGTGCTCCTGCTCGCGGCCCGGGTCCTTGGAAGGCTGCGCCGTGCCTGACATCCGCATCGAACACCTCAGCAAGTCCTTTTCCGGCACCAGCGTCCTAGACGACATCAGCTTCACCGTCAAGGACAAGGAGTTCGTCACGCTGCTGGGACCCTCAGGCTGCGGCAAGACCACGACCCTGATGTGCATCGCCGGTTTCCAGACCCCGGACCAGGGGCTCATCGCATGCGGGGACGACACCTTCGTCAACCGCCTCGCCCGCGTCGACCTGGCGGCCGAGCAGCGCAACCTCGGGATCGTGTTCCAGTCCTACGCGATCTGGCCGCACATGACCGTCGCGCAGAACGTGGCGTTTCCGCTGCGCGTCCGCAAGATGGGCAAGCCCGCCACCCGGGCTCGCGTAGCGGAGGTGCTGGCCCTGGTCGAGCTCGGCGAGCTGGCCGACCGCTACCCGCACCAGCTGTCCGGCGGCCAGCAGCAGCGGGTCGCGCTGGCCCGCGCCATCGCGCCCTCTCCGGCGGTGCTGCTGCTTGACGAGCCGTTCTCCAATCTCGACGCCAAGCTGCGCGAACGCGCCCGCGACTGGCTCAAGGAGTTGCAGCACACCCTCGGCCTCACCACGGTCTTCGTGACCCATGACCAAGACGAGGCGCTGTCGATGAGCGACCGGATCCTGGTCATGAACGGCGGGCGTATCCTGCGCGAGGGGACACCGGAAGAGGTGTACCGGCAGCCCCGCACGCGCTTCGTCGCCGAGTTCGTCGGCCAGTGCAACTTCCTGACCGGCGCCGTCGGCACCGGGCCGGACGGCGACGCCGTCCTGACGACGGCGGAGTTCAGCGAGGGCATTGCCGTCCAAGGGCGTCACGACGGCCCGAGCGGGACCATCGCCGTCCGGCCGGAGGACATCGAGATCAGTTCCGGGGTCAGGCTCGACGGGCCCGGATCGGGAACCGAGGCCAGCGTCATGCACGCCTCTTACCTCGGCGACCACTACCACTACCACGTCGCGGTCGGAACGATGCAGCTGAGCGTGCATTCGCCGCGTCCGCTGGCCCCGGGGCCGGTGCGGCTGCGCATCCCGCCCGGCGCCGCCACCTTCGTCGAGTGAGTCCCGCCCCGAGCTGGCCCAGCCCAGCCAACCAACCTCCTCCCGTCCAGAAAGGCGGCACATGCCTGACCAATCCGGCCCGCCAGACAACGTGGGCATCCTGGTGCCGACCGGCATGCTCGGCGGCGGCTTCAGCCCCGAGACCATCGCCCGCGGCATCTCCCTCGGCGCCGACGTCATCGCCGTCGACGGCGGGTCGACCGATTCGGGTCCCTACTACCTCGGCGCCGGGGTGGCGAAGACGGCCGAGCGCGCCGTGCGCCGCGACCTCCGCCTGCTCCTCGCCGCCGCGAGCCGCGCCCGTATCCCGCTGGTCGTCGGCTCCTGCGGCACCAGCGGGACGGACTCCGGCGTGAACTGGGTCGCCGATATCGTGAACGTGATCTGCGCCGAGGACGGACTTGACCTGACCGTCGCGAAGATCTTCAGCGAGCAGCACGCGGACCAGCTGACCGCGCAACTTGAGCGCGGACGCATTCATGCGTTGCCGCCCAGTGAACCGCTGGACGCAGCGACCCTCGGCAGGTGCGCGCACATCGTTGCCATGATGGGTCACGAGCCCATCGAGCAGGCGCTGCGCGCGGGAGCGAACGTCGTGCTCGCCGGGCGGGCGACCGATACGGCCGTCTCCGCCGCGTTCGCCCTCATGCGCGGGATGCCGCCCGGACCGACCTGGCACGCGGCGAAAATCATCGAGTGCGGCGGGCAGTGCACCACCAACCCGGCTTCCGGCGGAGTGTTCGCCCGGATCGATCACCGCGGCTTCACCATCGAGCCGCTCGAGGAGGACACGGCCTGCACGCCGACCTCGGTCGCCGCGCACATGCTGTACGAGACCGTCAACCCGTACACGATGCGCGAACCAGGCGGCACCATCGAGGTGGCCGACGCCCGCTACACCGCCATCGACGAGCGCATCGTGCGGGTCGAGGGGTCGCGATTCGAGCCCGCGGACCAGTACACGGTCAAGCTCGAAGGCGCGGCGGTCACCGGGTACGAGACGGTGTCCTTCGCGGGTATCCGGGATCCGCACATCCTTCGGTCGATCGACGTCTGGGCCGAGTTTTTCGACAAGACTTTGACCGAACGGGTGGCAGGCGTGCTGGACCTGCCCGCCGATTCGTGGGGCGCCGATCTGCGCCTGTACGGCTACAACGCCATCCTCGGCGAGCTGGAGCAGGAACCGGCCACACCTGCCGAAGTCGGGGTGATGCTGCTGGTCAGCGCGCAGGACCAGGAGACGGCGACGGCGATCTCCAAGCTGGCCAACCCGCTCCTGCTGCACCTGCCGCTGCCGACGATGAGTTACCTGCCCAGTTTCGCGTTCGCCACCTCCCCCGCCCACATCGACCGCGGCGCGGCGTACGAGTTCGTGCTCAACCACGTCGTCGACGTCGACTCCCCCACCGACATGTTTCGCCTGGAGATAACGGAGCCGAGCCATGCCTGACGCCAGCGACGCGCCTCCTACGCTGGGCGAACTCGCGCTCGAGGTGCGGTCGAAGAACGCCGGCCCGTTCTGGATGACCCTGGAGGCCTTCATGCCGGATGAGGAGACCTACCGCCTCGCGGACGCACTCATCACCCCGGAGCTGATCAGCGAGCTTTACCACATCGCGCCCGCGTCACTGCAGATTTTCCGCCTCCCGGACCTGCACGTCGTCAAGGTGTCCTTCCCGCGTCCGGTCGTCCAGGGCAGCCTGCACGACCGGGACATGCACGCCGGGCAGCACCACGTCCCGCTGGCGAACATGGCGGTGCCGTCAATCTTCACGGGAGGCACCTCATGACGGCCACCGACAGGGCAGGCATCGAGTCGCTCACCGGCTGGGACACCCCCGCGCTGAGCAACGCCCTGGACGCGCTCCGGCTGCGAACAAACCACATCGGCTACAGCGACGCCTCCATTCAGCGGATCACCGGAGCCGGCCCGATGGCCGGCCGGGCGGTCACCGCACGGATGATCGCCCGCATTGATTCGATAAGGATTCCTGAAGAAAAATCATCAGGAATCCTGTACATCCGGGGAGGGGCATGACAGGATTCACATCCAGTCAGACCTGGTGGTCCCGCATGTCACCGCTCCGCCGGCCGGATGGTCCGGTCGGCGGCCCGCCACGAGGAGGTTGGCGTGAGACCCCTGAAATCAACGATGACCGCGGGACTGCTCGCCGCGGCGGCGGCGCTCGCCATCACCGGCGCGGCACCCGCGGCCGTCTCGGCACCACCGCCCGGCAGCCATGTCACCGGCTCGCTGCCCGACGGTGCCAGCTGGGTAGCGGACCTTCCGGCGCAGTGGAACGGGACGCTGCTGCTTTACAGTCATGGCTTCGGCCCGCTGACCGCCGCGGACGCCCCGGACCCGGCGACGTCGGCGGCGCTGCTGGCCCGCGGCTACGCGCTGGCCGGGTCGTCCTATGACCCGAACGGCTCGATGTGGGCACTGGACAGTGCCGTCCGCGACCAGTTCCAGACGCTGCGGGCGGTCGAGGCCGGCGTGCTGCCCGGCACGCCCCGGCAGGTGCTCGCGGTCGGTACCTCGATGGGCGGGCTGATCAGCGCGCTGGAGGCGCAGGACGGCGCCGGGCGCGTCGACGGCGCGCTGACCACCTGCGGCATCGTCGCGGGCGCGGTCAACCTCAACAACTACCAGCTCGACGGGGAGTATGCCCTCGCCCAGCTCCTCCTGCCAGGTCAGCAGGTGCAACTCGTCCGCTTCGCCAGCGCTGCCGACGCGCTGACCACCGCGGGGATCCTCCAGACCGCCGCCGCGCAGGCGCAGCAGACCCCGGGCGGACGGGCCCGGCTGGCGCTCGCGATGGCCTTCATCAACGTGCCCCCGTGGGCGGCCGGCCAGACCGTCCCGCCTCCGGCCAGCGACCCGGCCGCGCGGGAGGCCGCCCAGTACCAGGTGGAGTTCACCGGCTCGTTCACCACCCTCGACTTCATCGAGAGCGGACGGCCCTCGATCGACCAGGCCGCGGGCGGCAGCGGCACCTGGACCCGCGGCGTGGACTTCGCCGCCGTCCTGGACCATTCGCCGTACCTGCGGGAGGTCGCGGCGCTGTACCGCGCGGCCGGGCTCAGCCTGCGCGGCGACCTGAACACGCTGACACGCAACGCGGATATCACGGCTGACCCCGCAGCAGTACGGTCTCTGGAGCAGACATCGGTCCCGTCCGGGTACCTGGCCGTCCCCGAACTCGACCTGCACACCATCTCCGACCAGCTCGTGCCGGTCCAGCAGGAGAACTTCTACGCCAGCCGGGTCCGTGCCGCCAGCGACCGCGGCCTGCTGAGGCAGGCCTACGTCGCCAGCGTCGGGCACTGCAACTTCAGCCCGGCCGAACTCCTCGCGGGCGTCCTGGCGATCAGCCACCGCGTCACCGCCGGCCGCTGGGACTCCGTGGCGGAGCCGGACAGCCTCGAGCAGGCAGCCCTCGGCCTCGGCCTGGGCGCGGCCCGGTTCACGGACTACCACCCCGGTCCGCTGACCGGCGCCAGCCGAACCCGGCAGCTTGAGGCGGAACTTATGCGGAAATAGTCGTGGCCGCGCCCGCCGGGCCGGCCGGACCAGGCACGATACCCTCGGCATATGCTGACGCCCAGGCCCGCACCGGCATGACGGCCCGTACCGGTCAGAGCGCCGAGCCGATGCTGCTCTATCTCGTCAAGCAGGTCGAACTGGCAGTGCGATCACGCCTGGACGACTTGTTCCGGCCCAACGGGCTCACGGCACTGCAGTACACGGCACTCACCGTGCTGGAACGCCGCCCCGACCTCTCCTCGGCGCAGCTCGCCCGCAACTCCTTCGTCACCGCGCAGTCCATGGCCGACATGATCACCACCTTGGAAGGACGCGGCCTGATCGAACGCCACCGCGACCGGGCGGACCGCCGTCGGCTGGTCGTCGCGCTGACCGCCGGCGGCCGGGAACTGCTCGACCGCTACCGGGACCAGGTAAGCGCGCTGGAAGCCCAGATGCTGACCGGCCTCACCAAGGCGGAGATCACCGCCCTGCGCCGCAACCTGCACGCATGCCACGCCAACCTCGCCGGGCACCCGCCCAGCTGACCCGCGCGGGTCAGCTGGGCCGGTCAGCTGGGCCGGTCAGCGAAGTCCGCGGTAGAAGCCGCGTATGTCGTCGGCCAGCACATCCGGCTCGAGGTGAGCCGCATAATGGCCGCCTGGCTCCGGATGCATGTTCCACTGCACGATGTTCTTGTGATCGCGTTCGGCAAAGCGCCGGACGCCGGAGAAGTCGCCCGCGAAACCCGCGACCCCGATGGGGAGCTCGGTCGGCTCGGATCCGCGTGCCGCCTTGGCGTCCTCGTAGTAGAAGCGGATCGACGAACCGCCGGTGTTGGTGAACCAGTAGAGGGCGACGTTGCTGAGGATGAAGTCGTCGTCCAGGCTCCGTTCGCCCATCGCATCCTCGCCCATGAGCTGCGCGTTCCAGCCGAGCAAGCCAACCGGGGAGTCGGCGAGCGCATGCGCTAGTGTCTGCGGCTGCTGGGAGTGCAACTGGTTGAACGAGATCTTGTTCTCCATGAACCACTGCAGCTTCTGCATGGCGGCCATGTCCTCGGCAGACATGTCCTTGAATTCGGCCGGATCGCCGGACGGGAAGGAGAAGAGCTGTGTCACGTGCACCCCGGCCACATGCTCGGGGTCGAGCCGCCCGATCTCCGGGGAGATCATCGAGCCGGCGTCGTTGCCGGCCGCGCCATAGCGCGCATAACCGAGGCGATGCATGAGCTGGGCCCAGGCAGCAGCGGTGCGATGGGTGCCCCAGCCCCGCTCGGTGAGCGGGGCCGAGAACGCGAAACCGGGCAGCGAGGGAATCACCAGGTCGAACGCGACAGCGGGGTCCTTGCCGTGCGCGCGGGGATCGGTCAGCGGGCCGATCAGATCGAGGTATTCAGCGACCGAGCCGGGCCAGCCGTGGGTCAGGATCAGCGGCAGCGCGTCTGGTTCAGGCGACCTGACGTGCAGGAAGTGGATGTCCTGCCCGTCGATCTCGGTGATGAACTGCGGATAGGAGTTGAGCCTGGCCTCGAACGACCGCCAGTCGTAGCCGTCACGCCAGTACGCCACTAGCCGCTGCAGCCACGGCAGGCTCACCCCGTAGCCCGGGTCGGAACCGGGGATATCGCTGGTCCAGCGCACCCGGTCAAGCCTGTCGTGCAGGTCATCCAGGCTGGGCTGGGTGACCGTGGCACGGAAGGGACGAATCTGCTGGCTCGCTGCGCTCATGCCGAGACCCCTGTTCCTGCGGCGTGCTCCCGGTTGTGATCAAGCAGTCCCGATCATCGCGGCGCGCGCGTCGTGGCAACAGCATGGATCTCGCCAACCTGCGGCGGTTTCAGGACAACTCGCCAAAGGTGCTCCGGTACGCGGCGGGTGAAGCCCCGACGACACGCCTGAAATGCGGGCGCAATGCGGCGGCCGAGGAGAAGCCGCAGCGCCGCGCCACCTCCTCCACGGGCAGCCTGGTGGATTCCAGCAGTTGCTGGGCTCGGAGCACCCGCTGATGGGTCAGCCAGGTCAACGGGGTGGTGCCGGTGATCTCACGGAAGCGCCGGTCGAAGTTGCGTCTGCTCATCTGTGCCCGGCGGGCGAGCAGCTCGACTGGCAGGACCTGGTCGAGCTGGCCGAGCGCCCAGTTCAGCGCCTCGCCTACCGGATCGGTTTCATCGAGCTCTAGTCCCGGGGACTCGATGTACTGCGCCTGTCCGCCGGACCTGTGCGGCGGCACCACCATGTAGCGGGCGAGGCGGTTAGCCACGTCCGCGCCGCAGTGACTTCTGAGCAGATGAAGCCCCAGATCCATCCCGGCCGCACCGCCGCCGGCGGTTAGGACGTCGCCATCGTCGATATACAGACGCCCTGGCTGAACCTTCACCTTCGGGTACATCTGAGCGAGAAGAGCCGCCAGCGCCCAGTGCGTGGTGGCCGGACGATCATCAAGTAGCCCGGCCGCGGCCAGTACGAATGCCCCGGAGCACAAGCCCGCCACCCTTGCGCCCGCCGCATGTGCCGCGCGCAGCGTCTCCAGCAGAGGCTCCGGCGGTGCTTCGGCCGGATCCCGCCAGTTAGGAATGATGATCAGGTCCGCCGTCCGAATCGCGTCAAGGTCATAGGGGACCGGGCAGGCCAGCCCGCCGCCGGTGATCGCGGCCGGCGACTCACCAGACACGACTCGCACGTCGAGATCCGGTAGCACGCCGTAGTGCGCCGCCATGTCGAACACGCCGAACGCGAACGACATGATCCCCAGCGAAACCCCGTCGAACACGACCACCACAAACCGCTGGGCCCGAGACTCCCCCACTATCTCCTCCATGCCAGGAGCATCTACTGGCATGGTACTGCGGTCATCGCGCCCGGCCGGGCACTATGTGAGTGCGTCGCCCATCTCGGCGGGATCGGGCGTGATCACGGCCCGGCGGAGGCTGGCACACCGGCGTGCAATGTGCCAGCCCCGCGGTCGGCCGGGGGGCTACATGCTGCCGCCCATGCCGCCGACGGCGATGCCGAGCTGAGTGAACAGTTCCACCTGGTCGAAGTACAGGTGGAAGCTGGTGATCTTGCCCTCCTCGAATTCGTAGACGCCGGTGAAAAGCGCGCCGACCGTCCGGCCGGTCGCGGCGATCTCACCCGCCGGCCCGCGGAGCGTACCGGTGTGCGTGCCCACGAAGCGGCCCTCGTGCACGCCGCCCCGGTCGTCGGCGTGGATGGCGATGATCTCCAGCCGGTTGTCCGGGAAGGCCTCGTTCCAGGTATTCCAGATCGCGTCGGCGGCTTCCCGCCCGGTCAGCCGCAGTCCGCCCGGCGCCTGCAGTTCCAGCCGGTGCAGGTCCGCAGCCGCCATCCAGCCCTCGCGGTCCCTGGCGTTCCACAGCTCGATGTTGTGCTCGATGAGGCTCCGGGTGTCGCCATCGCGCACGGACGAGAACACCAGTTTGTACTCCTCCACCGAGCGGACCTGGAGGTGGGTCGCCGCGACGGCGTCAGCGCGCAGCCTTGCGGTGGCCGAGCGGCTGGCGGCCAGGGCGTCCATGTCGTCCCACGCGGTGATCACGATGCAGCGCCCGGTGGCCCGGTCGGTCATCATGTGGGCGCTGCAGAGGCCGGGCATGGCCGTGAGCGCCGGGACGGCGGTGTTCCGGAATTCCTCGATCACCGCGTCTATGCTGGCGGGAGCGCAGTCGACGCGGCTCAGCCGCACGCCGGCTCCGCGCTGCGGACGGCTCCGGCGGACGAAGGCGGGTACCTCGTAGTGCTCGACCGTCACGGTGCCCCCGAGGAGCTCGGTCACCTCCTTGCGCGAGACCTGCACGGCCTGCTCGCTGGCGGTCATGGCGTCGAGCGTGTCCCAGTACGACGCGACCACGCAGACGCCCAGGCCGGCGTTGGTGAGGCAGGCCAGGCCCCGGTTACCGTGCTGGGCCTCTACGTCCGGCCGCACGGTTCCCTCGAGATAGCGGGTCGCCTCGTCCAGGCGGGCCGGGTCTCCGGCCAGCATGTTCATCCGTACATGCATGAGCTTGTCCTTTCCGCATTTCCTTGCGGTCAGGTATTCGCGCCCGCCGGCGAACAAACCACGGCCTGAATTCGCGCGTCGTCGGCGATCTAACCGCGGCTGCGTGATCGGTACGGTCGTCCGCAGCGCGGCACCCGTGAGCGTGCTACCCGGCCGGCAGGAACGACAACTTGCCGTCACTGCTGTTGGCGTTAACCCGTATCACTTTGTGACACGTCGGGTCACCGTCTGTCATTTCCCTCTCTGGCTCGGGCCGCGGAGTGCGCCTAGCGATTCGAGTCAAGCACTACCGGGCCGGCCCGGCAAGATCATCTTCTATTCAACATGTGCATGCGTTACCCGAATGGAGCGCAGGTTCCGCATGAGTATCGAATTCAAGAATCCAGGACGCCTGCCCAGGTCGCTGCGGTCGTGGATGGCGAAGGGCTCGCGGGACCGTCGTCGTTGCGCCCGCGCCTGGTCGATGACCATTTTGTGCGTCACACGGCGGCAGCACGCCAGCCACCAGTTGGCGTCGCGTCATCCCACAGGGAAGGACTGCCTCCTTCGGGAGAGTCAGGGTCCTTACCGATGAACCGTAGCGCCATGATGGCCCTCCTCGACCGGAGTCTGCGCGGATGCCGACACCGTAGTTCCCGTCCGCGGGGTCGGGCCAGAGAGGTCCACCGGAGGTAGACGCAAGGCCTCGTTACACCGCGCCGACAAGGCATTCCTTGGCGGCGCCGCCGCGGCGCTCGATCGTATCGACTACTTCGATGGCGAGACCGCCGAGCCGCACGCCGACCCGACGGATTTCGTGCTCGACTGCCGACCGGGTGCCGGCGGCCACGTCGCCGGGATCGGCACTGGGCCTGACCGTGATCCTGACCAGGATGCTGTCGGCCGAACGCTGGACGAGCTGGTACTGCCGCAGGCCCGGTACCCCGTCCAGCGGAGCCCGAAGGCGCCCGGCGTGCAGCCGCAACTGCCTGCCGTCCGGGGCGAGCAGCGTCAGCGTGTCCTCCCGGCGCCCGTCGATAGAGGCCAGGCGCCGGTACGGCCGCCCGCAGGGGCAGGGATCGGCCTCCAGCGTGACGACGTCGGAGATTTCATAGCGGATAAGCCGCAGCGGTGAGTCATACAGCGTCGTGACCAGCACCTTGGCACCGGGGGTGCCGGGCA
>WNGQ01008327.1_pt1 | contig 10990 bp, 13 predicted proteins | sample 5407661 | NCBI WGS metagenome assembly WNGQ01 (sample SAMN13153382, study PRJNA577476) | soil metagenome | isolation source: 60 cm soil or saprolite under Garry oak tree replicate 2 | place: USA:California | collected 2016-06-15
GCAGGCGGCGCACCCCCTCGACGACGATCTCGTCCGTGCCCACGCCCCGGATCCGCGCCCCCATCGAGCAGAGGAAGCGGCAGAGGTCCTGCACGTGCGGCTCCCGGGCGGCGTTGTAGATCTCCGTGCGGCCGTCGGCGAGGACGGCGGCCATGATGATGTTCTCGGTCCCGGTCACCGTGGGCATGTCCAGGACGACACGGGCGCCGCGCAGCCGCCCGGTGGCGCGGGCCACGAACTCGGTGGCGGTCTCGGTGACATCGGCACCCATCGCGCGCAGCCCGCGCACGTGCTGCTCGACGCGCCGGGCGCCGATCTGGTCGCCGCCCGGCTTGGGCACGCGCGCGGCCCCGACGCGGGAGACCAGTGCGCCCAGCAGCACGATGGACGCCCGCATCCGGCGGCCCAGGTCGTCGGGCACGACGCCGGCCACGTCGGCGGCCGAGATGAGCACGCTGCCCGGGCCCTGCGGCTCGACGCTCACGCCCAGGTGGCCCAGGATGGCGGCCATGCTCTGGATGTCGGCCACGCGGGCGACGTTCAGGAGCCGCACCGGCTCCCGGGTCAGGAGGGACGCCGCCATGATGGGCAGGGAGGCGTTCTTGGAACCGCCGATGGACACGTGGCCCACCAGGGGCCGTCCCCCGGTGACGTCCAGGACGCTCTCGGGGGCGGCTGACGGCATGGCGGAAAGCTTAGACGCATGATCCGGCGATCCGCCGCCGGCGATTTCCAGTCCGAGCACGGTCACAGGAGGGAAACGGCCTCGGCCGGCCAGGTGGTACGGCGCGCCCCTCGCGGACGACGCCAGCAGGTCCGGGCGTCGCATCGCCGCGACCGCGGCCGGCCCCCCGGCCGGCCCGGGAGGCGGTGTCGCGCCCATCGGAGCCGCAGCCGCCGGCATGATGCTGGCCCCGCCGGGCCAGCCGTCCCCCACCAGGGAGAGACAACGAAAGAGCCAGGCGTGGGGGGTAGGAATGGGCTTCGCCCGAGCGAGTGAGTCCGTCTACCCGATGCGCACCAGATGTCGCATGTTCCCCCGAGGGAACTGCGCGCCAGCGCACGTTCCCTGGAGCGAGGGGGCCCAGGGGGGCGGTTACCTCCCCCCTGAAGCGAAGCGTAAGCTAGCGACTGCGCCGGAGGCGGGCCAGGCGGAGCCTGGCTTCGGCCACCTCCAGCACCTGGACCATCTCGGCCTCCTCGGCCGGCGTCAGCTGGCCGGCCAGGCGCTCCGCGGCCCGGCGGCGGGCCTCCTCGGCGGCCTCCTCGCTGATCTCCTCGGCCCTCTCGGCAACGTCGGCCAGGACGGTGACCCGGTCCGGCAGGACCTCCAGGAAGCCGCCGCCCACGAACAGCTCCGTCTCCTCCACGCCGTTGCGGATCAGCAGCGGCCCGGGGCGCAGGGTGGTCAGCAGCGGCGCGTGCCGGGGCAGGATGCCCAGCTCGCCCTCCGCGCCCTGGCAGACCAGGAACGGCCGTCCCAGCCCGTCCACCTCGCCCTCGAAGAGGGCCCGCTCGACGCTGACGACGCGCAGCTGCACGCCCATCGCCGCTAGGCCCCCGACTCCGACTTCATGCGCTCGCCCTGCTCGCGGGCCTCGTCGATCGCGCCGACCATGTAGAAGGCCTGCTCGGGCAGGTCGTCGTGCTTGCCCGCGAGGATCTCGGCGAAGCCGCGGACGGTCTCCTCGACCGGCACGAACTTGCCCTCGCGGCCGGTGAAGCGCTCGGCCACGCTGAACGGCTGGGAGAGGAACCGCTGCACCTTGCGGGCCCGGGCGACCGTCAGCCGGTCGTCCTCCGAGAGCTCCTCGATGCCCAGGATGGCGATGATGTCCTGCAGCTCCTTGTAGCGCTGCAGCGTCCGCTTCACGCCCTGCGCGGCGTCGTAGTGCTCCTGGCCCACCACGCGGGCCTCCAGGAAGCGCGACGTGGACTCCAGCGGGTCCACCGCGGGATAGATGCCGATCTCGGTCAGCGCCCGGCTCAGGGTGACGATAGCGCCCAGGTGGGCGAACGTCGTCTGGATGGCCGGGTCGGTCATGTCGTCCGCCGGCACGAAGATGGCCTGCACGGACGTGATCGAGCCCTTCTTGGTGGACGTGATGCGCTCCTGCAGCGCGCCCATCTCCGTCGCCAGCGTCGGCTGGTAGCCCACGGCGGAGGGCATGCGGCCCAGCAGGGCCGACACCTCGGACCCGGCCAGCATGTAGCGGAAGATGTTGTCGATGAACATCAGCACGTCCGCGCCCTCGGTGTCGCGGAAGTACTCGGCCATCGTCAGGCCGGTGAGCCCGACCCGAGCCCGCGCCCCCGGCGGCTCGTTCATCTGGCCGAACACCAGGGTGGTCTTGTCCAGGACGTTGGCGTCCCGCATCTCGTTGAGCATGTCGTTGCCCTCGCGGGTGCGCTCGCCCACGCCCGCGAAGACGGACCGCCCCTGGTGCTCGTGGGCGATGTTGCGGATCAGCTCCTGCACGATGACCGTCTTGCCGACGCCGGCGCCGCCGAACAGGCCGATCTTGGAGCCCTTGACGAACGTGCAGATCAGGTCGATGACCTTGATGCCGGTCTCCAGGATCTCGATCTCGACCTGCTGCTCCTCGAGCGCCGGCGGCGGCCGGTGGATCGGCCAGACCTCGGTGCCCTCGGGCGTCGGCTCGTCGTCGATCGCCTGGCCGATCACGTTGAACAGCCGGCCCAGCGTCTCGACCCCGACCGGCACCCGGATGGGGCCGCCGGTCGCCTCGACGGGGTCGCCGCGCCGGAATCCGTCGGTCGAGTCCATGGCGATGCAGCGCACGGTGCTGTCGCCCGTCTCCTGCTGAACCTCCATCACGACCGAGCGGCCGCTCTGGGTCCTGACGACCAGGGCGTCCAGCAGGTTGGGCAGCTTGCCGGGCGGGAACTCCACGTCGACGACGGCGCCGATGACCTGGCTGACCTTCCCGGTCACCCCGGCCGCGGCGCCCGTCTCCGCGGGCTTCTCGGTCACTTGTGCCATCGTCTTCGCTACTCCTTGCGCAGGGCCTCTGCCCCGCTGACGATCTCCATGAGCTCGGCCGTGATGCCGGCCTGGCGGGCCTTGTTGGCCGTCAGGGTCAGGGAGCTGATGATGTCGCCGGCCGCGTTGGTGGCGTTCTGCATCGCGATCATGCGCGCGGAGTGCTCGCTGGCCTGGTTCTCGAGCACGGCCTGGTAGACCTGCGTCTCGACGTAGCGCGGCAGCAGCGCGTCCAGCACGGCCTCCGGCCCCGGCTCGTAGATGTAGTCGGCGGCCGGCTTCTTCTCCTCCCTCTCCGGCAGGTCGATGGGCAGCAGCGTCCGCACCACCGGCTCCTGCCGGAGCGTCGAGACCCAGCGCTCGTAGGCCAGCAGCACGATGTCGGCCCTGCCCCCGTCGTACTCGTCCAGGGCGACGCTGACGGCCGGGAGGATGGCGGCGATGCCGGGGCGGTCGCCCAGCCCGCTGGCGTCGGCGACGATGTCGCGGCGGTAGCGGGCCAGGAAGTCGCGTCCCTTGCGGCCCAACGTCACGTAGCGAGCCTGGCCGCGATGGTGCCGGAGCACGTGCCGGGTGACGGCGCGCAGCGTGTTGGCGTTCAGCGCCCCGCACAGGCCGCGGTCGGCGGTGACCACGATCACGATGGCACGGCCGCCCTCGCGCCGCGCCAGGTATGGATGGCGGTACTCGGTCGCGAGCTCCGCGGTGGTCTGCAGGACCTCGACCATCTTCTCGGCGTAGGGCCGCGTGGCCTTCACCGCCGCCTGGGCCCGGCGCAGCTTGGTGACCGACACCACCTGCATGGCCTTGGTGGCCTTCTGCGTGTTCTGGAAGCTGCGGATGCGACGCCGGATGTCGCGCAGCGAGGGCAACTAGGACCCCCCGCTCGGCGCCTCGACGCCGTACTGCCGGTTGAAGACCTCGATCGCCTCGCCGACCCTGGCCTCGACCTCGTCGTCCCAGCGCTGCTCGTTCTCGACGCTCTCGAGCAGCTCCTTCCAGTCCGCCTGCAGGAAGCTGGCGAAGCCGGCCTTCCAGTCGCCCACCTTGTCGATCGGCACCCGGTCCAGGTGGCCACGGGTGCCGGCGTAGATCGTGCAGACCTGCACGCCCAGCCGGACCGGCTCGAACTGGGGCTGGATCAGGAGCTGGGTCAGGCGCTGGCCGAGCTCGAGCTGGCGCCGCGTGGCCGCGTCGAGGTCCGACGCGAACGCCGCGAACGCGGCCAGCTCGCGAGCCTGGGCCAGGTCGGACTTCATGCGGCCGGCGGTCTTGCTCATGGGCCTGGTCTGCGCGTCGCCACCCACCCGGGAGACGGAGAGGCCGACCGAGATGGCCGGCCGGATGCCGGCGTTGAAGACGTCGGCCTCGAGGTAGATCTGGCCGTCGGTGATAGAGATGACGTTCGTCGGGATGTACGCCGACACGTCGTTGGCCTGCGTCTCGATGACGGGCAGCGCCGTCAGAGAGCCGCCGCCCCTGGCCCTGCTCAGCTTGGCCGCGCGCTCCAGGAGGCGGGAGTGGAGGTAGAAGACGTCGCCCGGGTAGGCCTCGCGGCCCGGCGGCCGGCGCAGCGTCAGCGACAGCTCGCGGTAGGCCCAGGCGTGCTTGGTCAGGTCGTCGTAGCAGACCAGCGCATGCTGGCCTCTGTCGCGGAAGTACTCGCCCATGGCGCAGCCGGAGTACGGTGCGATGTAGTTCAGCGCGGCCGGGTCGGAGGCCGTGGCGGCCACGATGGTCGTGTACTCCATCGCGCCGTGCTCCTCCAGGGTGGCGCGGACGCGGGCGATGTTGGCCGCGTTCTGGCCGATCGCCACGTAGATGCAGAAGAGGTCCTTCCCCCTCTGGTTGATGATCGTGTCGAGCATGATCGCCGTCTTGCCGGTCTGGCGGTCGCCGATGATCAGCTCGCGCTGGCCGCGGCCGATCGGGATCATGGCGTCGATGGCCATGATGCCCGTCAGCACCGGCTCGCTCACCCGCTCGCGGAGCACGATGCCGGGGGCGATCACCTCGACCGGCGCCGTCTGCTCGGACTGGATCGGGCCGCCGCCGTCGATCGGCTGGCCGAGCGCGTCCACCGTCCGGCCCAGCAGGCCCGGGCCGACGGGCACCTCGACGATGCGGCCGGTGGTGCGGACCTCGTCGCCCTCCTGGATGTGCTCGTAGGGGCCCATGACGACCGACCGGACCTGGTCCTCCTCGAGGTTCAGCGCCAGGCCGTAGACGTCGCCCGGGAACTGGATCAGCTCGCCGGCCATCGCGCCGCTGAGCCCGAAGATCTGGGCGATGCCGTCGGCGACGCTGATCACCCGACCGACGTCCGCCGACACCATCTCAGCGTCGAATTCCTTCAGACGCTGCTTGATCACCTCGCTGATTTCGCTCGACCGGATGGCCAACTGCTGTTCCCCTTTTCAGTGATTGTTCGCGATCTCGGGCGCGGCTCAGGCCCCGGCCAGCTGCCTGCGGAGCTGGCGCAGCCGGGTGGCGACGCTGCCGTCGAACACGCGGTCGCCGACCCGCAGCACCAGGCCGCCCACGATCGCCGGGTCGACCCGGGCGTCCAGGCGGATCTCGCCGCCCAGCCGGCGGGCCAGGTCGGCCCGCAGGCGCTCGGCGTCCTCGGCGCCCAGCGGCACCGCGGTGATCGCGGTGGCGCGGACGCGGCCCGCCGCCTCGTCGGCGAGGCGTCCGAACTCCTCGATGATCGCGTCCACGTCGTCCAGCCGGCGAGCGGCGACCAGCAGCCTGGCCAGGTTGGCGCCCTCCGGCCCGACGCGGTCCCCGAGGAGCGCGGCCGCCGCCTCCTGGCGACGGTGGACTCCGATGCTGGGGTTGCCGAGCACGGCCCGCACCTCGGGCAGCGCCAGCACCTCGCGCACCTCGACCAGGCGTGACGCCCAGGCGTCGACCTGGCCCTCCTCCTTCGCCAGCTCGAAGATGGCCCGCGCGTAGCGGCGGGCCGCCGCGCCGGCCATCAGCTCGGGGAACCCACCTGGGCGATCGCCTCCTCGATCAGGCGCCGGTGGCGCTGGTCGTCCAGCGTCTCCCCGACCACCTTCTCGGTCGCGGCGACCACCAGGTCGGCCACCTCGCCGCGGACCGAGTCGATCGCCTTCTGGCGCTCGGCCTCGATGTCGCGCCTGGCCAGCTCGGTGATGCGGCGCGCCTCCTCCTCGGCCCTGGCCAGCAGGTCCGCCCGGCGCTGCGCGGCGGAGCGGTTGGCGCCCTCGATGATCTCCGCCGCCTGGCCGCGCGCCTCCCGGAGCCGCTCCTCGGCCTCCCTCAGCCTCGCCTCGGCCTCCTGGCGGGCGCGCTCCGCGGCCTCCAGCTGCGCGGCGATCTGGCGCTGCCTGGCCTCGGCGGCCGCCATCACGCGGGGATAGACCCAGCGTCCCAGGACGAAGATCATGGCCAGGAAGGCCACGACCTCCACGACGAACGAGAGGCTGAGGTCGAGCAGGCCCGCCTCCGCCAGGTACAGGGTCATCGGCCGGCCTAGTGGACGCTCGTGGCGTACGAGGTCAGGAGGACGAAGCCGAGCGCCAGGTTGATGAAGTACATGGCCTCGACGAGCGCGACGATGATGAACATGAAGGCGGTGAGGCGGCCCTGCGCCTCCGGCTGCCGGGAGATGCCATGGAGGGCGGCGTTGCCCACCAGGCCGTCGCCGACCGCCGCGCCGATGGCGCCGCCACCCAGCAGGAGCCCGAAGCCGATCATGGCGCCGGCGAGGGCGATTGCTTGGTTCATCTGAGGAGTCCTCCTGTTCAGGTACCGCGCGAGACTGACGGAGTGGCCTCGCGGATGGCGGGACCGGGATGGGGCGCGTGAGCCCGGTGCTCATCCTCCTCCAGGCCCTCGCGGGCCATCTGGAAGTAGATGATCGTGAGCAGCATGAAGATGAACGCCTGGATCGTGCCGACGAAGAAGACGTCGAACGCCTTCCAGAGCGCCAGCGCCGCCGCCGAGACCGGGAGCGTCCAGGCGTACGCCTGTGGGACCAGGGTGATCAGGTAGACCATCACCAGCCCGGCGTAGATGTTGCCGAAGAGCCGGAGCGACAGGCTGATCGGCTTGACGATCTCCTCGATGACGTTCAGCGGGATCAGTGCGATCCGCATGCCGATGTTCATCTCGAACGGCTTGGTGAAGCGGCGCAGGTAGCCGCGGATGCCCAGGACCCTGACCGAGTAGCCCTGGACGATCAGGATCACGACGATCGCCATGGCCAGCGTCTGGTTGAGGTCCGAGTTCGCCGGCTTGAGAAGGGGCGTGAAACCGATCGGCAGGAAGTCGATCCAGTTGGCGATGAGGATGTACATGCCGATGGTCGCCGCGATCGGGATGATGAACGTGGCGTCCTCCGACACCGACGCCAGCACGGTGCTCCGCACGTAGCCGACGAAGAACTCGAGCAGCATCTGGAGCTTGCCGGGCACCCCGGGCCGCAGGCGGCTCGCGATGTAGAAGGCGATCGCGAGGGTGAGCGCTATCGCGACACCGCTGGAGACCAGCGTGTCGATCGTGAAGGCGCAGTAGTAGAACTTGAGGACGATCAGGTTCACGTACTGGTCGCCGCAGACTGGGGTCAGCGGGTGGGCGCCCGGCGCGGCCAGGAGCATCAGGCCCGCACCGACGCCACGGTGGCCGCCACCGCGAGGACCAGCTGCGCGGCCGCGATGCCGATGAGCACCAGGGCCACGTACTGGAAGCCGCCGAGCAGCGCGCCGAGGCCCAGGCCGGCCACGCTGAGCACCGCCAGCCGGCCCATGCTGGTGAGGCTGAAGCTGGCCTCGAGACCGAGCGCGCGGCGCGCCAGGAAGCCGTTGACCGCGCCCACCGCCAGGCCGAGCGCGACCGCCAGGCCGCCCCGCCAGGCGCCGAGCGCGAGGCCGGCCGCGACAGCGATCAGCGCCCCCACTGCGCATGCCACCGCCGTGGTCGCCAGGGGATCTCTCTTCGCTGTCACAGGAACCGCTTGAACCTCGTGTAGGCCGTCGCGACGGCCGCGATTACGCCAAGAACTAGACCGATGAGCAAGAAGGTGGGTGCGCTGTGGAGGGCCTTGTCGACGACGACGCCCAGCACGAGCGGCACGACGACCGCCGCCGCTATGAAGACCCCGAGTCCCAGGAGCTCCATCCCGGATGGATCCCGGCTTGCAGAGCCTCGATCGCCGGCGGGCGACATTCCGCCAGAAGTCTACCGGAGTCTTCTAACGCGCTGCGCGACCGACCAGCAGCTGTCGCATCACACGTCCGAAGGGCGCCGGCACGCGCTGGCTGGAGGCCCGGAGGCGCTCGCCCAGCGCGGTGGAGAGGACGACGATCATCAGCACGATCACCACGGCCAGGATCCGCCGGTGGCCGAACACCGTGAGGCCGATCGCGCCCAGGATGCCGGACGTGCCGTAGAACAGGATGCAGGTCTGGCGCTGGGTCAGCCCGGACTCCAGCAGGATGTGGTGGATGTGCCTGGCGTCCGCCTCCATGATCGCCGCCCCGTTGCGGCGCCGGCGGACGATCGAGAGGGCGGTGTCGGCGATGGGAATGCCCATGGCCAGCACCGGCACGGCGATGGCGGCGACCACGGCGACCTTGGCGACGCCGATCACCGACAGCAGGGCGATCGCCAGGCCCAGGAAGTAGGCCCCGGAGTCGCCCATGAAGATGCGCGCGGGGTGGAAGTTGAAGAGGAGGAAGCCCACGCAGGCGCCGACGAGGGCCGCGGCGAGGCTGACCACCTCCGGCTGCCGTCCCGCCGAGGCGACCAGCAGCACGATCGCGGTGATGGCGACCACGCCCGCCGCGAGGCCGTCCACGCCGTCCAGCAGGTTCGTCGTGTTCTGCATGCTCAGGACCCAGGCCACCGTGATCGGCAGCACGAACACGCCCAGCTGCGGGAACTGCAGCAGGGGCAGGAAGAGGAAATGGATCTTGAAGCCGAACACGACCACCGCGGCCACGGCCACGGCGGCCTGGATGGCCAGCTTGACCAGGGCCGGGATGCCCCAGCGGTCGTCGAGCACGAAAACGGCGGCGGTCAGGCCGCCCAGCACGAGCAGTCCCGGCACGTCCGGGTTGCCGCGGAGGAAGACCAGGCAGGCCACGGCGAAGGCGCCGAACATGGCCAGGCCGCCGCCGTAGGCTATCGGCCTCGTGTGGATGTCGCGCTTGCGGGAGGGATGGGACAGGAAGCCGGTGCGGCCGGCCACCCAGATGGCCGCGGGCGTCAGCACCACCGCGGCCGCGAACGCGACCAGCGCGGGACCGAGACCGGGCGCCAGGTTGGCGGTGACCTGCTGGAGGAACCGCCAGCTGAAGAAGTCCTCGGTCTGGATTGTGGGATCGAAGATGGCTAGGAGCGACAGCACGACCAGCTTCCTCTCGTGGATCGGGGCGGGGCGCCGGTAGGTTACTCGTCAGGCGAAGCGGTACGGTAGCGCGCGACGGCGGCGGAGGTCCAGCGCCCGCTACGCCGGCGCCCGGACCCTCAGCCCGCGGACCGCGGCGAAGTCGCCGCGATTGCGAGTGACCAGCGTCAGGTCGTGCTCCACCGCCGTGGCCGCGATCAGGGCGTCCGGCGTGCGCAGGCCGTACCGCCGGCGCAGGCGGCCTGCGCGCTCCGCGACCGCGCGGTCCACCGGGTGCTCCAGCATGGCGCCGAGGACCAGCCCGATGACCCGCTCGTCCGCGGACCGGCCCGCCAGCAGCTCGCAGCGCGTGACGACCGAGTAGGCGGCCGGCTGGGCTCCGGGCTTGAACTGGCGGGCGCCCCGGAAGTGGTCGATCAGGACGTCAGTGTCGACCAGCTGGCCGGCCATGCTCCCATTCCTCCCTCGACGGCACCTCGAGGTCCGGCATCGCGCCGAACGCCGCCCTGGGCGTCCGCCAGGTAGCGATCCAGCGCCTCCCTGACGATCGCGGCGAGCGGCACGCCACGGCGGCGCGTCAGCTCGTCGAGCCGCTCACGCTGCCAGGCCGTCAGGTACACCTGCGTCCTCGTCGATGGCATATACAGCAGCAGTATACAGCAGCACCAATGCGACCTCCTCTTCTGGCCTCCGCGGGGTGCGGCGAGCCGGCCCTGCCGATGCTGAGGCATTGAGGCGGACAAAAAACGGACAATGCGCGGGCTCGGCCGGACCTCGGACCGGCGGGGAGTCAGGGCGCTCGGGACCGGGTCGCGGAGCCGCGCCCGGCGGCGCGGGCCGGACCGGCGTGAGACCTGCCGCGGACGGCGGCCGGGTCGCCCCTACCGGCCGGCCAGCAGCTCCTCGGCCGCGATCGGGCCCGCGCGAAGCACCGCCGGCACCTCGCCGCTCACGTCCAGCAGCGTGCTCGGCACGCCGCCCGGCGCGCGACCGCCGTCGACCACGGCGGCGAGGCCGTCCACCCAGGCCGTCTCCAGCGGGGTCATCGCCGGCGGCTCGCCGCTGCGGTTGGCGCTCGTGGTGGCCAGCGCCTCCCCCACCTCGCGGAGCAGGGCCAGGGCGACCGGGTGGTCGGGGATGCGGGCCGCGACCGTCCGGGGCACGCCCGTGCTGGTCAGCGGCGGCCCCACCCCCTCTCGCGCCGGGAGCACCAGCGTGAGGGGGCCCGGCCACCAGCGCCGCATCAGCGCCTCGGCCCGGCCGTCGACGCGGGCGTACGAGCGCAGCTCCTCCGGCTCGGCCACCATCAGGATCAGCGGCCGGTTGAGCGAGCGCCCCTTGACCTCGTACACGTGGCGCACGGCGCGGTCGTGCGAGGCGAGCGCCGCCAGCCCGTAGACCGTGTCGGTCGGAAAGCCGATGACGTGGCCCGCGTGCACCAGGTCGGCCGCGCGCGCGATGCCGGCCTCGTCCGGGCTCAGGAAATCCACGCTTCCAGCACCCGGACGTGTCCTCCCAGGTCGCGGTGGTAGCGGTGGCCGGCGTATCCCTCGAGCGCGCCCAGCACCGCCTCCTGCACCGAGGGATCGACCTCGGTCAGCACCGCC
>WNGQ01009990.1_pt1 | contig 10990 bp, 8 predicted proteins | sample 5407661 | NCBI WGS metagenome assembly WNGQ01 (sample SAMN13153382, study PRJNA577476) | soil metagenome | isolation source: 60 cm soil or saprolite under Garry oak tree replicate 2 | place: USA:California | collected 2016-06-15
CGAACTGACCTCTGAGACCGACACCGAGCTCGTCGCGCACCTCATCGAAGATCAGATGGCGGCGATGGCCGACGTGCCTGGGACCGGCGCCCCGGCGGCTGGCTCGCTCGCCGTCGCGATGCGCCAGGTCTGCCAGCGGTTGCAGGGCGCATTCACGCTGGTCGCGGTGGATGTACGGGATCCTGGCGCGGTGGTCGGCGCGCGCCGGAATTCCCCGCTCGTGGTCGGTCGCGGTGACGGCGAGAACTTCCTGGCCAGTGATGTCTCGGCGTTCATTGCCTTTACCAGGGAGGCGGTTGAGCTCGGCCAGGATCAGGTCGCCGAGGTACGGGCCGACCGGGTCACGGTGACCGGCTTCGACGGCGTGCCAGCGCAGGGGAGCGACTATCACGTCGACTGGGACGTGTCGGCCGCCGTGACCGGCTTCGACGGCGTGCCAGCGCAGGGGAGCGACTATCACGTCGACTGGGACGTGTCGGCCGCCGAGAAGGCGGGCTTCGAGTACTTCATGCTGAAGGAGATCGCCGAGCAGCCGCGCGCGATCGCCGACGCCATGCTCGGCCGGATGGGCCGGGACGGCCTGCTGACCCTCGACGAGATGCGGCTGTCCGACGATGAGCTGCGGGACGTTGACAAGATCATCATCGTGGCCTGCGGGACGGCTTATCACGCCGGGATGATCGCGAAGTACGCCATCGAGCACTGGACCGAGATCCCGTGCGAGGTCGAACTGGCCAGCGAGTTCCGCTACCGTGACCCGATCCTGACCCGGTCGACGCTGGTCATCGCGATCTCCCAGTCCGGCGAGACGATGGACACGCTGATGGCGGTCCGGCATGCCCGCGAGCAGCGGTCCCGCGTCATCGCCATCTGCAACGTGAACGGCTCGTCCATCCCGCGGGAAAGCGATGCGGTCGTGTACACCCACGCCGGGCCCGAGATCGCTGTTGCGTCCACGAAGGCTTTTCTCACCCAGCTGGTCGCTTGCTACCTGGTCGCGCTCTACCTGGCCCAGGTGCGCGGCACCATGTACGGCGACGAGGTCGCCGCGGTGATGGATCAGCTGCAGCTGATGCCCGCCGCGGTGGACCGGATGCTGCACGCGATGGACCCGGTACGTGCGGTGGCCCAGGAGCTGGCCGGCGAGCGCTGCGTGCTCTTCCTTGGCCGGCATGTCGGCTACCCGGTTGCGCTGGAAGGCGCGCTGAAGCTCAAGGAACTCGCCTACATGCACGCCGAGGGGTTCGCGGCCGGCGAGCTCAAGCACGGGCCGATCGCGCTGATCGAGGAGGGGCTGCCGGTCGTGGTGATCGTGCCGTCCCTGGACGGGCGCTCGGCGCTGCACGACAAGATCGTGTCGAACATCCAGGAGATCAGGGCCCGCGGCGCGCGCACCATCGTCATCGCCGACGAGGGAGACGAAGTGGTGGCGCCCTATGCGGACACCCTGATCGAGCTGCCAGTCGTGCCCACGCTCATGCAGCCCCTGGTGGCGACGGTGCCGCTGCAGGTGTTCGCCTGCGAGCTCGCCGCGGCCAAGGGCCACGACGTGGACCAGCCCCGCAATCTGGCCAAGTCCGTCACCGTGGAGTGAATCCCGCGGCGGGCGTGCCCCGTCAGGCCTCGCGGCGGATGGCGTGCATTCGCTGCTCGAGTTTCGTTACGTCAGCCAGGCGTGGCGGCTGGCCCGGGCTCAACGCAGAACTCGTTGCCCTCCGGGTCCCGCATCATAGTGTGCGCTGTGTAGTGCCGCACCACGCTTGCACCGAGCGCGACCAGCCGCCTGACCTCCTCGGCGGCATCGCCGGGCGCACGGAGGTCAAAATGCATCCTGTTCTTGGCCGTCTTGGGCTCCGGCACCTGGACGAACCACATGTTCGGCCCGCCCCAGCCCGCGGCCTCGACATAGGCACGCGAAACGGACGAGTCCTCGTCGACGTCCGATCCGAGGGCCGCGGCCCAGAACCGGGCCAGCGCGAGCGCGTCCGAGCAGTCAAAGGTGACGGTCTTGATGAGAGCAGCCATGGCCGGACGCTAGGCGGCGGGCGATAGCACCGCAAGCGAGTTTCCTGGCGCCACCTGCGCGGCGGCCGGCATGCCAGGCGCGGGGCAGGGCCGGGGCCAGCGGCCGGCGTGGCAGGCTGGTCAGATGATCGTAGGAATCGGCGTCGACATCACAGACATCGCCCGGGTCGAGGAAGCCCTGCGGCGGACCCCGGCCCTGAGCGCCCGCCTGTTCGCTAAAGGCGAACAGGATGGGCCGGCTGCCTCGCTGGCGGCCTGCTTCGCCTCGAAGGAAGCCGTCGCGAAGGCACTCGGCGGCCCGGGCGGGCTGCAGTGGACCGACGTAGAGGTGGTCCATGACCGGCGGGGACGGCCCCTGCTTGAGGTCCGGGGGACCGTCGCGGCTGCTGCCGCCAGGCTGGGCATCCGCAGCTGGCATCTCTCGCTCAGTCACGACGGCGGCCTCTGCGTGGCGATGGTGGTGGCCGAGTCATGAGAAATGCCCACCAGGTCGCGGACGTGCGCGCAGCCGAGTCCGCGCTGATGGCAAGAGTGCCCGACGGAATGCTGATGCAGCGCGCGGCGGCAGGCCTGGCCTCGGCCTGCGCCGGCCTGCTCGGGCAGGTGTACGGGTCGAGGATCGTCGTCCTCGCCGGGACCGGCGACAACGGCGGCGACGCGCTCTACGCGAGCGCGCTGCTGGCCCGCCGCGGCGCGGTCGTGACGGCGATCAGCACCGGGCCGAAGGCACACCCCGGCGGCTCGGCGGCACTGCGCGGCGCCGGGGGCCGGGTTACCGGGGCCGCGGCCGACGGCGCGGCGGGCCTGATCGACGGCGCTGACCTGATCATCGACGGACTGCTCGGCATCGGCGGCCGGGGCGGGCTGCGGGAGCCGGCCGCGACCCTGGCGGCGCGGGCGGGGGCCGCGAGCGGCCTGGTGGTCGCGGTCGACCTGCCGAGCGGGATCGATGCCGACACCGGCGAGGTCCCGGGTGCCGCCATCCGGGCAGACGCGACAGTGACATTCGGTACCTGGAAGCCGGGCCTGCTCATCGATCCCGGCGCGACGCATGCCGGGGCGGCCCAGCTGATCGACATCGGTCTGCGCCCCTGCCTTGCCCCGGCCAGCGTCGCCGCGCTGCAGGCTTCGGACGTCGCGGCGCTGCTGCCCCGGCCGACCGCGGAATCTGACAAGTACCGCCGGGGCGTACTCGGGATCCTGGCTGGCAGCAGCCGGTTCACTGGCGCTGCCGTGCTGGCCGTCGGCGGCGCCGTGCGCGGCGGCGCCGGGATGGTCCGGCTGGTCACCGCTGAGCAGGCGGCCAGCGTCGTGCGGCAGCACTGGCCGGAGGCAGTGATCACCGTGGTCGGCGGCGAGGTGCCCGCTGGGCGGGCGGTAGCCGAGGCAGGGCGGGTGCAGGCATGGGTGGCAGGCCCTGGGTTTGGAACGGAGCCGTCGGCGGCAGCGCAGCTGGCCGACGTAATGTCGACCAGCCTGCCAGTCCTCGTCGATGCGGACGGAATCACCGTGCTCGCGGCTCACCAGGAATTGCTGCCACGCTCCGCGCCAACGCTGATCACGCCGCACGCCGGCGAGCTGGCCAGGCTGCTGCAATGTGACCGGGCGGCGGTCGAGGCCAGGCGCCTTGAGCACGCCAGGAGAGCGGTCGCCGAACTGGGCGTGACCGTGCTGCTCAAGGGATCGACCACGGTGATCGCCACCGCAGCGGGCAACCCGCCGGTGCTGGTGAACGCCACCGGCACCGGCTGGCTCGCCACCGCGGGATCCGGCGACGTGCTCTCCGGGCTGGCCGGCTCGCTGCTCGCGCAGGGCCTGGCCCCGGCGGACGCGGCGGCCGTTGCCGCGTACCTGCACGGCATGGCCGCCAGGCTGGCGGCGACCGGGGCTGACGCGCAGCAGGCTGCCGGAGCCGGCCGGGCAGTGGTGGCTGGCCGCTCGCTGGCCGCTGGCGCCCCGATCGGCGCCGCTGACCTGATCGACGCACTGCCCGCGGCCATCCGGATGGCCGCGGGCAGCGCCGGCTGATCAGGGCCTGCCCGGGCCGCCCGGGCGCGGCGTGCACCGGCCCGCCGCGCGCTTGCATCCGTCCGGGCGGCGGCTATTCGCTGGCTCGGCGCGCGCCCCGGCCGGGGCGCGTTACTCCTCGGCCCGCCCGCCGAGGTGCTTGGCCAGGAAACGCTCGGCCGCGGCGTAGAAACGCAGCCGGTTCTCCGGCTTGGCGAAGCCGTGTCCCTCATCGGGGAACAGCAGGTACTCGTGGTCGATCCCGGCCTTCTTCAGCGCGGCCACGATCTGCTCCGACTCGGCCTGCTTCACCCGGGGATCGTTGGCTCCCTGTGCGATGAGCAGCGGAATGCTGATGTTGTCCGCCCGCGACAGCGGCGACCGGGACCAGAGGAAGTCGGCGTCCTTTGCCGGGTCGCCCACCCTGCGGTGGAACAGGGAGATCATCGGAGCCCAGTACGGCGGGATGGTCTCGATCAGGGTCTTCAGGTTGGACGGCCCCACGATGTCGACAGCGCAACGGAACAGCTCCGGGGTGAACGCCGCCCCGGCCAGCGCGGCATAGCCGCCGTAAGAGCCGCCGTAGATCGCCACCAGGCCGGGATCAGCCCAGCCCTGGCCGGTGGCAAAGGCCACCGTGTCCACCAGGTCGTCGTGCATGCGGCCGCCCCACTCCCGGTCGCCGGCGTTGACGAACGCCTTGCCGTAGCCGGTCGAGCCGCGGAAGTTCACCTGCACGCACAGGTAGCCGCGGTTGGCCAGCCACTGTGCCTCAGGATTGAAGCCCCAGGCGTCGCGTGCCCACGGGCCGCCATGCACGTTGAGCACCATGGGCAACCGGGCCCGGCCGGCGCCGGGCGGGAAGGTGGCATACCCGTGCATGGTGAGGCCGTCCCTGGCGGCGAAGGAGAAAGGCTCCATGGGCGCCAGCTCGTAACGGGAGAGCTCGGGGCGGGTCTCGAACAGAAACCGGCCAGTGCGGGTCTCCCGGTCATAGCTGAAGAACGGGACAGCGCCGATGTCGTTGGTGAACCCGACCAGCCAGGTCGCATCGGCGTCGTCGGCATTGTCGAACGACGGATCGCCCGGGTGCAGCGCCCGGATCGCCGTCAGATCGTCCTCGACGTCCGGGTCGAGCACCCGGTACTCGGACCGGTCCTTGACGAAGGTGACGATCTGCGGCTCGCGGGTGTCCGGGTTCAGCCTGATATCGGTGACATCAGTGTCCGGATCCTCGGCGAGCACCTCGGTGCCGCCCGTCGCCAGGTCCAGGCGGACCAGCCTGCCGGTGTTCGCCTGGACCGAGCTGAGCGCAAGCATCGACGTGCCGTCCTCGCTGAACGCGATCGGCCCGCTGGTCAGCGCGTCTTCTGCTTCGATGGACAGCAGCGGCCGCCACGCCTCATCGGCGCTGTCGCGGATCATCACGACAAGGCCGCCGTCGGGCTGCGGCGCGACCCCGGCGCGCACCACAAGCTGGCTGTCGGCGGTCCAGCCAACGAACCCGGGATTCTCGACTTCCTTCGTCAGCTCGCCCGTGGTGAGGTCGAGCCGGTAGACGTCATGCAGCTGCGGGTTGTCCCGGTTCAGCCCGATCAGGATCTCGGTCGGGAACTTCTTCTCCGCGGCAATGAGCTGCGTCTGGACCTTGTCGAAGGGCGTGAGGTCACGCCGCTGCATGGTAGCCAGGTCGACATCGTGCAGGCGCCAGTTCTCGTCGCCGCCGGTGTCCTGCAGGTACAGCAGGTGCCTGCCGTCGTGCGCCCAGGCGAACATGCGGATGCCCCGGTCGGTGTCGTCGGTCACGACGCGGGCGGCGGTCCAGTCGATTCCCTCGTCTCGGCCCGCGTTCGCCGGGGCGACCCAGACGTTCAGCACCCCATCGCTCGGCGCGATCCACGCCAGCTGGGTTCCGTCCGGGGAGATCCGGGGGCTGATGCGCTCGGGATTGCCGAAAAGTACCTGCCGGGGAATGAGTTCGACCATGTCCTGTGCTTATCACGTCCGCGCCGATCGCGCAGAACCGGCCCGCGGCATGCGGCTGCTGGCACACTGGGACGTCATGGATGGTCACCCGGAGGCGCTCATCGACCTGGGCGCGATCAAGGCGAATGTCTCGGCGCTCCGCCGGCACGTCGGCGGCGCGCAGCTGATGGCCGTGGTCAAGGCCGACGGCTACGGCCACGGAATGATCCCGTCCGCCAGGGCGGCCGTCGCGGGCGGCGCGGACTGGCTTGGCGTGGTCCAGATCGGGGACGCCCTGATGCTACGGCAGGCCGGCCTGACGGTCCCTGTGCTGTGCCTGCTCGGCGCGCCGGGCGCGGCGCACGAGGAGGCCATCCGCCGTGGCGTCGACCTGTCCGCCGGGTCTGTCGAGCTGGTCGCCCAGATCGCGGCCGCCGCGCAGCGGGCAGGCCGGCCCGCGCGCCTGCACCTGAAGGCCGACACGGGCATGTCCAGGGGCGGCGCGACCGCCGAGGACTGGCCGGCCCTGGTCGCGGCCGCGCTGGCCGCCCAGGCGGCCGGACATGTCCAGGTCACCGGCATCTGGTCGCACCTGGCCTGTGCGGACATCCCAGGGCATGCCTCGATCGGCGCGCAGCTTGCCGCATTCCGCAGCGCGGTAACGCTGGCCGAGCAGGCGGGCGCCAGGCCCGAGGTACGTCATCTCGCCAACACCCCGGCCACGCTGACGCTGCCGGAGACCTGGTTCGACCTGGTCCGCCCGGGCGGTGCGGTGGTCGGCCTGTCCACCCTGCCCGGCAAGCTGCCTGGCTGGCTGCGGCCCGCCATGACCCTGCGGGCGCGGCTGGTCCTGGTCAAGCAGGTGCCGCCGGGAACTGGCGTGTCCTACGGGCACCGCCACATCAGCACGGGCCGCGCCACGCTCGGCCTGGTGCCGCTCGGATACGCGGAGGGAGTACCGAGGAATGCGTCGGGCGTGGCCGAGGTGCAGGTTCGCGGGCGGCGCTGGACGATCGCCGGCACCGTCTGCATGAACCAGTTCGTGCTGGATTTCGGCGCCGCGGCCGTCTCGACCGGCGACGAGGTGGTGCTGTTCGGCCCCGGGGACGCGGGGGAGCCCACCGCCCAGCAGTGGGCGGACGCGCTCGGCACGCTGTCCTACGAGATCGTGACGAGGTTCGCCGGCCGGGTACCCAGAAGCTACTCTGGCGTAACCGAGTCGCCTGAGCTGGCGGCGGCTCGGCGGGCGGGCGCGTAGCGGGAGGTCAGATGGCCAGGTGGCGGCGGATCACCGGGGTAGCAGGCCTGGCCGTCGGCGCGCTGGCGGCAGGGACGGGTGCCGTCCTCGCAGCCGAGAAGATAGCGGTCGGACGGCAGCGGCTGCGGCCGGATCCGGAGGCGGCGGAGCCGCTCGGCACATTGCGCGGCCGCTCTCTTACCGTGCTCGCCGACGACGGCGTACCTCTGCATGTGGAGATCAACGGGGCGGACGATGCGCCGGTCACGGTGATTTTCTGCCATGGCTACACGCTGAACCAGGACTGCTGGCACTACCAGCGCAGGGATCTCGGCGGCATCGGCCGGCTGGTGTTCTGGGACCAGCGCGGTCACGGCAGGTCCGGCCGGTCAAGCCCCGATCATGTCAGCATCGATCAGCTCGGCGCGGACCTGAACGCGGTGCTCGGGGCCGTTGCGCCGGGCCGGGCCCCGGTCGTGCTCGTCGGCCATTCCATGGGCGGCATGACGATCATGGCGCTTGCTGATCAGTACCCTGGCCTGTTCGGTACGAAGATCATCGGGGTTGTGCTGATCTCGACCGCGGCGAGCGGCGTCGATCCCACCGCCTGGCTGCCAGGACCGCTCCAGCCGGTAGCGCGGCTGGCCGCCGCGCCACTGCTGCGGAGCGTCAGGGAGGGACGGCCGGCTGCGCTGGTCGAGCGCAGCCGTCATGCGGCTGGCGATCTTGCCTTCCTCGGCACCAAGTACATCGGCTTCGGTGACGGCCGGGTCAGCCCGGCGCTGGTGGACTTCCTCGAGCTCATGATCCGCGCCACGCCCGTCAATGTGGTCGCCGACTTCTTCCTCGCCCTGCGCGCGCACGATAAGGAGGCCGTACAGGACGTGCTCGGCCGCGTGCCAGTCGTTGTGCTGACTGGAGACCGGGACCGCCTGGTCCCGGCCCGGCTGACCGACCGGCTTGCCGCGGAGATTCCCGGCGCGAAGCTGATCCAGCTGCCTGGCGCGGGTCACGTGGTCATCCTGGAGCGGCCCGCGGAGGTCAACGAGGCGATCACCGGCCTGGTCACCGAGGTGGCGGCCGCTGGCGGCGCGAACGGGCGGTGGCGCCGCCGGGCCAGCCGTTGATCCCGGCCGGCGGCGGGCCCGCGCCGTGCCCGCAGGCGGAGATCAGCATCCCGACGGCGGCGCGGATGCGCTCCCTGGGCAGGCGGCTGGCGGCGCTGCTGCGGCCCGGGGACCTGGTCGTGCTGAACGGGCCGCTCGGCGCCGGGAAGACTACGCTGGTTCAGGGCATCGGCGACGGGCTCGGCGTCCGCGGCCCGGTAACCTCGCCCACGTTCGTGATCGCCCGTATCCACCCGTCGCTGCGCGGCGGCCCGGCGCTCGTGCACGCCGACGCCTACCGGCTGGGCAGCCCCGCCGAGGTTGACGACCTGGACCTGGACGCCGACCTGGATCGCTCGGTCACCGTAGTGGAATGGGGCGGCGGGCTGGTCGAAGGGCTAGCGCCGAGCTGGCTGGATGTCACGATCTCGTGGCCGTCACCCGGTGCGGCCGCCGCCGGGCAGCTGACAGCCGCCGGGCCAGCTGCGACTGGCCGGCCCGGTCCGGGCGACGAGCCGGGCACCGGACGCGGCTCAGGTCCGGCGGGCTGGTCAGGTCCGGGCGACGGGCCAGGTCAGGCGGGCGGCTCAGGTCCGGCGGGCGGGTCAGGTCCGGGCGACGAGCCGAGGGTGGTCCGGCTGACCGGCCGGGGCGGCCGCTGGGCTGCGGCCGCCGAATCGGTGCATCTCGCCATATCCGGCGCTGCAGAGGTTCTTTAGTTCCGATCTGCCCGCCCCCCGCACCGTTCGCACCACTAAACTGCGGGCGTCGCCTGTCCGCTTGCCGTGGTCTCGCACGGTCCGATGCCCTTCCCGGAGGCGTGCCGTGGCTCAGCAGGGGCCCCCGCCCCGCCGCCCCGCCCGGCCGCCCGCGTCTGGCTGGCCTGAGCAGCCAGCTACGCGGCGGCGTGCGGCCGACTATGGCGGCCAGGACCGAGGCCTGGCCTGCACCCAGGCCTGGACGACGATCTTGACGCCGATGAGCTACCGCCCTGGGCCGGGCTGAGCATCTCGCCGCGCCGGCCGGGCCGTGAGTCCCGGCCGCCCCGCCAGGACCGGGTGCCACCGCAGCCGCGGTGGGCGGACCAAGTGCCGCCAGATGTCGATGCGGCCGATGCGGCATATTCGGCCGGCGACGCGGACGATCTCGGCCCGGGCGGGGCGGGCACCGGCAGGCGCCCCAGGCGGATCGTCGCGACCCGGGCGAGGAAGGCCCGCCGCAAGATCTACATCTGGGGCGGCGTCGGGATCGGTGCTGCATTCGTCGCCTTCGGCATCATAACGATCTTCGGGCCGACGGCAGCCGCCCCGCGGCACAGCAACTTCGTCACTACCTACCAGCCGGGCGACTTCCGGGCGGTGCCGAACGCCTGCCAGGCGGTACCTGCCGCGATGCTGGATCAGTACCTGCCGGGAAGGCGATCCAGGGTGGTCTCCGCGTCGCTCGGCGGCAGCAGCACCGAGAGCCAGTGCACCTGGACGCTGGACGCCATGCCGCTGTTCCGGGTGCTCGAGGTGACCGCTCAGGCGTACGGGCCCAGCCTGCTGGCGACGGGCAACGGCAGCGCGACGTTCAGCGCCATCGACAGCTATGACGCGGCCAGGCAGGGGCTGGCTAGCCCGCCCAAGGCCACCCACAAGCCGAAGGCGACGATCACCCCGCTGCCCGGGCTCGGCAACATCGCGTTCAGCGCGCTGCAGGTGCTGCACGACGGCCGGGGCAGGACTGACCTGGTAACGGTGGTGGTGCGGGTACACAACGCGCTGGTCACCGTCGCGTTCCAGGGCCTCGACCACTCCTCCCGCGGCGGCTACGGCCCGGTCTCGATCCCGCAGCTGCGGGCGGGCGCGGTGGCGGCCACGCGCGAGGTCATCGCCGGGCTGCACTGAACTGCCGGCGGCACTGTATTGCCGGCGGCACTGTATTGCCAGCGGCACTGAACTGCCAGGCGGCACTGAACTGCCAGGCAGCACGGAGCTGCCAGGCTGCCTGAACCATGGGGCTGCGCAGCCGGGCGCAAGCTGCCAGGGCCCCGCCCGCCGGCCTGGTGACCTACGCTGGTCAATCGTGCTGCTACTGGCATTCGACACGGCGACGCCGGCGGTCACCGTCGCATTGCATGACGGCAAGCGCCTGCTGGCCGAGGAATCAGTGGTGGATGCCCGCCGGCATGGTGAGCTGCTGGCCGTCTCGATTCGCGACGTGCTTGCCGCGGCCGGCGCCCGCGCGGCTGACCTCACCGGGATCGCGGTCGGGGTAGGACCGGGCCCGTACACCGGGCTGCGCGCGGGCCTGGTGACCGCGCGGGTGCTCGGCAGCGCGCTCGGCATTCGGGTGCACGGCGCGTGCACGCTGGACGTGATCGCCTGCGCGGTGGCGAGCGGCGCGCCGGGCGGCGACTTCATCGTCGCGACCGATGCCCGCCGCAAGGAGGTCTACTGGGCCCGCTACACGGCCACCGGGCAGCGGGTCAGCGGACCCGAGGTGAGCGCACCGGGCGAGGCCGCGGTGAGCTGTCCGGTGGCAGGCGAGGGCGCCCTGCTCTATCCCGCCGAACTGGGTCCGCCGATCGAGCCCCGTTACCCTTCGGCGGCCGCGCTGGCCGGCCTGACGGCAGCCCGGATCGCCGCGGGCGAGCCCATGCTCCCGG
>WNGQ01006862.1_pt1 | contig 10985 bp, 7 predicted proteins | sample 5407661 | NCBI WGS metagenome assembly WNGQ01 (sample SAMN13153382, study PRJNA577476) | soil metagenome | isolation source: 60 cm soil or saprolite under Garry oak tree replicate 2 | place: USA:California | collected 2016-06-15
CATGATGCACCGTCCTGAGTTCATCATCGCCGCCGGAGGAACCGCGGACACCTTGAAGCTCTTGCCCCGCTTGAAATGGCGACCACACGGCGAGCTTGTGAAATTCACTTTGCCGTTGGAGGGAGCGGCCCTGAGCATGCATTTCAAACGTCGGTTCGGTCTCCCCACAGCGGTTGGAAAGGCCATCTTCAAGGTATCGATGAAGCCCTGGTTTCACGCGCGGCCCAAACCGGCGATCGAAGGAAGCGATGTGAGAGTGGGATCTGACGTCGAGCCAGAGATCCTACAGCTCTATGCGAGCGATACGGGAGATGCAAGCGTGCGTGTTCCAAACCCACGTTTTGTTTCTTGGTTGAGCAGTGGGTTTCCGAATCGCGTACAGTTTTTGCCGCTGTATTTCAGAATTCGTGATGTACTTCGCGGATGGTCGCTCACCTGTCTTTACCGGACTTCATTGGGATGGGAAGCAAACATCGTTGAGCTCTTTGCGCCCCACGCGAGTGAGGATGTCTATACCTGGATGGTTGCTGAGACGGTAGGCGCTATCTCTTCGTATAGACCGGATCGGGTGCTCGCAGGCGCGAGCGTCCCTTCTCTTCAGCAAGCATTTCATCGCAATCGCTTTATTCGTCGGAGGGCTGTACCCATTCAGGCTTGGTGGACTGGCCCGGCAGACCTATTACATCCGATTCATCTCACGAACGAAACAGGTGATGCGCTCCTCCTTCCCATGATTGACAAGGCAATTTAGTGACACCGATGATGCATCACATTTCACGCGCCCCGCTGCAAAGAATCTCGTCGCCATCAGTTCATGACTCAGTTCCGCCTCCAAAGGTGGATGTCAGTGCGAGCCTATGCGATTCCGGACGGCTCAACCCGGCCGGGATTCACGCCATGGCGCGCGAACACCGTGACGGCGTGCGGGACCACAGCCAACGGCTCTACCTACTGTTGGTGTTGCGCGAATGGCTGAGCCAACAGTGACGCGATCCTCGTGGCACAGCCACACCTTCACGGCGACGGAGCGCAGGGACTCGCCGCGCTGAGTGGCGAGAGCCTAGTGGCAGCCGCGCGACACCCGCGGCGTGACCGCCGCGGGCGCCACAAGAGGCGCGGCGCGCTCCGCGTTGGAGGCGGCGTTTCACTTCGGCCCAAGAGTTGCGATCACGCTCGACGGGCCGAGGACTCGCGAAGCGGAGGCAACCATGACCCTGAAGAATTTGACACTGCTCGGGCTCGTCTTCGCCGTGGCCTGCGAGTCCGGCCTCACCAACCCAGGGCGCAACGCGAAGCCGGCGTTCGTCCTGGTCACCCCGGGCACGGTGGCGCAAGTGACCGCGGGGTACGAACACACTTGCGCGCTTCGCACCGACGGCTCCCTCGCCTGCTGGGGCAACAACTTCAACTTCGATGACGGCTCACACGGCCAGGCGACGCCGCCGGCAAGCAACTTTGCCCAGGTGAGCGCCGGGCAGTACCACACCTGCGGGCTCAAGACGGACGGCACGATCGCCTGCTGGGGCTCTAACGATTGGGGGCAGTCGTCGACGCAGGTGGGCGTTTTCACCCAGGTGAGCGCGGGATATGTACAGACGTGTGGGATCAAGACCGATAGTACAGTTGCCTGCTGGGGCGGCGCTTTTTGGCCCCAAACACCGCCGGCGGGCGCGTTCACTCACGTGAGTGCTGGGGGCGGCCACAGCTGCGGGGTGAAGGCCGACGAAACCGTCGCCTGCTGGGGGAATAACGACTACGGGGAGGCGGCAGCGCCGGCGGGCACCTTCCTCCAGGTGAGCGCGGGCGGCTTACACACCTGTGGGCTCACGACCGATGGAACGGCGGTCTGCTGGGGCGACAACACCGACGGTCAAGCCACGCCGCCGGCAGATACGTTCACTCAGGTGAGCGCCGGGCAGGACCATACCTGCGGGCTGAAGACTGACGGCACCGTCGCATGTTGGGGGTCCAACAAGTGGGGCCAGGCGATGCCGCCGGCGGGCGCGTTCAGGCAAGTGAGTTCCGGAGGCTTCCATACCTGTGGGCTCAACACCGACGGCGCAGTGGTTTGCTGGGGGTCCGATGTGTGGCTGGAGGCTACACCGCCTGAGTACGCGCTCACCCAAGTGAGCGTGGCAGGGTCCCGCTCGTTCTGCGGCCTCAACACCGATAGCACGCTCACCTGCTGGAACCTGACGCCGCCGACAGGCACGTTCACCGAGGTGAGCGCCGGAGGCTCAGACGCTTGCGGGCTCAGGATGGACGGCACGCTCCAGTGCTGGGGAGACAATACGTACGGCCAAGCGACGCCCCCGCCCGGTGCGTTCACGCACGTCAGCGCGGGATATCGGCACACGTGCGGGGTTAAAGCCGACTCCACGGTTGCCTGTTGGGGAGACAATACGTACGGCCAAGCGACGCCCCCGCCCGGTGCGTTCACGCACGTAAGCGCAGGATACCAACACACCTGCGGGCTCAAGTCTGACGGCACCGTGGCCTGTTGGGGCGACAACAGTGCACTCCAAGCGTCGCCTCCGCCACTCGTGTTCAATCAGGTGAGCGCCGGCGGCTTTCATACCTGCGGGATCCTGACGACCGTCAACACCGTCGTCTGCTGGGGGGACAACTACTCTTTCTTACAGGTGACCCCACCGCCGGGCGCCTTCACCCAGGTAAGCGCGGGATTCTGGTACAATTGCGGGCTCAAGACCGGCGGCACGCTCGCCTGCTGGGGAGACAACTATTACGGCCAGGCGACGCCACCGCTTGGTACCTTCACCCAGGTCAGTGCGGGGAACTCAGACCCCACATTTGCGTGCGCGGTGGAGCGCGACGCGAGCGTAGCGTGCTGGGGTGTGGTGGCGATCGCGCAAACCCCTACGCTGTTGCCGTGACGCGCCGCTAAGCCAGCGCTGAAACCGGCGACGCGCTACGAAGCCCGCCGGTCTCGATGGCCTCATGCCGCATGAGCGCGCGAGCACCGTGACGGCGTCCGGGACCACAGCCAACTGACGCTCGACTCCGCCCTGGTGAGGTGAGGGGGCAGGTGATCGTGGGTAGCGGGCTCGACGTCGGCGCGACCGGGCGGAGCGCGCAGGCCCTCGGGGTGCGACGCATCGACGTCACGCTGACGCACGAGGCGGACGTGGTCGCGGCGGTCGTCGTGCTGGAGGGGAAGGGGTCAACCCGGTCGGCGGCTGACCAGCGTGTTCTCGAGAAACAGAAACTCGATTCCGGTGCCGAGAAACGTCTCGAGCGCTTCGCGGGGCGTGTTGACGATCGGTTGGCCCTTGACGTTGAAGCTCGTGTTTAGCACCATCTCCCGCCCGGTCACCTTCCCCACCGCCTCCAGCAGCGAGTGAAACGCGCGGTTATCCGTCGCCGAGACAGTCTGCACCCGCGCTGATCCGTTGACGTGGGTGATGGCGGGCAGCTCGCTCCGGAATTCGGGGCGGACATCCACGGTCATAATCATGAACGGCAACGCGGTCATCGGGGGCACATCGAACCAACGATCGACCTGTTCGATGGACACGGCTGGCGCGAACGGCCGGAACGCCTCCCGCATTTTCACCATGGCGTTGATGCGGTCGCGCATCTCCGGGTGGCTGGGGTCGGCGAGGATGCTGCGGTGGCCGAGCGCTCGCGGCCCGAACTCCATGCGGCCGCGATACCACGCCACCACCCGGCCGCCGGCGATGAGCCGGGCGGCCTCCGCACAGGACTCGGCCAGGGTGTCGAAGCGAGTGACCTGGATTCGATCGCCGTACGCGCCGAGGGCCGCGTCGATCGCGGCCTGCGTGTGCCCTGGTCCGAGGAAGGGCACCGGCAAGCGCTCGTCGCGGACTTCGCCGGCTAGCGCGGCGCGGTACAGCGCCGCTCCCAGCGCGCTGCCGTCGTCGCCCGCCGCCGGCTGCACGTACACGTCGTCGAACATGCCCGAGCACAGGAGCTTCCCGTTGGCCGTGCAGTTCAGCGCCACGCCCCCGGTCAGCGCCAGTCGGCGCTGCCCCGTCGCGGCCGCGAAATGGCTGCACAGGTGCAGCATGGTCCGATCGAGACAGGCCTGCAACGCCGCGGCGACGTCTCGATGCGCCGGTGCGATTTCCTGCGCCGGATCCCGCGACGGGAGCAGGCGCTGCGTCAGGTACGCCCGCGTCGCCAGATAGCGCTCGCGCTCCTCCGGCGTGCGATTCATGCGCAGGAGGGGGATGCAAATGCCGCCGTCCGATAACAGCTCGACCCCCTCTTCGAAGAAGCGGCGGAACCGCTCGGGGTCCCCATACGGCGCCAGCCCCATGATCTTGTACTCATCGGCGTTGAAGTCGAAGCCCAGGTGCAGGGTGACCAGAGAGTAGAGGATGCCGATCGAATCCTGTGCGGCAACTTGGAAGATCAAGTCGAGCCGACCGTGGCGCGCACAGTACACGCTCACGCTGTGCGCCTCACCCATGCCGTCGATCACGACGACGAGACACTCGTCCCATCCCGACGTATAGTACGCGCTTGCGGCATGCGCGAGATGGTGACTGACGTGATGGACCCGCTCCGCGGGGAAGTCCGGGAAATCGCGGGCCACCAGCGCGAGCAGCGCCTCCCGGGAGTACACGTCGCGATACAGGTCGTGAGACCCGGGATCGAGGGCGTAGATCGCCGCGTAAGGCGCGTAGTCGAAGCCGTGCGCCAGCTCGTCGATCTGGTCTATCGTGACGCCCGCCTCGGCCAGGCAGCAGGCGATTGCGCCCCTCGGGAAGGCACCGGTATGCTTGCTTCGGTTGATCCGCTCCTCGGCGACGGCGGCGACAATCGCACCGTCGACCACTAGGGCAGCGGCCGAGTCGTGGCCCTGCGAGATGCGATACTCGCGCTCGTCGAGCTGCGGCCAACGCGCCCGCTTGAACGGTATCGCCCCCTCGAACCCGCTGATCCCGAGGATCTTCATCCACAGGCCTTTCGATCACAGTCCGGAGGAGGGTGTGGCAAGAAGCGTACGCGATGGGTTCGGGTGCCGCCCGCTAAAGACGCGGCGTTGCGTCGACGCGACAGGCATTGGGTACCGGTCTCGGCATGGCAAGTGTCGGGGCGTAGTGACGGGCTCGGAGGGCCGTTTCGCGTGCAGGGTGGCCCGTCTCTTGCGTTTCTTGCGGGGAGGCGCGGTGTTCAAGCGCTCGTGCGCCGTCTTCCGAGGTGAGGACATGGCCAGCAGACTGACTAACGGTGTTGTTCGCGCCCGAGACGGTGGCCGCGGCGCGATGACCACGACCCGCTCCCTGCAGGCGGAACTCTCCGATGTGTTCGCAAACACGCTCCACGTGCAAGTGCCATCCCCTGACACCGACCTCCTGGCGACGGCCCGGCTCGACTCCGTTGGGATGGTAGAGCTGCTACTCCAGATCGAGAAGCGGTTCGGCGTGCGGGTGGACATGCGAGACTTCGAGATCGATGATTTCCGCTCCCTGTCGGCGATCGCGGCGTTCGTCGCCGAGCGACGACGGGACCAGACCGCGTGAGCGTGCGAAGCAGCACCGCCGCGGCGGACCCGCCCGTGCTGCGTAGCGGCCACACTGTGGCGCAGCGGCGACGCCTTATCGCAGTCGTGCCGTGCCGCGGTCTCCTAGGCCAGCACGGAAAGGGTTGAAGGCGCACCCAGGCGCGTGGTCTCCATGGCCTCGTGCCGCATTAGCGCGTCCGCAAAGAAACTTGGTCGCCCAGTTCAGGACCTCGTAGGCTCCGTAGGCGCCACCCACCGGCCATGAGCCTTTGATCCCGCCCCGCACCCCGGGCTCACGGCCATGCCGGTTCTGCGTCCGCTTGAGGAAGCCCAAAACGGCGGGCGCACCATTGCGCGCGAGCACCGGGACGGCGGCGCGATCACAGCCAGCGGCTGTACCTCCTCCTCATGTTGCACGAATGGCTGAGCCAACAGTGACGCGATGCTCGTGGCACAGCCACACCTTCACGGCGATGGAGCGGAGGGACTCGCCGCGCTGAGTGGCGAGAGCTTAGTGGCAGTCGCGCGACACGCGCAGCGTGATCACCGCGGGCGCGACAGGCCGCGCGAGGCGCTCCGCCTTCAAGGCAGCGACTCACCCAGGCCCAAACGTTGCAACGCTCCACCGGTCCGAGGACTCGGAACCGGAGACGACGTACCTCAGGCTCGGACACGAAAGTGCTCACCGTGGTCACGAGTCTGGGCGGTATCCTTTGATGCGCGGCGCGGGCGTCGCCTGCCGGGGCGCCGATTATTACGGGCAGGCGACTCCGCCCACACTGCGATCGTGCGACGCTACCGGTGATGGGTGCGAACGCTGGCTCGAGACACTTGAAAAGGAGCCCGGTCGACATTGCCGATGAGGAAACGAGACTCGTCAAACCAGGAGGCTCGTTCATGCGCGACTCGATCCTGCACCAAGGAACCCGCTTTTCACTACTCCTGACAGCTACGTTGCTAGCCGTGGCTTGCGAGGAACCCGGAGGTCCCGTGCACTCCGCTATCGGAGCACTCACTTTACCCCAGGCGGGGGCGGACACGGTCGGCGGCCTCGGAACGCTCGGGGCGGGCAGTGCAACGCCCGGCAGCGATCGCCAGGAGTTCAGCTTCGACGTAACGGTAGACTTAAGCGGCGGACAACTGTTCTACCGGGACTGGGCAGTCGTGCGGTCCGACGGCACGGTGGGAACTCTCACCGTGGACCCCGCAGACCCGGCGACGGCCATCACGGCTTACCGCGATTGGGCGAACGTGTGCGCGGATCCGACGCGTGGGGTAGCGTTCGACGGAACTGGCCGACTGGATACGGGTGGCCTGACAAGCTTCACGGTGGCCACGTGTGAGAACGGGGCACCCGAGAGCGGGGCGGATTTCCTGGAAATGGACGTGGCGCCGCTCGCATACAGCCACGGCGGATTTCTCTCCAGTGGCGACGTCGCGAAGGCCGGGACGGCCACTATCATCTTTCAAGACGGCTTTGAGAGCCCCGACTTGAGCGCGTGGAGGCAGGACCCGGAGAACGGCCGCTACAGCATATCGTCAGACACTGCTCACTCCGGTGCGCATTCCTTGCAAGTGCTCTTCACTCCGTCGAATGCGTACGGCGTGCTTAGCCGATGGTTCATGCCTGGCTACGATGACGTTTACGTCAGGTTCTACGTGATGTTCCAGCAAGGATTCCAGAATCAGCGCATAAACGATGGATATGGCATGCACTTCCTAACGATGTGCGGCAACAATATCAATGACCCAAAGTCCTGCTGGGGCAAAGCGGGGATCGTGCCCAACGGCACCGATTACTTCTATGCCGGCGTTGATCCTGAAGAGGTCAATCCTCCGACTCTCCAGCCGTTGTCGTTCTACACCTATTGGCCGGACATGACCTGCTGTTACGGGAACGTTCTCTACCAGACGTTGCCCAAGATTCCGCTGGTCGGTGGGGAGTGGCAGGAAGTTGTGATGCGCATCAGCATGAACACCCCCGGCCAGTACAACGGCAGCCAGGAGCTGTGGATTAACGGCCAGCAGAAGATCGTTCAGCCAAACATGCGCTGGCGCACGACCACGGACCTGAATGTCAATAACATCCGCTTCGATAACTACATGGGGGATGGAGCTCGCCAGATCGAGTATCTGTGGATCGATGATGTTACGGTTTGGCGGGAGTGAGGCTTCTCTCTAAGCCAGCACAGACACCGGCGACGTGGCACCGAGGCTGTTCATCTGAACGGCCTCGTGCCGCATCAGGGCATCCACGAAGAACTTGGTCGCCCAGTTCAGGACCTCGTAGGCTCCGTAGGCGCCACCCACCGGCCATGAGCCTTTGATCCCGCCCCGCACCCCGGGCTCACGGCCATGCCGGTTCTGCGTCCGCTTGAGGAAGCGCAACACGGCGGGCACGGGTTCGAGCCACTTCGGATCGCCCGTGATAACCGCAAGCCGCATCCAGTTGTTCGCCATCTGAGCTTGGCCCGTGAGACAAGACCAGCGCACCGCAGGCGACCAGTCGGAGCGGTAGCGACCGGGCATCCAGCCGTCCGCCCGGACCGTTGCAAGGAGCGCATCTGCTGCGCGCTCGGCCGCCTGGAGCAGACGCGGGTCGCCGAGCACCCGTCCCCCTTCCAGCAATCCCCGGGTGGCGTATGCGAGCGTATGCAGCAGCGGCCGCTCGGGATCGCTGAGGCAGCAGGAGGGCAGCCAGCCGTTCTGGGCCTGCAGCTCGGCGGCGGCGCGTAGGCTGCGGGCGGCAGCATCGGTGAACCCGCCATCATTCAGTCGAGCTCCCGCCTCGGCGAGCGCCCACGCCGTGCGCGTGTTGTACAGCGTCGCGTCAGCGCGCGCGAACTGCGAGTTCCCCCTGCGCCAATGCCCATCCGAGTCGAGCGTTGCCACCAGGTAGCAAGCGGCGCGGCGGGCGGCGTCCGCGAAGATCCCCTGCCCCGTCTCCTCGAACGCGGCGAGCCACCCCAGGAGTACCTGTCCGGTGTTGAACACGGCGGGGGATTCCGGCGCGCGGATCACGCCCCCGCGGACCGCACCCGACGGCAGCTGAATTTCGATTTCCCAACGTGCGGCGCGCTCGGCACGGGCGGCGAACTCGGCACGTCCCAGGCGCCTGGCAGCGGCGTACAGGGTCGGGATGATGTAACCCGTGGTCTCCGGATACGAGGGCTGCCAGCCCCGTCCGCCGAAATTGGGGTGCCATGCGAGGCTGAACCCGCGCGAGATGCCGCCGTCGGGAGTCGCGTCCTGGGCGCGGACCAGCCACTCGATCGCTGCCGCCAGGTGGGGCTCGTGCTCCGGATCCTCGGGATAGTCCCCGAGCCGCTCGCGCCATCCCTCAATTAGAGCAGTCGGGTTGAGGAGCGGGTGAGCGCGGATCGCGCGCAGCCGACCCTTAACGGAGGCCTGGAGCACGAAGGATCAGTTCTTGACGATATCCCCGCTCGTCACCATGCCGGAACGGCCGATGCCCGCCGCATTGGGTTTGATGATGAAGAAGCTCAGGAAGTCTCGGCCGCTCCCCTGCGGCCCGTCATCGCACAGGATCGCGGTAACGTTCACCAGGTCTGGTCCGTCCCTGCCGAGGGCGTCGAACTCGACGCCGTGGCTTGGATCGCTGCACGCATTCGAGCTGGTGCGGTACGCCTTGAAAAACGTGGCGGGGTCCGCCGAGGGATCCACGAATACCATGGCGATGGTCCCGTCCGGGTGAATGTCGTCGTAGGCGGTGAGGTAGAACCGCCCCGTCAAGTCGGCTCGCACGTCGAAGTCGAAGGTCTGCACGTTTTGGTGGGGCGTCGCAGTGCCCAACCCAAGCTGCCCAGTGCCGTTCACGCGCGCCCCCGGGACGAAGCATGCCACCGCGATGGTTGTCGTGCCGGTGCCGCCCGCTGGCACGGTGACCGTGCCCGGATTCGCCCCGCTCACGGCGCAGTTCGAGGCCACTCCCGACAGCGCCACCGGGTTGGCGCCCGCTGGCACGGTAAAGGTGGCGCTGCCGTTGGTCGCGACCGCCTGGCTGGCGGTGCCGTCGACCGTCACCGTGTAGCCATCGGCATCCGGGTTAGAGCCGGTCGTACTGGTCGTGACCGTCAGTGTGCCGCTACCTGAGCCAATCGGGGCGCAACTCCCCGAGAAGGTTAGCGACGTCGTCTGGCCTGCCGACACGTTCACTTGTTGCGAGTTCGAACCGGTCAGCGTGCAGTTCCCTGCGACGCCCGAAAGGACAACCGTGTGACTGGCTGCGTACAGCAGCGTAAACGTGACGTTGCCGTTCGCCGCGATTGTCTGGCTCGCTCCGCCGTCCACGCTGACCGTGTAACCGCCGGCGGGGAGGTCCACGCCGCTGGTGTTGGTCGAAACAAACAGCTCGCCCCACGACCCGCACGCCAGGGAGAAGTCCGAGGACCCCCCCACGCCGGCGACGATCGAAACGCCCCGCGGGTTGTTGGAGCCTTTATCCGGCGTGCTTACTGAGCAGTTCGGGGCGATGCCGTAGAGCGCGACTCCATGATCGCCCGCGGCTAGACCGCTGAACATGACGACGCCGTTCGTCCCGACCGGCTGGCTGGCGGAGCCGTCCACCCAGACGGTATACCCATCTGGATCCATCGAGCTTGTACTGCTGACGTCGGGGAAGGCAAACGTGGTGGTGACGTCCACGGCGAGCGTAGCGCCGTCCGTCAGCAAGGCCTGGGGACGCGACTCCGGACTCTGCGGCTCCTCACACGCGCTCGCGATAGCCAGCATCGCGGCTGCCACTGCCCACCGGTTTCGACCAACGGTGCGAACCACGAGACTCCTCCAGCTTGACGATTGCGGGAGCCGAGGTGCAAGAACCGGACCGCCTGCGGGTAGCGGAGCGCGACCGACGCAGCACCGTATCGCGACACCTTCGCCAGCATGGAGCACCAAATCGCTGCTGCTGCTCCGTCGCCACAGTGCGGCCGCGCCCCAGTCCGGCGTTGCCCGGCCTCACACAAGGGCGGGGTGGGTCAGGCCTCGGGCCTTACCGCTGTAATCGCTCGCGCTAACTCCCGCACGCAGCGCTCGATGCGGGCATAGGTCTGCTCGAACACCGCCAGCGGCTGCCTCACGGGATCGCGGATCACGCGGGTCTCGATCGGCTGGGGGTCGAGGTCACCCAAGACCAGCACGTCCCGCTCGGTTCGTCCGAAGCGGATGCAGATCTCACGGCGCTGGGTGAGGTCCATGACAACGATGAGGTCGGCAGCGCGCGCGGCCTCCGCCGTTACTAGTCGCGACCGGTGGACAGAGAGATCCACGCCATGGCGAAGAGCGGCTGCCACTGCCTCGGGTGGCGGCGGCCGACCAGGGGCCGTGAAACCCACGGAGTCGACGCGCAGCTGGTTCCGGGAGAGCCGGCGCAGTAACGCGGCTGCGAACGGGCTGCGGCAGACATTGCCGCGACAGACCACGAGCAGGGACTCAAAGCGGGGTCGGCGGCGCAGCGCATTGAGGGCCCGCTGCC
>WNGQ01009849.1_pt1 | contig 10983 bp, 9 predicted proteins | sample 5407661 | NCBI WGS metagenome assembly WNGQ01 (sample SAMN13153382, study PRJNA577476) | soil metagenome | isolation source: 60 cm soil or saprolite under Garry oak tree replicate 2 | place: USA:California | collected 2016-06-15
CGTTCTGCCCCGCAAGTTCTTCGGATACCTGAAGCCCGGCAGCAGCACGCCGACCTACAACATCCTTCTCATTGGCGGGCTGGCTTTCGCCGGGGCTGTCCTGCTCAACTACATCGGCAGCGCGTACGAGCATGCCGGCGAACTGCTGAACTTCGGTGCATTCCTGGCGTTCATGGGAGTCAACTTCGCCTGTTTCTGGCAGTTTTCAATGTTGGCCAAGCCAGGCTACAAACGGAATCTCTTGCGCGACGCGATACTGCCGCTGATCGGTTTCGCTTTCTGTGGACTGATCTGGTGGAATCTGAACAGCTTGGCAAAAACAGTCGGTGGCATATGGTTCGCGGTCGGTTTGCTCTACGTTGGATACAAGACGAACTGGTTCCGGGCTGCGCCGGTGATGATCGACTTCAGCGACAATTAGAAATTGTTGATTGTTGAAATTTTGATGGTTGACTGAAAATCAACTGCATACGGATCCAAAGCCGATCTTGGGCAGCTCAAGATGGCTCGGAGGGCCGTGGAAGTTTGAATGGCTCAATTACCCGATTACCCAATTACCAATTTCCCTCACTCCACGTTCCAGCCGCTGACTTCTACTACAGGCTTCGACGCGCCCAGTTCACTGGCCCGGTAGGTCGCGGTCACTTCGCGCTTCTCACCCGGAAGCAGCGAAATGTAGTTGTCCTGCCAGATCACTGGAAGAATTTCGTCACGGTGTGAGCCCTTATCCACTTTAAGTCGCACGAAGAAGGCAAGACTCTTGCTCGGATTCGTCAATGTCACGTGCGTGACCGCTTCTTCACCCTTGTGTTCAGTTCGCTCGGTCACGTTCAACTTAACCTTGGGCAACTGCATCCACCAGTTCGACTTCGCCCAGTCCAGGGTCTCAGGCTTCGTAGACAACCAGTAAAAGTTCGAGCCGACGAGCTTGCCCGTGGAATCTTCCAACCGCAACACAACAAAGTAAGTCGGACTCAGCCCAGACACATCCGGCAGCGTGAAGATCTTCGCCGTGCTGTCCGCGGCAGCGTCCAGCGGATTTTCCTGCGAGAACTTCTCGGTCGCGTCGAGGTTGTATACCTTGGTTGTGAGCTTCAGACCTTTGACGTCCTGATACTGGCTGCTCACCACCCAAATGGCATGGTCATCGTAGCCATAGATCGGATGTAGCGCTTCCATCGCTCTCTTAGAACCAAAGTAGCCGCCCCCCGGACGCAAATAATAATCGTACAAATGCCAAATCATCGAGGGCCAGGCATTGTTAAGCATCCATTGAATCACGCCCGTCGCTTCGTACTTATTCCGGCTGTAGGCTTCATACATGGCACGAACGCCTTCGTAGGTCATCAACTGCGACTTGAAGGCGAAATCTTCCGCGCTGTCAGCCTCCCCGTAGCGATGAGTGAGCGCCTCATTAAAAACTTGGATGGTCTTGAACTCTCCGCCGCCGGCATGGAAGTTCCACACGTCGTCGATTGGCCATAGATGATCTTTGCCCACCATGGCGCCAATGCTTTCGATGGGCGGAACTGCCGGCCCCATGCTGGTTTCCGTGTTGAAGCCGTACGCTCCGCCGCAGCCGCCAGGATTGCACTTCTTACGGCCGGGCTGGCCCTGAACCGTGTCCTGTTCCCAATAGGCGGGGGCCACGTACTCATACGGGCCCGTCATTTTGACGCCACTGTCGCCGGTAACCGAAGTCGTTTTTCCCGTGGCGGAAGACACTACGGGATTCGGCCACAGCAGTTGCTTCTCGATGCTCAAATACATCTGCTCGACATCGGGCGGAGGTGGATTATCGCTGCCGTTGAGCCACATCACCAAACTAGGATGGCTGCGCAATCGGTAAATCTGGTCACGCAGAGATTGTTGGGCGATCTCAAAGTCCGCCGGCTTCCACCGTGGCCAGCGCTCCCAGAAATCGCAGCAGCACCATCCGGCCATCACCAGAATTCCTTGCTGGTCCGCCAGGTCGAGAAACTCTTGCGTTTCCAGCTTGCCTTCCAGACGGATCGTATTTAGCCCCATGTCCCGAACATAGAGAAGTTCATCCCGCAGCCGTTGCGACTTCTCGCGCAGCATCATATCGGGCGACCAGCCGCCGCCGCGCAGCAGGATGTTCTTGCCATTGATGTGGAAGGCGCGCCCACCTGTCGCGTTCAGCTCAGAGGTCACCTCCCGAATTCCAAACTTGCTGGAAGAGCTGTCGCTAACCACGCCGTTGATTTCAAATTCCATCGTGAGCGGGTACAGGTCAGGCGTCCCCATCTGTGCCGGCCACCATATCCTCGGATTCGAAAAGTTAAGCTGCTGAAATTGATCGGGCGTGAAGGTGACGTCTTGGCTTTGGTTCGGAGAGAGCTCGACTTCGCGCTCGAACCTAACGTCTTCAATCTTGCCCTTAATGGTCCCTTTGACGGTTTGACCGGTGGCGTTTTTCAGTTGCGCAGTCACCGTCAGGTGAGCTTGGTCGGTAGCTGGCAAATCAAGTTTGGACACCACGGTGGCATAACGCAGAGCGACCGGGCCGCTGGTGGTGAGATAAACCTCACCCCACAGGCCCATGTTTTTGTCCGGAGGCGCCGGGTTCCAGTCAACGAAGGTAATGGCGAGATCACTTTCCGTCGGTGCGAAGGCTTGTACCGCGAGAACATTCCCCGCGCCCATTTTCATAGCATCGGTGACGTTGAACTCGTATGTCCGCCACGCTCCGGCCACGTCATCGGAACTGGCGATCGGTTTACCATTCAGCCAGATATTGGCGCGGTAGTTGATGCCCTTGAAATTCAGCCAAACAGTTTTGCCTTTATATGCGGCAGGAACGAGAAATGCTTTGCGATACCACCATGAGGCTGCATAGGGGCTGTCGGGTGTCATCGGGATATTAGAAAAATTTCCGCCGATGGGATAAGTCACGCCCGGGAACTGCCGCAGATTCATGCTGAAGAAAGGATCGGGCAGCGTCTTATCCTTCACCAGCGCGGCCACCACGGTGGTGGGCACGGTGGCGTGGTGCCAACCGTTAGGAACGAACTTCGCCGTGGAGATGGCCTCCCCATTGGCCTTGACCTTCAGGGAAGTTTGCAACGTCCAGCCTTCGCGCAGCGGCAGTTTGTTCTGGCCAGCGCTCAGGGCACGTCGCGTACCTTGCGGCGTCCCTGCGGTGGAGACCTGAGCCGACACCAGGCTTGGGCGGATAAGTAAGCCAGCGGATATTGAGGCAATCGTAATACGCAGGATTGTGCAGGCGCCATGGAGCTTTCCCAGGTTCATGCTTCTCTCTTCAAAGGCGGGGATTCAGTCCAAAGACTGAGAACATTGGATAACACGTTTATTGATACGTTTCAATAGAGAGCCTTTTCGCTTGCTGAAACGCCGCTATCTTGGGGGTGTCGGCTCCGCGGTGGAGCGTCGATGAAACGGGGAGCCTGCCGGGCAGGGGGTTTACAGTAGATGCTCAGCTACGGCGCTCAATGAGGAATACTACGGTATGTGCGGTATCGCACATAATCTGCCAGTTCGCTATTTTGGGTTAAGCATTCAGCTACATATTGGCAGGTTGCCACTCCGCCGCGAGAGAGAGGTCTACTCATGAAAGGCGAACAGATTCAGGCAGAAATGATCCAATTGCTCAAACAACAAACCGAAGCTGTTGAGAAGGAAGTTTTTGGCGGCTTAACCGATGCGGAAGAGCAGGAGTACGGTGAGCGAAAAGAACGCATCTCCGAGCTGCAAACCAAGCTTCACATTAAGCCCACCATGTAGAGCCGCGCACTATTTAGCCGTAACCGTCCGATTCTGAATCAGAGCGGCGCGCTCTGACCCCTTCCGCCGTGACCTTGGTTTATAATCTGGAATTCAGCTTGCATCTCTGGAGTGACAAGAAATGATTCGTTTTCTGCAAACCCAAGGGCCGGCCAAGAAAATCATCTTGAGCGGCATTCTGCTTGTGATCTGCGCCGCCATGGTCATCGCATTTATTCCCGGTGGCCTTGGATCGGATTTGTTGGGCGCCCCGGGTAAGGGAGTCGTGGCCAAGGTTGATGGCGGAGACGTTACTGTCGAACAGGTGCGTCAGGCTACCCAACAAATGGTGCGCCAGCAGATGCCCCAGGGCAACTCGGCCAACATGTCGATGCTCCTTCCGTTCTTCGCACAGCGGGCTGCCGACCAGTTGATCACCCGGCAGGCGCTGGTCTCCGAAGCCGAGCATTTGGGACTTCGCGTTACGCCGCAGGAAGTGCAGGATGATCTTCAGCACGGCCGCTATGCGGCAACGTTTTTCCCAGGTGGAAATTTCATCGGCAAGGGAGAGTACGAAGACATGCTGGCGCGCGCCAACCTGACACCTCTGATCTTCGAGGAAGAAGTCCGCAAAGAAGTACTCCTCGAGAAGCTGCGAGCGCTCGTCTCCGGTAGCGCTTCGGTGAGTGACGACCAAATTCACCAGCAATTCGTCAAAGAAAATAGCAAGGTGAAGTTCGAATACGCCATCATAAAACAGGATGATCTGCGCAAGGGCCTACATCCGACGGATGCTGAATTGAAGGCGTTCTACGAGAGTCACAAGGCGCAGTACAACAATTCCATCCCGGAAAAACGGAAGGTCAAGTATGCAGTCGTAGATCTCGGCAAGATTCAGAGCGGAATCCAGATCTCGCACGGCGATTTCGAGGCTTATTACGACCAGCACCGGGACCAGTACCGCGTCGATCAGCAGGCCAAGGTAAGCCACATCTTGATTAAGACTCCGCTGGCCGGGCCCGGCGGCAAAGTAGACGAGAAAGGCGTGGCCGATGCGCAGCATCGCGCCGAAGATTTGCTTAAGCAATTGAAGGCTGGCGCGAAGTTTGAAGATCTCGCGAAGAAATATTCTGAAGATCCGGGCAGCGCCAAAGAAGGCGGTTCTCTGGGTTGGATCGGCAAGGGCCGCACGGTTCCAGAGTTTGAGAAAGCAGCGTTCTCCCAGCCCAAAGGACAGATCGGTGATTTGGTGAAGAGCAGCTACGGGTTTCACATTATCCGCGTCGACGACCGCCAGGATGCTCACATGAAGACCCCCGACGAGGTCAAAGACCAGATCGAGCCGCTGCTGAAACAGCAGAAGGCGCAGCAGATCGCACAGAAGCAGGCGGAAGCCTTGCTCAATCAGGCCCGCACCGAAGGACTGGATGCCGCGGCCGCAGCCAAAGGAGTGCCGGTCATCACGTCGGATTTCGTGGGCCGTAAAGACCTCCTGCCCGGTCTCGGACCGGCGACCCAATTCCTGGATGCGGTTTTTGCCGCCACCGAAAAGTCGCCGCCCGACATGGCCCCGGTGTCGCAAGGATTCGCGGTGTTCCAGCTGCTGGCGGTGAAGCCTCCTTCTACGCCAAGCTTCGAGGAAATTCGCACGAAGCTGGAAGACGAATTTAAGAATGAGCGCTCGCGCAACTTACTCTCGCAGAAAGCTCAGGAACTCTCCGATCGCGCTAAGGCCTCACACGACTTGAAGAAGGCCGCGAAAGAGCTGGGTGCGACCGTAAAAACCAGCGATTTCGTTCTGCCCGATGGCCAAGTTCCTGACATTGGATCGATGACCGGCCAGGCCTCGGTTGCATTCAGCATGAAGCCGGGAGAGATCAGCGGGCCCATCAATAGCGGCTCGAACGGGGTCGTGATCTCGGTGCTGGAGAGCCAAAAGCCCAACGACGCCGACTTCAACGCCAAACGTGACCAGATCCGGGACTCTCTCCTGCAAAACAAGCAGCAGGAACTCTTCGGGCTCTTTATTTCGAATTTGCGTGACCAGATGCAGAAGTCGGGAAAAATCAAAATCAATCAGGAAGAAATGAAAACGCTGACCCGCTCCGCCAGCGAAGAGGGAATGTAACGCGCGTAAGCGCGGACGCACTCAGCATGTCTTTTGCGCGCGCCTCAGGCATTCTTTTGCATCCCACGTCGTTGCCTTCGCGCGGCGGCATTGGTGACTTCGGCCCAGCTGCCTATCAGTTCGTCGATTTTCTTGCCAGTGCCCGCCAGGGAATCTGGCAAATTCTTCCGCTAGGTCCCATCGGTTTTGGAAACTCACCTTATTCGGCGACCTCGGCGTTTGCTGGAAACCCACTTTTGATCAGCCTGGAGCGGCTCGCCGAGCATGGCTGGATTGGACCCGAGAAACTCGCCGGTCTCTCCGCCGATTCGCGCTTCGTGGAGTACGATCAGGTTTTCCTCCGCAAGATGCCGCTGTTGTTCGAGGCGGCCCGACATTTCGTGGCTTCGGCAGCCGACGCCGAGCGTGAGCGCTTCACCGGTTTCCGGCGCGAGAATGCCTGGTGGCTTGAGGATTTCGTTCTCTTCGATGCTCTGCGCGCTCGATACAAGTTACAGAGTTGGAACCAGTGGCCGCACGAGTTAGCTCATCGCCATCCCGCAGCGCTAAAACAGGCGCGCCAGGAATTGGCAGACGACGTCGCCATTCGCGTCGCTCTGCAGTTCGCCTTTGATGAGCAGTGGCGGGCCTTGCGTCACTATTGTGCCGAACGCTCGATTCGCATCGTTGGCGATGTAGCAATCTTTGTCAACTACGACAGCGCCGACGTCTGGACCAACCGCGAACTGTTCCGTCTGGATGAGGATCTGAATCCGGAAGTGGTGGCGGGTGTTCCTCCAGATTTTTTCAGCAAGACGGGACAGCGCTGGGGCAACCCTCTTTACCGCTGGGACAAGCTGAAGGCGTCGGGCTACGAATGGTGGATCAGGCGTCTGCAATGGGCGACGCGCAACTGCGACTACATCCGGCTTGATCATTTTCGTGGCTTCGATCAGTTCTGGGAAATTCCAGCTTCCGACCCAACCGCTGTCAATGGTTCCTGGGTCGATGGTCCCCGTGACAATTTCTTCGACGCCATTCGCGCTGCTCTGGGCGGCCTGCCTTTCTTTGCTGAAGATCTCGGACACATCACGCCCGAAGTTCACGCTCTGCGGAAGCGGTTGCAGATTCCGGGCATGGCGGTTCTCCAGTTTGGGTTTGGAAATGAAGGCGCGCACATGTATTTGCCGCATCGTTGTGCGGCCGATAAGGTCATCTATACCGGCACCCACGATAACGACACTACCGTGGGCTGGTGGAATTCAGGCGCCGCCGAGCACGAGCGCCGTAACGCGGAAGCCTACGTAGGACGTTGCGACAACGGCATCCACTGGGCCTTCATTCGCGCGGCGCAGGTATCCCCGGCCAGCCTTTGCATCCTTCCGCTGCAAGATGTTCTGGGTCTGGGCAGCGAGGCTCGCATGAATACTCCAAGCCTGCATGGTGGAAACTGGAAGTGGCGCTATGCCCCGGCCGCGCTCACGGCTGAATTGGCCGGCAAGCTCGCGCATCTCGCCGAAGTGACTGACCGCTTGCCTGAAGCGCTGCCTGTCCTTTCCGATGAGAAGTTCGCAGCGTAAACTTCTGCCTGATTCGCTGTGATTTGGTAGTGTTCGCGGACTTACTTGTCGGCTCGTAGCCGAGTTGCCGGAGTGGGCAGGATGCAGGTGTCAACGGCGCCTTTCAGTGCGATCTCTAAGCCCGCCCCCAACGCCCCAAGTTCCTCTGGTGGCAGCAGTTCTTGCATGCGCTCGAAAAGCCGGCGCTCTTCTTTCCGAATATGAGAGGAGAGACGCTTCGCAAACGCCAGCAGGTTCGTCGCAGACAGAGCATGAACTTCCGCTTGAGCAAATTCTTTCCGCAGAGCTGCGTGTTCAACCATCAGTTCTTCAACCACAGGAATCAGTTCCGCAAACTTGCGCGCACCAGGGAAGAGTAGATCCTCTTCCGCTGCGAAGTGGACTTTTATTTCCTGCTGGAAGTGCTGCGTAATCTCATCCTGCCAGACATCGAGATGGGCATCTTCAATGGGCGATGCCCGGTCAATGCGTACGCATAAAGCCAGCGCGTGCTGGTGTTGACGGGAAAGCGGAACTAAACTCTTGTTGCGCAACATGTGTTGGCCTGCCTGTGGTGAGTTCGACAGGCTCGGGCCAACGGCAGCATCTTACTGAGAGTCTGCCGCTCCCGATGCCGCCGCCGCAACCGCCGGACGCAGTGTGAAGCGATCGGTCCGAACCCGTTCCCATTCCTGGATTGGCATGCCGTAGGACTCAAAGAACTCACGAATGCGCACGCGCTTCCAGCCCACGATTTCTTCAAGAATCGGAGCCATTACGGCAAACGCATTCGTGCTGAGCACCGTTCGCTTAGCAATTTGAGAAATGTGTGGAGACTCCGAAACCGCGATGGTCAAGCCGTCGCGCGCGTTCACATGCAGCATGACGTGAACATCGGAGCTGCCGTCGCCAACGTAAACCACATGGTCGGGCGCGATGTCACGTTCTATCTGCAACCGGTCGAGAACGGCTACCTTTCCGTAGCCAGCCGTCGCACGAATGATGCGCTCAATTTCTCCAGAATCACCGTATTCGAACTCCGTGCCATAAATGTGATCCGCGGGCACAACGCCTTCTAGAGCCGACTGGATCACCTCTACCGGCGACGCCGAGAGAACATAAAAATCAAAGCCGTGTCCATCGATTCCTTTTTTCAATACTTGATAAAGCAGCGGAATGTTTTCCTTAAGGCGAATGATTTTTCCTACTTCGCGCAGATGCTCCTGACGCACTCGTGCGCGAAATTCAGGATCGTGCAACAAGAGGTACGCCAACTCGGCGCCCTGCTGCACCAGGTTCAGCTTCGCCATACCTTGCGCTTTCCGCTCGAACTCCGCGGTCGGTATGCCTACCAGTTCACTCAAGACATAACCCGAATCATTAAAAGTCAAAGTCTGATCGAAATCGCTGGCAAAAATGTAGCGTTTCAAAGGCTTGTGGCTCATGTTTACATTAGATTCCCACGCAAGACAAATGGCTAATAAAAAACATTGATCGAGGCTATCGGGAGGGACGTAGGTTGTAACGCAGTGTTCACAAATGTCGAGGAGCGCAGGTTGTTCAAACCACGGTCATTGCGAACTTTATTCTCGCGGAACGGACAGCAAGCGGTGGTGAGAAGTCTTCCCCCCGTGAGGTTAACCATCGTTTCAGCGCCGCATATTCCTGCATTAACTTTCCGTTCTCGGCATCCATGGGGGGTTGAGCAGTGTTCGGAGTGTTGCCAGTGTCGCGCGCCTTGCTCTTGATGCCAATATAGCGTGCCTTGTAGTCAGCGTCTCCGAGGTTTTCTACTGTGTGCTTGAATGCCGGAAACCATCGGCACTCGCCGGGCTTGGCGTATACCTGTTGCGTTTTACCTTTTTCGTCAGTGAACTTGAGATGTCCGCTGGTGAGAACCACAACCACGCCACCCGGTTGGTTGTGGAGCGCCGATTTTTCGCGCGGGCCGTAATGTATATTGACCACCTGCACGTATTCATTTTCAAAAGCCAATTGATAATGCTGGGGTTCAACCTTGGTGGGATCCTACGCTAATGCAGAACGAATGAGGAGGCGGGCATATAGTGCCGCCCACAGCATTTTGGATATCATGTCTATTTTCCGACACGACCTTAATTTGCCAGCAGACTGCCGCAACCGTACCCTCTGCAGCACAGTGTGCAAAGAATTCAGAGCGGGGAGGCCCAAAGTGGTTACTCAGCAAAACCGTGGCTAAGGTGGCTAAGGCCACCGCCTTTACTAAATTCTTCATCGCGTCCAAAATAGAAAGTTCGCGGTCGTTTGTTTTCGTGAGTGCTTGGGACTCTGAATTTACGAGCCTCATGTCGCCGAAGCGCCGGGAATCGAAACACAGGAGCCTCAATGCCCGCTACTGGAGAACTGATTCCTTGCGTGCGGCCGGTGCTGCCATTGCGGCAGCCATCGCCGATTTGGAGAAGGCAGGAAAATAAGTGGCGCGTGTCGAGACCGTGGCCGTCATTGGTGCTGGCATCATGGGACGCGGCATTGCGCACGCCGCCGCGCTCGGCGGCTACCGCACTATCCTCGAAGATTTACTGCCTAATGCCCTGCGCCGTGCGGAAAACGAAATCCGCACCAACCTCGATAAAGCGGTTGAATTAGGCAAGGTGACCGCTCCGGAGGCGAATGCCGCTTTCGAGCGACTGGAATATGCCGGCTCGGTCGATCAGGCCGCGCGGGAAGCCGATCTGGTTATCGAAGCTGTGCCGGAAGAGATGGAGTCGAAGATTGAAATCTTCACCCTGCTCGACAAGATCTGCAGGCCTACGACGATCCTTGCCTCGAACACATCCTCGCTGAGCATCACCGAAATCGCCAGTGTCACCTACCGTGCAAAAAAATGCCTGGGCATGCACTTCTTCAACCCTGTGCACAAAATGAAGCTGCTTGAAGTGGTGCGCGCCCTCGAAACTGACGATGACACGCTGGCCACTGCCGTTGAAGTGGGTCAACGAATGGGGAAAGAGGTTGTGGTCATCAAAGAGGCCCCGGGCTTTATCACCAGCCGCATCAATGCCATGATCGGCAACGAGGCCTTCTGCATGCTGCAGGAGGGCATTGCATCAGCTCGAGACATCGACAAAGCCCTCAAACTCGGATTGAACCATCCCATGGGTCCCTTCGAATTGGTCGATCTGGTTGGCCTCGACACACGACTGAATATTCTTGACTATCTGCACAAAACGCTGGGCGAAAAGTATCGTCCCGCGCCACTACTTGTGCAGTACGTTAAGGCGGGAAGGCTGGGCCGAAAGTCGGGGCGGGGCGTCTACGAATATCCGGAGACAGAGGCCAAGCCGACCGAGCCTGCCATGGCAGCTTCCGATAACCGCTCTCGGCGGTGATGTTAACCTACTGCGGTACTCCTCAACCCAGGCTTGTTCCCGCGGGTGCTAGCGGACTACTTGCGTCTGGCCAAAGCTAAGGCCGCTCAGCGAAGCCACTGTTTCCGGCGCGATTCCTTTGCTCGCCACCAGCACGTGAAAGCTTTCTCCCATGCCCGCCGGGGAAATCAGATGCTTAAGTTGAAGCGCGACTTTTGCGCGCTCC
>WNGQ01012114.1_pt1 | contig 10982 bp, 9 predicted proteins | sample 5407661 | NCBI WGS metagenome assembly WNGQ01 (sample SAMN13153382, study PRJNA577476) | soil metagenome | isolation source: 60 cm soil or saprolite under Garry oak tree replicate 2 | place: USA:California | collected 2016-06-15
GACCGCGACGCCGAGCGCGATCGCCGCGTCCCGTGCCGCCAGCAGGTCAGGCGTGTCCACGCCGCCGCCCGCCCCGTGAGTCAGCACGAGCAGAGCCGACGGCCGTGCCGGATCGTCAGGCCCGGCCTGATCAATCACGACCTCCGCATCCCCCTGCCGGGTCGCGATCGTCCGAGCTGTCATCGCCTCAAGCAACGCTTACCCGTCAAGGACCTTCGAGAGAAACTGACCGGTGTAGCTCTCGTCCGCCCGCGCGACATCCTCCGGCGTGCCGGTCGCGATGATCGTGCCGCCCCGCGAGCCGCCCTCCGGGCCCATGTCGATCACCCAGTCCGCCGTCTTGATGACATCGAGATTGTGCTCGATGACGATCACCGAGTTGCCATTGTCGACCAGCCGGCCGAGCACGCCGAGCAGCTTGCCGATGTCCTCGAAGTGCAGGCCGGTGGTCGGCTCATCCAGCACGTAGATGGTGCGGCCGGTGGAGCGGCGCTGCAATTCCGACGCCAGCTTCACCCGCTGGGCCTCACCACCCGACAGAGTTGGCGCAGGCTGGCCCAGGCGCACATAGCCGAGCCCCACGTCGGCCAGGGTCTGCATGTGCCGCCTGATCGGCGGCACCGCCTCGAAGAAGCTCGCCGCCTCCTCGATCGGCATGTCGAGCACCTCTGAGATCGTCTTCCCCTTGTAGTGAACCTCAAGGGTCTCCCGGTTGTAGCGGGCACCGTGGCATACCTCGCACGGCACATAGACGTCGGGGAGGAACTGCATCTCGATCTTTATCGTGCCGTCGCCCGAACACGCCTCGCACCTGCCGCCCTTGACATTGAACGAGAACCTGCCCGGCTGGTAGCCGCGGACCTTGGCTTCGGTGGTCTGCGCGAACAGCCGCCTGACGTGGTCGAACACCCCTGTATAGGTCGCCGGGTTGGACCGCGGCGTGCGGCCGATCGGGCTCTGATCGACGTGCACGACCTTGTCAAGGTGATTCATTCCGGTGATCCGGGTGTGCTTGCCCGGCTGGGTGCGCGCGCCATGCAACTGCTTGGCGAGTGACAGGTAAAGAATGTCGTTGACCAGCGTCGATTTACCCGATCCTGAGACGCCGGTGACCGCGACGAAACAGCCGAGCGGGAACATCGCATCGATGTTCTGCAGGTTATGCTCACGCGCGCCCTTGACCACAAGCTGGCGGTCCTTCGCCGTGCGCCGGCGGTGCGCGGGGACCGGGATGCTCCTGCGGCCCGCCAGGTACGCGCCGGTCACCGACTGTTCGCTGGCGAGAAGCTCGCCGACCGTGCCGGAGACCACGATGCTGCCGCCGTGCTCGCCCGCGCCGGGGCCGATGTCCACCACCCAGTCCGCCGTGCGGATCGTGTCCTCGTCGTGCTCGACGACGATCAGGGTGTTCCCGAGATCACGGAGCCTGATCAGCGTTTCGAGCAGGCGGTGGTTGTCGCGCTGGTGCAGGCCGATGGAGGGCTCGTCAAGCACGTAAAGCACGCCGACCAGCCCGGATCCGATCTGCGTGGCCAGCCGGATCCGCTGCGCTTCCCCGCCGGCCAGCGTCGCGGACGCGCGGTCCAGGGTGAGGTAGTCGAGCCCGACGTCAAGCAGGAAGCCGAGCCGGGCGTTGACCTCCTTGAGCACGCGTTCGGCGATCTGCTTGTCCCGCTCGGACAGTTCAAGTGCGAGCAGGAATTTCGCGAGCTCGCCGATGGGGATCGATTTGCTGCTCACGCTCACGGCGAGCGCGACCGGCTTCAGCCGGGCGCCGTGGCACGACGGGCACGGCACTTCGCGCATGAAGCTGGCGTACCGCTCCCGGCTCGAGTCGCTCTCCGCGTCAGAATGGCGCCGCTCGATGTAGGGAATGGCACCCTCGAAGCTCGTGTAATAGGAACGTTCACGGCCGTACCGGTTCTTGTACCGCACATGCACCTGATCGTCGTAGCCGCGAAGCAACGCGTTGCGGGCCTTCGCGGGCAGCCGGTGCCACGGTGTGCTGAGGCTGAAGCCGAGCGCGGCGCCGAGGGCCTCGATGAGCCGGATGAAGTAGTCGGTGACGTGGCCGCCGCTCCATGGTGAGATCGCGCCCTGGGCGAGCGTCTTCGCCGGATCAGGGACGACGAGTTCGGGGTCCACCTCCATGGTGGTCCCGAGACCGGTGCAGTCCGGGCAGGCCCCCCAGGGTGAGGTAGTCGAGCCCGACGTCAAGCAGGAAGCCGAGCCGGGCGTTGACCTCCTTGAGCACGCGTTCGGCGATCTGCTTGTCCCGCTCGGACAGTTCAAGTGCGAGCAGGAATTTCGCGAGCTCGCCGATGGGCGACGACGACCTCGATGTCGTGCTTCTCGTACTTCTTCAGCGCCGGGAGCTGGCCCGCGGTGCCGCGGGCCGCCTCGTCCAGGCGGATCACCGCGCCGTCGACGCGCGCCCGCGAATACCCCTTGGCCTGCAGCTCGCGGAACAGTTCGGTGTACTCGCCCTTGCGGCTCCGCACGACGGGCGCGAGCACTTGAAAGCGGGTGCCCTCGTCGAGTTCGAGCACACGGTCCACGATCTGCTGGGGTGTCTGCCGGGCGATCGGGCGGCCGCAGACGGGGCAGTGCGGCTTGCCGATCCGGGCGTAGAGCAGCCGCAGATAGTCGTAGACCTCGGTGATCGTGCCGACCGTGGAGCGCGGGTTGCGGCTCGTGGCCTTCTGGTCGATCGACACCGCCGGCGAGAGGCCCTCGATGAAGTCCACATCGGGCTTGTCCATCTGGCCGAGAAACTGGCGCGCGTACGCGGACAGCGATTCCACGTAGCGACGCTGCCCCTCGGCGAAGATCGTATCGAAGGCGAGGCTCGACTTCCCCGAGCCGGACAGCCCGGTGAAAACGATCAACGCGTCCCTGGGCAGGTCGAGCGACACGTCCTTCAGGTTGTGCTCGCGCGCCCCGCGAACGATCAGGCGATCAGCCACTGCGGTCCCGGTTCTCCTCACGACACATCGATGCCTCGTCATGGTATCCACGGGGGGTGACAAATCCGGCGGGTTCTGCGGGGTCGCGGGGTCGCGTCGCCCCGTGATCTCAGCTCCGGGAACCGGGCCGGTATTCCGTGACCTGATCCTCGGAGCCCGGCTCAGGGAGAACTGGAAATGTCAGACCCCCCGGGCACCATAGCCTCATGACGTCCGTTACGCGGCGCCGCGAGGAGCAAGCCGCGGCGGTGCGGGAATCCCGGCGCACCGGGCTGCCGGGATTCCTGCACCGCCGCGTGGACGGCCTGCCCGGGCCGTTCTGGGTGCTGTGGAGCGGAACGCTCGTCAACAGGATCGGTCTTCTCGTCGAACCGTTCCTCGCCTTCTACCTCAGCGCCCAGGGGCTGTCGCTTGGCGCCATCGGCGTCGCGCTCGCGATGTCGGGGGCCGGATCGATCCTCTCCCAGCTGATCGGCGGCGCGCTGGCCGACAGGATCGGGCGCCGGGCGACGCTGACGCTCGGCATGCTGTCCAACGCGGCGGCCCTGCTCGCCCTCGGTTATGTCCGCGGGTTCGTGCCGCTGCTCGCGGCCACGTTCGCGGTGGGGCTCACCATCGACATGTACCGCCCAGCTTCCGCGGCGATGGTCGCCGACGTGGTCGCGCCTGACGACCGGCCACGCGCCTACGGGCTCCTGTTCTGGGCGGTGAACCTCGGTTTCTCGGTGGCCATGGTGCTTGGCGGCACGCTCGCACGGGCCGGCTTCGTGTGGCTGTTCTGGGCCGACGCCATCACCTGCGCGATCTTCGGCCTGGTGGTGTGGTTCGCCGTACCCGAGACCCGCGCGCGGCGCCCCGACGGTAGCGCGGAGCCCGGCGGCTTCCTCGACGTGCTGCATGACCCGCTGATGGTCGGTTTCGTGCTGCTCAGTCTCGCGGTCAGCTTCGTCTATATGCAGGCGTACACCACATTGCCGCTGGCCATGAAGCTCACCGGCCTGCCTGCGCAAGCGTACGGACTCGCCATGGCCGTCAATGGTGTCGTGATCATCGCCGTTCAGCCACTCGTCAGCGGGTGGCTCGGGCGGCGCGACATCAACACCGTGCTCGCCTGCGGGATCGCGCTTATCGGCGCCGGATTTGGGCTGACCACACTCGCGTCAACGACCTGGTCCTACGCGGGCACGGTCTTCGTGTGGACGCTCGGCGAGATCACCATGGCGGGGACCGCCGCCGCGATCGTCGCCCACCTTGCCCCCGCCCATCTGCGCGGCAGGTACAGCGGCTTGTTCGGCCTGTCCTATTCGGCTGGCTACCTGCTAGCACCGCTGGGCGGCACACGGCTACTCGAGCGTGGCCAGGCCGCGCTGTGGCTGTCCTGCGCGGGCCTGTGCGTGGCCGCGGCCCTGGGCCAGCTCGCGCTCGGGCCGGCGATCCGCCGGCGCCAGGATCCGGCCCGCGCCGACGCATGAGAGCCCAGCAGCATCGCGCGCCGCCGCTTACGCGGACCGCTGGCAGCTCCCCGATCCCATGGCACGCGCGCGGGATGCGACAGGATGGGCGGTAGCGACCGCAAAGGCGCGTCGTGGGTCCCGCTGAGACGAGCGCTTCGTGGGTCCCGCTGAGACGAGCGCTTCGTGGGTCTCGCTGAGACGAGCGTGCGAGCGCCCCGTCGCGGCCGCGAGAATGCGGCGGCTGACCGGCCATCACGTCAGGGAGGATCAGGTGAGCTACACCGGAGACGTCAGCGTCGGCGGCCCGCCGGACACGCGGGACCTTCCCGGCCTGACGGTGACGAAACTTGCCGTGGGTCCCATGGACAACAACGCCTATCTGTTGCGATGCACCGCAACGGGCGAGTTGCTGCTGATCGACGCGGCCAATGAGGCGTCACGGCTGATCGAGCTCCTCGGGGGCACGAAACTCACCAGGATTGTCACCACTCACCGTCACTTCGATCACTGGCAGGCGCTGCCCGAGGTCCAGCAGGCGACCGGCGCGACCGTGGCCGCGCACCCCGCCGACGCCAGGGAACTCCCGGTGGCGGTGACGGAACTGCTCAATGGCGGCGACACCGTCACCGTCGGTGACGCGGTCCTCGGTGTCATCCATCTGCGCGGCCACACCCCAGGAAGCATCGCGCTTTGCTACGACGGTGGCGGCGCGCTCGCGCAGGCACCGCACCTGTTCACGGGTGACAGCCTGTTCCCTGGCGGTCCGGGCAACACCGCCCGAGACGCCCAGCGGTTCAACCAGCTCATGGATGACCTTGAGGAACGGGTGTTCGGCCCGCTGCCTGATGGCACCTGGGTGTACCCCGGCCACGGTAAGGACACCACCCTCGGCACGGAGCGCCCGCACCTGAAGGAATGGCGCGACCGCGGCTGGTGACAAGCGCCCGCACCGTTCCATGATCGTGGGGCCTCTGGTGCCGGCCATCCAGCGCGACCATCATGCAGACGATCATGAAGGGATGTCACCAGCCACCAGAGGCCGCCGACACCTCGGGCCCGATACGCACCGCGCGGTCCGACCACGCGGTCAGCCAGGGTGCTGCGCGGCCGCGCCATACCACCACGAGCTGGCCATGGCGCGGGACAGCAAGGATGCGCTCGCCGCGCACATTGCGGACACGCACCTCGCCCGTCTCGGCCGCCGCCCTGACCTGCGCGTAGTGCAGCCAGCGTCCGCGCGCGGGGCCAAGCCCATGCCAGGGCCGCCTGTTGCGGGGCAGCTTCGTGCGGCATGATCCATCACCCTCCCATCGCAGCGGGGCACCGAGCACAACTGCGGGCGGCCGGTCGGCGAGCAGGTCATCTTCGGCGATCCCGCCGGCGCCGCCGGGACTCTCCCACACGCCGCCGTGATCTTCGAAGAGCACGAGCTCGAAGCACGGCTGCCCGTTCACCCCGCGACGGGCGAACAGCACCGCCGCGGCATCGCCGTCCACGTCCGCCGCGAGCGCGACGAGGCGGTGCCGCCTGCTCAGCCGCGCGGGCGGGTCAGGAAGGCCCTCTGCGAGCACCCGCCGTCCCGCGGCAATGAGGTCGTGGGCCACAAACGCGACGATATCCCCGGGCCCGCCGCGGCCGCCCGGCGGTGGAGCCGCGCCGCGCCTGACGCGGCTCCACCGCGCGGCCGGCGACCGTCGGGACGCTACGCACGTTGACGCGCCCCCGCTCAGAGAGTATGCATTCGTTTGCATGCCCGGCCCTAGGAACACGGGAGGCTGTGTGGGCGACCAGGTTGCGGACGACGAGGTTTCTGGCCGCCAGGCGGCGGGCGATCCGGCGACAGGCCGCCCGGCTGCGGCCGATCCGACGACGGACCGCCCGGGTCCGGACGACCGGGTTTCGGCCGCGATCTCGCATTGGGGACCGAGGTTCACGACCAACGGCGTGACGGTGGGGGATTTCGAGCGGATCACCGCAGGCGTTAAGGAGTGGGCGCAATGGTGTGCGGCGTGGAGTGCCGTCGCCGCCGATCACGAGCAGCTCGGCCGCGACGCGCTCGCCGCGGGCCGAGAGCTGTCCGCCGGAGCCCACCTCGCCCGGGCGGCCGTCTACTACCACTTCGCGAAGTTCCTGTTCGTGGAGGACGTCGGCCAGATGCGCGCCGCGCACCTGGCGGCGGTGCGCTGCCTGACGGACGCGCTGCCCTACCTCGACCCCCCGGGCCGGCGGATCGAGATCGAATTCGAGGGCGCGCGGCTGGTTGGCGTGCTGCGCACACCGGCGACAGCGGGGCCGTACCCGGTCGTTGTGCTGATCCCTGGCCTGGATTCAGCGAAGGAAGAGTTCGGGACGACGGAGCAGCTGTTTCTCGAGCGGGGGCTCGCGACGTTCAGCGTTGACGGCCCCGGCCAGGGAGAAGCAGAGTACGACCTGCCCATCCGAGGGGACTGGGAGGTGCCAGGCGCAGCGATCCTGGACCGGCTGTCAAGCGAGCCGTCCCTTGACGCCGCGCGGATCGCCATCTGGGGGGTGAGCCTCGGCGGATACTACGCGCCGCGGGTGGCGAGCGGCGACGAGCGGGTCCGGGCGTGTGTGGCCCTCGCCGGCCCGTACGACTTCGGCGCGTGCTGGGATCAGCTGCCCGGCCTGACGCGCGCAGCGTTCCGTGTCCGGTCCCGCGCGGCCAGCGAGGACGCTGCCCGCGCGGCGGCGCATCAGCTCAGCCTGGCGGGCCGGACGGAGTCGATCCGGTGCCCGCTGCTCGTCGTGACCGGCCGGCTCGACCGGCTGATCCCGTGGCAGCACGCGGCCCGGCTGGCCGAGGAGGCCGCGGGACCGGCCGAGTTGCTGCTGCTGGCGGACGGCAACCACGGGTGCGCCAACGTTGCGCCGTTCCATCGCTTCACGACCGCTGATTGGGTAGCAGAACGGCTACGCGGGCGTGTCACCACCAGGGAGCCGACCGGCCAGCCACACTAGACGGCGGGCGCAAAGTGGCGCGTGCATCTCTCGCCGCTTTACCGGCACAAACAACGCGTATTGGGTCATGGGTAGGTTCCGCACGCTAAGCCACGGCATATGGAAGGCTAATCCCGTGAGTGGCGGGCGTCATGCATCTTCGGTGCTGGAGCTCCGGCTGCCGTCGCCCCTTGAGGAGCTGTTCGACGAGCGGCTCGCAGGCGCGGGTGTGCGGCTCTGGCTGAAGCGTGATGATCTTGTTAAGCCCGATCTGCCGGGAAACAAGTGGCGCAAGCTGAAGCACAACGTCACGGCGGCCACTGCGCAGGGCGACCACACGCTGCTCACCTTCGGTGACGCATACTCCGATCACATCAGGGCGACGGCGGAAGCGGGCGCCTGCTTCGGATTCCGGACCATCGGGGTGATTGCCGACGACGAGCACCGCCCGCTGACCTGGTCGCTCGAGTACGCGCTGAGCCGGGGCATGCGGCTGGCCTACCTCGACCGCGCGACGTACTGGCGGAAGACGAGCCCCGACGTGATCGCCGCGCTGCACCGGCAGCACGGCGCGTTCTACCTGCTGCCCGAGGGCGGCAGCAACGAGCTGGCCCTGCGCGGCTGTGCGGAGCTTCCCGCGGAGATCGGCCAGGACTTTGACGTCATCTGCTGCCCGTGCGGCACCGGCGGCACGCTCGCAGGTATCGCCATGGCACTCACGCCCAAACAGACGGCGATCGGGTTCTCCGTGCTCAAGGACGGTGAGTTCCTGGCGGGCGAGATCTCGCGGCTGCAGCGGGAGTCGTTTGGGGCATGCTCAGATAACTGGAGCGTGGAGCCCGGCTTCCATTTCGGCGGTTTCGCCGAGGAGACGCCCGAGCTGGGCGAGTTCATCGCCGGATTCGAGCACCGGCACCGGCTGCGGCTGGAGCGCGTGTACGTCGCCAAGATGATGTATGGGATCTTCGTGATGACGGTACGGGGAATGTTCCAGCCGGGCACGCGAATCGTCGCGGTGATCACCGGGCCGCCCACCGGAATCTAGTGATCGGACGCAGGCGGCGGTGGGCCGCGTTTCCACGCTGCTGGCCTGGGCGGATGTATCAGCCTCCGGCTTGACCTCTCTTGAAGGTGAGCGCCCTGTTACTTGGGGTGGGCGCGTCATGATCAAAAGGGGAGAGCAATGGCTATGACCCAAGAGGGTGGATCCAACCAGCGGGTATTCACGGCGCCGCCCGTGGCGCCGACCGGTCAGCACGGCCGCACGGGGGCGCGAGACGAGACGGGTGCCACACCGGCATCAGCGTCGCGGCAGGTGCTCGAACATCCGGACGCTGCGATAGCGCACGCGACAAGGCCGACGACCGAGGCGCCGCAGGCCGCGCCGCGAACTGGATTCGACTACCCGGCCACCGAACGTGGGACCAGCGCCCACTTCGTTGTTTACTACGACCCGAGCCTCGGGGCGGACGGCGCCACGATCGCGGACGCGGTGCTCGCGACGTGTGACTCGGACTACGACCGGATCTCGTCCTACTTCGGCGGACTGACGCCGAGCACCATGAATGTGATCATCGCACCGGGAGTCGGGGGCGCGTATCACTACGGCTGTGACGGCAAGGACATCTACTGCGACGCGCAGACCAGCCCGCTGGATGCCGACCACACCCGCATGCTGCTTCTCGCTGAGGTGGTGGAGGTCTTCTCCGCCGAGCAGGGCCAGGGGTGGAACTGCGGGGCCAGCAACGGCGAAGGACTTTCGCGCGTACTTGCCACCGAACTGTACCCCGCCGAGCTGGACGGATTCACCTCGGCCGCGTCCTGGCTCGACACGCCGGGCCGGCCCAACTTCGTCGACCAGACCGACCCCACCGACCGCAACTACGTGTCGATCGGGTGCTCGGTCTTGTTCCTGAACTGGCTGCGTTACGAGCTCAGGTACGGCTGGGCACTGATCGTGGGTGCCGCGGCCTCGACGCTGGGACAGACCTACACCAACCTCACGGGCAACACCGACGGATGGGCGCGGTTCTCGACACAGCTTGCCGCGCGCTACCCGGCGGGCACGCCAAGCGGCGTGACCACCGACAACCCCTACCCGCTCGACCGGCACTCCGGTTACCTCGTCCAGGGGCGTTTCGGCGGCCACGGCAACTTCGAGATGGTGACGCCGAGGCAGAGCGGCGGGCTGGCCCATTACTGGCGTAACAACGACGACCCGGCGCTGCCGTGGAACGGGCCGATCGGCTTCGGCGGGCCTGGTGGGTACGACTCCGTCACGATGATCGAAAGCAACTTCGGCGACCCAGGGAACCTCGAGGTGGTGGCCAGGACGGGCGACCAGTTGCACTTCTACTGGCGCGACTCCGGGCCCGCGTTCGGCTGGAACGGGCCGGGCCAGGTGGCTTCCGGCGCAGCCGGCAATCCCGCGCTGATCCAGTCCCGCTTCGGCGCGCGCGGCAACTTCGAGATGGTCGTGCCGATGCAGGACGGCGGCCTCGCCCATTACTGGCGCGACAACGACGACCCGGCGCTGCCGTGGTATGGGCCCTATCCGTTCGGCGCCGCTGTCGGCGACGTCGACGAGGTGGCGCTCGCAGAAAGCAACTTCGGAAACCCGGGCAACCTGGAACTTGTGGTCCGGGCCGGCGACCGGTTGCTGTTCTTCTGGCGTGACTCGGGCCCGTCGTTCACCTGGAACGGGCCGTACCCGATCACCGGCGGCGTGCAGGGCCGTCCCGCGCTCATCCAGGGCCGGTTCGGCTCCGTGGGGAACTTCGAGCTTGTCACGCCGCTGGTGGGGGGTGGCCTCGCCCACATGAACCGGCTCTTACAGCGCGGTGACCATGACGCAGAGTAACTTCGGTGATCCAGGGAACCTGGAGGTGGTCGCGCAGACCGCCAACCTGCTCGCGTTCTTCTGGCGTGACTCGGGCCCGTCGTTCACCTGGTACGGGCCGTACGTGTTCGAGTCGGGAATCTGATCGGCCGTTCCCTTCGGGCGCGCGTGTGATCCGCCAGCTCCGAAGACGAGGCCGGTTTTCCGTGCCCCAATCCTCGGAGCTGGCGGATCATGCCCGGATTCCCTAGGCAGGCTGGTAGTCGCCGATGGGTATCAGGTGGGACTGGGCGCCGCCGTCGGAGTCGATCACGTGCAGCGCCATCGCGGGCGGCTCAGCGACGGCCGGGCGTGCCGATGGCGGGCCGCCGAACGCCAGCTGCATCCAGGTGCTCGGGCAGCTCACCGCGATCGTGCCCGCGAAGCCGGCCGTGATGGGGCGGTGCACATGGCCGCAGATCACCCGTACAACCTGTGGGTGCCGGCCGATGACAGCGGCCAGATCCGCCAGCCCCCGGTATCCCATCGAATCGATGATGGGCACGTGGGTGCGGAACGGCGGATGGTGCATGGCGACCACCGTCGGCGCGTCCTGGCGCTCGCGGAGGAGATCGTCAAGCGCGGCTAGCCGCGCCGGGCACGCCACGCCGCCGCCCCGGGCCGGATCGGTCGAGTCGTGCATGACCAGCCGCACAGGCCCGAGGTCGACGGCGTACTGCACGAACGAATCGGCGGTGGCCGGGGGACCGCACGCACCGCCAGGCC
>WNGQ01010696.1_pt1 | contig 10976 bp, 10 predicted proteins | sample 5407661 | NCBI WGS metagenome assembly WNGQ01 (sample SAMN13153382, study PRJNA577476) | soil metagenome | isolation source: 60 cm soil or saprolite under Garry oak tree replicate 2 | place: USA:California | collected 2016-06-15
GGGGACTTCTGATACTGGGGAACCGCTTAATGGTTCATCGAGGCGGTTGGGCGGGAATCCGCTCTGGGGGAGTGTCGACGGGATCATGCTTGCCGGAAAAGGCGCTTGTGAGCAGCACGCGGCGGATGCCCAGGGTTGCGCGGACCGGTTCGCTCGTGTCGGCAAGGCCGCGCGCTACGCCCTCGCGGGCATCCGGGTGGTCAATGGCGCGGTCGCGCTGATAGCGCCTGGCGTCATCATCGGGCGGTTCGGCGAGTCGCCGTCGGATGATAACGCCGCGGTCTACGGCCTGCGGATGTTCGGCGTACGAACCGTTCTCATCGGGTTCGATCTCTTTACCCTGTCTGGGGCGCCGCTTCGGCGGGCTCTTGGCCAGGCCGTCATCATCCACGCAAGCGATACGGCGACCGCGGCTTCCCTCGGTGTGGCCGGGCGGGTGAGACCGCGTACGGCGGTTCCGCTCACGCTGATCTCCGCGACAAACACCTGCCTCGCCGTCACGGCGTACCTTGCGGCCAGAAGGGACAGGGTGTGAGCGGCGCCGGACAGCGCGTGCGGCGCTGAGGACAAGGCGAAAGGTACCACCGTGACGCAACCGGCCGGGTCAAGGCGTGACTATCGGAATACTGTGTGGTGGCGGCTGTATGACTGGTCAGCAGAGACAGCCGACCGGAAATTCGGCTGGGACAAGCTGCCGAAGCCATTGGGCTTGCTTGTGCTCATCGGCCTGCGGAACATCTTGCGGCAGCGCAACCTCTATGACACAACCGACCTGCCGTCGAAGGTCACTCCCAAGGTGCCGGATCCGACGCCAGAGACCCTCACGACGAGGACGCCGGACGGTGCCTACAACGATCTCGGCAGCCCGGCGATGGGCATGGCAGGCACGCGCTTCGGCCGTAACGTACCGCTGAGCTGGGGGCATCAGGAAACCCCAGACCGGATCCTGGATCCGAACCCGCGTGAGGTCAGCCGGGAGCTGCTGACCCGGCATGAGTTCATCCCGGCGACCAGCCTGAACCTGCTCGCGGCAGCGTGGATCCAGTTCATGGTCAAAGACTGGTTCAGCCACGGCCCCGGCGACCCGCAGCACTTCTTCGAGCTGCCGCTCGCCAAGGATGATCCATGGCCGCAACGGCCGCTGAGAGTCCTGAAGACGCTGCCCGATCCCACCCGCTCGGCCGGCGACGACGGGCCGCAGACCTTCCTCAACGCCGAGACACCCTGGTGGGACGCGTCGCAGCTCTACGGTGGCGGCGCCGCCTCCGGTGACCAGTTGCAGCGGCGCAGCGGGACGGATGGCAAGCTGCTGATCGGCGCGGACAACCGGCTGGTGTTCCCGGACGACCCGGCGTCAAGCCCGGCGCACACCCCGGGCTGGTGGCTAGGGCTGAACATGCTGAGCACGCTGTTCATCCGGGAGCACAACGCCATAGCCGACGCGCTCAAGGCGGCCTACCCGCGGTGGGGCGATGAGGAGCTCTACCAGCGGGCCCGCCTCGTCACCGCGGCGCTGATCGCGAAGATCCATACCGCGGAGTGGACACCGGCGATCCTCGCCCATCCCACGACCGTCACGGGCCTGCGAGCGAACTGGTGGGGTATCGCCGGGGACCGGATCCACCGGCTGTTCGGCCGGATCAGCGGCAGCGAAGTGATCAGCGGGATTCCCGGGTCTGAGCAGGACCATTACGGCGTTCCTTACTCCCTCACCGAGGAGTTCACGATCGTCTACCGGATGCATCCGCTCATCCCGGATAGTTACACGTTCCGCTCGGCCGCCGACGACCGGTTCATTGCCGAGCACACCTTCCCGGAGATTGCCGGGCCTCATGCCCAGGAGGTGACGGAGCAGATCGACCTCGGTGACGTCATCTACAGCTTCGGCACCGCCCATCCCGGCGCGCTCGTGCTGAACAACTATCCGCGCTTCCTGCAGGAGTTCCAGCGCCCGGACAATGAGCGGCTGATGGACCTGGCGGCTACCGACATCCTGCGGAGCCGCGAACTCGGCGTTCCGCGCTACAACCAGTTCCGCCGGCTGCTGCATCTCGCGCCCGCGCGCAGCTTCGAGGACCTGACTGACGACCCGGCCCAGCTCGACGCGCTCCGCCGGCTCTACAGGGACATCGACTCCGTCGACACGATCGTCGGCATGTTCGCCGAGAAGCGGCCGGCCGGCTTCGGCTTCAGCGACACCGCCTTCCGGATCTTCATCCTCATGGCGTCCCGCCGGCTGAACAGCGACCGCTTCTTCACCAGCGACTTCACGCCAGAGATCTACACCCCGCTCGGCATGACCTGGCTGGAGGAGACGTCGATGATCGACATTGTGCTACGCCACTACCCACAGCTTCGCCCGGCGCTGCGCGGCGTCGGCAACGGGTTCCAGCCCTGGAAGCTAGTGAGCTCCCGGTGAGTCCGCCATGAATGGCCCGCAGCGAGGAGAGCTGGCATGCCGCACCAGCTTGGCCTGACAATCCGGGCGACGGTCACGGCGGAGCAGGTGCCCGGTCTCGGCAAGTGGCTTGCCGAGACCGCACGCAACGGCGTGGCGGACGGCCCGTTCGACTTCATCCGGATGCGCGGGCTGCACTTCGCCAAGCTCTGCCTCGTGGGCGATGAAGCCGCCGGCGCCGCCGTCCCTGCTGTTCCGGGCACGCGAGGCGGTACACAAGGCAGCCGTGCCGCTGGTTCTGCTGGCATTGCTGCCGGCGCTGATCGCCATCCTCCCGGCATGGGCGGTGCTGCTGCGGATGGCTGAGCGCAGGGAAAAGCCGCTCACCCAGCGGCCGACCCTGCAGCACATCGAGGAGCTGGCCAAGTATGAGGATTTCGTAACGCAGAACCCGTTCGCGGTTGTCGGCTTCATCAAGCCAGGGCGGCTGCGGAGGGTGACCATCCGCGCCGTGATGTTCGCCATCGACTACGCGGTGCGGCACCGGTACAACCACGCCGACCTTGCCGGGATCAAGACCATCCATTTCGCCCGCTGGGTACCGCTCGACGGCTGGCGGCGGATGACCTTCGCCAGCAACTACGACGGCGCCGTCGAGGCCTATAACGACGACTTCATCGACAAGGTCTGGTGGGGGCTGAACGCCGCGTTCGGCAACGCCGTCGGCTATCCGCCGACCCGCTGGCTGCTCTGGGGCGGAGCCACGCACGAGCAGCCGTTCAAATACATCTTGCGCGCTCGCCAGGTGCCCGTGCCGGTGTGGTATACGGCCTATCCCGCCCTCAGCGCGGAAAACATCGAGAACAACGCCCAGATCCGGGCCGGCCTGCGGGGCGACATGAGCCCCGGGAAGGTCAGGCACTGGCTCTCGCTGCTGTGAGGCAACCGTGGCCATGCAGCTCGACCTCGACGACATCCAGGGCCTGCTGGCCCGGGGGTACAGCTCGCTCAGGCACGCCCGGTTCACGGTTTTCGCCGCCCGCGAGCCAGCCCAGGGCCGGGCGCTGCTCGCCTGGCTGCTGCCGCAGGTAACGACGGCCGGGCCGTTCCGCGCCGGCACCGCGCTGCAGCTCGCGTTCACGCCCGCCGGCCTGCGCAGGCTCGGCCTGCCTGACCGGGTCATGGCCGGATTCTCGGCCGAGTTCGCCGAGGGCATGGCCAACCGGAGCCGGTTCCTCGGCGACCTCGAGGAGTCGGATCCGCGATCGTGGGCTTGGGGCGGGCCGGAAGGGCCGCCGGTCGACGGCCTGACCATGCTCTATGCCAGCGAGCCTGACGTACTCAGGGGCCGGCAGGCAGAGCTGATGCAGCGATTCGCCGATGCGGGCATCCGGGACGTCACGGAGCTTGACGACCTCGAGCTGACCGACCAGGAGCCGTTCGGCTTCCGGGACGGGATCTCCCAGCCCCTCATCGAGGGCCTGCCCAAGGCCGCCAGGGGCCAGCGAACCGTGCCAGCCGGGGAATTCGTACTCGGGTACAAGAACAACCGCGGCCAGCTGACCGACCGGCCGCTGCTGCCCGCGTCCGCCGATCCCCAGCGCCTGCTGCTGCCCGATCCCACCGGGAGCGGGCAGGCCGACCTGGGACGCAACGGCAGTTACCTGGTGCTGCGCCTCGAACAGGACGTCGAAGGCTTCTGGCGGTTTCTTGGCCAGGCCACCCGCGCGCCGGACGGAGCGGACGATCACGGCAGGAAGATCGCGCTCGCCGCGAAGATGGTAGGCAGATGGCCCAGTGGCGCTCCGCTGGTCAAAGCGCCGGACCGGGACGCCCCGGCGCTTGGCGGTGATAACGATTTCGGCTACCGCGGCGACCCGCTCGGGCTGGCCTGCCCGCTCGGTGCGCACATACGCCGGGTGAATCCGCGCGACTCGCTGGACCCGGAGCCCGCCGCTTCCCTCGATGCCACCGGCCGGCACCGCCTGCTGCGCCGCGGGCGCAGGTACGGAATGGCCGGCCACGGGCGGTACGGAACCGGGCTGTACTTCATCTGCCTGGTTGCCGACCTGGCCAGGCAGTTCGAATTCGTGCAGCACACGTGGCTGGACAACCCGACGTTCAGCGGACTGTACGACGACGCGGACCCGCTAGCGGGAAGCCGCCGCCCGTCGGGCGGAACCTTCACCGCTCCGGCCCGCCCGGTGCGCCACCGTTACCTGGACCTGCCGCGGTTCGTCCGGACCCGGGCGGGCGCCTACTTCTTCCTCCCCGGCGTATCGGCCATGCGCTACCTGGCGCAGCTGCAGGATACCGGTCCTCCCCCGTCCGCGGGGAGGTAACCGAGGAGGGCGGAATGTATCAGCAGCGATGGCACGGCCTCCGTGTTATTGAGCCACCAGCTCGGGAGGGGAGCATGCAGGACATCAGCACCACCGATCCATTGACCCTTGTCCCCGCCAGCAGGCGTGAACTCGGGAGGCTGTTCGGCTCAGGAAGGGCCGGGGCGATTCCGGACGGCCGCGGAAGGGGGACCGCGCTGCTCGGCACCGGCGGGCTTGCCGCCCGGCTAGCCGCTGGCCTGTGCTACGCCCTCGCGTGGCGCGGGAAGATGGTGAACGCTCGCCAGGCGCGGCTGAAGAACATCTTGACGCCGTTCGGGATCCAGGCGATAGAGGCCACGATCTGCCAGCAGGACAGCTGGTACGACGGGCAGCCGTGCATCGTGCTCGACTACTCGAAGACGTCGTTCGTCGCCCGCATGATCCGAGACGAGATCCGGGAAATTGCCCCGGGCGTTTTCCTCGGCCTGGTCTTCTGGGGTCGCCGGCATGTCCTCGACTTCGCGCTGGACTTCACGCAGTGAAGACGATGGGCCGCCGCGGGCCTGCGGCGCAGCCGTGGTGGACCGCGGCGCGGGTTGTGCCAGCCGGCCGGTCCAGGCGGCGCATGTTCACTGCCCTGGACCCTGCGGGACTGTTCACCTTCCTGGTCCTGCGGCCATTGAGCGACCTGTTCCTCTGGGTGTGGCGGCTGGAACGGCGGACGGAGTACGGGCGGGTGGCCCGTGGTCAGCGACGCGACTCAGGACGTCCGGTTCGCCGTCGCGATGTCGGGAGGGGTGAGCCTCGCCGTCTGGATGGGCGGGGTAGCCCGTGAGGTGAACCTGCTGCAGCAGGCCAGCAATCTCCGGCTGAACGAGAATGGCGGCGACGCGCCGGGCCAGCGGCAGACACGGCCAGCCCGGCAGCGCCGGGCAGCTCCCGCACCCCTGACTGGGACACGAAGTCCCGCAACCTGTACCTGAGACTGCTGCGGCTACTTGACGTCAAGGTCACGGTGGACGTGGTGTCGGGCACCAGCGCCGGCGGGATCAACGCGGCACTGCTCGGGCTGTCCAGCGCGGCCGGGGTGGACCTGGGCGGATTACGCGATCTGTGGCTGGCCACCGGTAGCAGGCAACCCAATGGGGCCCGGCGTCCTGGGACACCTGGCCGGTGCCGGGCTACCGTTCCTGCTCGGTGGGGCGGATCAGCATCTCGTTGACTGCGACGTGCCGCGGCCGGGTGACGATGTAGGTGATCGCGTCGGCGATGTCCTCGGCTTCCATCCGTTGCCCGAACTGGTTCCGTATGCTGTCGAGCACCTCGGGCCGGTTGTGGCCGGCCAGCTCAGTCGCGGTCGCGCCCGGCTCGACCAGTGAGACGCGTACGTAGCGCCGGGCCAGTTCCTGGCGCAGGGACTCGCTGAACGCGCCGACGCCGTGCTTGGTGAGGTTGTAGACGCCGCTGCCGCTGCGGGCCACCCGGCCCGCCACCGAGCTGATGTTCACCATGTCGGCGACCTGGCGCGGGCTGTCCCCGGCCGCGCGCAGCAGGTGCGGCAGCGCCGCGTGCGCGCAGTAGAGCAGGCCGAGCACGTTAAGGTCGACCATCTGCTGCCACTCTGGCAGGGGCGCGCCGACCGCTGGGCCGAGCAGCATCACGCCGGCGTTGTTGATGAGGGTGTCGAGGCGGCCCAGCTCGGCGACCGTGTGCTCAACGGCATCGGTCGCCTGCTGCTGGTCGGTGATGTCGGACTCCAGCACCAGCGCGGTCCCGCCCTGGCCGCGGATACCGGCGGCGAGCGTGTCCAGCCGGTCCCGGCGCCGCGCCGCGAGCGCCACGGCCGCTCCCCGGGCGGCGAGCGCGGCGGCTGTGGCCGCGCCGATGCCGCTCGAAGCCCCTGTCACCAGCGCGACAGTGCTATCTAGTACCGGCTTCATCCGGACTCACCTTCCTGCTCATCGGGCCAGCCGCCCCGGCGGTCCCGCGGCTGTCCCCGGCCGTCCCTGTGATCGTCCACTCAGGCAGCGCAGGTGAGCCTGCCCGGTCTTGACACAAGAGATCCATCTGCGCACCAGTGGTTAACCGAGCGCCCGACGAGGTAATGCCCCGAACGGCCAATCTGCGCCAATCCGAACGTCCGCACGTGCCGCTCCTGGTGCGCGGCCGTCTGTTCGGGGCGCTTTGTTAAGACCCGTGGTCATGTGGTGTGACGGTCTTCCCTGCGCGGCCGGGCGGACCGCATAGTGATCTTGATGTTGGCTGGCCAGCGCCCGGGTACCGGTCATCAGCCAGGCGTGCCTGACCTGCGTCCGGACCGGCAGCGCTGGTGTTACCTCGGCCTCGCCCGCGCGCAGCGAGCCTTAACGGGTGAGCGTTTCCTTCGGGCGCACTACGCAGAACTCGTTTCCCTCAGGGTCGGCCAGGACAGTCCAGGACTCAGCGCCGGCCTGCCCGATGTCGACCCGGCGCGCCCCGAGTGCAAGAAGGCGATCAATCTCCTGATCGCGGTCCGCGGCGCTGCTGGTGAGGTCAAGGTGCACACGGTTCTTGACGGTCTTGAGATCCGTGACCGGCATGAAGCACATGCCGACGGGCGCGTTCTCGTCAGTCCCGATGACGATCTCGCGCTCGCGCTCGGAGAGAACCTTCCAGCCAAGCGCCTGCGTCCAGAAACGGGCCAGGCTGGGCAGGTCGTGAGCATCAACGACGATGTGGTGGAGTCGGACGGGCATGCCGACAGTATGCGCGGCACGCTGGACTACATCACGTGAACCCGCACTCTTCCGACCCTATGAGCGGCAGTCGGGCTGTTGTTGTTCATCCATTCGGGGTGTGACGGTTGTACATCCGACTGTGAGCCATTTAGCGGTCCGTCACCGGTGTCGCCGGGTAGTACGACCCGACGATGTCGGCAGCCGTGGGCACAGGGGTGGTCGCGACCCGGGCGGCTGAGTCGCGGCCGAACTCCCTGAACGCCGCCAGTTCAGGCAGGGGTTCGACCCGTCCGGCGTGTCCGCCGACGACACGTGCACGAACGACACCCCGTCCTGCAGGCGCACAACCTTGTACTCCACGTTGCCCGGCCGCTCGGCATGCAGCTGCTCGAACACCGCCTCGATCAGGCGGACGTGCTCGGCGACGGCCCCGGGCCGCACCTGGTAGCTGACGACTACGCTGCTGATCACGCAACACCCCCTGGTGGCTGGGCCTCACCCCCGGCTTCGGGCAGGAGGCAGGCACACCCGCAGTATGAACGTCCGGGCTGGCACTGGCGACCGTTGCCGGGCGATCGGGACGGGCGGCAGATCACAAGAATAGGCCTCCCTGGCGACGGGCCGCTTCATGGCACCAACGTCCTAATGCCGCGGACCGGGCGTCGGCCCGCGATCCTGCTAGCAGCGCGCCCGGGCGTCGTGAGCAGCAGGGCAGATCTGCTCGCTCAGCTGCTGAGAAAGGGAGAACTACGCCTCGACGAGGATCACCAAGGTCTCGGGCAGCACGCCGTCATACGCCATCGCTTCGGACATCGCCTTGGTCTGCATCGCAGCCATGACGGCATCCATGTCGGCGACGTCCATAAGCACCGCCACCCGGGTGGGGTTCTGCGGGTCGACAAACGTCCGGATGTTGGTGACCCCGAGGGGCCCGAAGACCTCCTCGCGCCTCGGCGAGGCAAGGCAGTGATCCTTGTCCTGCACATCGTGGTGGGCGATTACGGTCGGCATGATTTGCCCCCTCTGGGTTGCGTAGCCAGCGGCTGTAGCCTGGCGCGCCGACCTTACACCCAAGTACCTCACGCCCGTATTGACAAGGTCCTTCGAATAGGCAATAACATCGGCGCAGCCCACCGGGAGCACGGGCCGTCGAGTATGTGCCAGAATTCTTTATATGTGCTGAATACTCCGCTGGGCTGAACTTGGATTAAACCCACGCATGCCGGCGGTTTTAGCGCCCGTCGAACGCATTTTCATGCCGCGTTCAGCTTGCTGGCGCGATCGTGAATACTTGGCCGCCCGGGGCATGAAGTAGTACGGGTGGCCTGGGTGCGCGACCCAGTTGTGCTGCGCGGGCAGGTCCTGCCTGAGGAGGACTGGTGCGTGGTGCCTACTGGTCATGGCGGGAATCGGCTGCGCTGACCGCGCGGACGGCCGATTCCACGATCACCTCAAGCCGGCTGCTGTGCGCGCCGCGCCAGTACACCCGGCCGCAGGCCGCACAGCGCGAGAACGCCTGATAGGTGCGCCGCGTGCCGGGCCGCAACAGCGCCTCGACGTCGGCCTTGCGGGCCGCTGCCAGCAGCCCGTTGCACGCCGTGCACCGAGTCCATGGCGCCAGCGGCGGGGCGAACCTGTCCAGCACGTCACCGAACTGCTCGTCCGGACACGCGCCTCGCACATAGGCGCCCAGCCACAGCTTCCGGCGGCGCAGCAACCCGCGGTCCTGGGTCAGCAGCACCCGCCGCTCAACGTTCGCCTGCTCGATCAGGGCGTCATCGTCAAGGTCATTGGCGTAGGCGGCATCCACGCCCGCCAGCCGCAGCCGGCGCGCCAGCGTGCCCAAGTGGACGTCGAGAACGAACCGCGCCGATGGCAGCCGCTGCGGCCGGCGCACGGCACCGACGTCCACCACATCCCCGCCGCCGGGCCGGTAGCCGGGCGCGGCCGGCCGGCCGTTAACGACCAGGCCGCCGACTTCCGGCAGCGGCACGCCAAGCGACTCCACCACGTGGCCAAGCGAGGAGGTGCCATCGCAGGCCACCCGCGCCTGCCCGCCCCGGTGCCGCGGCGCGAGAAACATCTGCAGCTCATCCGCGAAACGGACAGCTACCTCCAGCCTGCCCACCCGCTTAGCATGCCCGGCATCCACCCGGGCATCCGCAACCCGCACCCATAGCGACCAGAACGGCCCTGCCACCGCCCAGTGTGGCGAAGCTGGTTCGTCGAGCCGGCTCCCGGCCGACGATGCGCGTCCCCCGGGGTCCCTGCTCAGTCCGATCGTGCTGGCCGCTCGCCTGCTGCCGCAGTGGCGCGCAGCAGTAAGCCGATGCTGGCCGCACTTCAGGGATGACGACCAGGGCCGGGCGCACATGCTGCTGACCGGGTGGGTAGCACCCGCAGGTGGTCAGGCGACCCGCTGCCAGCCCAGCTGGCCGGCTTTCCAGCGGGCGATGGCCTTGTGCTGGCTGACTACCTTGATCTCCCGCAGGTGCAGGCCATGCCGGTGCATTGCCAGCTCAGCCTCGATCATTCCGCTGATGGCCGAGGGCTGCGGGATCTCACGCTTGGCACCGGACTGCTCAACAAGTATGAGATGGGCCGGGCGGGCATCTAAGGCCGCGTTGCTACGATCGTTCACAATCGGTAAGACTTCCCGGCGGGCCCAGATGTTCCCGCACCCGATATGACATGCGGCACACCGGCGTGAGCCCAAGCGCGGTTCTGCGTCCTTCCAGCAGGCCACAGGCTGGATGCGCCGAGGCTGCTGCCGCATAGCAGAAACGTGCCACCAACCCACTCGGGCCGTTCGGTCCCTGGCACCAGGGTGATCTGAGTGCTGCGTTTGCTGACCGGCTGGCAGCGAAGCGGTTGGCCTTCGCGCCTTCCGGGTGTTCTGACGGGCACTCCGGGTCAGCGGCGGTTCTCCAGGAGGTCGCTGATGAGGGCGATGCCTGTCTGGATCGCCCGCTGGCTGGTGTTGCCGAAGCCGAGCACGAGCTGCGGCGGGCCGGGAGCGTGGTCCGCACGGTATGTGCTCATCCCGTACAGCCCGACCGAGCGTGATCGGGCCGCACGAATGACATCGCGTTCGGCTGTTCCCGCGGGGAGATGGGCCACGGCGTGGAAGCCAGCCGCCAGGCCGGTGAGCCGCACACCGGGGGCGTGCTCGGCGAGCGCCTGGACGAGGACGTCGCGGCGGGCAGCGTATTCGGTGCGCATCCGCCGCAGGTGCCGGTCGTAGCGGCCGGTCTCGATCAGCAGGGCCAGCGCGAGCTGGTCCAGGCCCGGTGACCCGCGGTCGGTGACGCGTTTGGCGTCCGCGAGGGAGGCGGCCAGGCCGGGCGGGCTGGCGATCCAGCCCAGCCGCAGCACCGGGGCGAGAGACTTGCTGACGGTGCCCATGGTGATCACCCGGTCCGGTGCGAGTCCCTGCAGGGCGCCAACCGGGTTCCGGTCGTAGCGGAACTCGGCGTCGTAATCGTCCTCAATGATGGCGGCGCCCCGCCTGGCCGCCCAGTCGATCAGCGCCAGCCG
>WNGQ01006877.1_pt1 | contig 10972 bp, 12 predicted proteins | sample 5407661 | NCBI WGS metagenome assembly WNGQ01 (sample SAMN13153382, study PRJNA577476) | soil metagenome | isolation source: 60 cm soil or saprolite under Garry oak tree replicate 2 | place: USA:California | collected 2016-06-15
GGTAACCCATCAATTGACCCGGTCCGTGGTAAGTCGCCTGACCGCCCCGATTAGTCGGAAAAAGTGGATGTGGTAGACGCGCCGCGCCCAGCAAGCTCGCCTTATCTGGTGTGCGGCCAATCGTGTAGACTGGCTCATGTTCGAGGAGAAGCAATTCGTCGTCTAACGAACGATCCTGGCGTTTCTTCGTCACGACTTCTTCCTGTAACGCGAGCGCGTCGGAAAATTCCATCCGACCCAACCAACGCACCCGAAGAACGGCGGTCATATTTGCGCGGCGCTCGGAACTCCGAGGCGCGCGGCTTCTTGTGAGCGCAGGTGGGTCAATCCGATTGCAAGCGCGTCCGCCGCGTCTGTGCCTGGGGTTTCCGTCAGCCCAAGAAGCGCCCGCACCATAAACGCGACCTGATTTTTTCCGGCCGCCCCCATGCCGACAGTTGCCTGCTTGATCCGGTTGGGGGCGTATTCAAAAATGGGTAACCCGTTTTCAGCTGCCGCCAGAATGGCCGCCCCGCGCGCGGCTCCGAGGACAATCGCGGTCTTATAACTTTGCACGTAAATGACTGATTCGAGCGCGCAACAATCCGGTTCGTGTTCGCGAATCAATTCAGTGAGACGATCGCGAATCGCCACGAGGCAGGATGAAGAGCGAAGCGACCTCGCGTTATGGATGGTCCCGAAATAGAGTGCGCGCGGTTTGCCATTGTTTACGTCGACGACCGCGACACCGGTGTCGCGCAACGAAGCATCGATGGCAAGCACACGCATCGCTCGTAACCTTAAGATCGGCAATCGCTCATTCAAGGTGGAATCGATAAGTGCACGATTCACCCTTGTCGATCTTGCGTTTCACATATGAAACCAGTTGTAGGCGCTGGCAAAAGCGACACTGTTCGCGAAAAAATCAGAGATCGTAATAATCACTACGAGTCCGGCGATTGTTGGAAGCACGAGGGGCGGCCAACGGAGGATGCGGCCCAACCCATAAACATATAGCATCGCGAACGGAATCATCGCGCCAGCCATTAAGCGACCCTGGAAAAAGTAAGGCCGCTCACGAGACGGATTAATGCAAGCGCCGAAATCAAATTGAAGCGAGAGAAAACCGAGAAAACCAATCGCGGCGATAAAGCTGGCCGCAGCAATCCAAAGCGCGCGACGCTGCGCTTGGTCAACATTTTTCGTTCGGTTCCACAATAGCGCAGCAATGGCAATTAGAAAAAAGCCAAGGGAGGAAAGGACATAAAACACATCCATTGCTTTTGAGCCGATAGTGTGTGCGTGCCACATAAATTCCCCGCGCCAAAAACTGGCCAGCAATTCCGACAAAAAAGTCCATAACCCGGAGAAACTGAAAATTGGATGCGACCACCAGTTCGAGAACGGTTTCGCCGTCCAGCCGAGTAACTGCGCTTTCGAGGCGGCGCCGGTGAAATCGCCGAAATGAGATTTCACCCAGAGTATCCAGGCCGCGATTGGAACCGCAACACAACAGACGAGAGCAATCAGCGCAGGTATTGCGCCCCGCAATTTCCGGGATCGAGCTCGCGAGAAGCACCAATATGCAATCGCCACAATGGCAACAAAAATGAGCGGTAAATTGCTCAGCTTTGTCAGATAAGCGGCGGCGATCGACAACCCTGTCACGATTCCGAGCCCGATCCGCGGTCGGTCCTCGCGAAACCAACGAGCGAGGCAGATGAACGTGATCCCGAAACAGATCGGCGACAACACATCGTTGTCGATCCCGTAGAACGCATCCTGCGGGATGAATGCGACCAGCAATGGAACGCCGAGTCGCATTGCAACTTGATCGGGGAAAACGATTCGTGCCGCGGCGTAGGCGAGCCACGCGAGTGCGGCTATGAAAGCGACGTTAAGAAATCGAACCCAATAAAGGGCGGTGCCGTCTTTCGCTCCAATCCCTTGGCCGATGTTAAACCACGCGCCTGCCACTGCATAATAAAGCGGCGGCTGCGAGCATTCCTGATTAGGCGTGGTGCTCCAGATCTCTTCGATCTTGGCGAGCGTCGGCGCGACCTCTTCCGCGGGATGGGTCCATAACGGCCCGTAGTACCCGCCTTCAAAACTCTCAGGCGCAGCGAGAAATTCCGGTGACGCATATCGCGCAAGGTATGGAAGCGTTACCGGCGAGATCAGTTCCGCGCCGCGCGGAACATGGCCGTACGCATATTTCATTACGAGGTCAAAATGACGTCGCTCATCCACATTATTGAAAAACGGAAACGCCGTGGAAAAAACAAGCACGCGTAAAGCGGCCATTACGCAGAAAGCAATCACCCACCAAAGCTCACGGCGAGGAACTCTGGATCGCTCCACGAGAGTTTCCCGCCCCCTAGTCCGTTTTGCGGCTCCGCAGGACGAGCGGCGCAATAGTGTTGAAGTGACGGGCGACGTAGACCAGGTAGACAACAAATGAAGCGAGCTGAATACTGATCAACCAGGTGTGACCAGCGCGAGCAATGAACAAATCAGGACAGGTCCAGATGGCAAACGCGCAGCCGAGATTGAGAAAGAAAAGTAATGGAACAAGCAACCAGATATTGAGCAATTGATCAGCCCTGGCGCGCGCGTAAAGCGCCCTATCGGCATCGTTGCTGGATTCCGCAACACGCGCACGAATCAGCCGCATATCATAGATGAAAAGCAGCCAAACGGCTGCCGTGTAAGCGGCGCTTAGCTGAAACCACGCCAGAGGACGATCAAGGCGACTGAAAAGAATCGCCTCGCCCAGGGCGCAAGCGATGTAGAAAAAGTTATGCCCAAACTCGAGTGGCCATTTAATCAAGGTGAGCGTGTGAATGATCGACCGCGACCAAAAAATAAAGATCACGCACAGCCCGGCGGCGACATAGAGAGACGCGCCCCAGTTTCGCGCTGAGATCGCAACGCGCGCATTATCAGTTAAGAAAAAGAGCGCAACCCCTTGGATGATGCTGGCGAGAGTGAGCTCAATGTTAACAACTGTAGAGTCGAGTTCGCGGCGGCTCTCGCTTGTTGGATTCACAGATGCGACTGGTAATCATTCGGCAACTGGAATGTCAAGCTGCGGCGGGGATTCACTGCGATCGGGGTAACCATTCGGCCCAACAACCCTAACTGGGGGTGCAACACGGAGTTTGGAGTAGCAGGGTCCGCACAAAGGCGTTGACTTGATGAGGCCAAGGACTAAGTAAAAACGCCTCGATTACGTCACCGGACGTTTAAACGCATCTTCAGCCGGGCTGAAGAGGCCCGAAGGGCTGGACCTACGCTAGGACGGCCGCTTTACGCTATTGCCAGGTCCAACTGGAAACTCGGAGTCTCGATGATTGAAATGAACACGAGAAATTTTCCGGCACTGATAATGGCAGTGGGCATCGCGTTGTTTCACGCCATCTCCCACACCCGGGCTGCCGACGATTCACTCCCTTCGTGGAACGACACCGCGCCGAAGAAAGCGATCATGGCCTTCGTCGAGCGAGTGACAAAAGAAGGCTCGGCCGAATTCGTTAGGCCCGAAGAGCGGATCGCGACTTTCGACAACGACGGTACGCTCTGGGCGGAGCAGCCGATTTATTTTCAATTCGCCTTCGCGATTGATCGAGTAAAGGCGCTCGCTCCGCAACATCCCGAGTGGAAGACCAAAGAGCCGTTCGCCTCCTTCCTCAGAGACGACATGAAAGCAGCTTTGGCGGGCGGCGAAAAAGGGTTGCTCGAAATGATGGCCGCCACCCACACCGGTATGACCGTGGACGAGTTCAGCAAGATCGTAATCGACTGGATTACCACAGCGAAACACCCGAAGACGGGCCGGCTTTACACCGAAATGGTCTATCAACCGATGATCGAGTTGCTTGCTTACCTGCGCACGAACGGCTTCAAGACGTTCATTGTTTCCGGCGGCGGCATCGAGTTCATGCGCCCCTGGACGGAGAAGGTTTATGGCGTTCCACCGGAGCAAGTCGTCGGCAGCAGCGGCAAGTTAAAGTTCGAGATGCGCGACGGCAAGCCAGTGTTGGTCAAGTTGCCCGCAGTTGATTTCATTGACGACAAGGAAGGCAAACCCATCGGCATCCAGGGCCACATCGGACGCCGCCCGATTATGGCCTTCGGCAACTCCGATGGCGACCAACAGATGCTCGAATGGACGACCGCCGGTGACGGTGCGCGATTCGCACTGATCGTTCATCACACCGACGCCGAACGCGCGTGGGCCTACGATCGCAAGTCAGACGTTGGCAAGCTTCGACAAGGCGCTCGATGAAGCCAACGCCAAAGGCTGGACCGTGGTCAGCATGAAGGACGATTGGGGCACCATTTTTCCTCCACCGAAATAACAAATCCTCTGGCTGCCCTCTCCGAAGGGCAAAAAATACATCCGCACTTAATAGCCTGAAATCGCGATCACAAGCGGACAATGGACACCGTCGGCGGTCGTGAAAGCGGAGTGCGAATTCATCAGTTCCTCAATAGAAAAACTTTGAGTTTATTCCGCGCCAGTGGTGGCGACCAGATAATGGCCGTGGCAAAAGCGAGGCCATGCTCTTTCAGAGTTGTGTAACAACGAGGAAGAAAACGGTTTTCGTCAGGCGTATTGACGTTGCCATTTCCAAGAATTAGAGCATCACCACGGCTGCCAAAAGGTAGCGCAACAATTCTCGTTCGCCCCTTTTCCTCTGCTTCCTCAATAGCGTCAATTTGCTCGGCGACTTTGGATCGGGTCGCGTCGTCGAAATCAAGAAGTGCCAAGCAAGCGCTTACAAAGTTTCGGGGACGAACAGTTTCCAATGTCGAAATCAACTGCTCAAAACGAGGCATCATTGAAATTTTCGGCTTTGGAACTTCTTTCCGAAGTCCCTGCTGAAACTCGTAATAGTGGTCGATATCCTCGGTGTGCGAGGCAATCATGTATAGATCGGTGCTTTTGAATTGTTCATCGTTTTCGAAAAAGAGCCCGAGCTGCATGTAATGCGCGAACATGTCCAATTCGTCGCTGGCTGTAAGCTGTTCGAATGCATTACACGCCACTCGTCGCGTAAGATAATGGAGGAATGTTGTCGGATGATCGGTAATTTCGGCGATAACACGCAAATCATTTAACGCGACTGACCAAGGCCATTCCCTTCCTTGGATTAAGCCGAGCGTGCGCAGGGCGAATAAACTCGTCGAGAGACTAGAAAGCTTTTCAAGAGACACCGACACAAGAAACGCTCGCTCGAAGTTCGACAGCCGAACGCGTAAGACTTCTTTCCCGGTTTCATCAAAAAATGGAACGTCTTTGGTTGAACGCACGAGTTCCAATTCCCGGCTACCTTGTCGATAAGCTGTGTCGATTATCGCATCTAGATCGCTCTTAAGGCTTTTAATCGCGCCTCTCCTCGCCTCGTTGCTGAACTTCGACGCCTTTGCTTCAACAATCAGCAACGTGTCGTCAAATATGAAAAGCCCATCGACTTCTGCACGTTTGGCCTGTCCTTCTTCAATACAGTCGTAGTGCAGATTTTGGAAGTACTCTGACCCAGGTAGCAGTCGGCGAAACAATTCTACAGAAGCATTTTCGAGATACTCGTCGCGTTTTCGTAGAAACGATTCCCGCCAATAGGATTCATCGACATCTTCGATGATGCCTTCGATCAGCCTCAAAGCACTACGCTTAACCAACGGCACATGGAATAAATAGTAGTCTCCGCGATGTTTGATTAATGGCCGCGCGTAAATTGCTGAAGGATTCAGTGGCCATCCTTTCCACGGTGGCAACTTTTCTAGAAACTCAATGTTTTGACCGAACTCCAGCGACAGCCGGTCATAAATGCGGGCGGTTGTGTCTGTATCTGGGACGACCCTGAAGACCGACTCGCTACCCAGGCGATCAAACTCTGCCTTCCACTTGTCTATGCGGTCGCTATTTTTCGATCGAAAGGCGTCAGCTTCCATAGAAGCACCAATCTCCTCTAAGGAACCAAACGCTTTTCCCGCATTTTTGATGCTGCTTGAAAACTCCTCAATCAGAGACTGAAAAAGGTGCTTGGAGTTTTTGATCTCCCTGTTCAGCGCCGCGTTTATTGACGCTTCAGCATGCTCGACAGCGTGAAGAAACTGCCCGCTGCTAAATCCACAACTTTGGGTCAAGAACGGTTCGTGAGCCGCCGCAATCCCCACGAAGGTTTCTAGTGCATGTGTTATGTACCCATCACCACGCAGATGCAGCGCTTGAATCATCATGCGCACTCGCAACCATGTCTCAACATCAGCTTTTGAAGCACCTGCAGAATTTAGCCCGTGGTAAACGGTTGCTCGCGTTAAGACGCTTTCCGTCAAATCGAAACACTGTTGAATTACAGAAGGCTCCGGCCACTTTGCATTGTCTGGATAAGGCTGAGCGAGCGCCAAACTTTGGAAATACTCAACCTGTGACTCACTGCGTTTATTGGGTCCGCCGCTTTTTTCGTCGTCAAACTCAGGATTACCGAAAAGATGAAACGCTGCCAACCTGGCCAGCAAATTGAGGGGATCGAATTCACGAACTAACCCTTGCAACTTTGTAATTTCCTCGTCGATCACGTTTCGCTCTGCGACGGCTGCAGCCTTTAGATTAGCAATGTGTTCGCGCTGATTCTCTTCGGTCCATGGCTTGTGGGAAGATCTCATTTTCTGGAAGAAGCCGTCGCTGAAAGGATAGAATCGGGCCTCGGAGGTTTCTTATCACTGTTGCCGTCGACAAGCGAATCGCGCTGAAACCGCCGTGAAGTAAAATGTGATAGGACCAAAGTCCCATATACGCAGCGGGTGCTTTTTCAGAGCGTCGAGGACACGACTTCAACCAATCGCGCCCCGACCATCATGAAAACAAAACTCATCGTTAGCACGCTCAGTCTCGCTCTGATGTGCACCGTCATTGCACCTGCCAGCGCGCAATCACCCACGCCCTCCTCCGGGAAGAAGCCGAACATCCTCGTTATCTTCGGTGACGACATCGGCCAGACCAATATCAGCGCCTATTCGTTCGGCCTGATGGGATACAAGACGCCGAACATCGCGATTGGGGTAAATGATGCCTTCATATCGACGTTCGCCACGAGAAGACCTGCTATTGGCACGCTTCGACGCATTTAAAGCCGCGGTTCTCACCTCACCCGACGGCGGAGTCGAACTGGTTTACTTGATCGAAGATCATGGCAACGGTCTGGCTACTATAATGATTCCGTCTGCTCCGAACCCGATGGGTGGCGCAATTAAAATCGTGCCTCGCGAACGGATTCAAATGCTTAACGTGAGAATGTCGGCAGTAACGCGTGTCCCTCAGCCAATGGGGTGTTGGGGCGCAAGCCTTATTGCCAAAGGGAAAACTCCCGTAAGCGAAGAATGGGGGGACATCAGGCTTGACCGGCGAAATTCAAAAATTTGCGGCCCAACCATCCAGTTGCGCCAGGAACTCGAAGCGCCAGGCTATCGCGTGGGGGATCGCGTCGCTCTCCGCCCATTAAAATAGACAATGAAACTTCCTCCTGCTGACGTCCAGTTTTACGAAGACGTTCGTCTGCTTGTCTGGAGACCCCATGGGGTAATAAACGAGGCGGCCGTCAAACACATTATGACATTAGTCGGAGACCTCGAAGCGAGCTCCGGGAATCCCTTCAATCGATTCACGGATACGTCGGCGGTCGAAGCCATCGATCTCAATTTCAGATTTATTTTTCACGTTTCTCTCTTTCGGCGTCTCTCTTACGCTGGGCATCCACCGGTGAAATCTGCGATTCTCGTCACGAACCTTACGCTCGGTCATTATAGTAAGATGCACGCGCTGTTGACCCGGGGTTCTTCGATCAACGTTCGCATTTTCGAAGAGCGTGAAGCGGCCGCGCAATGGCTTGGCGTACCAGTCGAACTACTGACCGTGTAAAAGTAGTTGGGCCATTTCTCCTGCTCGCTGTTCTGACCAAACGGTGGATAAGACCAAGGTCCAATTGCCATTGGCGCTTGTTTTTCGGAATCTCTTTTGCTAGGCAGGGGCCCGACAAGAATCTCCTTCACTTCGGCATGTCTAACTTATGAACAAATACATTGCGGAATTCATCGGAACCTTCTTCCTCGTCTTGACGATCGGCTGCACCGGGATCGGCGCCGGCTCGGGGGTGATTGCACCGCTCGCAATTGGTGCGGCTCTCATGGTGATGGTCTTCGCAGGCGGCCACATCTCGGGCGCGCATTACAACCCGGCGGTGACACTCGGCGTTTTGATTCGAGGGCGGCTGAATGTAGTTGACGTGTTGCCTTACATTGTGGCGCAACTCGCGGCGGCAGCGACTGCGGCGGTGGCGGTGAAGTTTCTCCGCGCCGGGATCGACGTAACCCCGATCGCTCCAAAGATCGGTCCAGCTCTACTCGCCGAGTTTTTGTTCACCTTCGCCCTCGTCTATGTGGTGCTCAACGCCGCCACTGCCGAAGGGACCTCGGGAAATTCATTCTACGGCCTGGCGATTGGGATGACGGTAATGACTGGCGCGTTCGCTGTCGGCGACATTTCCGGCGGCGCGTTCAATCCCGCCGTCGCGCTGGGGATCTCCATCCTAGGCATCTCGAAGTGGGGCCATCTTTGGATCTATCTGCTAGCGAACTTCGCAGCTGCTGCGGTGGCTGCCGTCGTCTTCAACCTGATCAATCCGCCCACCCAAACCACACCGATCGCAACGGACGAGCCGCCTTACGAAACGCCGCAGTAAACACCCTGCGGTCTCCAGCGATTTGAAACCACCCAGAAAATATCGCCGCGCCAAGCTTGACATTCCTGGCTCAAAACAGACCAATTTCGCCTCTGCCTTCGAGTATTCCATTTCTTCGAATCAGAAAGCATCAACAAACAGAAAAATAACCTATGGATATAACTAGCTTAATCATTGAAGCAGTCAGCGGTGCGGTCGGCGGCAATGTCGCGGGAGCCGCAATGAAAGAAAACAGCCTTGGTACCGTCGGGAATTCCATTGCCGGAATCCTCGGTGGCGGATTGGGCGGGACAATCCTCCATTCAGTCATGGGATCCGCCGCGGCAGGCGGCGGTGGAATGGATCTTCAAAGTATTCTTGCCAACGTCGGTGGTGGCGGGGTCGGCGGCGCGATTCTCATGGCCGTCGTCGGCATCATCAAGAACAAGATGGCCCAGAAGTAGCGAGGCCGGCGGATCCGGTCGCCGACTCGAGAGAACCCCTTGGTGAGTTGCTAGCGCAAGACAGGGCTGGCTTCAGCGCGCCAAGACCACGTCTTTTTTTGTCCAAGTGTGGACTTGCCGGCAATGAGGACAGGTGAATTTAGGTGTTTTGACCTTGGCCGCGGCCCAGAGCGCCTCTTCGATTGTTTGACCGGTCGGCGTTAGCTTTGCCGTGGAGGGGCATCTGACGAGCAGCCGTTTAATGACTGGTCCCGTTTTTACTTTCGGTCTGGCCGTTGTCATAAAAAATTTCATAAGACTTACGCGAGCCGATATACGATACGCGCCTTGTCGATATCGTAAGGGGACATTTCGAGTTTCACACGGTCACCAGTGGTGAGGCGGATAAAACGTTTGCGCATTTTTCCGGAAATATGTGCAAGCACGAGGTGTTCGTTCGCCAGCGCGACGCGAAACATTGTGCCGGGAAGAACGGACATGATTGTCCCTTCAATCTCGATCGCTTTTTCTACACTCATAATGTTTTGATGGGGCAAGCCAGCCCCGAAAGTTTTCGGGGCCGGCTGCATGATCCAATTCTTTACCGACGATAACCACCGGCGTACGACCGGTTGCCGCCCGACGGACGGGGACGCTCTTCACGCGCACGCGCCTCGTTCACCGTCAGAGTGCGTCCGCCTACTTCTTTGCCATTGAGCGCCGTCATGGCGGCATTAGCTTCAGCCGTCTCGTTCATCGTGACGAATGCAAAGCCGCGGGACTTGCCCGTCATGCGATCCATCATCAGCGCGACTTCGGCGACTTTGCCGTGTTGTTCGAAAAGATCCTGAAGATCATTTTCGGTAGTCTCAAAAGAGAGATTTCCTACATATAGTTTCATTATGATTTGATTTTGGAAAATAACTGCCAGCCACAAAGCCGTTCCCGGGAATCGGGTTTCAAATCACCACTGAGAAAACCTCAACTGACGATCTACCACGCAACGAACAAAACAGAACTTAATCCAATAAGGCGCTATTCTCGTCTGCTTTTCGCGAAACACAAGTGATCATTTGACGGCTTAACGCGTGCCTGGAGGGACTCGAACCCACAACCTTCTGATCCGAAGTCAGATGCTCTATCCGGTTGAGCTACAGACACTTCGCTGGCGAATAGTGATAAGTGATCGGTCAATCGCACGGACGATTCACCGTTCACTACTCACTGATCACTATTCTTGCAAAAAGGGTGGCCGACGGGACTCGAACCCGCAACAACCAGAACCACAATCTGGGGCTCTACCATTGAGCTACGGCCACCGTCGCTTCGATGCCGAGCGAGATTTTAGGATTCGAATCTCGTTTTGCAAAGACAAAGGGCTCGCTTTTTCCATTCGCTTCCTTCATTCTGAGCCTCACGTGGGACACTGGATTGCAACTACGCGCAGGCAGATCACCATGGCGACCCATCGTCGCATGAAGCGAATCGGTTCGATTTTACTCGTCGTTTTCTTTTTTCTTCCGGTATTCGATCAGCTTTTCGGACAACAGGACGATCCGAGCGAGATTTTTCTGAAAGCCTACCTGACTGCCCAGCAAGGCGACAAACTCGAGCACGACCACCAGCTCAAGACTGCCTTGGCGAAATATCGATTCGCCGGCAGTCTTATCGAGGAGTTGCGTAAGGCGCATGTCGATTGGCAGCCCGCCATTGTGGAATATCGCGGCCGTAAAATCAGCGAGAGCATCTTGCGAATTCAGGACAAGCTTTCGACGCAAAATGATCTGACGGCTGGTGCAAGTCGCTTACCAGAAGTTGCCACGTCGC
>WNGQ01006879.1_pt1 | contig 10971 bp, 12 predicted proteins | sample 5407661 | NCBI WGS metagenome assembly WNGQ01 (sample SAMN13153382, study PRJNA577476) | soil metagenome | isolation source: 60 cm soil or saprolite under Garry oak tree replicate 2 | place: USA:California | collected 2016-06-15
GCGAACTGGACGCAGCGGATGAAAGACTTTTCGAATGCCTCGTTCTCTCCCGATCTGATTGCGGCGATGGATGAAGCGCTGGCGGGAGCGGTAGCCACGCTGCCGCATCCGGTGAGTTCGACGCGGGTGCAACACATCGCCGAGAGCATCCTTCGGAGCGCGAAGCAGGGTGAAAATAATCCCAGGACATTGCAGACGATGGCCCTGCTTGAAATGCAGCTTCGATCCGATGAGAAATGATCTGAGCAGAACGGAGCGCGTTAAGAACTGTTTTCCATCCACCACGTGAAGTGGTTCGACGGCCATCCGAGTAAGCAAATGATTTCGCTGGCAAGCCTTATGGAAGAATCGCTGCAAATCGCCTGGGACTATCTCGAGCGGACCGGCGAGATTGATGATAATTGGCTCGCCAGCAGATATCTCGGCGACGCAATTGAATTGATGATCAGGCAAGGTCAGCGAAGCCGGCTGGTTCTTTCCAATCGGGCCATCAGCGCCTATCTAAAATTCAGGAATGCCAATGTTGTGGACGTGAAGCCGGAACGGATCCTGCGATAGCGGGCTTTTTTTGCGTGGGTATTTTTGCGATCTGGGCAGGGCCGCTAATCCGAGCGAGAGGCCAGCGCATTGCTGTGCCGGTTCGAGATATTGCTACCCGATCTTGCCAAAGGAGATGGCAAGTATGTCCGCATGCACGGCCGCCGTGCTGGAAACGGGAAACAGATGCTCCAGAGAAAGCGTAAACTCAAGAGCATCCGTGACCCAGCGTCCAGGGAAGTGCGCTCCGAATTCGATCAGCCGCGCCCCCGCCTTACGTTTGTTCAGCAAAGCACAAACCGGATACGGTGCATTGACCTTGATCAAGGCCCCGGCCGTGTCCCCGGCCGTCCCGACGACGAGCGCTGAAGCCGCCAAAAAGACCGATAATTCCAAAGCCGGTCGAGGCAAACACTGACGCCGTTCCGAAAAATGTGATAACGCTCCGTCTAAACCGGAGGATGGCGGCATGATTGAACCGAAACTGGAAGTCCCTGCCGAATTGCGCGAGATGGCCGAAAAAACCATCGATCAGGCGGAAAAGGCGTTCGGAATGTTTTTCGATGCTGCAGGCAAGTCGATGGCATCGGTTCCGAGCCCCGGAACGGAGATTTCCAGGCAGGCCCTGTCGTTCACCGAACAGAACATGAAAGCAGCGTTCGATCACGCGCGAAAGCTGGTTCACGCCACCGATCTTCAGGAAGCCATGCAAATTCAATCGGAGTTCTTGAAGAGCCAGTTTACCAATGCCGGAGAGCATATGAGACAGATCACCGGCGAGGTCATGTCGGCTGCGAAGGATGCGTCGAAAAGCAAGTTCTAGGGATGATCGGCGTATTCCATCAGTGATCGAACGCATCGACCGGCGTTACCCTAGATGTACGCAATGATACCTTAGATGTACGCGAATGAAGGTCCTTGCCTACAAAATAGTCTTGCGTGGATTTACGCTGTAGACTTCAATCCTAGCGCAGGTCCTTGACGGGCCACCGGGTGTTACCACTCGCCGTCTGTCAACTTTTCTGCTGATCCCTGTCGGCCAAAACCGGCGGGGATTTGCATTTGGGCCGCGAACTGATCCATCCGAGCTGCACGCCGTGCACCAGGAAAGTGGCAGTTCGGTTTTGTTCGGACGGGTTCATCAAGTGCGATCCCCCGGGCGCGTCGGCGACTGATTGGCGGTGCCGAGACGCTCGATAAAGCCGGCTGCCCGACGATCTTCTTTTCAATTATGGTTGTCATAATCGCCAGCCGCGATACGGAAAGCAGCTTCCGCGGCGATAGAAAATGCTATTCTCAGCGGCCTGCGCCGGCACGGTGCGCGGGCGGCTGAAGGCTGGGGCAGGGCGCAATTATCGTAGGGCCGAGAGCCCAAACGAAATCAGGGGATGGTCATGGGAAACTCCAGTGTTCGGCGGCCCTATAAGGGTGTGTTTCCGGTGGTGCCGACGGTGTTCGACGCCGACGGCCGGCTCGATCTCGAAGGGCAGAAGCGCGCCGTCGACTTCATGATCGACGCCGGCTCGCACGGGCTCTGCATCCTCGCCAACTTCTCCGAGCAGTTCGTGCTGACCGACGCTGAGCGCGACCTGATACTCGACACGGTGTTGAACCATGTCGCGGGCCGCGTGCCGGTGATCGTCACCACCACGCATTTCGCCTCCCACATCTGCGCCGAACGCTCGCGGCGAGCGCAGCAGGCCGGCGCGGCCATGGTGATGGTGATGCCGCCCTATCACGGTGCGACTGTCCGGGTCCGTGAATCCGCGATCCAAGAGTTCTACCGCACCGTTTCGGACGCCATCTCGATACCCATCATGATCCAGGACGCGCCGGTGGCCGGCACGCCGATGTCGTCGGCCTTCCTCGCCGGCATGGCGCGTGAGCTTGCGAACATCAGCTACTTCAAGATCGAGGTGCCCCAGGCCGCCGCCAAGCTACGCGAGTTGATTGCACTTGGCGGTGAGGCGATCGAAGGCCCTTGGGACGGCGAGGAGGCGATTACATTGATGGCCGACCTCGATGCCGGGGCGACGGGGGCGATGACCGGCGGCGGTTATCCCGACGGCATTCGCCAGATCACCGATCCGTATTTCGCCGGCCGCCGCGACGAAGCCGCCGCGGCCTATGAGCGGTGGCTGCCGCTGATCAATTACGAGAATCGCCAATGCGGCCTCATCGCGTGCAAGGCGCTGATGAAGGATGGTGGAGTCATCAAGCACGAAACCGTCCGGCTTCCCCTCCAGCCGCTGCATCCGGCGGTTCGAGCGGGGTTGATCGAAATCGCCAGCCGTCTCGGTCCGCTGGTATTGCGATGGGGCAAATAAGCCAAGCAGCCCGGCAGCACGCCTGTTTAGGCTTGTCCTCGCGTCGCGCGTTCTATTTGCGCAGCGAGCCGATATAGGCGGCGAGATCGGCCGCCTCGCTCCGGCCCAACGGGAAACTCGGCATCTTCGGGTGCGGGTCGAGCAGGAAGAAGGCGATCTTTTCCGGCGTGAAATCCGACTTGCGCGCGATTATGGCAAACGGGGGAGCGTCGGTACTGGCCTATTTCTGCTCGCTATTGACCACGTGACAGGTGGCGCACCAGCGCTTGGCGAGGTCGGAGCCATGGTTCGCGTCGGCGGCCATCGCGAGCGATCCGCTCAGCCCGGCTGCGGCAACAACCAAAACCCGAATTTGCCTCAAAACCACGTACATTCGATACTCCCTCGGCATCAAATGACGTACGCTATTCATCGGCAGCAAAGCAATGGGTTCGGTCACCGGCTACAAGGTTGACCGTCAGGCGAGGGCCACCAACCGGGCATTCATGACCGAAATCACTCATTTCGTGGCATTGGCCTTTGATCTCATCGATGGCGGCCTTGTCGCCGGTGAAGCCGTTGACTGCGCAAGTCCGGCGGTCGCGATACAAACGGCGCAGGGGCAGTGGAAAATCCTGGGGCATGCCGGCGCCGTCGCGTTCAGCCGCACCAGCGATTTCGAAAAGGGAAAATTCAACTACACGCACGTGCTGCGCCGGTTTGGACAGGTGCCGGACGAGTACATAAAAGAAAATGATGCCCCATGAATGCCGCATCGCCGCAATGATATTTCGGGTGCCGATATCGGCGGCGTCAGCGCAGGATATTGCGGCTGGCGAAACGTCGTACCGGAAATGAATTGAGAACGTGGACGGTCCAGGAGTCCGAAAGCCAGTCTGCCCGGCGGTCCGAGGCGTCCTCTACGGTGCGGGCATAGTATTTCCCGCATTGAAACCAGAACTCTTTCTTGCCGGGTCTGGCACCCCGCGGCGGCGGCATGATGCTCCCTCTCATTAGCCTTGCCGTGGTGCGTAAATCGCGCAAACCTCGTCTGCAAGCTTATCGCAAGAAACTAATGCCTATCAATCCGGCAATGATTCTTGTATTTCGCCTGCCGATTAGATCGGTTTGCGTCGCTTTGTCGATGTCGTTTCGCTAGAGTACCTGGGCCGTTTTCGTTAGTTTCGTTAGTCCCGTCGCGTCGATCCCTTTAAAAGCCGAGACAAGCTGCCGTGACTGTTATCCGCGTTGCCATCGTCGGTCTCGGAAAGATTGCCAGAGACCAGCACATTTCCGCCATTGCAGAAACTGCGGGCATCGAGCTCGCCGCCACTGTCAGCCGCAATGCCTCCATCAATGGTATCAGGCATTTCGCGACCCTCGACGAACTGCTTGATCGGATGCCGGATATCGATGCCGTCGCACTCTGCACGCCGCCGCAAGGGCGCCAGGCACAGGCGGCTGCAGCGCTGAAGGCCGGCAAGCACGTGCTGCTGGAAAAACCGCCGGGTGCCACGGTCAGCGAACTCACGCCGCTGATCGCCGAGGCGCGGCAGACCGGCCACACGCTGTTCGCCACCTGGCATTCCCGTTTCGCGCCGGCGGTTGAAGCGGCGCGAGCCTTCCTTGCCGGCCGCCAGATCAGATCGGTCGTCGTCGAATGGAAGGAAGATGTAAGAGTCTGGCATCCGGGGCAGGCCTGGATCTGGGAACCGGGCGGCTTCGGGGTCTTCGATCCCGGTATCAATGCGCTTGCCATTCTCACCCGGATTCTGCCGCGGCCCTTTTTTCTCACTGAGGCCGAACTGTCTTACCCCGGCAATCGCGCCACGCCGATCGCGGCCAATCTCGCTTTTTCCGACGGCACCGGTCTGCCTATTTTGGCGGAGTTCGACTGGCGCCAGACCGGCCCGCAAACCTGGGACATCCGCGTTGAAACCGATGCCGGGCGCCTGACGCTGTCCCGTGGCGGCAGCCGTCTCGATCATGATGACCGAACGCTGGTTCACGAGCAGCAGGCCGAGTATCGCGGCATCTACCAGCGGTTCGTCGAACTGATTACCAGCCGGGTATCCGATGTCGATCTGTCGCCGCTGCTCCATGTTGCCGACGCCTTCATGCTCGGCCGGCGCCGCGACGTCGAGCCCTTCATCGAGGATTGAGCATGGCGCGGATGAAGAAATCGCAGACGCCGAAAGTCGTGCGCGAGGGTTTCGGACATCTGCTTGATGGCGCTGCCAGCGAAATGGTGAAGTTGCGTGGCGACAACGGCTTCGAGGCGCGGATCATCACGTATGGCGCGGCGCTGCAGGCTATCTTCACGCCGGACCGCGCCGGCCATCTTGCCGACGTCGTCCTGGGCCGCGATGACCTTGAAGGTTATGTCGCGGTTCGGCGTTTCCTCGGCGCGACGATCGGTCGTTATGCCAACCGTATCGCGAGGGGTGCGTTCGAGCTCGATGGCCATCGCTTTCAATTGCCGACCAATGACGGCGCTAACGCGCTTCACGGCGGTCTGGCGGGTTTCGACCGCAAGAACTGGACCATCACGGCCTTGGGGGAGAAGCCCGCGCCATTCGTCACGCTGTCCTACGACAGCCCGGACGGTGAGGAAGGCTATCCCGGCAGGCTGCAGACCAGCGTCACTTACAGCATTTCCGGCGCCATGGAACTTTCTGCGGCGTTCTCGGCCGAGACCGACAAGCCGACCATCGTCAATCTGACCAATCACAGCTTCTTCAATCTTGCGGGCGTCGAAGCTGGCGGCGGCGGCATTCTGGATCATCATCTCACGATCGCTGCGGATACTTACCTGCCGGTGAGCGCGGCCGGCATCCCATTGGGCGGGCCGAGCCGGGTCGACGGGGCGCCTTTCGATTTCCGCATCCCCCATCGCGTCGGCGTGCGCCTGCGCGATGCCTTTGAACAGGTTCAAATCCGCCAGGGCTACGATCACAATTTCTGCCTGCGCGGCGGCGGCACCGGCGATCCCCGTCTCGCTGCCCGCGTGGAAGATCCGAAGTCGGGCCGGATCCTTGAAGTTCTGACAAATCAGCCCGGTGTCCAGTTCTATTCGGGCAATTTCCTCGACGGGACCGTGACCGGAAAATATGGCCGCGTTCACCGCCAGTATGACGCGCTGTGCCTGGAACCGCAGGTCTACCCCAACGCGCCGAATCGTCCAGACTATCCGTCGGCGCGGCTCGATCCCGGGCAGACCTATCGTCACACCTCGCGGTATCGATTTTCCGCGAGTTGACGGTGCGGTCGAACCAGGGAGACCGCATGGAGGAAGTCGCCACCACAATCCTTTCCGGGCACCATTGTCTTTTGGGCGAGGGCTGCACCTATGATCCAGCCACCGACACCGCCTGGTGGTTCGACATTCTCGAGCGCACCTTGTTCCGGGCCGATCTTGCATCCGGCGCGGTCGCCTCGCATGCGCTTCCCGTCATGGCCAGCGTGCTTGCCTTCATCGACGACCAACGCCAGTTGCTCGCGACCGAAGACGGCCTCTATGTCCGCGACGTCGCGGATGGCCGCCTGACGCTGCACACGCTGCTCGAGGCCGACAACGCGGCGACGCGCTCAAATGATGGACGTGTCCATTGCAGCGGCGCGCTCTGGATCGGGACCATGGGCCGCAAGGCGGAGAAGGGCGCGGGCGCGATCTATCGCTTTCATCGCGGCGAACTGCTTCGGCTCTATGCCGGCATTACCATCCCGAACGCCATCTGCTTTTCGCCGGATGGCGCAACGGCCTATTTCACCGATACCAGCAAGGGCATTCTTCATCGCGTCGCCATCGATCCTGCGAATGCCATGCCGATCGGAGATCCCGCGACACTCTACGACCATCGCGGCGGGGCGGGCGGTCTCGACGGCGCGGTGGTCGATGCGCAGGGGCTGATCTGGAACGCACGCTGGGGCGGTTCGTGCATCGATGCGTACACGCCGGAAGGCGAGCGCGCTCGCACCATTCGGGTGCCGGCGAGCCAGCCGAGCTGCCCGGTCTTCGTCGGCAGAAATTTCGACCGGTTACTTGTCACCACTGCCAGCGAGGGAATGGGCGCGCGGGCCAAGGCGGCCGATCCGCACCATGGCATGACATTCATTCTGGATGTCGGCGCCGTCGGCCGTCCCGAACCCCGCGTCAGGCTGACATGATGCAATCCTGGCCTTCCATTGCCGTCGTCAATCGCGCATTTCCAAATCGCGCGTCATCAGTTAACTGAACCCGATCTTCGGATATAAATCACGATTTCTGTTGTTCATCCGATCCCCCACGTCTAGCTTGCGCGCATAACGCGCTAAACAAGCGTTTCGCGATCGGGGAGAAAACGATGAGCCGCATTCGTGGGCTGCTGCTGGCCGTGTCTCTCTGGATGCCGCAGCTGTTGTTGTCGACGAATTCGGGCCAGGCCCAGGGCATCCCGCAAGACATTCCCAGAAAAGAACTGCTGATTCTTGAAAATCCGGAAGGGACCATCAAGAACGCCGGCTGGTTCAATATCTGGGCGATCAATGCCGGCTCGCAATCCAACGGACTGCAGCAGGCTGCCCTCGATACGCTCTGGTACATCGATCCGGAAAGCGGTCTCGATGGCGTGTGGAGTAACTCGCTGGCGGCCGACAAGCCGCAATACAATGCCGACTTCACCGAGATGACCGCGAAGTTGCGCAACGGCATCTTCTGGAGCGACGGCGTCGAGTTCACCGCTGATGACGTCATATCGACCGTGATGACCCAGATCAAGAACCCTGGGATGCGGTTCAGCGCCGTTCTCACCAGCAATGTCGCATCGGTCGATGCACCCAATCCCTACACGGTGGTGTTCAAGCTCAAGAAGCCCAACTCGCGCTTCCACACCAACTTCACGGTGCGATGGAACGCGATCTGGATCATGCCAAAGCATGTGTTCGAGAAGGTGCAGGACCCGGCCAAGTTCGATTTCAACAAGCCGGTTTCGCTCGGCGCCTACGTGCTGAACAGCTATGACCCCGACGGAAAATGGTACATCTGGCAATTGCGTGACGACTGGCAGCGCACCACGATCGCGCGTTACGGCAAGCCCGGTCCCAAATACCTCGCTTATGTCGATCCCGGTCCGCCGGACAAGCGGGTGATAGCGCAACTCAACCATGAGCTGGACGTTATCCACGACATCGCCCCCGAAGGCATGTTCGCGCTTGCCAAGCAGAGCAAGTCGACGCGCGCGTGGTTCAAGGGTTTCCCCTATGGGCATCCGGATCCGACGCTTCCGGCGGTGATCTTCAACACCCAGAACGAGCTGTTCAAGAATCCGGATGTGCGTTGGGCATTGGCGTTGCTGATCGACGTCAAGGCGGTTGCAATGGCGGCCTACCGGGGCGCCGCAACGATATCGGCGATCGGGGTGCCGCCCACCGGAATGCATCCGGCGGCCTATCATCAGCCGATGGAAGAGTGGCTGAAGGGCTTCGAAATCGACACCGGCAAGCGCAAGGTCAAGCCGTACGATCCGACCGTCGGCAAACAGATCGCCGACATGCTGCGTCCCTCGATGGGCGAGCAGATTCCGGCCGATCCGAAGGAAATCGCCCGCGCTTTCGGGATGGGCTGGTGGAAAACCGATCCGCAGGCGGCGCAGGAGCTGCTTGAGAAGGCCGGCTTCAGCAAGCGCGGCGCCGCATGGTTCACGCCGGACGGAAAACCATTCACCGTTCGCGTGATGGTCGAGGGCGATTTGCGCCCGGTGATGACGCGCGCCGGCACCATGATCGTGCAGCAATGGAAGCAGGCGGGCATCGACGCCAAGGTCGATGTGGCGCAAGGCACGCTGCCGACACGCAGGGCCGCCGGTGATTTCGACACCTTCATTGGCTGGAGCGTTGAAACCTGGGGAGGCCATCAGGATCTGTCCTACTTCATGGACAGCTGGCATTCGCAGTTTGTCGCCGAGCCCGGCAAATCGCAGCCGCAACGCAATTGGCAGCGCTGGGCGAGCCCGGCGCTGGACAAGATCATCGAGGAAACCCGCACGATCGGATTCGACGATCCAAAATCGATCGAGCTCGGCAAGGACTACGTCAAGCTCGCGGTGAAGGAAATGCCAACCATTCCGCTGATGGCGTATAACGTCTTCACGGCGATGGACCAGACCTACTGGACAGGCTTTCCGACATCGGAAAATCCGTACACCGATCCGGTTCCGAACTGGGGCAATTCCCGCTCCATGTTCGTCAAGCTGAAGCCGGCCAACTAGGACGTGACGCGGAAAAGCGGGCATCGATCTTCCCGGACAGGCGGTTTCGTTTGTCCGGGAATGGAACCTCGGCATCTCAGAAATTCATGAGCGGATACCTTGCCTACATCGCCAAGCGGCTCGCGCAGTTCGCGCTCGTGGTCTTCATCGGCATCAATCTGGCTTACGTGATCACCCATGCCACACCGATCGATCCGGTCGAGCAATCGATCTCGGCCGTGACGTCGTTTGGCAACACGGCACCCGGAGCGATCGAGCAGATGCGCACCTCCCTGCGCGAGCTCTACGGCCTCGAAGGCTCTGCCATCCAGCAATATGTGGTGTTCTGGAAGCGAATCCTGCGCGCCGATTTCGGGCCGTCGATGTCGGCGTTTCCGACCCCGGTCTCCACCCTGATCGCCCGCGCGCTGCCCTGGACCACGGGACTTCTCGTGGTCTCGACGATCGTCGCCTGGGTATTGGGAAATTGGCTGGGCGGACTCGCCGGCTACTATCAGAACAGCCGCGGACTGAAATTGCTGGGCGTGATCGCCATGGGTCTGCATCCGATTCCCTATTACATTCTCGCGCTGCTGCTGCTGATCGTGTTCGGCTTTCTGTGGCCGGTGCTTCCCATCACCGGCGGTTCGGCGATGAACCTGCCGCAGGCATGGAGCTGGGCCTTCGTCATCAGCGTGTTGAAGCACTCCATTCTGCCCGCGCTTTCGTTGATCCTGATCGGCGTGGGGAGCTGGTTTCTCGGCATGCGTTCGCTGGTGTCCAACGTCGTGACCGAGGACTATGTGATTTACGCCGAACTTGCCGGAGTCAAAAGCCGCCGCATCCTGTCGTCCTATGTGATGCGCAATGCCCTGGTGCCGCAAGTGACGGGGCTTGCGATATCGCTCGGAGGTATCTTCAACGGGGCGGTGATCACCGAGAAGGTGTTCGGCTATCCTGGCGTCGGCTCGCTGCTGGTCGATGCGGTCTACGCCGGTGACTACGGCCTGGTGCTCGGCGTCACCACGGTCTCGATTCTCGGCGTATCGATCGGCGTGCTCGCCATCGACCTTCTCTATCCTCTGCTTGATCCCCGGGTAAAGGTAAGCTGATGCTCGGCATTTTGCGCGATCTGCTGCGCTACAACGCCGAATTCCGGACCGGCATTGTCCTGGTTGGTTTCGTGCTGCTGCTGTCGATGCTCGCGAGTTTCTCGCCTTATCCGCCGCAGGACGTCTATGTGGTGCCGCCGGATGTGCCGCCGTCGCTGGCTTACTGGTTCGGCACCACGTCGCGGGGCCAGGACGTGTTCTGGCAATTGACGTTCGCCATTCGCAACACTCTGCTGTTTGGATGCACGGTGGCGCTGATCAGCCGTGTGCTGGCGCTCGTGATCGGACTTCTGAGCGGCTACAAGGGTGGCTGGATCGATCGAGTTCTGATGTCGATCAACGACACCTTTATCGTGATTCCGCTGCTCCCCATCTTGGTGCTGTTCTATTTTGTGATGCGCGATAGCATGTCCTGGTTGATGCTGGCGTTGATCATGGCTTGTCTCGGCTGGGCCTATGACGCCCGGCTGATCCGCTCGGTGGCGATGAGCCTGAAAACGCGCGAATTCACGCAAAGCAGCGTGTTTTCAGGTATGAGCACGCGCGAGATCCTGGTGCAGGAACACTTGCCCTATGTGATGCCGATCGTGTTTTCCACGACGATGAACAACATGATCTGGTCGATCGGGCTGGAGGTGACGCTCGCGGTTCTGGGCTTCACCGACATCAACACGCCAACCATCGGCGGCATGATCTATTGGGCGAACCAGCACACCGCGATGGTCGCAGGCGTCTGGTGGTGGATCGCTTTCCCGACCGTGGTCGTGATCATGACATTCATCGGGCTGTTCC